>Ga0209166_10001716_pt1 | contig 17680 bp, 15 predicted proteins | sample Coa_R1_3_FD_187151 | JGI IMG/M metagenome (GOLD analysis project Ga0209166, IMG submission 187151) | Surface soil microbial communities from Centralia Pennsylvania, which are recovering from an underground coalmine fire - Coalmine... | ecosystem: Environmental > Terrestrial > Soil >... | reverse complement strand
GCCGGTCAGGGCGCGCGGGTAGGCATCGCTGTCCCCATGTATGAATGCCAGAAAATCGGCCTCGCGGATCGTCTCCGCGCCGGCCGGCGTCAGCGCCAACATCGTTCGCAACCTTTCGCGCACACCCTCGCGGCTGGGCGCAATCAAGATTTGCGCTTCGCAGCTAATTTCCAGCTCACTCATGGGCCGGCCGACCCGTTGGCAGGCCGCGTGCAAAGCAGCCAGGCGGCGCGCCTGCTCGGCCAGGCCCACCGGCGTGCTGTTCCAGCCCTGCCCCAGCCGCGCGCAGGCGTCCAGGGTGAGTGGGTGGTCTTCGCCAAACCAGATGGGCGGGTGCGGCTGGGTGAGCGGTGGCGGCGCGCAAACGGCGGCGCGCAGGTGGTAATAATGGCCGTCATAGGTCAGCGGATTGTCCGCGCTGGATTTCCAGAGCTTGAGCATCACCTCTAGACCTTCTAACAAATCGTCCATCCGAGCGTCCATCGCGTCCGGATAGTGCAGGCCATAGGCGTGATGTTCTCCCGCCCGCGTGCCGGTATCGGCAAAAAAGGTCACCCGGCCGCCCGTGATCTGGTCCAGGGTGGCGATCATCTTGGCCGCAATGGCGGGGTGGCGGAAGAAATGAGCCTGGTGAATGATGCCCAGCCGGGCGTGCCGCGTGGCGCCGCCGATGGCGGCCAGCGTCGTCCAGCCCTCCAAAACGGCCTGGTCCTGACCAAGCATTAAGTGGTCGGCCACCCAGATCGAGTCGAAGCCTAGCGCATCGGCCAGTTTGGCGTTCTGAAGGGCCGCGTCGACATCAAGCGCCGCCAGGTTGGGCGTGCGGAACAGCCGGCCGCCCGGGCAGGCAAAGTTTGGCACGCAGTAGCCAAATTGAACAGCAGCCATGGGGAGCGCCGTCAGGCGACCCGATAGCGCAGCGGCTCGCCGCGCAAGGAATACAGCACGTTCATCCAGATCGCCAGCGAGTCGCGCACCCAGGTCCACGGGCCTTGCCAGGCCGAGTGTGAGGTGAGGGTGACGTTGGCGCTCAAGTCCTCATGCAGCGCGTGCAGCGGGTCGTCCGCGGGCAGCGGCTCGACGGCGAAAACATCCAGCCCGGCGCCGCCCAGCCGGCGCGCATTCAGCGCTGCCACCAGCGCGGCCTGGTCCACCAGTTGGCCGCGGGCGGTGTTGATGAAGAAAGCATGCGGCTGCATCAGACCAATTTCACGAGCGCCGATGATGCCCTCCGTGGCCGGCAGGATGGGGATGTGTACGCTGAGCACATCGGAGCGCCGGAACAGATCGTCCCAAGCGATGTATTCGACCTGGTAGCGCTCCTCCAATTCGGGGAAGCGCACCTTGTCCCAATAGAGGACCTTCATTTGAAAGGCGCGCGCCACGCGCGCCATGGGCCGGGCAATTTCGCCGAAGCCCAACAGGCCGAGCGTGTCGTCTTGCAACAGGCGGACATTGGGCACGGCGGCCCCCCACGGGTGCTGAAGGTAGCGGCGCTGTTCCACGTTCTGGCGCTGGCGCGGCATCTGCTTGTAATGCGTCAGCAGTAGCGCCCAGGCGTGTTCCGCCACGGCGTCATAGTTGATCAGCGGCGTCGCGCAAACCGGCACGCCCATCGCGCGGGCCGTCTCAATCGGCACGCCGCGGTAATCCAGGCCCAGGTGTTCAACCAGACGCAGCTTCTTGCCCCGCGCCAACACCTCTGCCGGCAAACGCTCCTTGTGCAACACCAGGTAATCCAGATCGGGCATTAGCGCTTCCAACTGGGCGAGGGTTTTAACCTCGTGCAAGTTGACTTCGTAATCCGCGAACAGCTCCTCGAACAATGGCGCGGCCTCCACTGCCGCGGGGTCGTCCGCCGTCAGACGACTTTGCCATGGATGGTCGCTTTGGCCGCGCAGCCGGACGCCCAACATGACATTTCCAATGTTGTCCCAGACGGCAATATCGATCATGCCCGCACCTGGGCCCAGGCGCGCACAAAGGTGCGCTTGCCGTTGGCCAACACGGCCTCGGGGCTTTCTTCGCCCGGGATCGTGCGCAGCTCCATCGACAAGATTGGCGTGCTACCCAGCCGCCGGCGCGCCTGGGACCAATACTGCACCGCGTCGAGCTGGCGCAGATAATCGACTACTTGCGGCAGGTCGTTGCAGCCCAGCGGGTGGCCGAAACGCGGGTGAAAATCGCCATACAGCGGCGTGCCCGGATGATCGATGACGCAATTACCGATGTGGGCGTGGATCAGATAGGGCGCGGCGGTGGTGAGCGCCTGCGCGGCGGTTTCGTGAAGCAGCGGCAGGTGGCTCAGGTCAATCGTCAGACCAAAGTTGGGCCGGTCGATGGCGCGCGCCAGCGCCACGGCCTCCGCGGTTGGCCCGATCAGGCGTTTCTTTTCGATATCACGGTCAAAGTTTTCGAAGGTCAGAAACAACTGGCGCTGGCGCGAACGCGCCGTCGCGTAATCGCACAATTCGCGCAGGTCAACCGCCAGCCGCTCGGCGGTGGCCGCGCGCTGGTCTGGTCCGGGGTCCAGCGGCCCCTGCACCATGGCCATGACACAGCCAAAATCAATCGCCTCGTCGATAAGCGTCTTCAGCCGGCTGAGGGCGGCCCGGCGCAGATCGGGATCGGCGCTGCCTGGCTCGAGTTTTTCCAGCAGCACGGGCAAAACGGGCAGGTAAACCACCTGAAGCTGCGACTGCGCCAGGAGCGCCTTGGCTTTCTGGCGCACTTCGGGGTCTTTGATCGGCGCGATTTCGATTGCCCCAAAATCTGAATCGTTGATGATGGCCGGCAGCGTCTCCATAATCGGACCTGCGCCGCCGCGGCATTCCAGGTAGATCAGCGGGTGGATCACCCCAAAATCCATCAGATGGGACCAATGCGTCACGCCAGCGCCTCCGTTGCTTTTTCGGACGCGGGGCCGGGCTGGCGCAGCATGTCGGCCAGGGTCACCATGCGGCCCGATTGTTCGGATTCCAACAGGCCCACCACCAGCGCCAGTGAGCGCAGCCCTTGCTCACCGCTGACCTCGGGTTCGCGGTCATGCGTGATCGCCTCGGCAAAGTCGGCCTGCTCGACGGCCAGCAGGTTGGCATCGATGTCGGTCCAGGGCAAGCCATAGGTGGTCAGCCGCTCGCCGCCGAACAGCGCGGCCGTGACAGTATCCAACGCAAAGTCTGGCGCCAGCCGCAGCAGCTCATCCTGGGGCACAGCCACGTCGGCTCCGGCGCGCCGTTGAAAGACGCTCAGGGCCTTGCCTGACCGATCGGAGGGGATCGACAGCGAGCCCCCCTTGCCGTAGATGGCGCGCATGAACGACGCCTCGCCGCGGCCGGCCAGGGAAAGCGACCAATTGGCAATCGCTCCGCTGCGGAAGCGCATGACGCCCACCGACAGGTCTTCGGCATCGGCCGGGTGCACAGCACCGTGCGCGTCGACGCGTTCGGTATCGATAATGGCATTCATGCCAAAAACTGTATCGATCGGCCCCAGATAATATTCGAGGATGTCGGTGTAGTGCACGCCCATATCGATGATGATGCCGCCGCGATCGCGGCGATGGCGCCAGGGGGTAATGATGACGAACTCACCGCTGGAGGACGAGGCCTGGGTGGCCATGAAGGGCCGGCCAATCGCGCCGCTATCCACCAGGGCCTTGCCCAGCCGGTTGATCGGGTCGCGGCGGTAGTTCTCTGCCACCGCCAGTTTGCGCCCGGCGGCCCGCGCCCCAGCCACCAGCCGCAATCCATCGGCCACGGACAGCGCGATGGGCTTTTCGACCATGACGTCGATGCCGGCCGCGAAGGCGCAGGGCGATCTCGGCGTGCGTCTCCGGCGTGGTCGTGACGATGATCGCGTCGACCGACCTCGACAGAACCAGGGACTCAAAATCGGTGAATGCCCGCGGCCGGCGGCCAAGCACCTCCTCGGCGCGGTCCGCGGCGGCGCGCGCATTGTCCGGCAGCACATCGCAGACGGCGCTTAGGTCGAACGACAGGCGCCCGGCACCTTTAAGCTTCGCCATCCCCAACACATGCCGGCGGCCCATGCCGCCGCACCCCACAAGCGCCAGCGTGATGGGCATAGCTATTTCGCTCCCGGCAGCTCGAGCGAGTAGCCTAAGGCGCGCAGATAGGCCGCGTTCGCGCCGGCGCTGTCGGCCGGCGAAACATCGCTGCGGCTTTGCTCGATCACTACCCACCCAGCGAAGCGCTGCGCCCGCAGCTCGGCCAGGATCGCACCAAAATCGAGGCCGATGGTACCCCGGCCCATTTCGACAAATTTGCCGGCGGTCCAATCCTTCAGGTGGATGTAACCGGTCCGCTGCCGGTATTTGCGCATATGGGCGATGGGGTCTTCGCCCACCAGCCCAATGTGCGAGGCGTCCAGGCAGAGCAGGGTCTTGTGCGTTTCATTGAGCAAGATATCGATTTCAACTTCGGTCTCAATGGTGCAGCCGACATGCGGGTGATAGGCCAGGCCCAACCCCAGGGGCGCGGCGTAGTTCGCCAGCTCTTCGCAGGCATCGGCCAGGTTCTTGTACTCGGCGGCCGCAGGCGGGCGAGTGCGCAGCCGCCCACCGCCGACCAGGCCATACATTTCGGCCCCAAAGAGGGCAGCGTAATCCAGCCGGCGTTTGTGGATGGTCAATTGCTCGGCGCTGACTGGCACTTCCAGACCGCCAAAAAACGTGGCCGCGTGGAGGCCGCCCAACTGCTCGGTCAGAAACTGGGGCGGGCCGAGCCAATCGAGCGGGTGATCGAAGAGCTCGACCGCCTGCCAGCCACAGGCGCGGATTTCACCAAAGGCCGCGGCCAGTTCGGGCCTGGTTCCCCAGTTGATGGTGCTATAAGCAAAGCGTAGACGATACGCCTCGCTGGCCGCGCGGGTTGACATGTCGCCGTCATCTCCTTAATTACGTTTGATTCCCGCTCGGCTATTCGCCGGCCGCGGCTGCCGGTTGGGCTGCCTTGCGTTTGTCGGACGCCGAAGCAATCACGCGGGCTGCGCCGCTGGCGCGCGCCATCTCCTCAACGGTCTGAGTGTGCAGCCGCACTGCGCCGCGCGTGTCGCGCAGTTTGACGCGCGTGCCATTTTGCTCGGCTTCCAACAGGCGGTGGGCGGCCGCGGCCGGCTGCGTGCCATACTGCGGCAGCCAGGCGGCCTGCGCCGCCAACATTTCGTCGGCCATCTGCCACACCTCTTCCGGGTTGCACACGGCGGCCACCAGCGGATCGTGCAGCAGGGCCAGTTTGAGCAGGGTCACGTCGCCATGCACCGCGGCCTCCATGCCCATCTCCTGCACCCGGATGCTGGCCGCGCAGGTGGCGGCGCAGGCCATCGGCAACGCGCCCACAATGGGCATATTGATGCCGGTCCGGTCGACGTAACCTGGTATCTCAATGACGCAGCCGTTGGGCAGGTTGGTAATGTGCCCCTGGTTGACGATATTGAAATGCCCGCGGTAGGGACGCCCGGTCTCCAACGCCTCGATAATGTAGGAGCCGTGCTCCTCACTTCGATTGGCGGGTCCAAAGGTGGGTGGCTCGGCTGCCAACCAGGTGGGAAAATCGGCCTCGAACCAGTTGCGCCCTTCGGTCACCACGCGCAGATAGCCGCCCGTCTCGCCGTGGATCCAGTCGGAGGTGTCGATCCATTGTTGGATCTCATCGGTCCGCTTGCGATACCAGGGCAAATATTCGCTCAGGTGGCCGTTGGACTCGGTGCTGTAGTAGCCAAAGCGCTGGAGCACATCCAGGCGCACTTTCTCGGTGCGCCGGAACTCGTCGACCGCCGACAACAAGGCAAGCAAGCGCGGGATTAGGTCGATGCCGCGCCAGGCGGCCTGGATGCACCAGGTCTGGTGGTTAATGCCGGCGAAGATCACGTCCACTTCGCGGCGATGCACGTGCGCGTCGGGCGCAATCAGGCCATTTTGTTGGGCCCATTGTTCAACCGCCCGCGCAATCTGCCAGTGCGCGGCCTGCACGCCGTGACATAGACCAATGGTGTTAACCCCGCCATATTTGTTGCAGGCCCAGGTGTTCATGGCCATGGGGTTGGAATAGTTAAGGAATAGCGCGCCGGGCTTGGCCAGCTCGCGGATATCGCGGCAGAAGTCTAGCAGCGCCGGGATGGTGCGCTGGGCATACAGCAGGCCACCGGCGCACAGCGTGTCGCCAACACATTGGTCGACCCCGTACTTCAGCGGGATATCGATATCGGTCTGGAAGCCTTCCAGGCCACCCTGGCGGATCATGCTCACCACATAGTCACTTTCGGCGATGGCCGCCCGCCGGTCGGTGGTGGCCTGGATTTGGGTTGGCAGCTTGTTGGCGGCGATGTCCCGCCGGCACAGCTGCGTCACCATGTCCAAGTTGCGCTCGGAAATATCCGTCAGCGCGAAGGTGCTATCGGCAAACTCGGGCACCGCCAGCACATCGCCCATCAGGCGCCGGGTGAAGCCAATTGACCCGGCGCCAATCATCGCAATCTTGAGTGCCATTGCTGAGCCTCCTGAGTGGCCACTGGGAGCTTCCGCGTCACACACCAATCAGCGGGCCAAATCGTACCATGACTTCGCGGCGTGCTTGCCAAACCACTAGACCGCTTGCTCTTTCTGCAACAACAACTTGACCACGATCAGGACCAAAAACGAAACCGCTATCAGGATCGCGGATAAGGTCAGCGCCACATTGAAGTCCGTTTCGAAGCCGATATAAATGGCCAGCGGCATGGTTTGGGTGCGGCCGGGGAAATTACCGGCGAACAAGATGGTGGCGCCAAACTCGCCCAGGGCCCGCGACCAGGTGAGCACGGCGCCGCTGAGCGCCGCCGGATACGCCAACGGCCCGGTAATGTAGCGAAAGATCTGCCAGCGGCTGGCGCCGTCAATCGCCGCGGCCTGCTCTAAATCCAGATCGATGGCCGCCAGGCCCACGGCCATAGTTTTGACGTAGAGTGGACCCGCCACAAAGAGTTGAGCCAAGACCACCGCCGCGCCGGTAAACGCCAGGGGCAGGCCCACACTGGCCAGCCAAGAGCCCACCAGGCCCTGCCGGCCAAAAGCCACCAAGAGGGCCACGCCGGCCACAGCCGGTGGCAGGACCGTGGGCAGCTCCACCAGGGTATCCACGGCCCGCCGGCCCGGAAAGTGGCGGCGCGCAAGGACATATGCCAGTGGCGTGCCCAGGAGGACGGCCAGCGTGACCGTAATGGTGGTGGTGCGCAAACTGAGATCAATGGCCTGCCAGGCGGCAGGCCGCGCCAGGCTGCCCAACACATCGGCGCCTGATGTGCGCAGCAACAGAGCGGCTATGGGGATGACGAAGAACAGGAACAGGGGCAGGCTGAGCAGTCCGACAGCGCCAACGCTCCGCAATTTTAGGGCCGTGAAGCGGGCGCGGACCGCGGTCCGGCCGTCTGGCTGGGCAGCCTGCGCCTCAATCGCTGGGCTGGTGTCGGTCACCGGCGGCGCCTGACCCGTTGTCAAGGCGCATCCTGGCTGCCTTTGGCGCCAGTTTCTGGACTGGCCGCGGCGCACAGGTCCAGCCAATCCAGCATCGATTCTACCTGGCGCACCCGGAATTGAAACACCAGCCACTCAAATGAGCCGCGCCCCGGGCTGGCGGCCGCCTGGGCCAACAGCTTGGCGCGCCAATCGCCACATTCCTCGCGCTGGCGCGTTATGAGCCCCTCCACCCACTCGGGGCCTTCGCGACGCGCGAAAAAGAGCTTGGCCATGAACTCCAGCCGTATTTCTCGGCCATGCGACACCGGCCGGCCCAACCAATCGCGAAAGGCTTTGCGGCCGGTGCCGGTCAGCCGGAAGATGCGCCGCGGCGGGCGCGCATCTTGGGCCTGCTGGCGCCCGGCAATGTACCCGTCGCCTTCCAGTTTGTCCAGCATGGCATACAAATGGCTCTGTTTAACCTGCCACACCAGGCCCAAGCCGGCCAGCCCGGCCAGGTGTTGGTGGATTTCATAGCCGTGCATGGGCCGCTCGTGCAAAAAGCCCAGCAGGGCGTGCTCGACCGTCAGGGGTTGGCGCAGAAGTGGGCTCATCGCTAATCGAACCTGTAATTACTTAACTTGAGTGTATTCATTAATTGAGTATACTCTGAATAACGAGGGTCGGATGATAAACCAAGTTTCATCCGGCCGCCACTGCCATTCTTGGAGGATACGCCATGCTCGCTAGAAAACTCTGGGCTGCTCTGATGGTTACCAGCCTGACCTTATTGGCCGCGTGCAGCGGGGCGACGCCCGTGCCCACTGCCACCAGCGCGCCTGTCCCGGCCACCACGGCCCCCACGGCTGCCCCGACCGGCCAGACCCTGACGGTCTTCGCCGCCGCTTCGCTTACCGGCGCGTTCAACGACATCGGCAAGGCTTTTCAAGCGGCCAATCCCGGCACCACCGTCACGTTCAACTTCGCCGGGTCACAGCAGTTGGCCCAGCAGATCGGCCAGGGCGCGCCGGCCGACGTCTTTGCCTCGGCCAACAACGCCCAGATGGCGGTTGTAATCAAGTCTGGCCAGGTGGTCAGCGGCACACAGAAGACTTTCGCCCGCAACCGCCTGGTGGTCATTTATCCCACCGCCAACCCGGCCGGGCTGACCAAATTGCAAGACCTGGCCAAACCGGGCACTAAGATCGTGCTGGCCGACAAGAGCGTGCCGGTCGGCGGCTACGCGCTCGACTTCCTGACAAAGGCTTCGAAGGACCCTGGCTTCACAGCCACCTATAGCCCCACCGTGCTGGCCAACGTCGTCTCGTATGAGACGGACGTCAAACAAGTGCTCGCTAAAGTCTCCCTGGGCGAAGCCGATGCCGGCATCGTGTACACCACCGACATCACGGCCGACGCTGCCGGCAAGGTCGGCCGGCTGGACATCCCCGATGCACTAAACACCGTCGCCTCATATCCCATCGCCTCCATTCAGGCCTCACCCAACGCGGCCCTGGCCCAGAAATTTGTCGACTACGTGCTGTCCAGCGATGGACAGGCCGTGTTGGCCAAGTACGGCTTCCTGGCCCCACCCTCTAATTAGCCTGTCTCGTATATTCCGATTCTGCGGTATACTCTCCGAATTGTTTGGTTTCTTTGGAAAGCGCATGCAGCTGACGCGACGGCAGACAATTTTTGTGGAGCGGCTGGTGGATCTGTATCATGAAACCCATGGCCCGATCCACTACTCCACCCTGGCGCGGCGGTTGGGCGTCAGCCGTTTTACGGCTTACGATATGCTGCGGCTGCTGGAAGAGAAGGGCCTGGTCACTTCGGCGTATCAGCTCACCGCCGGACGATCCGGCCCGGGACGCTCAGAAGTGCTCTACCAGCCCACCGAGCGCGCGCACGCCCTGGTGGCCGAGCTAGCCGGCCCCGGCGGCCCAGTGGATTGGGAGACGGTGAAGCAGCGGCTGGTGGACAATTTTGCCGGCGAGCACGCTCGCGATCGGGAGCTGACCGAGGCCATGCTGGCGCACCTGCCCCGGCAGGGGCCGGCGCCACTGCGTTATTGCCTGGAAGTGATGACGGTGATTGCCCTGCGTTTGAAAAGCCGCCCGCGCCGTCGGGCATTGGCGCGCTGGCTGCCGGCGCTGCTGAACGCTCCGGAAGGCGGCGACCGGACCAGCCTGAGCTTGTTGGGCGGCTGGGCCCTGGCCGCGCTGGACGCCGAAACAAAGACCGCGGAAACTAAGGCCGGCGAAACCTGGCGGCAGGAGGCGTTTGCCCATTTGCGCCGCTACCAGGCGCTGGTGATTGAAATGGACCCCGCGCTGTGCCGCCGCCTGAGCGAGGGGTTGCGTGACGTTTTTGCGCCCTTGTTGGCCGAGACCGGCCCCCAAAAGGACCGGCGTTAGTATGCAGAGCCGGCACGGATCTGCGCGCTGCATTTAGAGAAAGGGACCGTCGAAGGAAGGTCAATTGTTATGAGTCTGCTTAGTTCCGGTTTATCGCTCGTGCGTCGCAACCCTTACCCAATCTTTAGCGCCATGCGCCGTTTCCAGCCGGTGGCGCATATCAAGAAATACGGGCTGTGGATCGTCTTCAACTACGACGACACCAAGCGCGTGCTCACCGACCACGCCAGTTTCTCGTCCGATTTCGGCAATTTGCCGGGCGCGATGGCGCGTGAGCGCGACATGACCAACAACCTGATCACCTCCGACCCGCCCATGCACACCAAGCTGCGCGGCCTGGTGACGCGGGCCTTTACCGCCCGCGCGGTCGGCAACCTGGAGCCGCGCATCGAGGCTTTGACCCATCAGATGTTGGACGGCGTCATCGAGAGCGGCCGGATGGATATGATCGACGATCTGGCCTACCCGCTGCCGGTGGTGGTCATCTCCGAAATGCTGGGCGTCCCGGCTGAGGACCGCGCCCAGTTCCGCGCCTGGTCAGATGAAATGGTTCGCGGGGCAGACAACCTGTTCGGTGACCGCAAGGAGATGGGCGCCAACGCCAAAGAAGGCACGCCGATGGTGGTGGAGGGCATGGGCCCCTATCTGCATGACATCATTGAAGACCGCCGCCGCCATCCACGCGAGGACTTGATCAGCGGCCTGATCGCGGCGGAGCTGGATGGTGATCAACTGACGGAAGACGAAGTCATGTCGTTCTGCAGCCTGCTGCTGGTGGCCGGCAACGTCACGACCACCAACCTGATCGCCAACACAATTTTGACCCTGCTCAAGCACCCGCACGACCTGGGCCGCCTGCAGGCCGAGCCGGCCCTGCTGCCGGCCGCCATTGAAGAGGTGTTGCGCTACCGCTCGCCCGTGCAGTTTATGTTCCGCATCGCCAGAAAACCGGTGGAGTTGAGTGGGCGCACCATCGAGCCTGGCAACGTGGTCCTGGCCATCATTGGCTCAGCCAACCGCGACGAGGCCAAGTTTCCGCACGCCGGCCGCTTCGACCTGGACCGCCCCAGCAACCAGCACATCGCCTTTGGCCAGGGCATCCACTATTGCCTGGGCGCGCCCCTGGCCCGCCTGGAGGCGCGCGTGGCGCTGGGGATCATCCTGAACCGGCTGCAGGATATGCGGCTGGCCACGGCCTGGCCTCTGCCGCCCGGCGACGCGCTCATCCTCCACGGGGTGCGCCACCTGCCCATACGTTTCAAGCCGTCCGCCAGGGTGGGCGCCCCCCAGCCGCAGCACCAGGCGCAACTTCCAGTCGCGGCTTAGCCGCGCAACCAGACGCTCACGGAGCCGGGCAGGCAGGCCGCTGCGCCCCGGCTCCGTTTGCGTTTAATATCCCCACAATTGGTGATTGCCCCTAAAAAACGGTCGCTATATAATCCGGTCATCCTGCTCGACAAGGTGCTTCTGGTCAACCTGAAGGGCCATCACCAGGCGAGCCAGTGGCCACCCAAGCACAAACCGGTTTCTAACGCAAGGGTCATCTCAACTAGCGAGAAAGGATCTGCCTATATGTCTGCTCCAACCGTACGCTCGGATTACGACCAGCTCAAGAACGTCGCGCAAAGCTTCAGCCAGCAGGCCGACACCCTTAACGGCATGAACCAGAACCTGCAGGGGAACGTGGATACACTGCAGGGTGGGGACTGGATCGGCCAGGGCGCGCAGGCCTTCTATAAGGAGTGGGGTGACACGGTAATGCCCACCTTGAAGCGCCTGCAGAGCGCCCTGTCCGAGTCGGCGCGCATCACTCAGCAGATTTCGCAGGTCATGAAAGAAGCTGAGGACAATGCCAGCAAGGTTTTTCACTTGTAACCCGCCCGCTCGTCACCTACTTGCCTACGGAGGATAACGATGCCTGATGTAAAGATGAATTACGGCTCGATGGAAAATATGGAGAAGGCTTTCCATCAAGCGAACCAGCAAGTGACCGATGCCATCAGCGAAATGGAAAAGATCGCCAAAACCTTGGAAGACGGCGCACTGTTGGGCAGCGCGGGCGATGCTTTCAAGGACGCCATCCGCTCCAAGCTCATCAAGCGCATGAAGACCATCGCCGATAACATGCATACCCTGGAGGGCGACATTAACGGCGCTCTCATCGCCACTCGCGACGGTGTGTCCACCGCACAGAGCCGCTTCAAGTAACCAACAGGAGACTAAACCATGTTCATACAATTTATACGAGGTGAAGTCGACAACGTCATCGCCGGCGTGGGCCAGCAGCAGCAGATTACCAGCCAGGTGATGGATCAGATCAAGAGTTTTGTGCCGAAGGTGCAGGCGGCCTGGATCGGCGGCGACGCGGAAGCGTTCGCGGAAGACGTCGCTCGCGAGATCATCCCGGCCATCACCGAGTTGATTGCCGCCATCGGCGGCGTCAACATCAACCTGAACTCGGCCACCAGCATCGTTGACCAGGCCGACCAAAAGTGCCAGGGAATGGCCAACCAACTCGGTGACATCTTCGGCCAAATCTAGGCGCGACGGGCTATTTGAGACCGCAACTATCAGGCGATTGAACTGGAGGAATACAAAACATGGCTGGTCAAGTCGTTCAAATGGATTACGCCGTGGTCGGCGACGTTTCGAAGGGTTTTGGAACCGCCCGCGACGTCCTGAATACGGTTGGCAAAGTGCTCGAAGTTCTCGTCGGCATCCTGCGCGCCACGGCCTTCTTCAGCATGGGCACCAGCGCCGCGCTGGCGCAATACCTGGACAACATCAAGCAAAAAGTCCAAAACCTGGCGCAGCTTTGCCAGAAGTTCAGCGACAACCTGGCACGCGCCATCGACGACCACAAGAAGGGCGACGTTCAGGGCAAGACCTACTTCCAGGGCAACCTGAACAGCTAGGCCCACTCCCAACTCCGGCTGGGACTGAAAAGGCGCGAGCTGCCGGTCAGCCTCGCGCCTTTTCGATGGCAGCGCCCCGGCGCCGCTTAATGTGTGCCCAGCAGGCGCGGCAGCAGCTGGATGAGAAAATAGGCCACCACGCCGATGGAGATCAGCGACAAAATGATGACCAGCGGAATGGCCAGCAGCCCCTTCGTTGGCCAGGGCCGCTTTTCGCGCGGCGGGTAGCCATAGATCGCGGCCAACGCGCTGCCCAGCTCCACCACGTTGTTGTAGCGGCTGGTGGGGGCCACGGCCCGATCCACCGCCTTAATCACGCCAGCTTTCTCCAACTCCGGCCGGTCCACCGGCAGCGTGCCGCGATACTGGAGCACCGCGCTGCGAATTTGGTCATCCCGGCGCAGGTCGTGTTCCCAACCGGGCTTGCCGGCCAGCATCTCAAAATACAACATGCCCAGGGCATACGCGTCGGCGGCCGGCGCCACGGCTTTTACGCGCGTCCCGCTCAGCAGCTCGGGCGGGGTGTAGGCCGGCTCAACCATGCGCGGCCAATCATAGATGCTCTGGATCTCCTCGCCGGCCACGATGAGCCCCAGGTCGAGCAGCATCGGCCGCGGGTGGCCTTCAGGATCCACATCCACCAGGACCATGTCGGGCGTCAGACACAAGTGGCAGCGGTTTTGGACCGCCATCGGGCGCAGCGCGTCTGAGAGCGCAATGGTGATCCAGGCGGCGTCATAGTGCCACATTTGCGGGTTTTCCAGCATCAGGTCGCTTAGAAACTTGCCCTCGACCAGCTTGAAAACGCTATAAAACTTCGTGTGTCCGCGGAAGCTGATCTCGCCATACGGCCGCTTGGCGGGCACCGGATAGGGGGGCAGCAGCTCCGGCAGCAGCGGTCGCTCCCCGGGTGTAAATGAGTGCAGCCAGCCGAAGGGCGACCAACCTGGGTGCTGAAAGGACTGGAAAGCGGCGGCCTCCCGCTTGAGGCGCTCCTCGCTGTCCTCGCTCTGATGGGCCACCTTGACCATCACTTTTTGCTCGCCGCGCAGGGCCTCATATAAGGCCGCTGTCCGCCAGACGCGCATGACCTTTGTAATCTTCAAGTCGCCCAGGAAATCGCCATACACCAGCACCGGAAAACGCTCTTCCGCTGGGCAATCCACCTCTGGGCACCAGAGGTTGCCGTCCACATTAGTACGCTGGCATCGATCACAAAAGCGGTTCATGACTTTACTGTTATTGACATAGTCTACCAAAAGTGTGAGAATCGGGTGATTGCTATTCTAAGTGACACGATTTTGTATTGTCAAATCGCACATTTGCCAGGCCCGCCAGCTTCTTGCGCCCCTTCCCAATGGACGTGAAATCGTAGAAAATGGGGGTGACACGGCCCGGGGCCGCGTCGCCCCCATTTTTGACATAACAGTGTGTCCGGTATCCTGGCTCCCAAGGAAATGACAGATGGCCGTTGAATATATCGATCGTCCGCCACGTATTCAACCCGAGCTGCCCACTGGCGAAGTTCAAATCCCAAAGCCGCCTGCCGAAGAAAAGGGCAATGACCAGGCCTTGCTTAGCATCCTGGTGCCCGTCATCACTATCGTTGGTTTCGTGTTCGTTTCCGGCGGCGGAAATGTGCTGTTAGTCATCCCCATGGGCCTGGCCATGGTGCTCTCGGTGGGCGTGTCGCTCTTCACCGCCAACCAGCAGCAGCAGGCATTTGCTGCCAAACAAAAGGCCTACGCCGAACTCCTGGCCCAAATGCGCCAGGACATGACGCGCTCGCACAACAGCCAGCGCCTGTTCTATCAGCACAACTATCCGGATATTCCCACCGTTTTGGATATTGCGGCGCGCACCGAGCGCAGCCGTTTTGGCTCGCGGTTGTGGGAGCGCCGCGCGTCGGACAATGATTTTGGCGCGCTGCGCCTGGGGATTGGGAGCCGGCCCTCGACCGTGGTGTACAAGCTGGCCCAAGCCGCAGCGGGGGACGACGATTCTCCGTTGGCCAAGGACGCCCAGCAACTGGCGATCGACTCGCAACTGCTGACCGAGGCGCCCATCACCATGCCGCTGCGCAATATCGCCGAAAAGCGCGAGGAAGGCGAAGGCGGCGGCAAAAGCTCTGGCGGGGTGGCCGTGCCGGCGCGCCACTCGGTCGGCATGTTCGGCAAGAACCCAACCAATATCTCCGATTTCGCCCGCGCGGCGCTAACGCACTTTACGGCCTTTCACTCGGCCATTGACACCCGGCTGTATGTAGTGGGCCTGCCCGAGAACAGGCCCAACTGGCAATGGGCGGAGTGGCTGCCTCATTGCACCACGCGCGGCGTGGGCGATGACGAGGCCGATAACGCCGGCCAGGCCAAAGAATATGACCAGCTGTGCTTCTCGAACGACAAGATGAAAGTCTCCGAGTTCTGGAAGCGCATCAAGCGCGAGCTGGATAGCCGCCAGGTGCGCATGCGCGACACCGATGAGGCCTCGGGCGGCAAGGCCGACGTGAGCCTGCCCTTTGTGGTGGTCGTGGTTGATCTGCTGGGTGATGTCCCGCCCACCTCGCCGCTGAAGGAAGTGGCGGCCGAGGCGGTGGTGGCCACCATTAACCACGGCGGGCCGGCGTTGGGCGCGGCCATCATCTTCCTGGCCAAAGACCCGGCGCTCATTCCCAGCGACTGCGTGGCGATGGTGGAAGTGGCGGCCGCGGGCGGCAAAGTTGTGTTCCGCTACACCGAGGTAGGCCTGAACACGCCGCGGCATATCGGCGTGGCCGACGTGATTAACGCCGCCGATGCGCGCCAGAGATTTGCCGCCCAAATCCGGCGCCTTGACCTGCGGCGCAGCTTTGGCGCCGACCTGCCGCGCTCGGTGAACCTGCTGGAAATGGAGGCCCTGCTCGAGTCGCGCAAAATCGATACGGTCGACAAGCTGTCGATAAAGGAGAATTGGGAGCGCAGCATGCGGCCCGAAAACTCCGAGTGGCTCAGCGTTCCCATCGGCCTGGTGAGCCTGCGCGAGGTGCGCAACCTGGTCTTCTCGGCCAAGGAAGGCGGCGATGGCGTGCACGGCATGATTGCCGGCACCACCGGCTCTGGCAAGTCGGAGCTGTTGCTGACCCTTATCGCCGGCCTGGCGGCCAAGTACGACCCGCGCATCGTCAATTTCGTCCTGGTCGACTTCAAGGGCGGCGCCGCCTTCGAGCCGTTTAAAAAACTCCCGCACTGCGTGGATATCCTCACCAACCTGGAAGCCAACGCCGTCTCGCGTATGTTCGTCGCCATCCAGGCCGTGATGGAGCAGCGGGCCGCCATCCTGGCGCGCAGCAACGCTAAGGACCTGGTGGATTATCGCAAGAAAATCATTCCCCGCCTCAAGCCCGATGACCCGCTCCCGCACACCTTCCCGCACCTGTTCATTATCGTGGACGAGTTCGCGGAAATGATCGTGCAGAACCCCGAATACAAAGCTCAGTTTGAGAGCGTCACCCGTCTGGGCCGCGCCTTTGGCGTCAGCCTGATCCTGGCCACCCAGCGCCCGGCCGGAGTGGTGACCGACCAGATGCGCTCGAACATGAAGTTCCGCGTGTGCCTGAGGGTGGAGACGCCCGAAGACAGCAAGGAGCTGCTCAGCCGGCCGGATGCCGCCTTCCTGCCCAACATGGGCGGCCGCGGCTACATCCAGGTGGGCAACGACATTCTGACCGCCGTGCAGGTGGCGCGCGCTGGCGGCGACTACAGCGACGACCGGCTCGACTCGCTGCGCGACATCATCTGGCTGGACGAGGAGGCGATGCCGCGCGCCTCAGCGAACGGCAACCAGCCGCTTTATTCCGGCCTGGAAATTGCGGAGGCGCTCGGCCTCAAAGCGGGCGAAAAGGCCGCTACCCTGGTAGACTGGGTGGTGGGCATCACCGCCTTGCGCTCCAAGCGCGATGGGGTGCCGGTGCAGACCAAGCCCTGGCCCAACCCTCTGCCCGCCCACCTGTCGCTCACCGAGCCGGTGGATGCCCAATATCTGAACACCGAGCGCGACCTGGGCGCCAACAAGTCCATCGTCATCAATGGGCCGGTGCAGGCCTGGCTGCACAACACCGAGGAAAAACCGCTCTGGCAGCCGGTGGACTGGAAAAACCCCGTGCCGCTGCGAGTGGACATCGGGCTGGTCGACAACCCTTACCGGGCCGAGCAGCGGCTGCTGACCATCGACCTAAGCACCGATCCGCTGGTGCTGTTTGGCTCCAGCGGCCGCGGCAAGACCACGTTTATCAAAACCCTGCTGCTGTCGCTGGCGGCGCAGCGCTCGCCCAATGAGCTGCACATGTTCGCCTTCGACTTTGGGCGCGGCGGCTTGAAGACGATTAAAGACATGCCGCACCTGGGCGCCGCCGTGGATGCCTCGGAGGTGGCGCGCGTCGACCAGTTGATGCGTATGCTGCGCAACATCGTCAATGAGCGGCAAGAGCGGCTGGCCAAATACAACTCCTTCGCGGACTTCAACGCCAAGAACCCCAACACCCCCTTCGCTGAAGTAGTGGTGGTCATCGACAACTTTGCCGAATTCAAGGAAACCTTCGAACACCAGATCCCGGAGCTGATGGCCCTCATCCGGGATGGCCGCGCCTTCGGCGTCTATTTCGTCATCACCGCCAGCACCACCGGCGACCTAACCGCCAAGCTCTACAACCTGCTGACCCAGCGCCTGGCGCTGAACATGGCCGACAGCATGCAGTACGGCGAGATCGTCGGCTCGGGCTCGCGGCCGTTCGACAACGTGCCCGGCCGCGGGCTGATTGCAATTGCAGTGAAAGACAAACCCGTGCCCCTGGAGTTTCAGGTTGGCGTGCCCGGCCGCGCTGGCGTGGCGGTCGACGGCGACCAGCCCGACCCCTACCA
>Ga0209166_10001715_pt1 | contig 17682 bp, 4 predicted proteins | sample Coa_R1_3_FD_187151 | JGI IMG/M metagenome (GOLD analysis project Ga0209166, IMG submission 187151) | Surface soil microbial communities from Centralia Pennsylvania, which are recovering from an underground coalmine fire - Coalmine... | ecosystem: Environmental > Terrestrial > Soil > Unclassified... | reverse complement strand
AGCTGGCCATCCTCAATGCCGTAGAATTTTCCGTTGAGTGATATCTGTTCTTCACGAAGCTGTGCCGCTTGTTCCACATCGCTACGGCGCACAGCGAACACACCAGCGGAACTGCTCAACCAGAGAGTCTCTGAGCCGTCGCCAAGAATCTGATAAATGGAGTTACTCGGAAGGCCATCCTTCGTCGTAAATCTCTTAACCATGCCCTGATGGATATAGAAGAGGCCGCCATTCCGGGAACCCAGCCAAATCCCGCCCCTCGTGTCTTCATAGATCGTCCAGATTTTTTCGCCACGGAGCCGATCAATGACATCATCATCCACAAACTTGCCATCATGAAAGCGGCTGACTCCGCCGTCAGTGCCCACCCAGAGATCCCCGTTGGCGCCGAGCAGTAGGGCTCGCGTGCTTGCATAGGACAAGCCCTGGTAGCCCGGCCCGATTTGGCGCCAGACAGGATGGTATTTTTCCATTTTCCCATCATGGAAACGGGCCAGCCCTCCTTCTGTACCAATCCAAACGTCGCCATCAGAGTCTTCGCAAAAGGCGCGTATTATGATGTTTGGCATCATATTCGTGTAACGCACTGCCTTGCCGCCATAGATACGCACGACCCCTAGTCCATGTGTTCCTATCCAGAATGCGCCGATGCGATCGCGAAATACATTGCGGATTCCCGTATTGGGAATGTTGTCGGGAAGGTGTTCAAGGACCAGTTTCTGGTCTCGCAACTTGTAAAGCCGTTCACTGGCGGTAACCACCCAAAGGGGACCCTCCGGGTCCTGATAAACCGTGCTGATACTTTCGTCCCCGGGTTCGTCTTTGACTTTTACAATTGATAATCCCGAGGGGCTCCAGCGTGATAAGCCATTGCTTGTGCCAAACCAAAGATTTTTTCCAGAATCTTCTAAGATGGTGAGTATCTGATTGCCGGGCAGGGCCTTCGGCGCGGTAAGTACGCGTTTGCGTCCCTTCTGATCGAGAACCAGTCCGCCCATGGTTCCAATCCACAGGTTGTTCGCAGAATCCATGGCCAGCGTCTCTATCACGCGGTTTTGCGGTCCTATTTTGCGAAAATGGCTGGCATGCGGATCCAGGCGCACAAGTCCGGTCACAGAGCCAGCCCAGACTGTTCCATCAGGCGTTGTCAGCACCGAGCGAAAAAAGTCTCCTGGTGGCCCTCGCTGGTACACTACAACTCCGTCATGAGTTAAAGCAACAATGCCAGTGCCAACAAACCACATTCGACCTTGGTAATCTTCCGCGATGCCACGGACCTGCATGCCGGGAAACCCGATTCGCTTGTCTCGATCCACGCGAACGAAGCGGTTCCCCTCCAGACGAAAAAGTCCATACTCGGTGCCTGCCCACAGAGTTCCATGATGGTCTTCGTAGATGCTACTGATGGCGTCATTCGTAATTCCTTCAGCCTTGCTATAGCGCTGGAATTCACCCCACCGATAATGCAGCAGGCCGTTGCCTTGAGTGCCAATCCAAAGGCTTCCGTCCCGGGCGGCCGCTAAAGCAGTAACATTGCTTTCCGAGAGTGCCGGTGTGTTTTCGTGATCAAAAACAGTAAAACGAACGCCATCGAAACGCACTAAGCCCTCGCTGGTTCCAATCCACAGGTAGCCATCCGCCGTCTGCGCCAGGGCTTGGATCGTGTTGTCGGGAAGACCATCCTGAACGTGCCATACGTGGCTGCTGTAACCCTCAGGCCCAACCGTAGCCGTAGCACACCATGAGAGACTGGTTAGCAGCAACCCCAGAGTACAGCATGCTATCAAGCCGCTGAAAACATCGTTTCGCATCGACAACTCAGATACCCAGAGTCTATCGGAGATGAGAGGGGAAAAACCATCATAAAGCCGCATTCGATTGCCAGTGCTCCTCTCTAACTTTCGATAGATACGCGGTCATTGAAACTCCAAGTAGCCTTCAGACCGCATGTCCCCCCGATAGAGCACGGTATTTACGCAACTTTCAGATTTTACATATTGGAATAAGTATCCAAAGCTCTCAATGGCAAATTGAAGAGGAGATTCATTCATGATGCGGTATCGAAGGCTGGTAGTAATGGCGATATTGGCAATCGGATTAGGCCCGACCAGTGTAAAGATGATGGCCCAAGAATCGAGTGGTCGAATCACAGGGATCATCACTGATTCCACCCATGCAGTTGTGGCCGGCGCACATGTAGCAGCGGTGAACGTAGCTACCGAGGTGCCGACAAAAACTGTCACCAACGCCAGTGGCAATTATGCGCTGCTCTACCTTATCCCCGGCATATATTCAGTGACGGTGGAGCAACCTGGTTTCGAAAAACTCGTGCGTTCAGGAGTTCAGGTCCGGGTGGGAGACGACCTGAAGCTTGACCTCTCGCTTACAGTGGGGGCCACGCGACAGACGGTCACTGTTGACGCGACAGCACCTTTGATTGAGGCCGCCAACGCGAACATGGGCGCCACGATCAACCGTTCCGACCTCGAGCACCTTCCCTTGATTGAAGGCAACCCCATCACGCTGACACAATTAGCCGCCGGTGCAACTTATACCGGGGACCCACTATTCAACCGTCCTTTTGATAATGGAACCGTTTCGGGAGTCCAGGTCAATGGCGCGGAAAGAGGGAATAGCAATGAGTGGACTCTCAATGGCATGCCCAATAGCGGTCCGGAAACAGCCAATTCTCCCAGAAGCGTTGCCTACATACCGCCCGCGGATGCCGTGCAAGAGTTCAAGATGACAACAGGCAGCTTTACCGCCACTCTCGGACACAGCGTCAGCTCCAATATAGATTTGGTCCTGAAGAGCGGAACCAATGAGTTGCACGGCAGCGCGTACGAATTTCTCCGCAATGAAGCCTTTGCCGCCAATGATTTCTTTTCAAATCAGCGGGGGGCCCCAAGGTCCCGGACACGCTACAACCGATTCGGAGGTTCTCTGGGCGGGCCCGTGGTCATTCCCAAGATCTACAACGGGCGCCAGAAGACATTTTTCTTCCTGGCAGTCGAAGGAATCCTGGATGCCTTTCCTGAGCCTAAGTTTTTCACCGTTCCCACGCAAGCTATGCGGAATGGAGATTTTTCGGCACTCCCGAACCCCATTTACGATCCCCTGACTGCTCAAACGTGTGGTCAGCCCAACACCATTCCTTGCGGCGCTACTGGAGAACCCACCGTAATCCGGCAGCCTTTCGCGAACAACATTATTCCTGCAAACCGGATCAGCCCGATTGCAAAGGCTTACCTCCAGTTCTTTCCGCTTCCCAACGCGACCCCGAAGGACACAATTGGCACCGACGACTACTTCAGCCCGCAGACTCGGACCGACAAGTACTATAACGATACGCTTCGCATTGACCATACCATCAGTGACAACCAGCGCATTTCGGGAACGTATATAAACAATTGGCGTCAGGAAAAACGGTTCCATTGGGCCTTGCCGGTCAATGGCTTCAGCGCGGCGGGACAGGACATATTTAACGTAAACCATGGCCTCACCGGGGACTACCTGCTTACTTTATCGCCGACTACTTTGCTCGACATCCGTGGCGGCGCTGACCGATTCGACAGGACGATCGTGCCGCCAAATATCGGTTTCAATCCTGCGACCTTGGGATTCTCCCCTGCGGTGACAGCGTTGATGCAAGGGATGAACGGCCAGACTTTTACCCCGCCGTTTAGCATTAACCAGTTCAGCACAATGTCTCACAGTGCAAATGGCTATACTTGGGCACCGGTTATCAGCGAGACCGTTTTCGCGCAACCGACAGTGACTAAAATCGTCAACGAGCACACTTTAAGTTTTGGCTACGAGGCCCGCCTGTATCGTGAGTATGGCCAGTCTCTTGGGAATGGCGAAGGCCTATACACCTTCAACCAGGATTTCACCCGGCAAACCAACTCCGGTTCGAGCTTCACATGCATCCAAGGCAAGAAAGGATGTACGAGCAATTTCCAGACGCAGGGGAACCAGGATGGGCAGGGCTTCGCGGCTTTCTTGCTCGGCCAGCCGACGACGGGAAACATCGACCGGAATGTTACCCGGTCCCTTCAAGAGCTGACCCAGAGTCTATTCGTTCAGGATGACTGGAAGGCGCTGCCCGGGCTCACGCTCAACCTCGGCCTGCGTTACGACCTTGAACTGCCAACGACCGAGAGATTTAACCGGAATACGCGCGGTTTCGACTTCACCGATCCTAACCCAATCGCGGCGCAAGCCATTACTAATTTCGGCGCGATCTTAGCGAAAGCGGGCGGCAGTTTTCCCACCGGTACCAGCGCGCCCGTGACCAGCATCAGTCCATCAGGCCAGGTTCTGGGCGGGTATCTGTATGCTACCCCCAGCAATCGTGGCATATGGGTCCCAGACTGGCGCAATCTGCAGCCACGGTTCGGCTTCGCCTACCAACTGTTCGCTGACACGGTTCTTCGCGGCGGCTGGGGCCTTTACTCGACTCCGTGGACCGTGTCGGGAAACAGCATCGTCAATCAATCGGGCTTCTCTCAAAGTACCGCGCTTGTTCCTTCCAACGACAATGGGTTGACTTTCGTGGCCAATCTCGCCAATCCATTTCCTAACGGAGTGGTGCCCATTAATAACAACCCCAATCTGACTACAAACGTGGGCAGCAATCTTTTCATCTTTCCGGTTCATCCCAAAACGCAACTTACCCAGGGCTGGGCATTGGATCTCCAGCACCAATTTCACGGGGAATGGCTCCTGGACATCGGTTATGTCGGAAGGCACGGTTATCATCTAATCAGGACCAGTAACTTTCTGAACGGCATTCCAACCCAGTATCTTTCCACCCTTCCAGTCCACGATCCGCTTACAGATATATTGGAAAGTAATACGATTCCCAATCCATTTAAGGGGCTGCTTCCTGGTAACGGAAGCGGGCTGAATACCGGCAACTTTGTCAAAGCAAGCCAACTTGTACGGGCATTCCCGGAATTTGGGACAATTTCCACGCAAATTTTCGACGGAAGCAACGATTATCATGCTCTCCAAGTACAAGCACAGCACCGCTTCAAACATGGATATTCGGTCATCGCTGCCTATACCTGGTCGAAGCTGACGGAAATGGCGGGCTTTCCCGACGATTTCGACACTGCACCCACTCACCGGCTCTCGCCCAACGATGCTCCTCATCGGTTCTCGGTAGCCTCCGTCGTAGAGCTGCCCTTTGGCCGCCGGCGCTTGATAGGAAAGAATTGGCCCGGAGCTGTCGAGCAGGTCTTCGGAGGCTGGGAGGTATCCGGCATTTACGCGGTTCAAACGGGATTTCCCATCCAATGGGGTAACGTAGCTTTTTTTGGGGATCCCAACCTGTTGCAGCCCCACATCAGCGCCAGCACCCTGAACCACGTATTTGATACTAGTGGTTTCTACTTTACCGATGCCGCAGTACAGACCAACGGCGTGGTAAATCCTACGCTGCAACGAAGCGATCAAAGAATCAAATTGCAAGATAATATCCGCACTTTTCCTGTTGTCTTGGGAAATTTCCGCGGCGAAGGCGAAAACAACGTGGATTTAACTTTGAGCAAAAGGTTCCCCATCAGCGAAAACAAATATCTGGAGTTTCGAGCTGTAGCTCTGAACGCCTTCAATCGTACTTGGTTCAGTAATCCAAACGTGGACCCGCAGAGCGCCAGCTTCGGCGTCATCAATAGCCAGAGGAACTTTCCGCGCCAGATGGAACTCGCGCTGAAGATTGTGTTCTAACGTGATTAACATGAATCAACCAGCATTTTCGCCATTTATAACCAGAGAATTCACGGCGAATTCACCGTTCTGGACCGAGTGGAACGCCTTAAAGCAGGGTTTGAGGGAAGCCAGGGCACATGCTGTAATCGGTCGTCTGCAATCCGAGCATGTCGGCAACAACTCCCGACAATCAAGTGAAGCTCGCTAGGTAAGGGATCGCCACACGTGTGAAGAATCTGCGGCGACGTTGTAAGTCATGCAATTACGGTTTGTTAAAGTGCCAGAAATAAAAAATAACCTAAACCATTGATGCAAAATCAGGAGATCACATGTCTATTTGGTCCTTTCGATCTGAGTTCCTTGCAGGCCAAACATCTTTAATCTCGCGCAGGAAGAAAGCGGATCTTTATAGCGCCCTATCCCTATCGAAGAGCATTTTCATTTCGATTATCGCACTCGCTTTGCTGGCGTCAGCGGCATACGCAAAACAAGGAGCCGTGCGCGCGCTTTACACCGTGCCCAACATGACGTTCATCGAGCAGCCGACGGGCGAGAATGTGGTGACCATCAACGATACTTCGGGATCAATTTCCTCGCTGCAGAGCGCGATTGACAATGCCCGCAGCGCCAATCCCAGCAATGTCATCGTCATTCACCTGTTGCGGGGCGCCGTTTATTCCGTCAGCAGCGCCGGACTCGTGCTCGGCTCCCACGAATGTCTCGTAGCGGAAGGAGCGGTCGTTCAGGCAGCAAGTTCTTCGGTGAGCGTACCTCTGATCACGGTCGCGTCCGGCTCGACCAATGTCTCCATATCCGGGGGGACGCTGGACGGCCAGGGCGCCAACATCCAGGGCATCGTTGCGCCGGCGGCCAGCCGGGTGAACATTGATAAGGTCGTGCTCAAGAACTTCGGATCGGATGCCATCTCCCTGAATGGTCAGGGCGACTCGACCTTTGACAATGAAATGACCGTCACCCGCACGGATATATCCGCGAGTTCAGTGGGCATCCATATCCAGAACTCCACCCAGACCACGCTTCTGGATAACGACTGTCATAACAACGGCACCGGCATTCTAGTTTCGGCTGCCTGGGCCAACATCGCCAACAATACCTGCCATAACAACACGACCGGCATTGACATTGCCGGCGGCAACGACAACGTGGTTGCCAACAATACCTGCGACAGCAACGGCACCGGCATTCATGCCGGCGGCACGGGCGGCATGATCGTCTCCAACGCCCTGGGGGGCAATACCACCGCAGGCATCAGTTCAGATGGCAGCAGCAACAACTTCATCGATAACCTGTTCACGGCCGGCAATGCCACCAACTTCATCAGCGCCGGGACCAGCAATAACATCATTGCCTACAAAGCGCCGATCAGCGCTTCGGGACAGAACTATTTCTATCCGCCGCTGATTGATAACCAGCATACGGACACCACGATTGTGAACGGCATGGGGCGCACCGACCTGACCATCGGTTCCACCACGATTGATGATGTGCAGAACCAATACAATGCCGCGCTCAGCGCCAATCCCAACAATGTGATCGTGCTGCATCTCAACGGAACCTTCACCGTAGGTGCAAATCCTCTGTCGCTCTCGTCGAATACCAGTGTCCTGTTGAACGGGACCATTCAAATCAACTCCGCCACCACCGCCAGCGCTGCGATCGCGACGGCAAGCGGTGCAACCCGCATTTCCATCTCCGGCGGCATCCTCGATGGCGGTAACTTGGAAAGCCACACAGGGGTCTCGGCCATCGGCGGTGCGATGATCCAGGTGGACGGGATGACGATCCAGAACTTTGGAGACAATTCCACGCACCACAGCGGCTCTGACTCGATTCATTTCAGCGGCGGCACGACGCCTTACGTTGTGACCCGGTGCACGATCAACAAGAGTGGCGCGCGCGGAATCTGGTCGCAGTTGAACCACCAGAAAGCTCTTTATTCCGATAATTCGGTGACCCTGACGAGAGCATGCATCGATGCCGATTCCAGCACCTTCGGATCCGTGATGATGTTCAACTTTTGCGATAGCAACGATTATGGGCTCTTCGTCGAGCAAAGCGCCCAGCACAATGCTTCCATCGGGAACATCTCCAATAACAATTCGCACAATATCGCGGTTGTCAATAACTCGACCACGGCTAGACCGCCAACCGCATTCAACAACTTTATCTCCAACAGCCTGCTGGGAGCAAGCGGAACCAAGAACGTCGGGACCACGAGCGTTGCCCTTACCTCGGATAATTTTTTCTTCAATAACACGATCATTAACGGTCCGATCAACTCTCAGCAATTCGGCTCCCAGAATTACTATTCGCAGAACTACTTGTCCGGGGGCACGCTTTCGACCAGCGGGGCGGAAGTGTTCTTCAATTCGGCGGACGTGAGCGGCAACTTGCAGATCCATGACAGCAACAGCGGGTTAGCCGTCATCGTGCAAAATGCCGCAACCACCGATGGCGCCGCTGTGGTCACGGCGCAGCCGAGCGCTTTGGGAGATGGATCCAATGACGACGAATGGCAGTTCATTCCGACGACCAATGGTTATTTCAAGGTGGTGAACGCGAATAGCGGCCTGGTCATGGCGGTGCAAGGCGCCAGCTCGAGTAACGGCGCGCCCATCATTCAGTTCACATTCAGCAACGGTACGGGAAACGACGAATGGTTGCTCCAGCATGCCGATAACGGGACGTACAATTTCATCAACCGCCTGAGCAGTCTGTACCTCGATGTCCCAGGCGCCAGCACCACGCCGGGTACACAACTCGATCAGTCATCATCCAACGGCGCCGCCAACCAGCAATTTAGCCTCCTCGAAGATGCGCCAGCGTCTGCGCCGCCAGACTTTAGCATCTCTGCGACGCTATCGTCGCAGACCGTCACTGCGGGTGGAAGCACGAGTTACACAGCCACGGTGACTGCGGTTAATGGCTTCGCGGGAACGGTGAACCTGAGCCTGAGCGGATTGCCGAGTGGCGCGACGGCAACGTTCAATCCCACGTCGATCAGCGGCGGCTCGGGCTCTTCCACACTGGCTATCTCCACCAGTTGTTCGACTCCGGCAGGGACCTACACATTGACCATCGCCGGAAGCAGCGGCAGCCTCAGCCATAGCACGACTGTGACTTTGGTCGTTAATGCCGCGGCCAACGATTTCACGATTGCCGCCTCGCCTGCATCGAGCACGGTGACTGCGGGAGGAGGAACGAGCTATACGATGAACGTAGGTTCAACGGGTTGCTTTGCAGGAACGGTGAATCTGAGTGTGACTGGATCGCCGAGCGGGGCCACGGGAAGCTTCAATCCAACCTCGATCAGCGGCTCAGGAAGCTCGACATTGAGCATTTCGACGTCCAGCACTGCATCCACTGGCTCCTTCACGCTGACCATAACCGGGGCCAGCGGCAGCCTGACGCACTCGGCTGCCGTAACGCTCAACATAAACCCGGGCACAGGATTGCCAGCGGGCTGGAGTGACACTGATATCGGCACTCCGGGTCTGGCGGGCAGCGCGACCTTCAGCTCCGGCACGTTCACGGTAAACGGCGGTGGAGCGGACATCTGGGGCACCTCTGATAACTTCCACTACGCCTCCGAATCGTTGGCGGGCGATGTGACCATCACAGCGCGCGTGGCCAGCCAGCAGAACACCAGTGCCTGGGCCAAGAGCGGCGTGATGATCCGCGAGACCACGGCGGCCAACGCGTCCTATGTATTTGTGTTCGTCACCCCGAGCAATGGCGTGAACATGCAGTATCGCAATGGGACGGGAACCAGCGCTGTACAACTGGCGCAGATTGCCGGGCCAGTGGCGCCATATTGGGTGCAGCTGGTGCGTTCTGGGAACACGTTCACCGGGTTCTCCTCGACCGACGGTGTGACCTGGACACAAGTTGGACAGATCAGCGTAACCATGGCGAGCAATGCGCTGGAAGGCCTGGCAGTGTGCGCGCACAACAACGCGGCGCTGAACACCTCGACCTTTGACAACGTCACGGTGAGCACACCGGCGCCGGACTTCACGATTGCGGCGAGTCCGTCGTCGCAGACCATCATCCAGGGCGGGAGCACGAGCTACACCGCGAGCGTGAGTCCGATCAACGGCTTCACCGGCACAGTCAATCTCAGCGTTAACGGGTTGCCCTCTGGAGCCGCTGGGACCTTCAATCCCACCTCGATCAGCGGTGGCTCGGGTTCTTCGACGCTGAGTGTCACCACCGCCAGCACGACCCCCACCGGCACCTTTACTTTGACCATCACCGGGACTAGCGGCAGCCTGTCGCACGCGACCACGGTGACGCTGGTCGTCAACCCGAGCACCGGGTTGCCGCCGGGCTGGACCGATTCCGATATCGGCACACCGGGACTGGCCGGCAGCGCCACCTTCGCCTCGGGCACCTTCACGGTGAATGGCGGGGGAGCCGATATCTGGAGCACGTCGGACAACTTCAACTACGCCTATGTATCGACCACCGGGGATGTGACCATCACGGCACGGGTGGCGAGCCAGCAGAACACCAACGTCTGGGCGAAGAGTGGGGTGATGATCCAGGAGACGACGGCGGCTAATGCGGCCTTCGTGCACGTCTTCGTGACTCCCGCCAACGGGGTGAACATGCAGTATCGTCCTTCGACCGGAGCGTCGGCGGTGCAGCTGGCGCAGGTCGCGGGTGTGGCTGCGCCCTACTGGGTGCAGATCCAGCGTTCAGGAAGCACGTTCACCGGTTTTGTCTCGGCAGATGGGGTGACCTGGACGCAGGTGGGCACGATCAGCGTGACCATGGCGAGCAGCGCACTACAGGGCCTGTCGGTCACGGCGCACGACAACACGGTACTGAACACCTCGACCTTTGACAATGTGACTATCAACACGCCGGTCCCGCCGGTAACTCTGGCGCCCACGGCAGATGCTTATGTGCAAGATGGGACTTCAGCAAACACCAACTTCGGTGCTGCCACAACCTTGCTTGTGAAGAATTCCACAACTGGCTTTAATCGTCATACGTTTCTGAAGTTTGACCTCAGCGCGGTCTCAACCGTTAGTTCCGCAAGGCTGCGGCTGTTCGGGAACCTTGGTGGAACCAGCGGCACGTCGCCGGTAACCGCTCATCAGGTCTCTGATAACTCCTGGACCGAAACCGGAATCACCTGGAATAACCAGCCGGCGATCGGCACAGGAATGACAACCGTGTCAGTTGGGATCACCGCCCAGTACTGGGAGTGGGATGTGACTTCGTATATTCAGTCCCAGAAAGCTGCGGGCCAAACGAGTGTGACTCTGGAGCTGCAGAACGACGTCAGCACAGCGCAGCCGGCTGCATTCAATTCGCGGGAGGCGGCCAGTAACCCACCGCAGTTGGTGGTCAGTCCGTAGTGTTTGTAATAGAGCGCAGAGCCGGATTCCTACTGTAGTCCGGCTTTGCCAATCGGCAGATCGTAAAACGTGATGCTTTCAGCAGGCAATATCCGTTGCCTGGAATGCTGCCAAACCGGGGTACGGAGGAGGCAATCTTGAGAACGGCTGCTGGTTTGCGGAGCTTCGGGGAGGTGAGATGGCAATTATTGTTTAACAGTACGTAAGGAGGAACCTCAGTGTACAATCTTGCATTTTTCGAAGTCAAAAAGGAAATTTAGGTTTATGCCCACGACAACCCCACTGAAAGCGATGAAATCGCTCTTTATCATAACGCAGGCGCTGGCTTGCCTTGCCTGCGGAATAATGTGCCAGCCAGCTTCGGCAGCGACGTCGAGCTGGGTATTTTACGGCTCGGACAACCGGCTGCATTACAAAAACGACGCGAACGGCAACCACATCATGGACTTTTCCTACGCCGGCTATGGCGGCGGGGGCGTCGCATTGCCGATATTACCCGTGATGGCCAACGTCAGCGCAAGCGGTGGCGACGATACGAGCCAAATTCAATCCGCCATCAATAAAGTATCCGCGCTTGCCCCCGACGCCAACGGCTTCCGCGGGGCGGTGCTGCTGGCAGCAGGCAATTACAATATCTCTAGCACGATCACCATTAATACCAGTGGTGTCGTTCTGCGCGGTAGCGGCTCAGGTACGAGCGGCACGGTGATCACGATGACCGGAACAACGCCGTTCCAAGCGATATCCGTCGCCGGTTCGGGTTCACTGCAAACGGTAGGGAGCTCAAGTGACATCACCGATACTTATGTACCGTCGGGCGCGATGTCGTTTCACGTCAATAGCACCGCCGGCTTCAGTGTAGGAGAATCGGTTGTCGTTCAAAGGCCCGTGACGCAGGCGTGGGTAGATTCGATGGGGATGTGTTGTCTCACCACCAGCACGGGAGCGCCGGAAACTTGGATTGCAGTGGGCACGGTGATTAGGACCGACCGCGCAATCGCCGCAATCAATGGCAATCAGATCACGTTGGATGCTCCGCTGACCGACAACTTTGATTCTTCACTGCTCACCGGATCCCTCGTTGGCTATACTTTTCCTGGGCGTATTTCTAACGTAGGTGTTGAACATCTGCGGGTGATCGCTCCCGCCTTGGATGCTCCCCTTGGTAGTCCCCAGTTTCAGGGCATCATAATGCATACGGTCATCGATGGTTGGGCGCAGGACCTCGTTTTTCAGGACACTCAGAATACGGTTGTGACAAACTCGGATACTAAACATATCACCTTCGATCATATCGCCGTCACCCATACGGTCGCTCATACTGGGACTATGATGGAGGACTATAGTCTTGCTGGCACCGAAATATTTACCAACGAGTCATCCACTGATGGCCAAGGTGAATGGTCGTTTACGACCCAAGGCGACGAATCACAACTCACCGCCTTGTTGAACTTTTCCAGCACGCAACCATCGGGTATCGCACCGCACCAGAGGTGGTCGACTGGCCTGCTAGCTGATTCTTGTTCGTTGCCTAATGCCCCGTCAGGCACTCAGGGCATCGCGTACTCGGACCGCGGAAATCACGGATCAGGTCAAGGTTGGGATATGGGTTGGGGTGTGGCCTGGAACATCGACACACCTTATTTGTTGGTCCAGCAGCCTCCGGGCGGAGCCAACTGGTGTATCGGTTGCATTGGGCAAGAGACAAGTGCCGTTGAATCCGGGACCAACAAATCCGTGCCTAATGGTTATTACGATTCGTTGGGGACCCACGTCACGCCCAGCAGCCTATACCTCGCCCAAATGCTCGATCGTAGGGGCGCGACTGCGCTGGCAAACATCGGTTACCCTCTCAATACCGCTTTGCCGGCTGGCTGGAGCGACAACGATATTGGCACCCCGAGCCAGGCGGGCAGCGCGACCTACAATCCGGGCACGATCGGCACGTTTATGGTTAACGGCGGCGGCACCGATATCTATAGCACGTCAGACAATTTCAACTACGTGTACGAGGCCGTCTCCGGGAACACCACGGCAATCGCTCGGGTGGCGACACAGGAAAACACGAGTGCCTGGGCGAAAGCGGGTCTCATGTTTCGCGAAACGAGGGCGGCGAACTCGGCCTATGTCTTCGTGATGGTCACGCCCTCGAATGGCGTGAGCCTGCAGTATCGCTCCGCGACGGGCGCGACCGCTGCGACGGTCGCCACGGTCCCGGGTCCCGTGGCGCCCTACTGGCTGAAGCTGGTGCGCTCGAACAACACGTTTACGGCGTACAGCTCGATCGACGGCGTAAACTGGACGCAAGTGGGATCCATCGCCGTGACCATGGCCAGCAATGCGAATGTCGGATTCGCCGTCACCGCACACAACAACACGGCGCTGAACACCTCGACCTTTGACAACGTCACGGTGAGCACACCGGCGCCGGACTTCACGATTGCGGCGAGTCCGTCGTCGCAGACCATCATCCAGGGCGGGAGCACGAGCTACACCGCGAGCGTGAGTCCGATCAACGGCTTCACCGGCACAGTCAATCTCAGCGTTAACGGGTTGCCCTCTGGAGCCGCTGGGACCTTCAATCCCACCTCGATCAGCGGTGGCTCGGGTTCTTCGACGCTGAGTGTCACCACCGCCAGCACGACCCCCACCGGCACCTTTACTTTGACCATCACCGGGACTAGCGGCAGCCTGTCGCACGCGACCACGGTGACGCTGGTCGTCAACCCGAGCACCGGGTTGCCGCCGGGCTGGACCGATTCCGATATCGGCACACCGGGACTGGCCGGCAGCGCCACCTTCGCCTCGGGCACCTTCACGGTGAATGGCGGGGGAGCCGATATCTGGAGCACGTCGGACAACTTCAACTACGCCTATGTATCGACCACCGGGGATGTGACCATCACGGCACGGGTGGCGAGCCAGCAGAACACCAACGTCTGGGCGAAGAGTGGGGTGATGATCCAGGAGACGACGGCGGCTAATGCGGCCTTCGTGCACGTCTTCGTGACTCCCGCCAACGGGGTGAACATGCAGTATCGTCCTTCGACCGGAGCGTCGGCGGTGCAGCTGGCGCAGGTCGCGGGTGTGGCTGCGCCCTACTGGGTGCAGATCCAGCGTTCAGGAAGCACGTTCACCGGTTTTGTCTCGGCAGATGGGGTGACCTGGACGCAGGTGGGCACGATCAGCGTGACCATGGCGAGCAGCGCACTACAGGGCCTGTCGGTCACGGCGCACGACAACACGGTACTGAACACCTCGACCTTTGACAATGTGACTATCAACACGCCGGTCCCGCCGGTAACTCTGGCGCCCACGGCAGATGCTTATGTGCAAGATGGGACTTCAGCAAACACCAACTTCGGTGCTGCCACAACCTTGCTTGTGAAGAATTCCACAACTGGCTTTAATCGTCATACGTTTCTGAAGTTTGACCTCAGCGCGGTCTCAACCGTTAGTTCCGCAAGGCTGCGGCTGTTCGGGAACCTTGGTGGAACCAGCGGCACGTCGCCGGTAACCGCTCATCAGGTCTCTGATAACTCCTGGACCGAAACCGGAATCACCTGGAATAACCAGCCGGCGATCGGCACAGGAATGACAACCGTGTCAGTTGGGATCACCGCCCAGTACTGGGAGTGGGATGTGACTTCGTATATTCAGTCCCAGAAAGCTGCGGGCCAAACGAGTGTGACTCTGGAGCTGCAGAACGACGTCAGTACCGCGCAGCCGGCTGCATTCAATTCGCGGGAGGCTGCCAGTAACCCACCGCAGTTGGTGGTCAATCCGTAGTGTTTGTAATTGTGGGGGCGCCACGCCAGACTCTGTACCAGGGGTCTGGCTGGCGCCAATCAGCCGCGGAGCGGAAAGCGAAGGCAGCCAATCGCTGAAGAGGCCACTCGGATTGCAAGAATTACGAAGTACAGATTCAGGGCAATGATTTCGCATTCCGAAATTGCACACCGGCAAAGTTAAGAGTCGAATTAGAACTCATGCTCAGATTTGTTTTTTAGACTGAACACGTTAAGCAAAGAATTAGACTTCAATCGGCTGTTGGGAGAACCATGAACAGGACTGAGCACTTTGGGATTCGGAAGTTTATATTTGCCTTTATTGCCATGGCAAGTCTCTTTTCCAGCGCGGTTGCAGATGGTCACTCTGCTCCTCCGCCGATTCTCCTCGGAACGGCTTGGTATCCGGAGCAATGGCCGGAGTCGCGCTGGGAGGCAGATCTCACGCTTATGGAGCAGGCGGGTATTCACATGGTGCGGGTGGGCGAATTTGCCTGGAGCAGCATGGAGCCGCGCGAAGGACAATACGATCTTGACTGGCTGGATCGAGCTATTGCAATGGCCGGCAAGCACGGAATCTATACGGTGATCGGCACGCCGACCGCGGCGCCACCTGCCTGGCTCACGCAAAAATATCCGGAGACATTGCGCACGCTTGAAGATGGACGCCGCGCTGAACATGGCGACCGCCAGCAATTCAACTTTACCAATCTGAAGTACCGCGAAATGGCGCGCAAGATAGCGGAAGCATTGGCCAGGCGCTTTGGACATAATCCATACGTGCTCGGCTGGCAGATTGATAACGAATACCGGCAGGAATCTTATGATCCTGGTACCCGGACCGAGTTCCAGCAGTGGTTGAAGTCCCGCTACGTCACCCTTGATAACCTGAATGCCCGCTGGACAACGGCTTACTGGAGCCAGACCTATTCCGATTGGAGCCAGATTCCGATTCCACCTTCGATGCAACGCGCCAATCCCGGGCTACTATTGAGCTGGAAACGGTTCGTGAGCGACACCTGGCGCAGCTATCAGAAAAATCAGCTCGATGCGATCCGCGCGAGCGCTGATGCGAAGCAATTCATTACCACCAATACGATGGGATGGTTTGACGGTTTCGATCAGTATACGGTGCTTGCCGACCTCGATATTGCCGCGTGGGATAACTATGTTGGCCAAGGGCATCTCGATCCAGGCGCAAACGGTGCTGTGCACGATCTTACTCGCGGTCTGAAGCGCAAAAATTTCTGGGTCATGGAAACGCAACCGGGATTTGTGAACTGGGCTGCAATCAACACATCGCTCGATCGAGGCGAGGTGCGCGCAATGGCATGGCACGCTGTCGGGCACGGCGCCGATACGGTAAGTTACTGGCAATGGCGTGCCGCGTTGAATGGCCAGGAACAGTATCACGGCACTTTGGTTGGGCCTGATGGCACTCCCGTGCCCTTGTATTCGGAAGTGCAGCAGATAGGCCGTGAGTTTGCGAAGGCTGGAGCCATACTCGCGAGTACATCGCCCAAATCTGAAGTGGCGATTCTTCATTCCTACGACAGCCGCTGGGCGATCAATTGGCAGAAGCACCATCGCGACTATAATCCCATCGCCGAGATCCTCAGCTACTATCAGCCGTTGCGGGCGATAAGCCAATCGGTGGACATTATTTCTCCGACCGCTCCTCTGGATCAATACAAGCTGGTCGTTGCCCCCGGACTCAACGTACTTACCGACGCGGCCGCCAAAAATTTGATTGCGTATGTGCGCCAGGGCGGAAACCTGGTGCTAGGCCCGCGCTCGGGGATGAAAGATGACGATAACGCCTTGCAATCTGAGCGTCAGCCGGGACCACTCGTCGATCTGCTCGGTGGACGGGTGGAGCAGTACTACGCGCTGACTGATCCGATTCCCGTAGAGGGAAAGTTTGGCGCCAGTCACGCGAAGCTGTGGGCGGAGCTCATGAGTGCCAAAGCTAAGGACGTAGAGATCCTTGAAGTATACGGCACGAGCAACGGCTGGCTCGATGGCAAACCCGCGGCTATCACGCGCAAAGTGGGCAATGGCAGCATTACCTATATTGGCGCCTGGCTCGACGATGCCGGCATGGCCATTGCCGCAAAATGGATGGCGGCCAAGAGTGGAATAAAGCCGGCGCTCGGAACGGTTCCCGAGGGCGTTGAGGTGAACGCGCGCTACGGGAACCAGGGCACAGTCTATATTCTTGTTAATTTTTCTAAAGATGAGCAAAAAATCACATTGCCCTCCCCGATGCGAGAGGTGCTTGAGGGCAGCTCGAAGAAGGTAGTTATGTTGCCCAGATATGGCGTTGCTGTGCTGTCCTCATCAAAAGACTAGAGAACAGCAATTCATTTCATTGGCGAGGTGTTTTTGCCACAAGTTCGAGTTCTGAAGACCCACCATCGCCAACAAACTCTGACTCTGCAGTAGGGGAGGAGTTGAAAGGGTGCACAAGATGCAGGCGGTATACCCGGGCAGCACCGGCAGCTTTGACGGCAGCGCAGTTACCAAAATAGTGAGCTCTTCGCCACGGCCCAAACTGCATTAACCGCGACGCAACCAGAAAGTGTGGTGCCAAACGAACTGGAATAAATATGTCTGTAGAATTGAGGTTAAGGTAGAAATCAACAATGTCAGCCAATATTCAAGCCATGAAACAAGAAACTGAACGTAAGAAAACCTTCTCCATCGGATTTACGATGAGTGCGCTCTTTTTCCTGCTGCTGGCGGTGTGTGGCCATGCACAGAACGCCCCTGGCAGGGATATTTCCCTT
>Ga0209166_10001714_pt1 | contig 17699 bp, 16 predicted proteins | sample Coa_R1_3_FD_187151 | JGI IMG/M metagenome (GOLD analysis project Ga0209166, IMG submission 187151) | Surface soil microbial communities from Centralia Pennsylvania, which are recovering from an underground coalmine fire - Coalmine... | ecosystem: Environmental > Terrestrial > Soil >... | reverse complement strand
CTGGGCCTGGGTGAAACCGCTCACCGGATGACCAGGTCGGCAAGAGCCGTGTAACGGGAGACTGTTACGCACGGATTCTGTGGGAGCCCGGGGGTGAGATTCCCCCGGGCCACCCGACCCCCGCCGCCTCGGAGTCTCTAGCTACAACGGCTCGCTGAGGCGCTGGTTAGTCTCGGCGCCCGCGTGCCTGTCATCGCCGGGACGACCGGTTGCCAAGCTACGGTTGGCCAAGTGTGCATCGGTCAGACTGGCGGAGGCGACCAATGCCCGGCTTGCGGGAGAGCGACCTGTGGCCGTACGGCAACGGCTCGAAGTGGGCGCTGCCCGGTGCCACTTTGAGCCGGGCCACGCTGATGAGCCGTCAGCCATGGCCCGCGCTTGCCGAACGGCGTATCCGGCGGTGCCAGGAGCAACGGCGAGTTCTGGTCTGCGGCCAGGGCCATGGCGGGCTGCCACCACGAACAGTTCCCTGACCGGCCCGGCCAGGCCCACGCACCGGCCAGCAGTAGGCCAGTGTTCTCTTGCGCGCTGCGGTTGAGGCCCCCTCCAAGCCACTGGCCGCCAGGGATCTGCCCGGTTTACGAGACGGCTGGGGCGGGGCGCACCAGCGCCGCCCCGGCACCGGGGACGACGGGCTCCTCCGCGAGCAGCGCCAGTATTTCCCTGGCCGTGGCCGTGGCGGCAGAGAGCACGGGAAGCCCCAGGTCCTGGCTTGCCTCGTCGATGACCGTCAGCGATGGCATCTGCACGCAGGCCGACAGCACCACCGCATCCGCGCGTACCAGGCGCAGGCCCCTCGCGTGCCCGATGAGCCGTGCCGGGTCAAGTCGGCCGACCTCGACGTTGTCGGCAACCTCCAGGCTCACCGAGTCCACGACCTCGATCCCGTAGGCGGCGAGATAGTCGGCCACCAGGCCGGTGAGCGGTTTCAGGTAGGGCGTCACGATCGCCACGCGCCGCGCGCCGAGGCGCTGCAGGGTCCGGACGAGGGCGCCCGCGCTGCTGGTCACGGGGGCCGGTGAGCCGGCGGCGGCGAGCGCGTTCGCCAGCCGCTCCTCGGCCGCCTCGTGCGCCCCCTTCCCCTCGGCCATGACGGCGATCAGGCACGCATACGCGACGACGTCGACCCTCGCGTCCGCCAACTCGGCCGCGCAGCGCTCGCTTTCGGCCACCATGCGCCGCAGCGACTCCGTGTCCACCCGGTGCAGCACCGCCCTGCTGGAGTGGAACGTCACCCCGCGCGCCGCGGCCGCCGGGTGGCGGCCGAGCAGGGTCGGCAGCTCGGTCTCCATGGTGACGTTGGAGCTTGGCACGATGAGCCCGACCCGATGCGGCGCCCACATCGCCGGCCCCGCTACAGATCCGCGAGCGAGGCCAGCGCCTGCCCGAGCAGCGGGGCGGCCAGCCGGCGCGCCTGGGGGACCCGGATCCGTTCGGCCATGTAGCAGTGTTTGGCGCGGGCCTGCTCGACGCCGCACTCACCGCGGACCACCCAGTCCCTGACGACGTCCTGCAGCGTCTCGATGAACGAGAGCGAGTCGGCGGCCTGCACGTAATCGGCGCCGTCTATGCCGCCGAACTCGTGGAGGGTGATGAGCCGCTGGACCTCGGACAGCGAAACCTCCTCCATCGCGCCGTCCTGCGAGTGCAGCCACACCCCGACCACCTCGGCGGAACGCGAGGCGTGCGCGTACAGATAGTGCGGGTCGTCCCAGCGGCACGTCGCCTTGTCGACCGTCGGGCCGTTCGGGAACATCCGCTCGATGTCGTGTGTGACGACGGCGAGCCGGGCCTCGATCGACGCGTCCGGGTCGAGGTACACGAGCCAGTCCCGGGCCCGCACCAGGTGCCTGGCCTGGTTGTACGGGGCGATCCAGGCCAGGACGCGCCGCTCGATCTCGGTGGCGGCCGGTACCTCCGGCGCGATCTCAATGACGCTGGTCATGCGGGTACTCTCCGCGCGGTCGCCGTCACGGACGCGGTCGTGATCGTGCGGCGCCGTCATCCGCCAACACCGAGCCTGGACGCAAACGCCTCGATCTCGGCCACCGTCTGTTTGAGGTTGTCCCAGGGGATCATGTGGCCGCTGTGCGCCACGGCGGTCACCGCGGCCCTTGGGTTCACCCGCTCGAGGAGCGCGGCGTCGTCCGCGGTGACGACCGGGCTCGCGTCCCCGAACAGCAGCAGGGCCGGGGGCTCGACCTCCTGCCAGACCGGCTCGAAGGCTTCCAGGTGGAACCACGAGTAGCTCTCCACGACGGCGACCTCGTCGCAGGAACCGAGCCACTCGCCCCGCTGCCTTGCCTGCTCGTCGGCCCAGGACGGGTAGTCCACCTTCGCCTGCTCGACCCCCCGGCCCGCGCGGGCACCGTGCAGGCCGTTGATGAAGCGGTCGAGCGCCATCGGGTACGGGCGTCGGCCCGGGCCGGACATCGGCGGGTCGATCGCGACCACGCCCGCCGACGAGCCGGGGAACCTCGCTCGGGCGCCCGCGACCACGCGGGCGCCCAGCGAGTGCCCCACCAGCAGGGGCCGGTCGAGGCCGAACTGGCCGACGAGCGCCAGGACGTCCTCGGCGTAGTCGCCCGACCGGTGGCGGCCGGGCCCGGCCCGCTCCGACAGCCCACGGCCGCGCATGTCCAGCACGTAGACGTCCCCCGAGCTCGGCGTCGCGGCGATGGCCGCGGCGGCGAAGGCGAACGCCCCGGCCGGCGTCGTGATGCCCGGCACGACGACGACCGGCCGGCCATGCTGCCCGGGATGCCGGGCGGCGTGCAGCCGCAGGTCGCCCGAGCGGAAGAACAGGGACTCGGTCACGCTGTCCGTCATGCGGTCCCGCTCACCTCCTGAGCGGCCAGATCGGCGAGCGGCGGCTCAGCACCGGCGGTTCCCCGGGCCGTAACCAGGGTGCCGATGAGGTAGACGATGCCCCCGCCCACGCCCGCCATGAGCCAGGACAGGTCGACGCCCTGCACCGAGCTCTCGAGCGGGCCGGTGAACAGGGTCGTGGTCGAGAACATGAGCCCGAGCGCCACCCCGCACGCCCACGCGACGAACGCCACGGGGTTGATCCCGCCCTTGTACCAGTACCGCCCGCGGGCGCCCGGAATGGCGAACGCATGCAGGTCAAGAGGGGCGTATTGACCCTTGTTCAGCAGGTAGTGAATGCCGACGATCATCATCCACGGGGTCGCGGTGACGATCATGATCGTGACGAACGACTCCAGGTTCGTGATGAAGTTGGTGGCGACGACGAGCAGGTAGGTCAGCCCGAGCACGATCGCGGACAGCCCGACGGCGATGTGCCACCGCTTCACCTTGTACAAGATCGGCCAGGCCCCGGCGTCCAGCGCCGCGTTGTAGAGCGACATGGCCGCGCTGGCGATGTTGGAGGCCATCCCCAGGATCAGCAGCATCGGGAGCACGAACCAGGCCGGCGACGTGGTGGTGATCCCTTGCACGAAGTTGAAGGCCTGGGGCGCGAACGCCGTGGCCGCGAACGCGGCTGCGACCATCGCGAGCCAGCAGCCAAGGAAGATCCCCAGGAACCCGTACGTGCCGACCACCCGCGGCGAGGCGCTGGCCGGGATGTACCTGCCGTAGTCGCCGACGAACGGCCCCCAGCTGATCGGCAGGGAGGCCGCGGTCGTCGCCGAGATGAACCAGGTCGGCCAGAAGCTGCCGAGCAGGTAGTGGCCGCCGGGGATGGCGTGGAACTTGCCCGCGAACGCGGCGAAGACCAGCAGTCCGACGATGATCGACACGATCGTGAGCACCCGGTCGCCGCGCTCCAGAGAGCGGTGGCCGAGCACGGCCCCGGCGCACGTCACGACGATGATCACTGCCATGGCGAGGGACAGCGCACCCAGCCCCGTCGACGTGCCGAACCAGCGGTTGAACGTGTAGATGAGGGCCTGTGCGGACGTGTACACCAGGATCACGAAAAAGCCAATCGCGATGAACCACGTGATCCCCGACCCCAGCAGCCGGCCGCGCACGCCGAACGCGGCGCCGCTCGATACCTGGTTGTTAGTGCCGGTCTTCGGGCTCACCGGGGTGACCGCGAGGAACACGAGCGACCCGACGAGGGAGCCCACAGTGATCGCCGAGAACGCCGCCCACCAGCCCAGGCCGAACGCGATGGCGAGCGCGCCGAAGATCATGTTGCCGTAGCCGAACTGCGGCCCGAAGAACACGGTGAACAGCTCGTAGGGCTTGGACTTCCGCTCAACGTCAGGAATTATGTCGATCCCCCGCGTCTCGATGCGGCCGAAGTCATCCTTTCCCAGCCCGGCGCCGATTGCGGCCCCGGCCTCGAGATTCTTCATCTCCCCTCCTCGGGGTGCCGGTGCGCCCCGGCCCGCGCGGGAGTCCCGCGGGCGGGCGCGGTCGGCGTCACGCTGACGTTCGTCAACTGCGCGGCTTCATCTGCGGGTCGACGATCTGCCCGCGGTCGATGATCTGCTTGTCATCCAGGAACAGCGAGTAGCCGTGCAGCGGGATGTCCATGTGGCACGGCGAGGCGTTGCTGCCGCCCAGCTCCTGGTTGGGGCCCGTGGCGAACAGGACGTTGCCGTAGAACGAGCGTCCCTCCTGGCCGATCCCGCGGGTGTCCATCATCAGGCCGGACCACAACGCCTTCTCGTTGAGCCCCCAACCGATGTGCGAGATGGCGTATCCGTCGGGATCGTTGAACTGGTCCATGTAGTCGCGCATCAGGCCGGCATCGAGCTCACCGGAGATGTCGACGATCTTCCCGGCCTCGATGCGGAGGTTGATCGGCGTCCGCGTGTAGGCCTTGAACGGATAGATGATCGTCCCGGGGGCGAGGACGAGGGTCCCGTCGACGCCATCCTCGTAGGCGCCGGTGAACAAGAAACCCGACGGCCAGTGGTCCCACCGGCCCGGCTCGTCGGTGTAGCCGTACTCGGTGATGGTCGGGTACTTGCCGAGCCGGTAGACGAGGTTCGACCCGTTCTCGTGCTCGATGCGCAGGCTCTTCGCCGCCGCGAGCAGCTCGCCGGCGTACTCGACGCGGTCGCGCAGCTGCCGATCCGGGAGCAGCCGGGCCAGCACGTCGGTCGGTTCCACCGCGAGCAAGATGCGGGTGCCCGACGCCTGGATCTCAAGCTGCTCCTTCGAGAAGAGCATGAAAACGAGGTCGATGACGAGGGCGGCTTCCTTCAAGGCGGCCATCGCGGGACCGTGCCCGGTGAGCGGCGTCGTGCCGACCTCCCAGGTGGCAGCGCCCTTGCCCCGGGTGGCGGGCACGCGCACGTGGTAGGGCAGCGCACCGAGTTCCTTAGCCGCCTGCATGAACGCACCCGCGTGCCCGGACAGCTCCCCCTCGGCATCTGAGCTCAAGATGGCGACAGCCTCGCCCTCGTGGACACCGCACAGCTTCAGTTCCTCGCGGCAGACGTTAACGAAGTCGTAGTTCATGGTTCAGTCCTCCTTCTCGGTAAGAACCGCCTCGACCAAGGCCAGATCGGCCAAAAAGCTGACGTCATCACCGCCAATTCCGACGAGCTGCACCCCTACGGGCATACCGTCGCCGCGCCGGTACGCCGGGACGTTCGCGGCAGGCAGCCCGAGCAGCGTCCACGGGCGGCACATAACCGGATCGCCGGTAAACGCAAGGCCCTCGGGCGCGGCTCCCAGCGCGCTCGGCGCGAGCACCAGATCGGCGGCAACCGCCAGCGGCGCCAGTAGCCTCCGCGCCTCCTCCCGCGCCTCCAGAGCCGCCAGGTATTTCGTGGCGCTGCACAGCTCCCCCTGCTCGATGACCGCCCGTGCGCTCTCGGAGATCTGCGCCACCCGGTCCCCGAGGCGCCCGCGAAGGTTCTTCGCCACCTCGACCGACATGACGGTCCCGTGATGCCCGGGCAGATGCCGCCAGGACGGCGGCATTTGCATCTCCCGCACGTCCCAGCCCTGACCCGAAAGCCGTCCGGCGACGAACCGGAGGGCGTCGTGGGCCTCCTGGTCACAGGCGGCCCATTCGTCCGTCGCGAGGACTGCGACCGCGGGCGGGACACGCGGGAAGGGAGGCTGCCGATCGCCACCCGGCGTTCCGGCCAGCCTGGTCCGGAGTACGCCGTAGAGCACCATAAGGTCGGCGGCGCAGCGCGCGAAGAGCCCGACGGTGTCGAGGTGCTCGGACAGGAGCCAGATCCCCGCGGTCGATGCCCAGCCCCGCGCCGGCTTGAAGCCGTAGACGCCGCAGTACGCGGCGGGCCGCACGACCGACCCGGCCGTCTGCGTGCCGAGCGCGACCGGCACCATGCCCGCCGCGACGGCAGCGGCCGAGCCGCTCGACGAGCCCCCGGGCGTCCGGCTGTCATCGACCGGGTTGCGGGTGCGGGTGGGATGGAACAGGGCGAACTCGGTCGACTCGGTCTTGCCGAGCACCAGCGCCCCGGCCCGGCGCAGTGCCGCGACCACGTCGGCGTCGGCGGAGGGTCGGTGGTCGGAGAAGAGCGGGGAACCGTAGGCCGTCGGAAGATCCGCAGTGTCGATCACGTCCTTGACGCCAACCACCAGACCCTGCAGCGGCCCGGCAACCCCGTCATCAAGTTCCTTGGCCCGGCTTCGCACCGCGTCGGCGTCGATGACCCGGAACGCGCCGATCGAGGGGTCGAGTTCGCGCACCTTCTCGAGGCAGCCCGCGGCGACGTCGCTCACCGAAGCAGCGGACGTCGCCACGGCCGCGATCGCCTCCGTGCCGGTCTGCGGCGTGCTCATGGAGCCCCGTCTCCCGGTCGCCGGCCGACGAGCCGGCCGAGGATATGGTCGACCGCGTCCAGATTCGGGCCAGCGGCGGGGGGGCGCCCGGGGCCAGCCTCTGGCCCAGGTGCCATGGCAGGCCCGGGGCGAGCGGCATGCCCGGAGCCAGCGGTAATGGGCCGGACCTGGAGCGTGAAGAGGGCCTCCGCGCCCGTCATGCCCGCCGTGGTGCCGATCGCCCATTCCACGTCTAGGCCGCGGCCGAGCTTGGCCTCAAGGTCACCAGCCAGCGCAAGGAGCACCATGACCTGCTCCTCGGTAATCGACCACGCCCGCCGGCGCCCGTCATCGACCGGCAAGGTCCGCACGCTCCTGCCGTCGGGCGCGAGACGGTGCTCGAAGCGTTTCGCGCCGATCCGCGAGTCATGGATGCGGCGGGTGATCCGGTTCACCTCGAACAGGTCCGGGGTGACCTCGCCGCCGACGACGGCCTCGCCCAGCCCGTAGCTCGACTCGATGACGATGAGCGACCGATCGCCGGTGCGGGGGTGCTGGGTGAACATCACGCCGGCCACCTGGGCGTCCACGAGTTCCTGAACGATCACGGCCACGCCGTCGTCCGCCGCCTCGAGCTGGCGCGCGGCCCGGTAGGAGCTGATCTGGGGCTCGGAGGCCGCGATCCAGCACTGCTCAACCTGGTCGAGCAGTTCCTCGACGCCCGAAGCGCCGAGGAAGGTCCGGAACTGCCCCGCGCAGCTCGCGTCGGTCGAGTCCTCGATCGTGGCGCTCGAACGGACCGCGACCGTGAGCTCGGCGCCGCAGCGCTCGCAGAGGGCCAGGTAGGCGCTTCCGATCGCCTCGCGCATGGCCGGGCTCAGGCCACGTGCTCCGGACGCCACGTAGTCGCGGTAGGCCGCCGCGGTGACCACGAACGAGGCGGCCACGCGCTGGCCGACGCGAAGCAGCGAGCCCAGGCCGACAGCCTTGCCGCCAACCGTGCCGAGATGCTGCGGCAGGCACGACTCGGTGGCGACCACGTAACCCGGATCGAGGGCCGCCATGGCAGGTGCCTGGACATGCAGGCCGGTCACGCGCCGGCCGCCTTGCCGGTCATGTGCCGACCGCCCCGGCCGCGGCCACCCCGGCCCGTTCGAGGATCGTCACGAGGCCCGTGTTGCCGTCGACCCGCACCCGGTCGCCTGTGCGCACGACCTGGGTCCCGATCCCAGTGGCGGCCACCGCGGGCAGCCGGTACTCACGCGAGACGATCGCGGCGTGCGACATGATCCCGCCACCATCGGACACGGCCGCGGCAATGCGGGCGAAGACGATCGACCAGCTCGGTGCCGTGAGCGGGCACACGAGGATTTCGCCGTCGTTGAGCTCGTCCAGCTCCTCCACCCGCCGCACGACCCTGGCCACGCCCTCCGCCACGCCGGGCGAGACGGCGAGCCCGATGAAGCTGCCGTCCTGGCCGTCGGCGTCTTCGGCGGCCAGCCAGCGGTTGATGGTGTCGCTGTTGATGCCGAACAGCGTCACCGTGATCGGCTCGGTGACTGTCTCCGGCGGCACGCCGAGGGCAGGCGGGGGGTTCCACTTCTCAAGTGCGGCGTGGATCCGGCGGCGCCGGGCGACCTCGGCGCGCCAGGTGTACTCGCTGCGCGTCGGCACACCAAGTGCCCACCGCGCCTCGGCCTCGTACAGCACCCGGTACACCTCGTACCGGTGCAGGAAGAAGATGTCGTCGTCGGCGTCGAGCAGGCCGGCGGCGACCAGGACCGCGCCCAGCTCACGTGCCTTGTTGAAGAAGATCGAGTGGTGCCAGTGCTCGACGTAGAAGTTGTGGTTCTCGACGAACGGGAACACCTGGCGGGCCAGCGCCAGCAGGCCGTCGAAGGCCGCCGCGTCCTCGTCGTCGAGCAGGTCCCGGTATCCGGCCGCGAGGCGCTCGCGCTCCTCGCGCAGGGCCTCGAGCGGGCGGGATAGGTCCTCGCCGCGCTCGACGCGGCCGACGTAGTCGGCCAGCGCGGCGAACGGCGGGCGCATGTCGTCAATCCAGGCGCGCTTGGCGTGACAGTAGCCCGAACCCGTCGAGTAGTAGAACCAGGGGTCCTTGACGGCCTCGAGCTCGTCAAGCCACTGCCTGCCCGCCTCGCTCCCCCGCAGCTCGGCGACGACCGCGTCCGGCGCCGCGCCCGATTTCAGCGCGCCGCCAACGCCGAGTTCGACCGCGCGCGCGGCGAGCCTGCGCAGCTCGGCGTCGGGCCGGTACAAGATGACGTCGATCCCCGCCACCATCCTCGCCACCAGGTCGTCGGTGATGGCGGGGAAGTGGCCCTTGCAGAACTCGAGGAACGTGAGGTAGGCCCCGTACGAGAGGTTCAGCATCTCGAAGTGGTAGTACGCCATCTCGTGCATGTTCTCGAGGTAGCGGCTGTACGTGGTAAGCAGGTCGAACGCCGTCGTGGTGCCGCGATGGCTCAGCACCGTCTCGGTGGGCTCCCGCTCCGGCAGCGGCTCGAAGCGGATGGCCTTCAGCCGCTTGATGCAGTCCTCGGCTTTCGCCACCCAGTTGTCGTAAATGTCGTCCCAGTGGTCGAAGTAGTGCCGGGCGCGCTCGAGGAAGACGGGCTCCCGCTCGGCGGCCATCGCCGGGTCGTCGATGACGTTCGGGCTGAGGTAGAGGTAGCCGTTGACGATCCGGTGCTCGATGCCCAGGGCTGTGGGCAGGTTCCAGACCCGGGTCGTGTACTGGTTGAGGGAGACGAGCCAGCTCTCCGGCATCATCAGGTCGAACGGGTACAGCGGTTCGGGGTTGTGCATCTGGTCGAAGAACCAGAGCTTCTGTTCGGTCCCGCTCCCGGAGCTCGTCGCCGAACAGCAGGTACGGCGGATACATGGACTCCCATCCCTCCGCGCCCGGCGGTGTCTGGATGTCAAAGGGATTGCGGAAGGATCGTCGGCCCTGGTTCATTCCGCCCCTCTGGCTCTGCTCGCTGCGGGCTTCGCCCCGGCGCCCGGCGCGGCACCGGCTGCGGCAGCCGGGACGACAAGCGGGCTTAAGGGCCGTGGTGGATCATGATTAACGGCCTGGTCCGAAAAGGGAAGCCGAGCGTTCCATTACAAGGAACGATGTTCCGCGTACGGGAACGACACGCCAACGGCCAGAGACTGCCCCGAGCCGACCCAGGGACGGCCCGAGACGGCCCGGCAGACCGCCCGGATCACCGGTAGTCCGAACCGCTCCACCAGGCCGATTCGACGCTCATGAGCTGGATGGCGGCGGCCTTCACGCGCCGGGCGACCTGGTTGATCTGGGCCCCTGATATGCGTGGCATCGGCCCGGCGACCGAGATCGCCGCGCGGGCGACCCCGGTCCGGTCGAGCACCGGCGCCGCGACGGAGGCCAGGCCCGGCTCGTCCTCTCCGACCGAGTAGGCATAACCGCGCTCGCGGGTCTCGGCGAGGCAGCGAAGGAACTGCTCCTTGTTCCGGATGCTGCGGCGGGTCTTCGGCGTGAAGCCGGCGGCGATGGCGGCCGTGGCCACCGCCTGGTTGAACGCCGCCACGGCCTTGCCCGAGCTGGTGAGGTGTATCGGCCGGACCCGGGCCACGCGGGAGGAGAACCGGAGCCCGTGGTAGCTCTCCAGCCGCTCGACGTAGAACATCTGCGACCCCTCGGGCACCGCGAGGTGGACAGTCTCGCCGGTCTGCGCGCGGAGTGCCTCGAGCAGCGGCAGCGCGTGGTCGCGCAGCTGGTTGCGGCTGGCCACCAGCTCCCCGAGCTCATGAAGCCGCAGGCCGAGCCGGTAGTTGCGGGTCTCCGGGACCTGCTGGACGATCCTCTTCGCGGCGAGCGTCGTCAGGATCCGGTGCGCGGTGCTTTTGGCGATGCCAAGCCGGCGTCCCAGTTCTGCCACGCCGAGCTCCCGCTCGGCCGCCAGGCAGTCGAGCAGTTCGAGCGCCGTGGCGACGGCCTGAACGCCGCCGGGCGGCCGTCCGCCCGGCCCAGGTCCCTGCGCACCACGTCCCATCAGGTCTCCCGCCCTCTCGGCGACACCAGGCCCCCCAGGGTAGGGGCCGCGACGGAGATCACTGATCTTGCCCCGCCGAGCCGAACCCGAGCCGCTCCACCGCCAGCCGACCGGCCCAGGCGACGTGCGATCGCATCAGCTCGCGCGCCTTCGTATCGCTGCGGTCGCCGATCGCCGCGGCGATGGCGCGGTGCTGGCGCTCGGCCTCGGTCATGTCGCCGCTGGTGTAGGGGATGCTCGACCGGTAGGCCTCGGGGATGGCCGACACCTGGCGGACCAGCGCGTGCAGCCGCGGGCTGCCGGAGGCCTCGGCGATCGTGTAGTGGAAAAACGTGTCCGCGGCGAGCTGCTCGGAAGCAGGCGCGTCGTGCAGCTCGGCCATCCGGTCGCAGGTCTTGGCGAGCAGCTCCGCCACCTCGGGCGTGCCCCGGCTGGCCGCGAGCGCGGCCGATTCGGACTCCAGCAGCGCCCGCAGGTGGTAGACCTCGGCGACGTCCTCCGCCGTGAGCCGGAGCACGGTCGAGCCGCGATTGGGCTCCACCTCGACCAGCCCGCTCGCCGACAGCGCTATCAGCGCCTCCCGGACCGGCGTCCGGCTCACCGAGAACTGCTTGGCCAGGGTCTCCTCGCGCAGGCGGGTGCCGGGAGCGATCGCCCCGCTGAGGATCGCCTGCCCCAGGCGCCGCGCAAGCACGTCCGCCGTTCGTTCGCCCCTGACCGGCCCGCCGATGCCTCCTACGCCCGTCACCAATCGCCTCTCATCCTGGCTTGACGGAAGCAACTGTATGCATGTATGCAATCTTACGGCGACATCGTCGGCACACAAGGAGATCCCGTGGCGCGATCGTGCGACCGGGCCGGCCCGCAGAGGGACCCGGCTTGAAACCGGCCCCGTTCGGCTACCACCGCGCGGCCTCGGTGGCCGACGCGGTCTCCCTGCTCGCCACCTACGAGGGTTCCGCCCGGGTGATCGCGGGCGGCCAGAGCCTCATGCCGATGCTGAACATGCGCCTGCTGCGGCCCGACGCCCTGGTGGACGTCAACGGCCTGAGAGAACTCGCGGCCGTCCGGCCGGCCGGGGAGGCGACGGCGCTCGGCGCCCTCGTCCGTTACACGGCGATCGAGCGATCGCCGGTGATCGCCGAGCGGCTGGGACTGCTCCCGGAGGTGGTGCGGCACGTCGGCGACCGGCAGGTGCGCAACCGGGGCACGATCGGCGGCAGCCTGGCGCACGGCGACCCGACCGGGGAGCTCCCGCTCGCGTGCCTAGTGCTCGGCGCGACGGTGCGGGTGACCGGGCCCTCTGGCCGCCGCGACATACCGGTTGCCGAGCTTTACCAGGGCTCTTACGCCACGGTCCTCGAGCCGGACGAACTGCTCACCGAGGTCGTCTTTCCCCGCTCCCCGCCGTTCTTCGCCTTCTCCGAACAATGCCGAAGACATAACGATTTCGCCGTGGTGAGCGTGGCGGCCGTCGGTGACCGTGGGCCAGACGGCACCTGGAGCGGAGTCCGTATCGGCCTCGGCGGCGTCGCGGACCAGCCGGTGCTCGCCGCGGCCGCCGGGGCGGCAGTCTCCGGCACCAGGCTCGCGGACGAGTCGATCGCCGATGCTGCGCAGGCGGCGCTCGATGTCGTCGACCCAGTGTCGGACGTGCGGGCGTCCGCGGAGTACCGGCGCCATCTCGTGCCGGTCTACGTGCGCAGGGTGCTCACCGCCCTGCGGTCGGCTGGCAGCGCCTGAGCCCAGCCACGCGGCCGGGCGGCACGGAAAGGACGGGAGATGAAGCTTCACGAGGAGTTCGTCGTCGCCGAGCCGGTCGGCACCGTCTGGAAGTTCTTCGAGCAGCCGGAGTCGGTCGCGGGCTGCGTGCCAGGGGTGGAGTACGTGAACATCCTCGACGGCGACAACGTCCAGGTCAGGGCCACGCAGAGCGTGGGGCCGATGACCGCGACCTTCGACGCGAAGGTCACTGTGCTAGAGCGGGTCCCGGAGGTGCTGATCCGCTTCCGGGCTGCCGGCCGCAGCGTGCGGGGCGCCATCGGCAACGTGCGCACCGAGAACACCGTGCAGTTGCGCGGCTGCGCGGGCGGGACGAGCGTCACCGTCGAGGCCGACCTGGTACTCGCCGGGGCGCTCGGGAGCGTCGGCCAGAAGGTCATCGCCAAGCAGGGAAGCAAGGTGACCGCCGAGTTCGCCGCCAACTTGCAGCGGGCGCTCAGCGGCGAGGCGCCCGCGCTGGTGACCGCCGGCCCACGCGCGCCCGCGGCCGGCGCCCCCGCCGACGACGCAGCCGCGGATGCCCCGTTCCCGCTGCTCCCGTCGGCGCCGGACCGCTGGAGCCGGGCTGCGGCCGTGCTAAGCGGGGTGTCGGCGCTGCTCAGCGTCGTGGTGCTGATCCGGCAGCGGAGGGCGCGTTGAAAACCGGCGAGCTCGACTCCTTGCCGCTCGGCCTGCCCGAGCCGAACGTCGTCATCACCGCCTCGGTGAACAGCACGACGGTGACCGAGCAGGTGCCCGCCCGCCTGTCCGCGGCGGACTTCCTTCGCCACCGCCTCGGCCTCACCGGCACCCACGTCGGCTGCGAGCAGGGCGTATGTGGCATGTGCACGGTGCTCGTGGACGGCGAGGCGGTCAAGTCGTGCCTGATGCTGGCCGCCCAGTTGGACGGGCGCCGGGTCGAGACCGTCGAGTCGCTCGCCCCCGGCGAGGCGCTCAGCCCGCTGCAGGAGTGCTTCAAGGCCGGCCACGCATTGCAGTGCGGCTTCTGCACGCCCGGGTTCCTCATGACGGCCACCGCGCTCGCGGCGGGCGGGCCGAAGCGATCGCGCGCCGAGATCCGCGAGGAACTGGCCGGCGTGCTGTGCCGGTGCACCGGCTACGAGTTCATCGTGGACGCAGTCAAGGCCCATCTCGCCGCCGGAGCGGGGGCCGCCGCCGATGACTGAGGTGACGTTCCCGGAAGCCCCGGTGCTGGCGGACCGCGAGCCGAAGGTGCTCGGCACCGGCACCCCGCGCAAGGAGGACGACCGCCTGCTGCGAGGGGACGGCCGGTTCACCGACGACGTTGGGCGGGCGCACACGGCCGAGATGGCGGTCGGGCGCTGCCCGTACCCGCACGCCCGGATCGTCCGGGTGGACGTCTCCGCGGCGCTCGGACTCCCCGGGGTGCTTCAGGTCATCACCGGCGCCGAGGCGGCGGCGCGGAGCGGGCCGATCCGGATCCTGCGCCCGGTGCCGGGCGCCCCCGCGATCCCGCACTACGCGCTCGCCGAACGGGTCGCGACCTACGAGGGGCAGCCGGTGGTGAGCGTGGCGGCGACGAGCCGGCACGTCGCCGAGGACGCGCTGGATGAGATCGAGATCGAGTACGAGCCGCTCCCCCACGTCACCGACGTCATCTCGGCCCTCGCGCCGGGAGCCCCGGTCATTCACCCAGACGCCCTCGAATCCAACCTGCTGGTGAGCAACCCGCAGGGCTCCGGCGACGCGGACGCCCGCATGCGGGAGGCGGACGTCGTCGTCGAGGGCCGCTTCTTCGTCAACCGCGTCACCGGGCTGCCGATGGAGACCCGGGCGGTGCTGGCCGAGTGGCGGGCGGGGGCGAAAGAGCTGACCGTGTGCATTTCGACGCAGGTGCCGCACCTCGTCCGCAAGCAGCTCGCCGAGTCGCTGCGGATCGACGAGGGCGGCATCAGGGTGGTGGCGCCGGATGTCGGGGGCGGCTTCGGACTGAAGCTGGGCATCTACCCGGAGGACGTCGTCGCCTGCCTGCACGCGATGTCGCTGCGCCGCCCGGTCAAGTTCGTCGAGGACCGCAATGAGCACTTCCGCGCCACGACGCACGGGCGCGAGTCGGTGCACGACTACCGAATCGCCGCCCGCGCCGACGGCCGGATCCTCGCGATGAGCGACACCTACACCAACGACCTGGGCGGCCTGAACTCGCCGTTCGGTTCGTCGCAGCTGTCGACGGTGGTCTTCAACGGGCCCTACAAGGTCGACGACGGCTTCGTTGAGCGCCGGGTGGTCGTCACCAACAAGACACCGATCGGCGCCTACCGGGGATACGGGCAGCCGGAGGTCAACTTCGCCTACGAGCGGCTCATCGACACGCTGGCCAGGCGGCTGCGCATGGACCCGGTCGAGCTCCGGGCGATGAACATGGTGAAGTCCGATGAGTTCCCGTGGGTCAACCCCGTCGGCGCCGTCTACGACAGCGGCGACTACGAGCGGTGCCTGCGCATGGCCGCGGAGGCGGTCGATTGGGCAGACCACCGGCGCGAGGGCCACGGCCCGCGGCTCTCGGATGGGAGGTACCGGGGGATCGGCTTCTCCTCGTACGTGGAACGGACCGGATACGCGAGCGGCAAGTTTCTCGCCGCACGCGGCTCGGACTTCGGCGCTCACGAGGGCATCAACATCCGGGCCAACCGCACCGGCGGCCTCGACGTCTACACCGGCGTCTCGAGCATCGGCCAGGGCAGCGAGACGGTCTTCGCCCAGATGTGCGCGGAGTTCTTCGGCTGCGACTACGACGCGGTCACCATGCACACCGGCGACACGGCGACGTCCCCGCTCAACACCGGCTCGTTCGCGTCGCGGACGGTGATCGCTGCGGCCGGGGCGCTCCTGGACGTCTGCGCGCGGCTGCGGGCGAAGACACTCCGGATCGCCGCGCACATGCTCGGGGTCCCCGACCCCGGGCAGCTCGACGTCGTCGGCCGGGCGGTGCAGCACCGCGACGACCTGACCCTCACGGTGCCGCTCTCCAGCGTGTTCCAGCGGGCGATCCTCGGCCAGGGCCTGCCCGAGGGTGAGTCGCCCGGCCTCGACGAGACGTCCTACTTCGACCCGCCGCACGCCGCCTACTCGTTCGGAACGGCGGCCGCCGTCGTGACCGTGGACGCGGAGTCGGGCGAGTTCGGCGTGGAGCGGTTCCTGATGGTCCACGACTGCGGTACCCCGCTGAACCCAAAGCTCGTCGAGGGGCAGGTGAGGGGCGGCCTGGCCCAGGGCCTGGGCCAGGCGCTCGCGGAGGAGCTCGTGTACGACCCGGAGACTGGCCAGCTCGTCAACGGGACCATGATGGACTACTTCGCCCCGACAGCCTGCGACCTGCCGCCCATCGAGCTCATGCACACCACCGTGCCGTCGCCGGTGACCCCGCTGGGGGTCCGGGGAGCCGGCGAGGTGGGCGCCATCCCGGCCGCTGCGGCGGTAGCCAATGCCATCTGCGACGCCCTGAGCGACTTTGGGGTCGAGCTCGACCGGCTGCCCATCACCCCCGAGCTGGTATGGCGGGCGCTGCGGGGGAAAGTGCTGGCCGGAGCTTGATCATTCCAATCGGCCGCGCAGGCAGCGGCCAGGCCCGCGGGCTCCCCCAGCGCGGCGGCGCCGCGTCCCCGGACGAAGGCACGGGGCTGCGGCCGAGCCACGGCCTGGTGCTCCTGCTGGCCACGACATGCGGCGCGGCGGTGGCGAACAACTACTATGCCCAGCCGCTGCTGCACACGATCGCGAACGCGTTCGGCGTACCGGATGCCACCGCCGGGCTGCTGGTGACCGCCGGGCAGGCCGGTTATGCCGTCGGCCTGGCGCTGCTCGTGCCCCTCGGCGACCTGCTGGAACGACGCCGGCTCATCAGCAGGCTGCTCGTCGTCACGGCGACCGCGGAGGCCGCGGCCGCGGCCGCGCCTGGCATCGCCGTGCTGGCCAGCGCCCTCGCGGTCGCCGGGGTGACATCCGTGGTCGCACAGATCGTCGTGCCGATGGCCGCCTCGATGGCCACCGAGACACAGCGCGGCCAGGTGGTCGGCACGGTCATGAGCGGGCTGATCATCGGGATCCTGGTGGCGCGCACGGTCAGCGGCCTGATCGCCTCGGCCGGGAGCTGGCGCCCAGTGTTCGCCATGGCCGCGGCCGTCATGCTCCTGCTTGCGGTGCTCTTGCACCGGGAGCTGCCCGAGGTGAGGCCCACCGAGAGGATGTCCTACCGCGCGCTGCTGCGGTCGGTCCTGGACCTCGTACGGGAGGAACCGGTCCTGCGCCAGCGGATGGGGCTCGGAGCGGCGGCGCTGGGCTGCTTCAGCATCCTGTGGACGCCGGTCGCCTTCTTGCTGTCGGGCCCGCCGTACCGCTACGGCACCGCCCTCATCGGCCTGTTCGGCATCGCCGGCCTGGCGGGTGCCGCGATCGCGCCGATGGCGGGACGGCTCGCCGACCGCGGCCGCGGCCGTTACGCGACCCTCGGTGCGATCGTGGCCCTGCTGGGCAGCTGGGGCCTGCTTGATCTCGGCGCCCACTCTCTCCCCGCGCTGATAGCCGGCATCGTCGTGCTCGACCTCGGCTCGCAGGCGCTGCACATCAGCAACCAGAGCGCTATCTACGCGCTCCGGCCCCGGGCTCGCAGCAGGCTCAATACCGCCTACATGGTCGCCTACTTCGTCGGTGGTGCGGTCATGTCGGCCGCGGCCTCACTGCTCTACAGTGCAGCCGGGTGGAGCGGCGTCTGCACGCTCGGCGCGGCCACCGCGGCGGCCGCCCTCTTCTTCTGGTCCGCCACCAGGCCTGGCCGCGGGCGTCAGCGGACGAGCCCGGAGGCGGCCCGGAGCTCACCGCGGGCATAGAGGTCCGCGGCGGCAACCGGATCGCCTTCGGCGCACACCGCGGCGATCGTGCCCAGTAGCTCGTCGTAGTCGGCGCCGGTCTTGCCCTTGCAGGAGGCGTCCATGCGCCCCCACTCGTCTCAGGGAAGCGTCTCGACCTTGTTCAGCGCGGCGAGGTCCCTGATCGCGTTGCCACGGATCTCGGCCCGGCCCCAGTTATCGGTCCCAGGGACGCCGAACCGAACAGCAGGAGAGTCAAGCAAGTCAACTCACCGGCCGGCCGGCACCGCCACAATGCCGATCCATGCCATGCCATGCCATGACGGCGACG
>Ga0209166_10001711_pt1 | contig 17735 bp, 14 predicted proteins | sample Coa_R1_3_FD_187151 | JGI IMG/M metagenome (GOLD analysis project Ga0209166, IMG submission 187151) | Surface soil microbial communities from Centralia Pennsylvania, which are recovering from an underground coalmine fire - Coalmine... | ecosystem: Environmental > Terrestrial > Soil >... | reverse complement strand
TGGCACCTTCTTTCGCTATCCCAGCCATAAGGGGGGAATCAGTAAAGTAGCCTGGTCCGCTCCCTCTGCCAGTGGCTCTACAGAACAGGTGGCCTTTGCTGAGGCCGATGGTATGGTACAGGTTTATGATATCGCTTCGGGGCAATTTATCAAGGACTACGGACCTTATCATGTGCTGGCCATGACCTGGGGTGCCTCTGGTTTGCGTGTGGCTTCCTTAGAGGGCAGTGGCGTTATTCAATTGTATCAACTTGGTAATACGACTTCTCCTGCCCTTATGCACCCTATTTCGCTTCCGCTCCCACCTGACTCGCTCCCCCTTGTTGTCTGGTCGACTGATGGGACGCACGTGGCCTTTGCGGTTGACAGGACTATCTCTGTCTGGGATACGACCAATCAGCATATGACGACTCATGTTGGCCTGGCCACGGTGACTGCTCTGGCCTGGTCTCAGGATGGTGCTGCGATTGCTTCCGCCTATGATGATGGTAAAAACAGAAATATAGAGATCTGGGATGCGATTACCGGGAAGGTGACGACTCCGCTTGAGGAGCCCTATCAATCAGTTGGCTTCCGGGTAGTGACGATGGCCTGGTCCCCAGCTGGCGCTGATGCTCGCCTGGCCTATACGCTCTCTGATGGGGATGTGCAGGTCTGGGATAGAACGCTTGGTACGACGTTCTCGCTGAATCGAACTGATCCTAATCGTGCCCCTGATAAGAATCCTCCTGGTCAGGGCTTCCCATCCGCTCTGGCCTGGTCCCCTGATGGTCAGCGCCTGGCCTCTACCACGGCGACCGGGGTCATTCAGGTGTGGGATGAAGCGCATGGCAATCAGCTCTACACCTATACACGTCATACTCAGCCGATTAACGCTCTGGCCTGGTCATATGATGGAAAACGCATTGTCTCGGTGAGCATCGATGGCTTATTGCTCGTGTGGGGACAGGTCTGAGCCACCTCTTCTCGTTCCAGCTATTTTGTGCTATCCTGTATACATAGTCAGATAAGGATAGACCCCGTATTTTATGGAAGAGGTGCAGGAGGTTGTATCATGCGACATTGGACTTCTCTTGTTTTGTTGCTTTTGCTTCTCCTCCTCCCCGCTTGTAGCTATGATCCTGGCGGGAATTCGACCAGTCAACATGGTAACGATCAAAAACAGGCCACGCGTACTACTCATCCGGCCTGCCCTACCGCTGCCACGAATGTCCCTGCTGCCCCTGAGAGTGGGAATGTGACGCTAACGGTGACCGGTGCGCTCTCTTCCCCTGCCGAAGATGCTCTGGTGCAGGCAAATTTACAGCGCTTCCACCTGGCTCATCCCAATATTCAGGTCAAGTGGTCACCCATTACATCGGGTGACTATCCTTCTATTATGCGGGCCAATATCGCGAACGGCAACGCTCCCGATGTCTTCTATTTGCAACCCCCTATGGCTCCCGATTACTTCCATACAAATACTCTCCTCGACCTCTCGCCATATATGGCGCAAGATAATGTGCCGATGAGCGCCTTTGGTCAATCGCTGATCTCCCCTTTTAGCTGTTCCGGACAGGTCTATGGGATTCCTAAGGATTGGAGTACGCTGGCTATCTTCTACAACAAGCAGATGCTCCAGAAGGCAGGTCTGGCCGTCCCACCAGCGAATTGGACCTGGAATGATCTGCGTCTCTACGCCAGGAAACTGACTGTGCTGAGCGATACCCATATCTACGGCATTACGCTTGCTGCTATGTCTTCGCGCTGGCTGGCCTTTCTCTTCGCCAATGGTGGCTCGGTTCTTAATGCAAATGGCACGCGCGCTACCTTTAATAATCAGGCAGGTGTTGATGCCCTCAATTTCTATGCCAGCTTCCAAAAAGACGATGGCTCCTCTGTGATGCCAGTAAATCTTGTAGCGCCAGCCTGGCGTGGAGATACCTTGCAGGCGTTTGGGGAGCAGCGGGTCGCGATGGTGATTGAGGGATCATGGCTTATTCCGTATATGCAACAGAAGTTTCCTTCCGTTCAGTATGGCATTGCGCCTCTTCCCTTTACGCCTGCCGGTAAACGCGCTAATCTGCTCTTTACCAATGCCTGGGCTGCCTATCGCAATACCAGACACCCGGAGGCCGCCTGGGAACTCATTAAGTATCTGACCGGTCAGGAGGCGCAGGGGCATGTGATCCAGGCTGGTTTTGCTCTGCCTTCGCTCAAAAGCCTGGCTACTGACGCGGCCCTGGCTTCCCATCCTGACCTTAGAGTCTTCCTTGATGCCGGGCCATACAGCATCGCTGATTACTTTGGAGTCTACGATGATTTTATTCATCATAGACTCGATCTCGCAGTCGGCAATGTCCTTTCCGGTAATACCGATGCTCAGACCGCGCTTGATAATGCCGCCACCCAGATCAATCAAGTGCTGCAATCCTAACTCACTCATCGCGTGAGCTATGTCCTTCTTATCCCTCGTACTTATCCTTTCACTGCTGCGCTGGTCGTTCCTTCGATAAAGTAGCGCTGAAAGATAAAGAAGAGCACGGCGATGGGGATGGCATTAAACATCGAGCCGGCGATCAGCAAATTGTATGCCGTATAGTACGTATTTTTGAAGTAGAACATGCCCAGGGTCAGCGTATACATATCCTGACTACCCAGCACGACCAGTGGCCACTGGAAATCGTTCCAAGCCGCCTGGAAACTTAAGATGGCCACCGCCGACAGCGCCGGGACCACCAGCGGGAGTATGACGCTTCTGAAGATGGTCCAACGAGAGGCGCCATCGAGCATGGCCGATTCTTCCAATTCTCTCGGTAGCCCTTTCATAAACTGTACCATTAGGAAGACTGAGAATGGTTGAGCCATGGCAGGGAGCAGGAGCGCGAAGTAGGTGTTAGCTAGTCCAAGGCTATTGACGATGAGAAAACGGGGAATGAGCATAATGGGGGCTGGAATCATCATCACCGCTAGGGTCAGTACAAAGATCAACGAACGCCCTCGAAAGCGCAAACGTGAAAGGGCGTAGCCCGCCATCGCTGAGAAGAGCACATTGAGGATAGCGGCGCCAATGGAATAGATCAATGAATTAAGAATCCAGCGGGGAAAGCCAGGATAGTTCAATAATTTGGCGTAGTTATCCCATGTCCATGGGTTGGGGAAGAGCGAGGGCGGAAAGTCCAGGATATGTTCGAAGGTCTTAAAGGACGAGAAAAAGGAGAACACAAAGGGACCCAGCGAGGTAATCGTAAGGATCAGCAGCATGGCGTATAGGAAGAGATTGAACCAGCGGAATCTGCGTGGTGGACGATCCGCTCTGCCCTGCGTTGCTGCCTCAGTGTCTCTCTGCCTCTCAGCTGATATCTGTGCCATAAGAGTCCTCCCTGTTATGATAAGCTTGTATCAATGAGGCGACGCTGGAAGATCGTCACAACAAAAATGAGGATAAAGAGCAACACAGACATAGCGGCCGCGAGTCCAAAGTGATTATCTCGGAAGGCGGCGTAGTAGATCTGCAGTGCTGGGGTCAACGTGGAGCGCAGGGGACCTCCTCCCGTCATAAACAGGGCCTGGTCGAACATCTGGAACGCACCAATGGTACCCAGTGCCACCACCAGAAAGATGATTGGCCGCAACAAAGGGATGGTAATGTAGAAAAAGAGATTGGTACGATTGGCTCCGTCAACCTGTGCGGCTTCATACAACTCTCTGGGCAGATCCTGCAAGCCAGCCAGGAAGTAGAGCATGAAGGAGGCCGCAGTGCACCAGATATTGAGCAGCATGAGCGCTGGCAACGCGAACAACGGATCTTCCAGCCAGTGCGGCCCCGGAATACCTACCAGCGAGAGCAGGTAATTGATCACACCCTGTGGCGTGTAGAACCAGAGAAACAACAATGAAATGGCTACCGAAGATGTCACCGCGGGCAGGTAGAATAGCGTGCGGAACACTCCTCTGATCTTGGGCGTTACCGCCTGCAAAAGCATGGCGATGAGCAGGGCCACAATGGTCTGACCAATGACGACGACGATGGTGAATTTGATGATATTGATGATTGAGATCCAGAAATCACTATCTCCGGCGTAGGAGAGTTGCTGGAAAATGATCGCGTAGTTATTGAAGCCGACGAAAATGGGAGCTGTAAAGCCGATATCGATTTTGAAAAGGCTCAGACCAAGGCCATACAGCAGCACGAAGATGTAGAAGATGCCTAACACGATAAAGTATGGGGTGAGGAAAAGATATGCTGCCAGTGCTTCTCCTCTTCTGGCCCCTGACCCTCTGTGACCACCGAGTTGCGCTCTTTTCCTCTCATCTCTTAATGTCGAGGCTGCGCCCGGCGTTGCTGGTTGCGATGCCATACTCTCCTCCAGTCTCTGCTGAGTAGGGACGTGTCTGGATCGTGATAGCGACCAGACACGTCCTGAACACTTCCCACGCTACTATCTCACGTCTGCAACTCTGTATTGACATGATTGGCGGCATCGTTGAGGGCCGTTTGCGAATCTGCCTTGCCAAGCAAGACTTTTTCTACTGCCTGGTCCAGTTGCGTATGGATAGCGCTGGTATGAGGACCGAAGTTGTCGGCGTAGCCATAGGTTGCTGCGTCAAAGAGTACCTTGAAGCCAGGGTTCTGTGTAAAGTACTGATCGTTGGACAGGCTCTTGAGCGAAGGCAGAGCGAAGCCTGCATGTAACTGACTCCCCTGTACATCCTGTCCCGTCATGTATTTAATCACTTCCCATGCTGCCTCTGGATGCTTTGTATTGCCATAGGCCGACCAGGAGTTGGTGAAGATCAGATCTGCCCGCTTGCCATTGGGTGCGGTCGGCACGGGCGCGATCCCGTACTGCACGTTGGGGAAGTTCTGTTGCATATAGGGAATGAGCCACGGCCCTTCCAGCGCCAGGGCCGCTCGCTGCTTGCCAAAGGCATCTCCAGCCCATCCTGCCGCGACATCGGTGGGCTGCACTGCGGAACCATCTTTGAAGAAGCTACTGTAAAAATTGAGGGAGTCTATGCCCGCTTTGCTGTTAAAGGTGGCCTGTGTTCCATCTGAATTGAGGACCGAGCCTCCGTTGGCCAGCAGGAAGGCCATCCAGCGCTGCGAAGAGGCTGCCGCGAAGGTGATCCCATAGACCGAAGAGGCTGCTGTCCCCTTTTTGGTCAACTTCTTCGCATAGTCTTGCATGTCATTCCAGGTCCAGTTATCAGCCGGTGCGGACAGACCAGCCTGTTGCAGCATCTGTTTGTTGTAGAAAACCCCTAACGTCCCCCAGTCTTTGGGAATGCCATAGACCTGGCCGCTCTTGCAACTAAAGGGGGTTATCAGCGAAGGGTAGTAGGAACTGGCCTGAATGTTATCCTTTGCCATATAGGGGGAGATATCGAGTAACTTGCCGCTGGTGATGTATTCAGGAGCCATGTCTGTTGAGAGATAGAATACATCAGGTACGACATTGCTGGCGACATTTGCGCGCATCTTGGTGGGATAATCGCCAGTGATTGGGGACCATTTAAGCTGAATGTTGGGGTGGGCCTGCTGGAACTTCTGTAAATTCTGCTGGACCAGTGCGTCTTCGGCTGGTGAAGACGACCATCCCGAGACGGTCAGGGTGACGGTGCCGCTTTCTGGGGCCGCAGCCGTGGTGCTGGTATTTCCGGGGCAGCCAATATAGCTATTGCCGCCCGTTAATCCCTGTTGTGCCCCACCGCCCCCGTTCGATGTTGCTCCACCACCGCTCCCACCATTTCCACAACCTGCCAGAATAAGTACAAACAATGTGATGAAGGAAAGTATAAGCCGTTTCATCATCGACCTCCTGGTTATTTGTTGCGCCATTGCTTCAACTCAGGTTGAGGCGATCAGATCGTCTACTCGCGCGCTGCACATAAACGACTGAGCCTATATACAGGTCGGTTTACCGAAACCTCCCGCTGATATATCAGCTTACAGTAATTGTGGCTCAATCCTTCTGCACACCGCTGTAGCGTACTATCATGCTGTAAAGAAACGCGCATGATCCAAGATAACAAAAATGTATTTAACTGATCTATAGGACATGGGGACATACCGACAGGTGGATTTCAGCAGGCTATGTCCTGAGCCCTTCTCTTGTCGTTTCACCTGCCTTTCTTGATTTCTTGCTATCAGCATCATATAGAGGGAATAGAGTTGCTGTATAAAATTGGACACCCGCCCTCTGAACTGCAGTGTTCTCCCTACAGTGGCGTTTGCCCTTCTCAACCCTATATTATGTAAACACAATACAGTCTGTAAAAGTTACAACAATCTCTGATTGATTGTTGCGTCTGCGTTCTCGGGATAATAAAAAACTGGCTATGCTCACAAGCATAGCCAGTCCCTTTTGCTATCCTGAAAAGGTCAGTTGTACAGATGCTGTTTGATGTAATCGCTAATCCCCTGCCAGTTTCCATTTTGGGGGAGCAGGATATATTGTCCATCATTTGACTGCGCATCCTGCAAGACGTTCTGATTGCTCAGTCCGATATGCGCGGCTTTGGGGTCTTTCAGATCCATATTCAATGCCAATGCGGAGAGATCGGCCAGGGAGAGATTCGTGCGAATACTTTTTTGTAGAGCATCCATCGTGCCATAGAGACGAGGCCAGGTCGACACTTGCTTCACCTGGGCTAATACGGCGTTGATTATGATCTGCTGGCGTGCAGAACGTCCAAAGTCGGTCAACTCCGCCAGATTCTGGGATGTGCCCATCCCGCATACTTCGAGCGGTTCACGTGCTCGCGCATAGGAGATCGCAGTGGCTCCGTTCATATGCTGCATCCCCTTGTTAAATTGAACTTTGATCCAACTTGGATCGACCGCTGCGTCATCGTTCTTAGGATAGCAGGCATTAAAAGAATCAGGCACATACACATCAATGCCACCGAGCGAGTCAATGACCTGCTTAAATCCCGTGAAATCAATCGTGAGCCAATAGTTGACCGTCATCCCTGTGACCAGTGACACCTTTTGGGTGGCGGCTGCGCCACCAGCGTTCGGGTCCGCATTGGCGGTTCCTGCGGCATCCGGGTAGACCGCGTTGATCTTGGCATAGCGGCCGGAATTGGGAGGATATTGGATCCAGAGGTCTCGTGGCACCGAGATCAATGAGGTATGATGGCTTTTGGGCAGCACACTGATAACGAGTATGGAATCGGTCAGATAGGCCCCATCATGACCACCACCGCCAAAGCCCATTACCAGCAAATTGACCCGGTCGCTGGTTCCCATGTAGCCTGTCTGTGTACTCAGTGGCGATTGGTTTGAGATGGCTGAGCCAAAGGCCAATACGCGCTGGCCGGTGAAAAAGGTAAATGCACCTATGAGCAATACGACCACCAGCGTAGCCAGGCAACCGATCCTTGGCCCTTTGCGTCTGCGTCCCGCTTTTCCCATTCCTGTGCCGGGCGCCCCTGCCATCTGTCCTGGCTGAGGGTAGGGAGACTGGCGAATGTTTGGATAGACCGCAGGGGCAGAGCCTGGGGGCACCTGCTGACTGGGGGATACTGGAGGTCTCTGTGGGTACTGTGTTGGCTGTTCTACCCGTCCTCTAGAGGCCGGTCCCTGTTTGTTAGGCGACACTGGCTGCTGTTGAGGGTAGATGATTGTGGGCTGCTCTCCCTGGGGTTGTGGAGTTGGTGAATACTGGTATGGCTGACGCTGAGAAGATCGAGCCTGATCCTTAAAACTTCCGAGCACAAGTCTTCCCTGTTTATTCTGCTGCGGAGAAGGTGGCTGAACAGGTATTGTTGGATCATCAGAGTCATAATTGTTTGCCATAGAGTATCTCTTTTCTATTTTTCAAAATGAGTGCGCGATGATACTATGATACACTATGATACACTTTCCATCTACATACCCCCAAAAATGAGAACTGAATAACATACTTCTACTATAGAAACGAATGAGTATGCCAGAAGTTACAGGCTTATTTTTTTTGCCAGTCGCGGATAGTAGAGGCATCCTTCCCATGCCGCGTCGCAACGACCTCCGCCATAATCGCCAGGGCCATCTCCTCTGGTGAGGCTGCGCCGATATTGAGCCCGATTGGTCCGTGGATACGCTGAATCTGCTCGTCCGTCAATCCTTGCTTTTTGAGCCGCTCCGCGCGCTCTGCCCCTGTTTTACGGCTGCCAATGGCCCCCACATAGCCCACACGACGGGCGAGCACTACTTTCAGCGTCGGCTCGTCGAACTTTGGATCATGTGTCAATACCGCTACTGATGTAGACGGGTTTAAATCCATAGTTTCTAATACTTCATCGGGCCAGGCTACGATCAGTTCGTCAGCATGCGGGAAGCGTTCACGCGTGGCAAAGGCTGAGCGGGCATCCACTACCACGACGCGGTAATTCAAAGTTTTGGCAAAGGTGGTTAATGGGATTGCGATATGCCCGGCTCCCACAATGATGAGGGAAGGTGGCGGTGGAAAGCCCTCGATAAAGACCTCGAATGTTTCCTTTTCTGGCACACCTTCGATGTGGTAGGTATAGGTATTGGCATCACCATTCCAGATGGCGCGCTCGGCATCGGCAACGACCAGGCTATCCAGATCTGAGCGCCCCAGGGTACCATGTGTTTTTCCATCCGGGAAGATAAGCAGCTTGTCGCCAACATGCTCTCCCCCTTGCACCAGGGTAGCCAGTGCTACCCCTTTTTCCTGGCCCAACTGCTCCGTTAGTTCTTCATATAGTCCACTCATTGCGTTCCCTCATCTTTTGATACTGCTGAGCTTATGGTGTCGGGACACCATAAGCTCAGCAGTTGTCACCTGCTATTTGCCGTGGATAAAACATCCTACCAGTCAAGTCGTTCTACAAAGACGCGGATAGTGCCGCCGCAGGCCAGGCCTATCTGCTCGATATTCTGCTCTTCGCTAATACCAAATTCGAGCATCTGTGGCCGACCATTCTCAATTACCTCCATGGCGGCCTCGACCACCGCTGGCTCCACGCAGCCGCCGCTGACTGAGCCGGTCAGCTCGCCTTTTTCGCTGACCGCCAGTTTCGCGCCTGGCCTGCGTGGGGCCGATCCTGCCATACTGACGACGGTGGCGATCGCTACTTTCTCGCCACGGCTACGCCACTTCTCAATATCAGGTAATACATCACGCATCGCATGCCTGCCTTTCACTATATTTTGCGTTTGCTCCATGCCTCAACTGCCTTCCGTCGTGCGGCTGGATTGCGTTCTGGCCTGCTGTCATCAATGGTGGAGAGGAGCTTCCCCAGGTTGATCAGGCTATTCAAATTATGTGCTGGCAAAAAGTTGTCAATAAATGGCAATGCCGTCTTCATGCCGATTGTCAGAGGCCGATAGTCGGGCGAGCCTAGCAGCGGATTGAGCCAGATCAGGCGATGGCAACTATGTTGGAGGCGATCCATCTCAACTTGCAGCACACCCGCTTCGCCGCGGTCCCAGCCATCACTGATAATCAGAACTACCGCGCCTCGTCCCAGCACACGTTTCGCCCACTGGTGGTTGAAGTTGTGCAGGGCGTCGCCGATACGTGTGCCACCCGACCAGTCCTGCACAAGTTTTGAGACGTCGCGCACTGCATCATCTACATCGCGTCTCTTCAACTGCCGTGTAATGCGTGTGAGACGGGTCCCAAAGACAAAGGCTTCGACATTCAGCAGGCCATTTGAAATGGTATGAATGAAGTGCAGTAGCAGTCGCGAATAGAGGCTCATGGATCCACTGATATCGCAGATAATGACCAGTGGCCGTGGCTTACGTTTGATCTCGCGCCACGTCAGCTCGATCATCTCCGCTCCGTACTTCAAATTGCGTCGCACGATGCGTCTCATGTCGGGATAAGAGCCATTCCTGGCGGGTGTTTTGCGCCGCGTCGGTCGCATGCCCAGGTGCCAGCGCATCTCTGCCATCAGCCTTTTCGCCTCCTGTACCTCATCCCAGGAGAAGTTCTCAAAATCTTTCTTGCGCAATTGTTCGATGGCGCTATACGCTGTCCCCTGCGGCTTCCCTACATCGTCGTCTTCTTCCTCTTCTTCCTCATCCTTGAAACTGCGCCGCTCGCCTGGCTTCATCTCAGTGCGCACCTCTTTGCGTTCATTGGCGTTGAGATGTTCCGCCAGCCTTTTGCGCTCCGACGGGGGAAGGCGCATCTGACGTTCCTCGTGCCTGACCGTTCCAGGAGGCGCATCTTTCTTGTTGGGATTGTCGCGCACAAACCAGTAGTAGCTGAACAATTGATTAAAGACCGGTTCCTGTTCATGCCTGCTCAGCAAACTGCACTTGAGTGTGTAGTAGAAATCTTCTTTGTTGGTCGGGTCGATATACTTGAGCGTCTCGGCCAGGCCGAGCATCTGGTGTGGCCCCACGTTGATCCCCACCTCCCACAGCAAGCGTCCAAATTCGGTCAGGCGGTAGAGCAGTCGCTCCCCTCGCTCGATATCGAGTGGGCGCATAACGAGGGGCTGTTTGTATTCGCCGTTATCTTGTGGCTGCACGCTCATAGATTACGACGCTCCTCGCGCTTTTTGCAGTATCTTGTTCATCTCGTTGCCCCCTACCTTCAAGATGTCATCCTGATATTTCAGCAAGGCGCCGAGCGAATCGCGTACTGGACCCTCAACCAATTCCATCTGCTGCAATGCCAATAGCGAGCTGATCCAATCAAGCGTCTCCGCCACCCCGGGCGCTTTATAGAGATCGATGCTGCGCAGTTCGCGCACAAAAGTACAGACCTGCTTTGCCAGTCGCTCTGGTACGCCTGGCATGCGTGCCAGTATAATCTGGTATTCTTTCTCCAGCGTGGGGAAGTCGATCCAATAATAGAGGCAGCGCCGCCGCAGCGCGTCATGGATCTCGCGTGTGCGATTCGAGGTAATAATCACAAAAGGTGGCTCTTTGGCCTGGATCGTGCCGATTTCAGGAATGGTAATCTGGAAGTCTGAGAGCAGTTCGAGCAGATAGGCTTCAAATTCTTCATCGCTGCGATCTAATTCGTCAATTAACAAAACTGGCGCACTGGCATTGGCTGGATCAATGGCTTGCAGAAGCGGTCGCTGCATCAGAAACTCAGGCCCAAAGATCTCTTGCAATTCTCCTTGCCGGTTCATATGGCCTGCTTCCGCCAGGCGAATATGCAGCATCTGGCGCGTGTAGTTCCATTCGTAGACGGCTGTGCTGATATCGATCCCCTCATAGCATTGCAGGCGGATCAATTTTGTGTTGAGGAGCGCAGCCAGCACTTTGGCAACCTCCGTCTTTCCTACTCCCGGCTCTCCTTCTAGCAAAAGCGGCTTACGTTGCTTGAGCGCCAGGAACACTGCCGTTGCCAGGCTGCGATCTGCTATGTAATTGTGAGCAAACATCGCTCGCTGGACTTCTTCAATCGTCGCAAATGGTGTCAATAGTTCCTGCTCCAACGGCATCCTCCAAGAACAGACTAATGCTTTTCAGCACACACAAGATACTTCCTTACAGACGGCCTGAGCGAAGCTAGAATGAAGTTCGTTGGCCGTCTGCATAACAATGTAGTGCCTTTATTCTATGCTATCGAAAGGGAAGTTAGCAAGGTGCGCCTCTTCCGTGAGCCAACCTACACCAGGATCTTCCCATCCTTCAAGAACAGCGTATCATCCACCCACACCTCGCCGTTCTGACGCAGGTCACAGACCATATCCCAGTGTAGCGCCGATTGGTTGAGCCCCCCTGTTTCGGGATAGCATTGCCCTAACGCTAAATGCACCGTGCCACCCATCTTCTCATCAAAGAGAATATTCTGCGTGCCTCGCGTCACCCCCGCATTATTGCCAAAGGCGAACTCGCCTAGATAGCGGGCACCCTCATCCATATCCAGCATCTGCGAAAGATACTCTTCCCCCTGGTTCGCGCTGGCTTCGATGACCTTCCCATCGCGGAACACCAGGCGAATGCCCTCAACCGCGTGCCCATTATAGACGGTGGGAATATCGTATCGGATCACCCCATTGGCGCTCTGCTCAACCGGACTGGTGAAAAACTCTCCGCTGGGAAAATTCCGTTTTCCATCGCTATTGATAAAGATCCGGTTCTCAATCGAGAGCGTCAGATCGGTCCCCTCACCCACGATATGCACCTGTTTATGCCCCGCCAGCCAATCAACCAGATATTGCTGCTGTGCCCCCAACGCCTTCCAGCGTGCAATCGGATCAGGATCATTGAGGAAGCACGTCTCAAACACGAATTCCTCAAAATCGCGCAGCGACATTTTAGCATCCTGGGCGTACGCATTAGTTGGATAGAGTGTGATGCACCATCGATACTCTCCTGCCTGTTCGCGCTGGCGATAGAGGGAACGAAGCTGTCTATTGGACTGATAAAACTTTGCCGCGCGAGCCGGGTCAATATTGCTCAGCCCTTTTGTATTATTGCTCGACTCGATCAAGAGGCGCGCCGTCACCTTTTCGGCCAGGACGCTGGCAATTGGGGTGAGCCATGTCAGTTGTGCATCGCTGCCCTCCTGCAAAAGCACAGCATTGAGCTGATCCAGTTGAATAAATGGAAGTACGTAGGCGCCAGCATGCAGGGCCTCTCTATACACCGCCTCTACCAGCGGTGCTGCCTCCGGTGTGGCATAAATGGCAAAGATATCCCCCTCTTTCAAATACAAGCAATAGTGGACCAGGGTATGGGCCCAGCGTTCTATCCGAATGTCACGCATACTACTCTTCTCTCCCATTGTTTAATGTGTGTACCCGTCATGCTGCTCCACATGAGCCTCGGCGATTGAGGCGTTTCACGAGATGTTTGCATGATAGCACATTTTTATCCACGGTAGGGAGAGCTGATCTTCTCTTATAGGTCGCGGCGTTGGAAGCGCCAGGTCCCGATAAGAGGCAAGACGATGCAGTAGAGGATAGCCCAGCTGAGCAGTGCCGGCGGGAGTGGCTGAATCGAGGTAAAGGGGGTGCTAAATAGTTCCGACGACCCCTGCTGCTGTGCCAGCGTCAAGATATAAGGTGGAATCAAGTAGTACGAGGCTCCATGCCAGAGGGCATCGGTTGGGATGATCAGATTGATGATTGTCGTGATATTCTGGGTTGTCGCACTCGGCGTAGGTGAGATCAGCTGCACAAAACTGGCCAGCGGCGCTCCAATGAACAGCATAATCGCGATCGCTCCATTGACGAGTGTTGGAAACCAGGCGCTGCCCAGCGTTGTTAGCGCCAGCAGCACAAGCATACTCAGCTCTATCATCCCCAGCGCTGGGAGCGCCTGTTCGGGCCAGTAGCCGGTACGCCAGTAGATAAGACCAAGGAAGGTGAAAAAGAGCATGGCTGTGTAGATGCTCAGGATCACTCCATAGCCCAACCATTTTCCTATAATAATTTCCATACGCCGCAACGGCTTGGAGACGATCATGGCGAATGTTCCAGCCTCGATCTCCCCTGAGGTCATACCCACAGTCAATACTATGGTCAATGCGCCACTGAGCAGGTATACCGCCCAGACCGATAAAATGCTAATTGCCATACTGAATCTCAGCAGGTCCAATTGCGGATCAACTTGCCTGGCTGAGTTCGCGACTACCGATGTATAGGCGGCGTTGAGCAGTAGCGCGAAAACTCCCAGCAGCAAAATATTCAGTAATAACATGGCAAACAACAGCCAGCGATGAAAGGCTTCTTGTATAGTAAAGCGCGTTATCAATAACAATCCCATGTTGTACTCCTTGGAGTCTTATTTTTGCTGGCTCAATGTTTCGATGGTGTGGAAAAAGAGTTGCTCCAATGAGCGACGGCGTGGCGCCAGAGTGTAGAGGCGGGCGCCACAGGCGTGTACGATATTCGCGATATCCGCTGCCTGCTCAGCCTGCTGGACTTCAATGAGCAGACAATTGGGATCTTCTTTATCCCGTTGTATATTGACTGCTATGCCATTGAGTTGTTGCAGTAATTTCTCGCTCACTGCGTCCACACGCACCTCCAACATTGGTTGCTCGCCGAAGAGTTCTGGTGGTGTCCCGACTTTCAAAATACATCCCTGATTGATAATTGCTACCCGATCACATACTGCTTCCACATCGGCAAGCTGATGCGAATTCAGAAAGATACTCGTCCCCTCAGACTTGAAATACAGCAAGAGTTCGCGCATATCGCGCTGACCGACCGGGTCAAGTCCAGAGACCAGTTCATCGAGAATAAGTAAATCTGGCTGGTTGAGCAGGGCCTGAGCCAGCCCTATACGTTGCAGCATCCCCTTAGAGAAGGTCCCCAGTTTCTGGTGTTCGCGTCCGCTCAGCCCAACCATCTCCAGCACTTCCCTGCACCGCTTTGCCAGCCTGTTTCCGCTTATGCCGTAGAGTCGACTATGAAACTCCAGGAAGTCCGAGGCTTTGAGCCAGCGGTGAAAGGTGGGGAACTCTGGTAAGTAGCCTATGCGCCGTCGGGTTTCAATATGGCCAAGCGGTTGCCCCAGAACCTGGATCGCTCCTGCGGTGGGAGCGACCAGCCCGGTCAGTATCTTCACCACTGTACTTTTGCCAGCGCCATTTGGCCCGAGAAAGCCAAAAGCCTCACCACGATAGGTCACAAAGCTGATGTCTTCTACGGCAATAAGCTGGCCGTAAACTTTGCGCAATCCCCTTACTTCCACTACTGGTACATGGGAGTCAACGCTCCCCCCTGACCCTCCCTCTGGCTGCGATTGCGGCGTGTGGGCAGGCGGAGACATTTGCATAGCTCATCCTCCTGAAATAAGAGATATGCAGGACACAATTTTTGTGTGTCCTGCGTTGGATCAATGTGTTTGCCATTGTGTCGAATTGGCAATACCCACTCATTGGTTGGTATCTATTGCTCCTGTAGGAGTTGCTAATACTAACCAATTGGTTGGTAATCCTGATTACTTCAACGAGTTAGCGGCACTAACCAATTGGTTGGTGTCCGTTACAATGCCGCCCAGGGCGTAGATGATACCGTTCATCTGCCAGACTACCATGCTGCCGACAGGAAACTGCTTCACCTCTTCGACCGTCGTTGTTTTGCTACTGCTCAGCAGCAGCCCGGCTGTGCCATGCACGGTGACCGATTGTGAGTCTATCCCAGCGGGAACAAGTAGCGGGACCGTACCACTATTCAGATCGATCTGCTTGAGCTGCGTGACAAGCGTCGGCGGCAGGCCAGGCAGCGAGAGCATGAAGTCGCGCAACTCAAGCAGCGAAGCCTTCCCGGTGGCTTGTATGACCGGGCTGGGCATTTCTACGACCCTGAATGGATTGCCTGTGTGGTTACTATAACTGATCATAACGCCTGCAGTCGTTGTGACCTCAAAGGTTGCCCCGTCGAGATTGGTCGGCACCTGCACGCTGCCATGGCCATTTTTCGCAAGATAGGCGTGTGCTTTAGCAGCGCTGAAGGTAAATGTGCCATGACCACTATCGACGACGCTAAAGACTGGATCGTTGGTGACGCCCTTTGGCAACTGGCCTGGCAGCAGGATAGTGAAGTTGACCTTTTGTGCCGCCTGAGCCTGGGTCAGGTTATGCTGTATCTGCAGGCTCTTCGCTTGAAGTTGGACGCTGCCAAAGTCATCAATGCTGGGAGCAGGGTAATTGGACAGGGTGGATACATCTTGTTTGCTGACTTGTACGGCCTGGAATTGCTGCGGCTTGAAGAGTGAAAGAAATTGATTCGCCAGCGCGCTGGTTCCAGGTAGCAACAGGAGTGCAATCAATGCTGCTGCTACGGCGACCGCGATCCATCTGCTTCGCGACCGATACCACTTCTGAGGCGCTACAGTCCTTGCTGGCAGCACTGGCGTTGCCACCTTCCTCCTGGTGCTGAATCCATTGACGGGTTCGGTTTGCTCTTCTATACTCCCTCCTACTTCGTGGGAGGGGAAAGAGGGACTTTTGATGGCGTTTTCTGTTGACCCGTGAGAGGGTACTGTATTATTTAAAGACGGGCTCTCCATCTGTTCTCTCCTGCTTATCTGATCTGTCTGGCTTGCTTTGAAAAGGAGTGAGTGCGCCATAGCAACATCACCTGCCTGTACAACAGTCTGGTCCTCTTGCTGATAGACATCGTTGACTTCCAGGATCATACGCTCTAGCCCCTGATCCTGCTCAGCCTGCCTTAACACGGCGGCTATCGCCCCGGCGTCGCCCGATTCCATTGCATGTATATAATCCTGCAATATCGTGATGCGTTGTTGTATAGATGATGGTAGCTGCTTATGCATGGCCTTCTCCTCTCTGCTGCTCTTTCTGCCAGGCCACGCGCAATCGACTCAGTGCACGATGAAGTCTTACGCGTGCTGTCCCTGGCGCAATTCCCAGTTCTGCTGCCAGCGCCTCCCGCTCGAAATCGTATAGGAACGCGAGCCGTAATATATGTTGATCCTCCTCTGAAACCAGCGCAAGCATCATCTCAGCCTGCTCACTGGCTTCAATCTCCTGTTCTGGTCCGCCTAAAATAGGCGTTGCAATCTGATCAAACAGGTCGCTCTCGCTTCCCACTTCTTGCTCTGTTGTGGAGAAGCGTGTGATGGACAACTCTCGCATGGAACGTTTCGCTCGTTCAGCCTTTTTGCGTTTGATGATATTCGCAGCAATACCCAGTAGCCAGGCCATAGGTTGACCCGTCGGATTGAAGCGGTCCGCGTGATCAAGCGCCTCAATGGCTACTTCTTGTAATACCTCAAGCGCCACCGCTGGCACCTCCTCGCCGCTGGCAAGGCCCATGCGTTGCACGTAGGAGCGCAAAGTTCCCAGCAGAGGGGCTGTCTTCTCGTTCAGAAACTCAATCAATGGGTCTTTTGTAGAGGAGACAGCCGCACTGGGGCTTTTTTGGATCACACGCTGGGCTATCTCAGGTTCCATCTGCAAATCCTTTTGCCGCCATCAAGACGCTCCTTAACAATCTTATTCTTACTACATATTCAATTCTGAGGAAGAATTTGTTACAGGTTCATCCAACAGATCGAACCAAAGTCCCACCAGGCCGGAAAAAGACACATCTCCGCAATTTGGCCTTTAGCCACTCCTTCGAAGGCCATCACCGGATGCATGCGGTCCAACCGCAGAGCATTGTCGTGCGCTCTCTCGATCCGCGAAGAGCTAGCCAATTCCCTCCACAATAGCTCTGCCCTGCGGATTCGTCTCGCTCCATTCCGTTGCAATCAAGCGACGACCGGTGAACTCTTGCGAAGCGTCCGAGGCGAGAAACACAGCCGGAGCCTTCATGATCTCCGGCTGGAGCAAACGCGCCTGTACATCCGCTGGCGTCGAAGCCGGGACCATACCAGTATTGGTCGCGCCACCCGGCAGCAGAATATTGACACGAATACGCGCCTCGATCAGCTCCTGTGCCCAGATGGCCGAGGCGGACTCAAGCGCGGCCTTCGACGGTCCATAGGGAGAAAAACCGCGCCGCTTCATCGTTTCATAGCTCACTCCAATGTTAATGATACTCCCCTCGCGCTGCTGCTCCAGCAGACGTGTAACAACTGCACGAGCCATATAGAATGGCCCATTGGCATTCGTTTCTATGATCATACGCCAGACCGCAGGCTCTACTTCCCAAAAGCGCGTTGGCTCCGTCAGAAAAGAAGCATTGACATACTTCATGCCTCGACCAGCGTTATTGACCAGGATATCTACGTGCCCAAACCGTTGGATGGTCTGGTCCACCACCTGTTCACATGCCTCTGGATTCGTCACATCGGCGAGCAGCGCCAACACCTGTTCAGACCAATCCTGCTTCGCTAGTTGGTCGAGTTC
>Ga0209166_10001710_pt1 | contig 17749 bp, 11 predicted proteins | sample Coa_R1_3_FD_187151 | JGI IMG/M metagenome (GOLD analysis project Ga0209166, IMG submission 187151) | Surface soil microbial communities from Centralia Pennsylvania, which are recovering from an underground coalmine fire - Coalmine... | ecosystem: Environmental > Terrestrial > Soil >... | reverse complement strand
GCTGGCTCGTTGACGACGCGCAGACGTTTGTCGCTCGCGAACTTCGCCGTGGCCGCGTTTACGACGGTCTTATTCTCGATCCGCCCCGTTATGGCCGCGGCCCGCAGGGCGAATTATGGAAGCTCGCAGAATCTTTGCCCGCGCTGCTCCGCCAGTGCCGCAAACTCCTCTCGCCCAAACCGCTCTTCGTTCTGCTCAACACGTACACGACCGTTCTCACGCGCCGCCAAACCGCTGCCGAAGCCGCGCAACTCCACTCGTTTTTGCAGGAAATGCTTCGCGACTATCCCGCTGCGATTTCTTCCGGGGAACTATTCCTGTCCGATTCCGCCGGTCGCCAGATCTCTAATTCCGTCTTCGCCCGCGCGGAAATTCAGCTGCGTTCCCTCGAGAAAACCGCGCCGGCAAGATAGTTCGGCACACGTAGAACATCGGACTCGAAAACGAGGCGCCTCAGAATCCGATGGAGCTTACCGCAGTTCCGCTCGAATTCTGAGGCGTCGCTTGCTGATTGCCGATTGGCAGAAATCTGTTCGCGGAGCGACCTAAGATCCGGACTCCGCGTCTTTTATGTCTTCATCGCTTTGCTTTTGCGCGGTCTTGGATTCCGACTTCGCATCCGCGTTGGGCGAGAGCGCCTGAATGGACTTGCCCAGGCTCAACTTGCTCGCGCTCGTTCCCGTCGGGCAACTGCTGGCCGTTCCGTCCGGACCGACGTTGGTCATATCGCACTTCAGATTCGTGAACGGAATTTTCAGATTGTGGCTTACGTGAATTGCGGCGACGCATTGTCCAAGATTCTTGAAACCGCCGCAGGCGTCTTTCAAATCAGTGCCAGTCGGCAGCAGTCCCTTCGATTGAAGCTTGGACGTTAAGGTACTGTCCAGCTTCGTGTTCCGGTCCAGCAGCGTAGTTGGTGAACTGGAAGAACTTTTGGCTGAGCTGCCCATGGAGCCGGCACTGGAACTATGATCCATGGCGGGCCCATGTGACCCACCGGCGCCTCCAGGTGCTGCGCCTCCCGCGTGGCTTGGATGCTGCGCAAAAGCTGGCGCGGCTGCAAAGCAGAACGCAATCGCTGCGCCAGTTGCAATGAGTTTGCTTCGATTCATGACCCTTACCTCCTAAAGTTGTTACGAAACAATTCCTGCTCTGCTAGTGCCCGGTAATCCCACGCCCATGCAGGAGGGGCGTCAGATTTAGGCCAACCGTGAACGAGACCGTATCAAGTTGGAAGTGCATGCTGTGGCTGTAAGCCACGTCGAGATCGATAAATTTCGTCGGACTATAGTCCAGATCCGCGTTGTAACCGTTGTCGCGATCAAGTGACGCGCCACCTATCGTTTCCGCGTTGTTCTGAAAGACGCGTCCATGCTTCGGCGTTCCGCCGGGGCTGCCTCCGGATTTCGTCACGATGAGGCTGTAGATTTTTTGTGTGCCCCAGGGTGCCACGTCGTAAGCAGAGCCGCTCACGCTAAACTCGTGACCCAGATCGAACGATGTGCCGGCTTCAAAATGTGCAATTCCGCCGAGCGTCAGGAATGGCCGTTGCCAATATCGCGTGTCGAAGAGCGAATTGCCCACGCCGGCGCTGGCATAGGGTGTGAACCGGTCTATTTCCTTCGCGATTTGATTCGTCCAATCGTACGTCAAGCGTCCCGTGCTTCGTCCCTTCGACGTATCTCCGGTGGGTGCGGCGCCGGTGAACGTGGCTCCATAATTTAGTTTCGGGTTTTTGAATACCAACTGCGCTTGCGCAAAGACGTTTCCGATCCCGCTGGAAGAAACAGTGGTGCCCGTCGAAGTCGTTCCCCGCGTGAACATCACCGGCACGCCGACACTGGCGCTGAAGTGGCGGTTAAAAATGTACCCAGCGCTAGTCGTCCAGCCGTAGATCTCGCTGCCCGAGTCCACACTTCCGTCTAACGATGTGTTCAGCGTAGGGCCGGTGTACTCGTCCGCCGCTTTGGCTGACGGCGCCGAACCCGCTGGAGTCTGCGCGGACGACGAAGCGGCCATCGCGGCCAGAAGCAACAGAGTCAGAAGCACATGATTGCGTATTCGCAAAGAGTTGGCTCCTTTTAGAATGGTTGGATGGGCAGAATTTCCCCTCCCTGTTAAGGGCACTGCGTATGCCAGAAGCTCCAATTCTAAGGATCGCTTTTTCAGCTAGTTAGGAAGCTATCCGGCGGCAGGGCGTGTTCAGCGAGTGTAAAAACCGCAGTTCGCTGGTAAGAGTTATCCGGCGGAAATCCACGCAATGTTGGCGAACATAGAGCGAAAATCGTAGGGCCGCGCGGTCCAACCGTCGGCGGCACTCTGAAACCTTGAACTCACGCACGCGGGTGCTTGTATTGCTCGTACGCTCCCAGAAAGCGGTCCACATCTTTCCGCAGCAAATAATACGGCGTCGAAAGCCGTATCTTCGATGGCGCTCCACCGCGAATCCGGATCTTCTTTTCCTTCCACATCCATGTCTCCAGCTCCGAAATCAAAACTGGCGGAACATTCACCGATGCAATCGCGCAGCGCAGCGCGGGGTCCGGCGAAGTCCACGACTCCGCCCCTCGTTTCACCATCTCCCGTAAAATGTAGTCCGTCATCGCGCGGTGCCGCTTCTCAATGCGCTCCATCCCAATGGTATTCGCCATTTCAATGGCCGCGCGCAATCCATAAATAATTGGCACATTCGAACTGCCAATTTGCTGGAAGCGCAGCGCGCGCAGTTTCGGATCGTCCCAGCCGCCCGTCACAATCGTGTTCCACAGCCGGTCGATCACTTCATCGCGTACGTACAAAAACCCCGAGCCCTTCGGCGCTTGCAGCCATTTATGCGGGCTCGACGAGTACATGTCGCAGCCGATGTCGTGGACGTTCAATTTCATCATCCCGCAGACGTGTGCTCCGTCCACCGCGCTCAGAATCCCTTTCGACCGCGCCAGCGCGCAAATTTCTTTCGCCGGAAGCACTACTCCCGTCACGGTCGTAATGTGGCTGAAGAAAATCAGCCGCGTGCGCGGCGTAATCGCATCGTTGAACAAGTTAAGCACTGTCGCTGCGTTCGGCACCGGCTTCGGCAACGTCACTTTTTTCACCACGATGCCGTGCCGCTTCTGCCGCAGCAAGAATCCCTGCTCGCCTCCCGGATGCTCCTGATCCGTCATCAACACTTCATCGCCCGCTTTTAAGTCCAGCCCGTTGCAGATGTAACTGTTGGCCTCCGTCGAGTTCCGCACCAGAGCGAGCTCGTCGCGTTTGCATCCCACGAACGCGGCTACCGGATCGCGCACCTCATTCCAGTCGCCGTATCCCCAGATCGGATAATTTTCCGGATCGCTCTGCGCCATCCGCTCCACGTCGTTGTACGTATCAAACACCGCTTTGAGCACCGGCGCCGGTGACGATCCCACAGTTCCGTTGTTCAAGTAAACTTCGTCAGGCGGAATCAGGAAGAGCTTCCGTATCGCGGTCCAGTACGCTTCTTCGTTCGCATCGTAAAGCGCGCGACCCGGTAGTTGCGTCGCAGCCGCCTGCTCCAGCAGTCTTGGCCACGCACTCGGCGGAAACGCTGCAAGCGCGCCCGCGGCGCCCGTTGCTCCCGCCAGCGACGAGAAAAATCCACGCCGATCCATCATCTCTGCCTCCACAGTGCAATTCTGCGCGGATTCTACTCGCCGCTTCGCACCTCCACAACTCGACCGTCGCATTTTCCGTGGCCATGCTTCGCGTGAGAGTGGGGGTTACCTGAATCAGGACGCTGGCGCGGTTTGGTGTAACCTTCCCTCTCGCCTGCGCGTCCCACTCGGTAAAAGCGGGTGTTGGCCGAATTATCGTGAATTAACACCCGGTCTCGGGGTCGGCTCCGATTTGCCAGGCACATTTCTTCAGGACGTCGACCCCGGGACGCTTCTCTGCCTAGCGCAATCTCAAGCTCGTTCCAAAATCCGAGTTTTCAATTCACTCATATCGCAGCGCCACGATGGGATCCACTCTCATCGCCCGCCTCGCCGGAACATAACACGCCACCAGCGCGACTGCGCTGAGCGCGACCGCCACCGCGCCAAACGTCAGCGGATCGTGCGCCGTCACTCCGAAAAGCAAACCGCGCATCAACTGCGTGAGCGCCAGCGCCGTCACGGCGCCAATCCCCACGCCCGTCAGCGCCATCCACGCTCCCTGCCGCAACACCATCTGCACCACGTCTCCGCGTTGCGCTCCGAGCGCCATGCGGATCCCGATTTCGCGTTTGCGCTGCGCCACCGTGTACGCAATCACGCCGTAGATCCCGATCATCCCCAGCGCCAGCGCCATTGCTCCCGCGATTCCCAGCATCACCAGCGTGAACGATGTCCTCGTCATTGACTTCCCATACACATCCGCCATCGTCCGCACCGACGCTACCGGCAGGTTCGAATTCACCGACCACACCGCCCGGCGCACTTCGTCGAGAAAGCTCGCAGTCCCAGCGCGACCACTTCGCATGACAAACGTCGCCGTCCGCACGGTCTCCGTCTTCTTGCCGCCATACAAGTACTGCATCATCGGCGGCCAGTAGACGATGGCCGGAGCGTTCTCCTGCACGCCGCGCTGTCTCACGTCCTGTACGACCCCGATCACTTCATGCCACGGCATACTCGGCACTTCTCGCAACTCTTTGCCAATGGCTGCTGACGGCGTTCCCCACATCTCCCGCGCCAAACTCTCGGAAATCATTACAACCGGCCTTAGGCCGTACACGTCGTCCCAGGTAAACTCTCTCCCCGCCATCAGCCGCGTCCCCGCAGCCCGCAACAGCCCCGGCGAAATGTACTTGTACAGGCGCAGCGGCGGCATCACATCATCCGAATAGCTCTTATCCTTTGCGAAGATGCAGTCCCAACCGGAATCGAATCCTTCCATGGGCATGTCGCTGACAAAACCGGCCGCCTGCACTCCCGGAATGGCCGACAGCTTGTCGAGCAATTCGTTCTGGGTGCGTGCCACGAGCTCTGCTTCGGGAATGAGCAAGTCCGGAATCGCAATGCGCATGACCTGCAAGTGCGGCGCATCCGTGAAGCCGGGATCAACCTTTCGCAGCGCCTCGAACGTGCGAATCATCAGCCCGGCGCACACCAGCAGCACCAGCGCCATGGCCACTTGCCCCACGACCAGCAAATTTCGCGCGCGATGCCGCTCTCGGCTCGCGCTGATCGTTCGTCCAGCGCTGCGCAATTCCGGCGTAGCCCGCGGTCCCGCGTACTTCAGCGCCGGAATGAGTCCAAACAGCACTCCGGCGAAAATGGAAATAGCGAATGCAAACCCCAGCGTCCTCGCGTCAATGGAAATCTCGGTCAGCCGCGGCAGATTCGCCGGTCCGATCGCGGTAAGAAAACGCACACCGAGGTATGCCAGACCCACACCGGCTGCGCCGCCCATCAGCCCAAGCAAGATGCTCTCCACCAGCAGCCCGCTCACGATGCGTTGCCAGCCGGCGCCCAGCGCTATGCGTACCGCCAACTCCTGCTGCCGCGCTTCCACCCTTACGAGCAACAAGTTCGCCACGTTCGCGCACGCTATCAGCATCACCAAACCAATCGTGCCCATCACCACCCATAGCGCCTGGCTCACATTTCCCACCACTTCCTGTTTGAGTGGCCGGAGCAGCGGCGTGATTTTCCACGTCTCGTAGAAGTGCGGATTAGTTCCCGGTCCGTTGGTGAAGGAATCCATCCAGATCGGCAACATGCGCGTGATGTCCGCGTTCGCTTGCGCAATCGTAGCTCCTGGCTTCAACCGGGCAATTCCGTGATATCCAAATCCCGCCAAAATCAATTTTCCGCGATCGAACTGGAACGGCTCGATGAGAGCGAAATCCGCATCCACGAACCGGAATCCCCGCGGCATCACACCGATAATCTCCATCGGCTTGGAATCGACCGAGGCAGTCCGTCCAACTACGTGGCGGTCTCTGCCAAATCGCCGCTGCCAGTAGCCATAGCTCAGCATCACGCGCGTGGGCCCGTTCGGCACCTGATCTGCCGCGGAAAACCATCTCCCCACTTCCGGCGGCACGCCGAGCGCTTGCAGCACTCCGTCGCTAACGCCTACCACGCGCACTTGCTCCGGCTCGGCCAAACCCGTAACGTTTGCCGTGTAGGTATCCCACACGCCGAGCGAGGTGAATGTCCGGTTGTTCTCCGCGTACGCGAAATACATGGAAGGCGAAAGCAGCAGCCCATTTTCAAAGTCGGCAAGCCCTGGCGCGCCCGGCGCCGTCTGGTGCAGGAACACTAACTCGTCGGCGTTGGGATAATTCAGGGGCTTCAACAGCACGCTGTTCACCACGCTGAACACCGCGGTATTCGCGCCGATACCGATCGCAATCGTCAGCAATCCCGCCAGCGTAAACACCGGGTTGCGCCACAACATCCGCAGCGCGTGCCGCACATCCATCAGAAAATTTTCCACGGACATCCACCTCCAAACGTCCCGCCCGTCCTCTTCCACCAGCGTCAAATTTCCGAACTCTCTTCGCGCCGCCGCCTCTGCATCTTTCCTTTGCATCCCGCCCGCCACCAGTTCCTCGACCTTCTCTTCCAGGTGCGCGCGAATCTCTTCCGACAGCTCCCCGTACAACTTCCTCCGCGTCACCAATTGCCGTATCCAACTCATAAGTCACCTGTCTCAAACACGCCTTTGCGTCCCAACTTTCGTTGTTCGTCTCACTCGTACCGCAGCGCCACCATCGGATCCACGCGCATTGCCCGCCGCGCCGGCTTCCACGACGCCACCGCCACCACGCCCAGCAACAGCATTGCCGCGCACGCATACGTCAGCCCATCCATTCGCGATACGCCGTACAAATAAATCCCCGATCCGCTCCATCCGATCGGTCCGGTCGGAAGAAATCGCGCCAATCCAAATGCCGCGAGCGTTCCCACCGCCAATCCCGCCAGCGCCACTCCCAGCGATTCGCGCAGCACCAATCCCACCACCTCGCGCCCGCTCGCGCCCAGGGCCACGCGCACGCCAATCTCTCGCGTGCGTTCCGCAACGAAATACGAAGTCACGCCGAACACGCCCACCACAATCAACACCAGCGCCAGCCCGCCAAAGAGCGCAAGCAGTGTGATGATTGGCCGCCGCAGCGTCAGCGACTCGGAATTCTGAATCTGTTGCTCCATGCTGCCCATGCGCCAGTAAAGTTGAGGATCGACAGGTTGCAGTACACTCGCGATGCGCTGACCCGCGCTCGCCATATCGCTCTGCGCCTTCATGCGAATCACCATGCTCCAGCGTCCGGGCAGCGTCTGCGCCAGCGGCAAGTACACCAGCGGCCTCGCATCCTCTTCCGGATTGCGCTGCCGGAAATCCGCTACCACGCCGACGATCTCTCTCCAATTCCCCGGCGAGTCCGCGAACGCCACGTGATATCCAATCGGACTTGCTCCCGGGAAGTACGCTTTCGCGAACGTCTGGTTGACGATCGCCACCGCAGCCCCGCCCTTACGATCCGCTTCGCCAAACGCGCGCCCCGCTGCCATCGGAATCCTCAACGTCGCAAAATATTCGGGACCCACGGACAAAAACCACGTTTCCTCTTCGATCGGCGTGCTCGCCACCGGCCTCTCGATTTTCAGTTGGTCGCTGTCCGCCCCGTCCATCGGCAGCGAATCCACCGCCGCCGCCGATTCCACTCCCGGCAGCGCGCGCACTTGTTCCACCGCCGCGTTCATCATCCGCGCTTTGCTCGCGGGGTCCGCGTAGCGCGCCACCGGCACACTCACCGTTGCCGTCAACACGTTTCTCGCATCGAATCCGAATGGCGACGATTCCACGCGCCGCATGCTTCGCAGCAACAGCCCGAAGCCCACGATCAACACCATCCCCATGGCAATCTGAAAAACCAGCAACAGGTTTCGCGGCCGTCGCAGTCCTACTCCGCTTGTCACCTTGGCGATTCCGTCCTTCAAGCTGTCGTTCAGATTCACTCGCGTCATTTGCAACGCCGGAATCATTCCGAAAACCAGTGCGCACAAAAACGAAACTCCCAAACCCACCGCCAGCACGCGCCCATTCACTTCCACGTAGGAGATCGTTGAAATCAGGCCCGCCGCCGCTTTTGTAATCAATTCCTCCGACCATCTCGCCGCCAGCAATCCCAGGCCCCCGCCGCACAAAAACAGCAGCGTGCTCTCCGTCAACAGTTGCCGGATCATTCGTCCGCGCGAGCAGCCGATCGCCGACCGCATCGCCACTTCCCTCTGCCGCTTCACGCCTCGCGCCAACAGCAGCGCCGCAACGTTGGCGCACGCAATCAGCAGCACGACTCCCGCCGCCACCGCCATCAGCAACAATCCATGCCGCGCGTTCTGCCTCGTCGGGCCTGGATTGCGCACCTCTTCGCCAAAATCCTCTACCAGCAGATGCCCGCTACGATCGTTCGCGCTTCCCGGACTCCGCAGACCCTGCGCTATCCCTTCCACGTCCGCGTTGGCTTGAGCAAGTGTAGCTCCCGGCTTCAAGCGCGCGACGACGCGAAGTCTCGCCGCCCCGCCAACGCGCAGCGCGCCAACGCTCTCGTAGTTTTCCAGCACCAGCGGCGCGACCGTCTGAACCTCCGCGTACTCCGGGTACGCACTAAACGCTGCGGGCAATACGCCGATGACCGTCACGTACCGCCGGTTGAGCGAAATCTGCTTTCCAATAATTTGTTCGTCCGCGTGAAAGCGTCCCCGCCAGCACGCAAACGAAAGCATCACCACCGCATCTTGCCCCGCGGTCTGCTCGGCCTCCTGGAAGTCGCGCCCGAGATACGGCTGCACTCCGAGCGTCGCCAGCCAATTCGGGCTCACCACCAGCCCGTGCAGCGTCTGCCAGCCGGCTTCGTCGCTGCCAAAGTAGTTGTCCACCCATCCCACGGCGGCGACCTCGTCAAACGTCTGCGCATATTTCCGCACGGCGGCGAACTGGCTCGGAAACGGCGTATGCGTCTCGCCCGCCGCATCCGTCGTCCACACGTGCACCAGCCGCTCCGGCTCGTGAAACGGCATCGCATTTAGCAGCGCGGAGTCCACCAATCCAAAAATCGCCGCATTTACGCCAATTCCCAGGGCCAGCGTGAGCACCGCGACCGCCGCGAATCCAGGATTCTTCCGCAGCAACCGCACTCCGAATTGCACATCGTTGAAAAAATCTTCGATCAGCGTCCATCTCCAGACGTCGCGTCCTCTTTCTTCCGTCAACGTCACATTCCCAAATTCCCGCCGCGCCTTCGCTTCCGCATCCTTCCTCGCCATTCCACCAGCCACCAGTTCTTCAACCTTTTCTTCCAGGTGCGCGCGAATCTCTTCCGACAGTTCCCCGTACATCCTCCGCCGCGCAAATATCTGCTTCACCCAGTTCATCGCTCACCAATCCCACACAGCATGTAGTGGCGGGTCTTTAGACCCGCGCTTTTTCTTCGTTATTGCCGACCATCCGCTAGCCGCGCGGCACTTCCGCCACCCCGCAACTCATAATTCCCCCGGCGCCAGCACCCGCGAAACGCCCTTCAGCATCCGCTCGAACGCCGACACTTCCTTCTGTAGGTGCTTCACCCCGGCCGGAGTCAGCCGGTAAATTCGCACCTTCCGGTTCGTCGCCGAAACTCCCCACTCCGCCTTCACCAGCTCCGCCTTCAGCAACCTTTGCAGCGCCGGATACAGCGACCCCTCTTCGATTTGCAGCAGATCATCCGAAATCCGTTTGATGTGCTGCGCCAGCGCGTACCCGTGCATGGGCTGCCGCTTCAGCGTACGCAATATCATCATCTCCAGCGCGCCTGGAAACAGGTCCCGCTGCATCTCTTTGGTCATTTCTCACCGGCCTTCAATTCCAAGTATTCCTTACTTCAGGCTATTTTGCTCTAGGTATAGACGAAACCAGCCTCCCTTTTGTTCCGATCTAATTTCAACTTTTTTGCCCTTAGTTCGGCTCCAGCTTCCGCTAACCGTTTTTCCCACGAAGGCCGGCCCGTCCAGTCACATCGAATAACCAGTTGGCCGCTGCGTTCGTACTGCGAAGCGCTACACTCGTATCCGTCGCCAGGTTTGCTAGCCCGCGATAGAATCAAACAACTGAGGTTCCTTATGGCTCGAGTCTTGGCAATTGTGTTTTTGTTAATGCCGATACTCGCTGCGGCACAAGAGGCCCCGGACGGCTCGAAGATTCGCGTAGCTACCCGGCTTGTTCAAATAGGCGTCACTGTGCACGACAAGAGCGGTGCGGTAGCGAATCTTACTCAGGGCGATTTTACGGTCTACGATCGCGGCAAGCCTCAGCCTATCGGCGTCTTTAGCGTTATCTCCTCCAGCATCGCGGCTCCCTCGGTCGACCAACTTCCGCAAAACACCTTTTCGGATCTCCCCAAGTTCAATCCTGCCGCGCCAGGAAGTATCACCATCGTGCTGCTCGATAATCTGAATACTTTGTATGGTTCGGCCCCGACTATCTTCGAGAACACACCGCGCTGGATGGAAGATCACGCCCTGGCCAACGCCAAGGCGCATTTGCTGGAATACCTAAAAAACTTAGGCTTGCAAGACCGCGTGGCCATCTATGGCCTAAGCGACGGCCTGCATGTGCTCTGCGATTTCACCAATGATCGCAGCGAACTGCTGGCCATCGTAGCGCGCTACGATGCCCAGTCGCGAACAAGTCGCGAAGTCGTGAATCCTGCGGCTATCGTCCTGCCCGATCAGCCGCCTGGTGGGGTTCCTCCGCCGATCGATGCGGACCGCGTGCGACTCGCCGCAGTCACCGACGCGTCTCGCGCGACGACTACTCTGGCCGCTCTAAAATCCATAGCCGACCATGTTGCCAACATCCCGGGGCGGAAGAGCTTGGTATGGCTCTCGGCCAACCTTCCTTTTTCAGCTGAGACTATGGCGGCTATTCTCAGCCCGGCCCAGATCGCTGCCTATCCGGTTGACGGGCGCGGCTTGCTGCCGCGTAACTCTCTGACCCAGGAGAACGACACGCCGCTGGCTGAAATCGGCTTGCCGCGCGAAATGCAGCCCGCGGGTGGCGCGGAGAGCGCCGACGAGCCTCCTGGCATTGACTCGATGCAACGACTCGCCGAGCTGACCGGAGGAAAGGCCTTTGTAAACCGGAACGACCTTACGGAAGCCATCCGCGAAGCCGTGGACGATGCCGCCGTGCTCTATACCCTTGGCTTCTATATTGAACCGCGCTCTGCAGATGGAAAATTCCACGAACTCAAAGTCGCGGTGAAAGGCAATGGCCTCAGTGTGCGCTTCCCTAGAGGTTATTTCGCATTCAAAGATGCGCTGTCGACGAGGAACGAAGTCCACAACAATTGGGTGACCGCACTGAGCAGTCCGATTGGTTCTTCCACCATCCCGCTGCAGGCCAGGATTCAACGCGTGAACGAGCCCGCACCAAACTCGCTCAGGATCAGCGGCGTTATTGATCTACACGAAGTACGGATGGCAGAAAATGGCAAGCTCCGCGAAGGCGTGGTTGACGTCACGGTAGTCGAGCAGGACATTTCCGGGAAGATTCTTTCTCAATCCTTGAATCGACTAAAGCTGAGCCTGCACCCGCAGCAGTACGAGGCGACGCTGACGACTGGCGTGCGCTTCGAGAAACACGTCCAGACCAGTGCGAATGCGGCCACTCTGCGTATTTTGGTCCAGGACCCCGCCACTGCCGAGGTTGGCAGCCTCATCGTCCAGCTATCTCAAGTGAAGTAGCAAAGCCTGATTCACCTATCTTCAGTTCGTGCCGCGGTCCCGCGCAAACGTGCTACCATGCGCCTCGCGGCGGAATTTCCCGCAAGATAGCGCTTCACGGTGGATTCGCAATCCCGCATGGCGGCTTTTCCTTAATGATCTTGAACCCTGTTAAGGCATTCCGTTTTTTCGCAATTTTTCAGATCATTTTTTCTCTTTCCCTTCCCGCCGGCGTTTCCGCGCAAAGTTCCCGCGGCACTCTGCGCGGCACCGTGCTCGACACCAGCGGCGCCGTGATTCCCGCGGCGAAAATCGATGTGCGCGCTCTCGAATCCAACTTTCAGCGCGAGGCCACCACCAACGATCGCGGCGAATTTCGTTTCGACAATCTCGCCGCCGGAACTTATGAGGTAGTCGTCAGTGCCACCGGATTCACTGAAGCCCGCTCGGAAATACGCGTCGCCGTCGGCTCCGTTCAGGACATGAACGTAGTTCTGAAAGTGGCTGGCCCGACGGAAACCATCACGCTCGACGAAAAAACGGCTTCCATTACTACCGAATCCGTGGACACCTCCACCGCCGTTCAGCAGGCCGTCGTGTATTCGCAGGATCTCGATACCATTCCGCTCGCGGCGCGCAGTTTTGCCAACGTGGCTTACCTGGCTCCCGGCACGGAGCCGGTCGAACCTTCTGACCCGACGAAAGCCCGCATCACCGCTGTTTCCACCGGCGGAAGCTCTGGCCTCAACAACGAAGTCTCCGTGGACGGCATGGACAACTCCGACGATTGGATCGGCGGCTTCTTGCAGAATTTTTCGCCGGAATCCATCGAATCCTTTGTGATACGCACCGCCGGCGAAGACGCGGACACCGGCCGCACCACTGCAGCTTCTGTGGCCATGGTCACCAGGCGTGGCACCGATCAATGGCACGGCGACGAAGCGCTTTACGTGCGCGCTTCCGCCCTGAATGCGCGCTTTCCTATCGACAATCCCGCGCCCAATCCGAAGCAGCCCTTCTCCCGGCAAAATTATGTTGGCACGCTGGGCGGACCGCTGGCGGAAGACAAGGCTTGGTTCTTTTCTTCATTCGAATTTGTTCGCGAGAATGCCAGCATCGCGTATAGCAACGCCAGCCAGACGCAATTCCAGGCGCTGTCGCAACTCGCGGCACAAGGCCGCATCGCCGTAAACGGCGCAACCGTTTCTTCCATCGCCGTGCCCAGCTCGGCGACCGTTCCGTTTCGCGATTACGTCGGCACGCTGCGCTTCGACTTCGCGCAATCGAATCGTTCGCAATGGTTTCTGCGCTTTTCTGCGGACAGCTATCTCACGCGCAACGCGCTCGTGCAACAGGGAACATTGCCCTCGACCGGCGCCACGAACCACAACAACTACGGGAACTTTGCCCTCAGCAATGATTTCTTTTTCAGTTCCACGTGGAGCGGGTCGTTTCTCTTTGGCGGAAGCGGCCTGCACCTGACGCAGTCGCGCAATTCCGATCTAGGTTTCGCGCTGGCGTTTCCTTTCAGCTCGACGACGGCAACAACTTCCGGCCTCGAAACTTTTGGCGACAATCAATTCGCCACCGCGGTTACGGCGTTTCCCGTTCTTCGCAATCAGGAAAAATACGAAATGCGCTACTTGGTCGCGCACGTCGCGGGAAATCATTCCTTCCGCTTCGGGCCGGATTTCATTCACGAACCTGTGCTAAGCGGAGCGCTGACCTCCAACGCCGAAACGCTTGTGTCGTTCGTTGTCGATCCCATCGCTTACGCTGCAAATCCGCAGCAATTCACCACCGATCTCGGCGCGTGCTCTGCAAATCCCTCGCCAAACGTAACGCCGGGAACCACGTGCAACGCAACTCCCGCGGGCGACGGTAGTTTTTCGCAAAACGTGCAGCGCTTCGGTCTCTTCGCGGAAGATTCCTGGCGCATCAATCGCCATCTCACGCTGAATTACGGTCTGCGTTACGACACCACTTTCGGATTGTTCAACGCTTCCGGCCGCGGCCAGTCGCAAAATCCTTTTTTGCGCGCGCTCGTTCCCACCGAAGCGCCGTTCATTACCGCGGCCCCGCACGATTACCGAAAGGCGCTTGCTCCGCGCATCGGCGTCGCGTACGCCCTTGGAAAATCGTTGGACACCGTCATTCGAGGTGGCTTTGGGATGTATTACAGCGACCTCGCGCAAAACGGCTGGGTCACCGCGTTTCAAGCGGTGAACGCCGCGAACGCTTCCTCCGGCGGCGGAATCGCGCCGCCGTCGGTCATCGATCCGAACTATCACACGCCGTACGCGGTTCACGCGACCGGGGGAATCGAGCACGCCTTCAACGCCGAGTGGACACTAAGCACGGACTTCACGCTCGAAACCGGAATGCACGGCTACCGGCACTACGCTTTTCCCAACTCCGTGTTCGGCAGCCTCGCGGTGTTTCGCAGCGACAACCGCTCGAGTTATAAAGCACTGAAAGTGCACCTGCAGGGAAACGTTGCAAAAAGATTCAGCGTCGTAGCGAACTACACGTTGTCCAGCGCGAAAACGTGGGGCTGCGTTCTCGGCGAACTTTTCGACTACGTGAACGGCGTGTGCAATCCGTTCGACGCGTTTGCTTCCGGGGACTACGGACCCTCCGGCGAAGACGTGCGGCACCGCGCGGCGCTGATCGGGACGATTCACGCGCCCGCGGGTCTGGAACTCTCGTTTCTCTCGCAGGCGGAAGGCGCGCGGCCGCTGACTTTAACGAATGCCGATGGCACGGATCGCGCCGTAGTGGACGGCGTGAAGACCGCGCTGGATGAATTTCGCGGCACGCCGTATATCCAGACGGATTTGCGAGCGAGCCGACCGTTTCGTTTGCACGAGCGCTGGACAGTTACGCCGTTTTTCGAATTCTTCAACCTCTTCAACCGCAACAATCCCGGCGCGAATTACGTTACGAACGTGGCGGCGCTGCCGGTGAACGATCCGAACAACGTCACCGCGATTTGCCTGCATCCGTCCTGCTCGCAGTCGGTGCCGGTGACGAGCGGCAGGCAATTGCTGGTGCCCGCGGGCGGACTCGGCGACTTCTTCGGCCCGGGAACAACGGTGGGCATTCCGTTCGCGGCGCAATGCGGCGCGCGCTTGACCTTTTAGTTTCCGCTGGCGAACTCCATTAGTAAATCTTTCCGTTCAAAACCGCGAAACGACGAAATGCTACATCGAGGCGCGTGTATAGCGGCCGTGGATGCGCATTTCGATGAGGTCGTCAATGGTCGCGTCCTTGACGCCGTGGCTGCGCACTTCCTTCACAAAGTCGGCGTCCACGCCATGAATGCGCATGGAAACGAGATCATCCGGCGAAATTTTCGCGTAGCCGACGTCCTGCATGCCTTTCACAAATTCGGGACTTACGCCATGAATGCGGAAAGTCACCAGCTCGTCGGAAGAAAGGTCCTTGGCGACGAGCTGCTGCATGGCTTCGGTGAATTCCGGGCTGACTCCGTGGATGCGGAAGGCGACGAGTTGATCGGTGGAAATTTTGTGGCCGAGGAGCGCGCCCATGGACTTGGCAAATTCCGGGCTGACGCCATGAATGCGCATGGCGACGAGGTCGTCCGCGGAAACATCTTTCGAGATGGTGTCCTGAACGCCGCGCGCGAATTCCGGCGAAACTCCGTGAATGCGAAAGGCGACAAGGTGGTCAACGTCGAAGCGCTTGCCCAGCAGAGTGTCAATTTGCTTGGTGTCCTCGGGATTCACGCCGTGGATGCGCATGGCGACGAGATTATCCGCGGTGGGTTTTTCCGGTAGAACCTCGGCCATGGCGCGCGTGAATTCCGGAGAAACACCATGGATACGGAACGCCACCAACTCGTCGGCGGAGGGCTTGCTGGTCAAGAGGCCCTGCATGGCGCGGGCAAATTCGGGCGAGACGCCGTGAATGCGGAAAGCGACGAGTTCATCGAGGTCTTTTGTGGGGTAGCCGGCGCCGGCCATGTCCTTGACGAACTGGCGAGAGACGTCCTGCATAGTCAGCGAGAAAAGCTGTTCTTGCGAGAGGTTCGAGAAGCCGAAGGACTTCATGCCCTGCACGTAATCGGCGCTAGAAGCGAACGTGAATTTGCCGCTGCCGTCGCCGTTGTTGAACCGTCCGTCGAAGCTGATGATGCCGGCGTCGCGGCGCAACTCGAAGTGCACGGCAGCATCCTTGGCGGTGGCAAGAGAAGCATCGAGGCCGGTGAAGTCCGTGAGCTTGTGCGAATCGCCCCAACGGTTATGGTGGCCCCAGGTGGAGCGATCGAGCTCGAGTTGGATGCAGGGAGCCTCCGTGCCGGAGGCGAAGCGGGCGGACCAGTCGCCGTGGATGGAATCGTCGGCGCGGCTGCGCAGGGGCCGCATGGTAAGGACCGTTGCGGCGAGCATAACGATTCCGAGCGTCATCATGGACTTACGCGTGGAGAGCATGTCGGTACCTCACGGGGCGTTGATACTGGTGAAGACGCGGGGGAGGGAGATTTGTTCCATGCAAGGGTAGTGGCGAGTGGCTGGTGGCGAGCGGCGAGTAAGATCGGAAGACGGCAGCATGAGGTTGAGGGTCAAGGGTTGAAAGTCGAAGGAAGAGATCGAAGCGGCTCTGGTTTGCAGGGGGTACGCCACTTCGGGTGTTTTCGTAAGAGTGGCAGGGAAAGGACTTAGCGGAGGGGGGTGTCTGCAAGAGTGGCAAACAAAGGACTTGCGGAGGTGCGTTTTTTGCAATCGGTGCAACGCGAGCGGCAGGAAGCCGTTGAGAGTCGAGAGTTGAAGTAGAACTTGAAGAGCTGGCGGCGGTGCGACCCCCCACCCCTATTGGTGATGGGAAGTGTCCGCAGGCGATTGATAGAGAAGGGTTTGCAGGCGAAGTGACCGTGGCAGATATGGTGGGTTTGAGGGTGGTTGGGGGGAGTAATGAGTTGCCAAACTTGGGCGTCGGGAGCGGGGCCCTCCCCACGGTTTTTGTGTAAGTGTTGATTCCAAAGGACTTTAAGTGCCGTAGAATCAACACTTGCGTAAGTGTTGCATCTAAAGGGCTTAGGAAGCGGCTGGGGTTGCTAAGTGGTAATTGCGCTGGGAAGGGATGTTTTGGGGGATCTTGCAGGACGACCGGGCGGACAAGCATCGAACTGACGGAAGGATAGCACGGAAGTGGCGAAGAGCTAAGTACTTTACAGCGAACGGTCGAAAATCGGGGTTGAACTGCTATTAGCGGGATTAAACGGCAGCAAGATGACGCGCCAGTTCGAGAAACCGCAATGGGCAGGTCATCGCTGGAGACAGAGGAGGTCAGAGTCGTCGCGGCGCAGCGACGGTTGCCCACAGGGAGTCTGGGTATTCGTGGCGGGTTGGGGGTATTTGCCGTAGAATCGGAGAAGAGCAAGACATTGGCGAATCCTTCCATCACGATACCGCTGGACCCGCAGACGGCGCGGGCTTACGACTCCGCCGCGCCAGAACAGAAGCGGAAGATTCAGGCACTGCTCAGTCTTTGGCTGCGAGAGTTGGCTGCCGGGGAATACCCGCCGTTGGAGAAAGTGTTGGATGAGGCGGGGCGCAAAGCGAAAGAGCGCGGGCTTACACCGGAAATCCTGGATTCTCTCCTCAAGGGCGCGTAGTTGCGGTGCGTCTTCGATACAAACGTTTTGATAAGCGCGCTGCTGTTGCCCGAATCGAAGCCCCGCGAAGCACTCGAACTAGCTATCCAGAAGGGAAGAATACTGCTGTCGTTTGCGACGCTTGCCGAACTGTATGAAGTCCTCGGGCGGAAGAAATTCCTTCGCTATGTGGATGAGGACGATATCCGGCGGTTTCTGGCGGCGTTGACGCGGGAAGCGGAATGGATTGACGTTGACGTACGAATTGCAGCTTGCCGGGATCCCAAAGACGACAAGTTCCTCGAAGTCGCGGTCAGCGGGCACGCGACGCACGTTGTTACGGGCGACGCGGACCTTGTGGCGCTGAATCCTTTTCGGGGAATCGAGATTCTGCCGCCGCATCGCTTCTTGTGATTGC
>Ga0209166_10001709_pt1 | contig 17749 bp, 19 predicted proteins | sample Coa_R1_3_FD_187151 | JGI IMG/M metagenome (GOLD analysis project Ga0209166, IMG submission 187151) | Surface soil microbial communities from Centralia Pennsylvania, which are recovering from an underground coalmine fire - Coalmine... | ecosystem: Environmental > Terrestrial > Soil >... | reverse complement strand
GCTCGCCGAAGCCCGCAAGAAGGACTTGCAGGTAGTGTGCTGGACGGTGAATCACCCGGCGCACATGCGCCTGTTGATGGATGCCGGCGTCGACGGCATCATGAGCGATTATCCCGATCGTATAGTCGCTGCGCAAAAGATTCGGAAAACCTCGACCTAGGGGACTAGGAGCGGACGAAGCCTCCCAAATGCTGGAAGAGCGCGGCCAGTTCGGCTACCGAAAGTTGCTCGGCGCGTACGTCGGCTCGCAACTTCAAGCTCGACAGAGCTTTTCTAACCGTCTCGGGATTGGCCCGCGCTTTCCAGTTGTTCAGCAGGGTTTTCCGCTTCTGCGCGAAGCACAATTTCACGAAATCAAGGAACGGCGCTTCAGGGATCTCGGGCAGTCTTGCGCGCTGGCCGGGGAAGCGCAGGGTGACCAGCGCTGAACCTACCTCCGGCGGCGGGCGGAAAGCCACGCGGGGAATCTCCAGCACCAGTTCCGACCGTGAAAAATATTGCGTCAACACCGAGAGATAGCCGTAGTCCCGCGTTCCGGGCTGCGCGGCCAGCCGCAGCGCCACTTCCTGCTGAATCACAATATGAATTTCGTCGATCAGGCCGGCGCTGGCGAACAGGTGATGCAAAATCGGCGAAGTGATGTAGTACGGCAGATTGCCGTAAACGCGCACGCGTTTCCCCGCCGCAATTTTACCGATATCCGACTGTAGAATATCCGCGGAAACAACCTGCAGATTGGGAAAGCGTTTCGTGAGCCGCTGCAGGCCCGCCGCGAGCAGCGCGTCCACTTCAATGGCGAATACCTGGGCGCCGGTGGCGGCCAGGTGCTCGGTCATTTCCCCGTGCCCCGCGCCAATTTCCACCCAGGCAAACCCGGCGTCGCCCCCGCGCGGCGGCGGCGCAATGGATTCCCGCGAAACGCGAATGGCCCGCGCGATCTCCTCGCGCCATCCTTCGTCAGCCAGGAAATGCTGGCCCAAACGTTGTCGTGCCACTCGGCTCGGTGACCTCTTTGCGCGCGGTCCAAGAAATCCGCAGCGCGTATTTCGTTTACGCATTATACGTGCATGTCCGCTTGACGGCGGTCCTAGCGTCGGATAGCGTTATTTCCCGGTTTTCTTGGGAGCACAGTGCGAATACTCTTTGTGGCGTCGGAAGGTCTGCCCTTTTCCAAAACCGGCGGCCTGGCCGATGTGGTCGAGGCATTGCCAAAGGCGCTGGTGGCTCTGGGGCACGAGGTGGCCGTCGTACTGCCGCGGTATCGCGGAACGAAGCCCGGCGCGACGATTATTCCCAGCGTCACGATTCCCATGGGCGGCACCCGGCTGCGTTTTCCGTCCGTCTCCGATGGATCCGTCCTTAGCGGCGTCCGCTATTTTTTTGTGGATGATCCTGCGTATTTCGATCGCGACGAGCTTTACGGCGGCATTGGCGGCGATTATCCGGACAATGCCGAGCGTTACAGCGAGTTCTGTCGTGTGGCCATCGAAGTCGCCAAGCATGTCTGGCGCCCCGACGTGGTTCATTGCCACGACTGGCAAGCCGCGCTGCTCCCGCTTTTGCTGCGCACTTCTTATGGCGATGATCCGCTGGTCCGCGACGTTCCGGCGGTTTTCACCATTCATAACATGGGCTATCACGGGCTCTTTGCCAGGGATGCGCTGGATCGCGCGGGGATCCCCGCGGGCGTGTTCCACCTCGGCGGTATTGAATTTTACGGCAGCGTGAATTTTCTTAAGGGGGGCCTGGTCTTTTCCGATTACCTCACCACCGTGAGTCCCAAGTACGCTCAGGAAATTCAAACCCGGGAATTCGGCTACGGACTCGATGGCGTGGTGCGCGGCCGCGCCGGTCGCCTGGTCGGCATCTTGAACGGCGTGGACTACACGCTTTGGAGCCCGGAAAAAGACAAGCTCATCGCCGCGAAATATTCGGCGAAGGATTTGAGCGGCAAGGCATTGTGCAAACAAGCGCTGCTTCAGTTGTTCGATTTTCCGTCGGACTATGCCAGCAAGCCGGTGCTCGGCATCGTTTCGCGATTCGCCGATCAGAAGGGCTTCGATCTCATCGCCGAAGCCGCGCACACATTGATGCACGAAGATTTGCTGCTGGTCGTGCTGGGCACGGGCGACCGTAAGTATGAAGAACTCTTCCGTGCTCTCGCCGCGGCGTATCCCGGGCGCGTAGGCGTGAAAATCGCTTACGACAACGCCGTCGCGCACCAGATCGAAGCCGGCGCGGACATGTTCCTGATGCCTTCGCGCTACGAACCTTGCGGCTTGAATCAGGTGTACAGCTTGAAGTATGGTACGGTGCCAATTGTGAGGGCCACCGGCGGACTTGATGATACGATTGAAGCGTTCGACATCGAGCACGGCACCGGGACGGGCTTCAAGTTCGTCGAGTATTCCGGAGCCGCGATGATCCGGAGCATCCGCCAGGCGCTGCATCTTTTCATGGATGAGCGCATTTGGCGGCGCATTCAACTGAACGGGATGGCCAAGGATTTTTCCTGGAAGGGTTCCGCGGTGGAATACGCCAAGGTTTACGCGGCGGCGCGCGCGGCGCGAGGTTTGCCGGCTGTCCCTGAGCCGGCCCCGGCGCCAAGAAACCAAAAGCCTGTTGCAACATCTAATTAAACTGGTTGAGGAGATCGAAAGGCGCTTGCCCCGGTAAGCCCTTGAGGACAAATAATATGGCTGACAATAGCATCCAGGCTGTAAACGATGGAAATTTCGAAGCGGAAGTTTTGACGGCCAGCAATGCGCAGCCGGTCATGGTCGATTTTTGGGCGGAATGGTGCCGCCCGTGTCACATGCTGGCCCCCACGGTCGCGGAAATCGCGCACGATTATGCGGGCAAGCTCAAGGTCACCAAGCTCAACGTCGATGAGGCCATGAATTCCGCCGGCCGCTACAACATTCGCGGCATCCCTACGCTGCTCGTTTTCAAGAATGGCCAAGTGGTCGAGCAGATTGTCGGCGCGGTGCCCAAAGAGCAGATCACCAAGGCTCTCGAGCGCCACTTCCAGCCCACCACGTAAAGTTGCTGGTCGGACTTTCACCGTAATCGGGTTCACCAGAGGGCGTGTCGACTTTTGGCGCGCCTTTCTTCTTTAGCGCTGGTTTCCGCGGTCGCCCCGAGATCCGTGTTTTCTGATATAAATCGCCAGTGCCTTCTGCTTCGGACCATCTCGTTCGGTGTCGCTGGGCGTCGAATCTTTGGAATGTTCCCTATCACGACGAAGAGTGGGGCGTGCCGCTGCACGACGACCACAGATGGTTTGAGATGCTGACTCTGGAAGGCGCGCAAGCGGGATTGAGCTGGGACACCGTGCTGCGCAAACGGCAGCGCTATCAGGAAGTATTCGACGCTTTCGATCCCGAAAAAGTGGCCGGCTACGGGGCAAAGAAAGTGCGGCAGTTGCTCGCTGACCCCGGCATCATCCGCAATCGCCTGAAGATCGCTGCCACCATCAGCAACTCCCGTGCGTTCCTGAAGGCGCAGCAGGAATTTGGCAGCTTCGACGCGTACGTCTGGCGCTTTGTCGATGGCAAACCGAAACAGAACGCCTGGAAGCGCAAGGTTCCGGCGCGCACGAAAGAGTCCGACGCACTGAGCAAAGACCTGGCGCAGCGCGGCTTCCGCTTCGTCGGCTCCACGATTTGCTACGCGCTGATGCAAGCCACGGGAATGGTCAACGACCATGCCGTGACCTGCTACCGCTATAAACAGCTCGGTGGGAGTGCCCAGCGCTGACCGCGCAGCCTGCTCCGCGGACTCTGCGCTCCGTCCTCCGTGCTCTCTGCGTCAAACTTTTCTCTTTTCGCACACTGCGCTTGCACCGCAGGCAAGCGCAGCGTACGATGTGAATTCAGCAGTTTTTTAGAAATCCCACCTGACATTTCCTTCTCAGAATCCTTGGGGGAAGGGGTGCGGGTGACATGCTTCCAAGGCAACCCGTGTGCCAGTGAGGGCGCTGCATGAAATCCGTGGTGGTGGTCGGCGCGCAGTGGGGTGACGAAGGCAAAGGCAAGGTGGTCGACTATCTGGCCGGCGCTTTCGATTACATTGCGCGGGTCGCCGGCGGGCACAACGCCGGGCACACCGTCATTATCGGCAAAGACCGTTTCGTGCTGCAGTTGATTCCGTGCGGCATTCTGCGTCCGAAGCAGCAGGCGGTGATTGGCGCAGGGGTAGTTGTCGATCCAGCCGCCCTCGTCGCCGAAATCGAAACGCTGGCCAAAGCCGGCGTGGACGTGACCGGCCGCCTGCACCTCAGCAATCGCGCTAACCTGATTTTTCCTTATCATCGCGAACTCGACCGCGCCGCCGAAAGCGCCCGCGGCGCCAACAAAATCGGTACGACTTCACGCGGCATCGGGCCGGCGTATGAAGACAAGATGGCCCGCAGGGGGCTGCGCGTCTGCGACCTGCTCGATCCGGCGCTGTTCCGCGAAAAAGCCGCTCGCGTGGTGGCCGAGAAAAATCGGCTGGCCAAAGGAGCGTACGGCGCGGACATCGATTTTTCCCATGAGGTTGAGGAAACCCTGCGCCTCGGCGAAAAAGTTCGCTCTTACATCTGCGATGCTGCCGAACTGGTGAACCGCGCGCTCGATGAAGGCAAATCCGTGCTCTTCGAGGGCGCGCAGGGAACCATGCTGGACATCGACCACGGCACCTACCCTTATGTCACTTCTTCCAGCGCTATTTCCGGCGGCGCTACCACCGGTGTCGGAGTGCCGCCCACCAAAATCAAAAATGTGCTCGGCGTTTCCAAGGCCTACACCACCCGCGTCGGCGGCGGCCCGTTTCCCACCGAAATGCCGGACCTGGAAGCGCGGGAAGTTCGCGAGCGCGGCCAGGAATTTGGCGCCGTCACCGGACGCCCCCGCCGCTGCGGCTGGCTGGACCTCGAAGTGCTGCGCTACGCTAAAATGATCAACGGCATCGATTCACTGGTGGTCACCAAGCTGGACGTCTTCGATACCCAGCGCGAGATCCAGGTTTGCGTCGGATACAAGTACAAAGGCTCGCCGCTCCGCGAAATGCCGGCGTTAGCCGAAGAGTACGAGCACGTCACCCCGGAATACAAGACGCTGCCCGGCTGGTGCCAATCCACCTATGGTGTGAAGAATCATGCGAAACTGCCCAAAGCGGCGGTGGATTACGTGCGCTTCATCGGCGATTTCCTGCAGGTGGAAATCGGCATGATCTCCACCGGTCCCGAGCGTGACGCGACCATAGTGCCGCAAGGCACGCAACTCGCCCGCTGGCTAGAGTAGGGGCGCAATATATTGCGCGCGAGGCCCGCAAGATTCTTGAATCACGGAAAGCGCTAGCCCATCGAAGATGCTCACCTACGAGCAAGCTCGCCGTAACGTAATGGAACAAGTAGCCAAAGTCCCAGCGCCGCGTTTACTGTTCACTCTCAGCGTATGGGACGCGCTAGGCTTCGTGCTGACCGAAGAACTAAAAACGGACCGCAAGTATCCGCCGTTCGATCGTTCCACGCGGGACGGCTATGCCGTTCGGTCGACTGAAGTTTCTCCCGGCGCGCTGTTACCGTGCGTCGGCGAAATCAAGGCCGGTGACACCGTCGCCCAGCCGCTCGCTTCCAGCACCTGCGTGCAGATCATGACCGGCGCGGCAGTCCCGGCCGGGGCTGACGCCGTGATGATGCTCGAGCACACCCAGCGCGACGGCGATGCCGTACGCTTCGAGCGCGCCGCCCAACCGGGACAAAACATCGTGCCCCGCGGAAGCGAAGCCCAGCGCGGTCAGACCGTTCTCTCTCCCGGGATACGCCTGGGGTACGCGGAGCTGGCCTTGGCCGCGCAGATTGGCGCAACGCAATTGCGCTGCGCCGCCAAGCCCCGCGTCGCGATCCTCTCCACCGGAGACGAAGTCGTTTCCGTCGAACAGCAGCCCGGCCCATTCCAGATTCGCAACAGCAACAGCGTTTCCCTGGCCGCGCAAGTCCGCCTCGCCGGCGGTGAGCCGGTGCTTCTCGGTAACGCCGCCGATCGCCTCGACGACCTGCGCGAAAAAATCTCGCGCGGCTTGCGGGAAGACGTGCTCGTCCTGTCCGGCGGCGTTTCCATGGGAAAGTATGACCTGGTGGAAACGGTGTTACAGGGCTTGGGCGCAGAATTCTATTTCGATGCCGTGGCCATTCGTCCCGGCAAACCCGCCGTATTCGGAAAATGTGGCAGCACATTTGTATTCGGATTGCCGGGTAATCCGGTCTCCACCATGGTCACTTTCGAGTTGTTCGTGGCGCCCGCTTTGGACCTGCTCAGCGGCGCATGCGCGCGGGAGTTACCGCTGGTCCAGGCCCGACTCGGCGCCAGCCTGAACGAAAAGTCCGGCCTGACGCATTTTCTTCCCGCCCGCGTCGAGTGGCCCGGCGCAACGCCGGAAGTAAAGGCGCTGCCGTGGCAAGGTTCCGGGGATATTGCCGCCTTGGCTCGCGCCAACTGCTTCCTGGTGGTCCCCGAGCATCGCAGCCAGGTCCCCGCCGGAGAAACCGTGCAAATTTTGCTGCGCAAGGACGTCGTGTGAATGTTCTCTCCCCGACCCGGTGCCTTCAGGGAGCGCTGTGTTAATTCCGAAGGTTTTCGTAAAGTAGAGCCATGCCCAAATCAAAGCTCTCCCATTACGGCAAACGCGGCCAGGTGCAAATGGTCGACGTCTCCCACAAGAACGTCACCACCCGCACCGCCAAAGCCCACGCCTTCGTCACCATGCGGCCCCGCGTGGTTTCCGCCGTACGCCGCCTCAAAAACCCCAAGGGCGATCCCCTGGAAATCGCCCGCATCTCCGGTATCGCCGCGGCCAAACGCACTGCTGAGTGGATACCTCTTTGTCATCCTCTCCCGCTCACGCACATTGATGTGACTGCGCGGCTATGTGAAAATGGCGTGGAAGTACGCTCCACCGTAATGGCCACCGCGCAAACCGGCGTAGAAATGGAAGCATTGGTGGCGGTTACCGCCGCAGCCCTCACGGTTTACGACATGTGCAAAGCCCTGGATAAAGGCATGGAAATCACGGGCATCCGCCTGCTGGAGAAAACCGGCGGAAAGAGCGGCGAATATCGCCGCGAACAGCATTCGCAGCGGACCGCGTCGCGGAGCCACAAACGATGACCGCTGCCTCCGGGAAGACCACCGTCAAGCTACTTTTAGTGGAAGACAATCCGCTGGTCCTGGAGCTGGTATTTCGCGGCATCGAGCATGTTTGCGACGTCATGGTCGCGCATGATGGCGCTGATGCCTTGCTCAAGACCGTGGACGATCCGCCCGACCTGATTCTTTGCGATTACAAAATGCCCGGCCTGGACGGCCGCCAGCTTTTTGACAAGCTGCGCAGCCGCGAGAAGACCCGCCACATTCCCTTCTTGTTCATGGCCAGCCGCGCCGATATCGAGGAGCGCCTGCGCCCGCTGGTCGATGGCGTCGAGGAATTCATCGCCAAGCCTTTCCTGGTGAAAGATCTGGTGCGCATCACCAAAAAAGTCGTCGACCGTCTGCACCTCGAAAAAATGCAGAAACAAGCTACCCGCCCGGGCATCATTCAAGGCCGCCTGGAAGAGATGAGCATGACCGATTTGCTGCAATCCCTGGAGATGGGTCAGAAGTCCTGCCGTTTGCAGGTGCGCAAAGGCAGCGAGCAGGGCGAGCTGTATTTCGCTTCCGGCCAGTGCCGCGATGCGAAAATCGGCAAAATCGAAGGCGACGACGCCGTATACAAGGTTATTCTGTGGACCGAGGGCGAGTTCGAGATCGATTTCAATTCCGCCAACGCTTCCACCCGTACCACCACTACGAAAAATACCACCGGCCTGCTCATGGAAGCCATGCGGCTGATGGATGAAGCCACCCGCGACGCGGTTGAGACGCAATAAGCGGCGCCCATGCGTATTTCCGTTCTCACCATCAGCGATTCCGTATCGCGCGGCGAACGCGAGGATCTTTCTGGTCCCGCGGTGGTCGCTTTTTGCCGCGGTCTGGGTTGGGAAGTTGTAACCACTCTGCGGGTCGCCGACGACTTGGCCGCTATTCGCGAGCAGTTGCGCGAGCTGGCAGACTCCGGCCACCTCGATTTGGTTCTTACCGCTGGCGGAACCGGAATCGGCCCCCGTGACAATACTCCTGAAGCAACACAGGGCATTGCGGATCGCGTGATTCCCGGAATTGCCGAAGAGATGCGCCGCAAAGGTCTGGAGAAGACTCCCACCGCGGTTTTATCGCGCGGGTTGGCCGCGACTCGCGGGAAAACGTTGATCGTAAATCTGCCCGGGAGCCCCAAAGGCGCGACGGAATCGCTGGAAGCCATAGCGCACCTGCTGCCGCACGCCGTCCACGTCCTGCATGGCGCGCGCCACGATTAGCGCTGTCAGAGTATGTCTTCGACGGCGACCAAATCTGATTCGTCTTGCGGAAGATGATCCCCCGCGGAAGACCGCGTCATTTTATAGTGCAACCGAATAATGGACAGTCCCAGGAAAAATACGACGTGATCGGTGCGCAGCACATTCTCCGCATCGACATACACATGAAACAACTCGCGCAGCGTACGCACGTGCCGCACGATGTAATGTTCGGGCCCGCCGTCGATCAGGCGATAAAAGCCGGTGCGTCCGAATGAGGAACCGCTGGATTCCAGCGCGAACGACCCGTCCTGGTGCGCCACCGGCGTCAGATACACATTGGCGCTGCCCCGGCAGGGAAACGTGACCTTCACGCAAGGCCCGGCTTCTCCCGGCAATTGCGCCGTCGAGTACAGGCCCGCATAAATCACCCGGCCCGAAGACTTTAAGCGCCGCATCCACCCGGTGTTCACCACCCGCCCGGAAGCGGGTTCCACCAGCTGCACCACTTCGCTGGTCATCCCCTTGGCCACTTCCAGCGAAGAGATCGGAAAGTTTAATTGGTCCATACGCCGGCTGATGAACTCCACCAGCAGCCACAAAAAAAATTTCCCGAGCAGCGAGACCTCACTCCACACATCGAGCTGGTAATCCGCCGCGTGCTCGTAGAAATGGCGGATGTCCGGATGTACCGCATCGGGATTGAAGCGTGGTCCGCGAAGAATATTGAAATGTTCCAGGAGTCCGGCGTGCGGCGGCGTGCGGATCAGCAGGCTCTCTTCCCGCGCTACCCGCTCGTAAATGCCGGTGCCGATGCGTTCCCGGCCCACTAATGGGCCGGCTAACCAGGGCGCCTCGCTCTTGCGAACCAGCCGCCCGGTGAGCCGCACCCACAGATGGATCCCACCCTGGAGGCAGAACGAAACCACGGTGTGCAAAGCTCCCACAAAGCCGGATGGCTTATGGTCTTCGTTCGCATTCGGATTGGGGAGCTGAGCCATATCGCTCGATTTCTAGTGTGACATCGCCAAGCGGTCGTGGTGCGCCGCACCATGTGAGGGTGTGTCTCCCGCGGCAACCCGTTCGCCGATTCCTAACCGCTTCACCGCGGAATGACCGGCAGGTCAATGCGCGAGCGGTGGTCGGGGTCGTGGTGAATGCGCACGTGGCCCGGGCACAGCTGGGATGAAGTCATTTCCGATTCGCCGCTTTGCAGGTTGCGCGAAAAGTGCGGGAAGAAAGCGCCGGAAATCTGAATGCGAATCTGATGCCCGGCGCGAAAAACGTTGCTGGTGAGCATGCGGTCAAGATTCAACTTGTAGATCTGGCCCGGCTGAAGCAGTTCCGGTTGCGGCTTTTCGTTTCGATAGCTGGCCCGCAGCACGTCCAGGCCGGGACTCATGAGATTGAAGGCCGTACCGTCCGGGGCCACGTCGAGAAGCCGCACCCACAGATCGACATCGGGGACATCCGCGGAAATATAAACCTCCGCGTGGATCGGCCCGGTGATTTCCACATCGGCCGGCAGCGGGTCGCTGTCGTACACCAGAACGTCTTTGCGGCCCGCGAGGGCACGGTAATCGTGCGCGCCATAAGCGCTGTAAGGATCGGTCAGCGGATGCGCGGGATCGGAGGCCAATTCGTTATAGGCGCCGGCCCTATTGGGCGCGGTTTGATTTAACCGCGCCAACCGTGCGGTGTTGGACTCGCTGCGCAGGAAATAGGTCTGCGTTTTTGCGCGCGCCAGTGGCCATGCATCTTCGTCGCGCCAGCGGTTGGCGCCCATCACGAAGAGGCGCACCGGTTTTTCGCGGTCGACGCCATTGTCCATCCCGCGTACGTAGTGATCCATGAAGCGCAAGACCATTTCGTCGTAGTCGATCGCCGCGCTGGCCCCGAAATCGCGTTCGCCCGCGCGCGTTTTCTCCTGCCCGCCGTGCGTCCATGGGCCGATGATGGTGCGTGTACCCGGATCTTTATCCCCTTTGCGGGCGGCCAGCAACCCATTGAAATTCGTTGTCGCGCCGTCGGGGCCGTAGGCCTCGTCGTACCAGCCGGAAAGATTCAGCACCGCCGCTTTTACCTTGCCGTATTTATTGCTCAGTTCCGCCCAATCCCACCAGGGATCGGCCGCCGGATGAGATAGCCATTCGTAATAGAAGGGCGAGACATCCTTCAGGTCCGGCAAATCACGCAGGGGAAGAAACGCTTCCAGATGTTCGTGCTCATGCTTCCAGGCTTCTTCGGCTTCCGCATGATTCTTGGGACCGGGCAGATTCTTGCGATGGCGAACATCCGGCGCGATATTCATCCAGATCCATTCGAGCCAGGAGTCGTCAAACACGCCGCCGGAGTAAAAGAAATTGCGCGGCGTGGAAAAGGTCATGGCTGGCGCCATGGCTTTGAGGTGCGGCGGATTTTCCACCGCGGCCAGCCATTGCACCGCGCCGGGATAGGACAGCCCGAAGGTGCCGATATTACCGTCGCACCAGGGCTGCCGGGCGGCCCACTCGATGGTGTCGAATCCGTCGCGCCCCTCATTTTGGTAAGCGACGAATTCGCCCTCCGAGGCATAGCGCCCGCGAACATCCTGCACCACGACCGCGTAACCGCGCGCCACCGCCTTCTCGAACGTCTTGTATTCTTTCAGCGCGGATTGCTTGTCATACGGTGTGCGATAAATGAGCGTGGGAAACTTGCCTTCCGCCGCCGGAAGCAGGATATCGCCGCGCAGGGTGACGCCGTCGCGCATCGGAATGGAGACGTCGGCGGTGCGATTTGCGGGATTGCCGGGCGTCTGTTGAGCGAGTGAAGCGGCGCAGCCGGCCAGGATTGCCGCCGCGCAGGAAATTAGCAGGAAACGTGAATGTCGCATCAGACCAGTATTGTACTGGATGGCGCTTGGAAAGGGAGATTGACGCGCAGGCGCGGGTCGTCAACAATGCTTTGACCATGAAAGACAAACTGGCGGAGAAGAAACTGGCTGTTTTGGGTACCGGGAAGCTGGGCGGCATCCTGCTGCGCGCCTATTTGAAGCAGGGTCTGTTCCACGCCAAGCGCGTCAGCGCTACCGTGAAGCACAGTGAAAAAGCCGCTGCGCTGGCGAAAGAACTGGGCATCGCGGTGACTACCGACAATCGCAAAGCAGTGCACGGTGCGGACATCGTGTTGCTCGGCGTGAAGCCGCAGGTCGTCGGCGAAGTGTTGAAGGAGATCGCGCCGGAGTTGAGCGAGAAGACGCTGGTGATTTCCGTGGCGGCGTCCGTCCCGACCAGCTACATCGAGCAGCACGCCGGAGGAACGGTTCCGGTGGTGCGAGCTATGCCCAATACGCCGTGCACGGTGAATTGCGGCATGACCGGAATCTGCCGCGGCTCGCAGGCCGGCGCGGAACACCTGGAGATCGCGCGGGCCATGTTTGATGCGGTGGGCCGCACGGTGGTAGTCGACGAAAAAAACATGGACGCAGTCACCGGCCTCTCTGCCAGCGGCCCAGCCTTCGCGTACATCATTCTCGAATCGCTCGCGGAAGCTGGCGTAAAAGTCGGCCTGCCGCGCGACGTCTCCACGCTCCTAGCCGCACAAACCATGAAGGGCGCCGCCAGCGTTGTGCTGGAGACGGGCGACCACCCGGCGCTGCTCAAGGACGCGGTGACCACGCCCGCCGGCTGTACCATCGACGGCATCCTCGAGCTGGAAGAAGGGAAGCTGCGCGTTACGCTAATCAAAGCGGTGGTAAAGGCCACGCACCGCGCCGGCGAACTGCTGTTTGAAAAATGAACGCGGACCGCCGGAATGACAGACGCCATAATTCTTTGTAGCGGCGCAGCATGCTGCGCCACCGCTAAGGGCGGCACGGCACGTGAGATAATTTTAGTCATGGACGAAACGCCGAATAGCAGTGAGCCGAAATCGCCGGAGATGGCCAAGGTGAAGAAGTATTCTTCGCAGACGGCGCTGGCTATGGAGTTGCCGTTTACGATTGTGGGTGCGGTTCTGCTGGGCGGCTTGCTGGGATATTTTATGGATCGCTGGCTGCACACGAAAATGATTTTCACACTGGTACTGGGCGCATTGGGATTTGCCGGGGGATTGAAGGAAGTCTTGCGGCGGTTGGCGCAGAGCGATTCATAAAGCAGAAGGAACCTTGAAAGTGGCCAGACCCTCAGCGGCTAAAGCCTTATTTCTTTCGCGTTTGCGGCACGGCTGAAGCCGTGCCCTGACGATTCGCCAATTGACCCTCGATTCACACAGCCTCACTCCCGTTGCCGGTCTAAAGACGGAGCGGCGGATTGCTTGGCTGACGCTGGTGTTTGGCGCTGCGGCCTGCGTGGCTGCAGCTCTTGCCGGGAGCCCGCCGTGGGCTGCTGGCTTGCTGATTGGGGCGGTGCTGGCCTGGTTGAATTTCCGGTGGTTGCGGCGGGGGTTGGACGGCTTGGTGGCGGCTTCCGCGGCGCAGGCTGGGATGGAGACGCCGCGCGTTCCGCTGGGCGCGTACTTTGCCGCCGTGTTCCGCTACGGCTTGATAGCCCTGATGGTGTATGTTATTTTTAAGTTTCTTGGGATTCCCCTTGCTAGCATGGTAGTGGGAATGTGCGCTTTGGCCGCTGCGGCGATTGCCGCAAGTGTGTACGAACTCTGGCATTCGGACCGATAGGAGCGAAAGCCCGCGCGGGCGTCGTTGAAAATGGGAGAGCACGCAAGCTGGATTACGCAGTTGGTAAATCATTACTTGGACCGCGCGGCGCTCGCGCTGCTCGCGGCCTTGCATATTCGCCCGAACCAACCCGAACTGCCGATTCCGGAACATGTCGTGATGGGTTTGCTGGTGCTGGTGGTTGGCACGTTGCTCGCGCTTTTCGTCCGCTCGCGCTTGTCGGTGGAAAAGCCGGGGGCTTCGCAGCAAGTGGCCGAGCTTTTGCTTACCAATCCGCTGGGATTTGGCATCAATGACGTGCTGGAAGAAAATGCCGGGCATCACTGGGAACGCTATGTCCCCATCGTTGGCAGCGTGGCTTTGTTCATTCTGGTCGGTAATTTGTTTGGCGTGTTTCCGTTTCTCACCGCGCCCACCGCTACCGTGAGCGTCCCGCTGGCCTGCGCCGTCATTACCTTCGCGTATTTCAACTGGCAGGGCATACGCCATCATGGAATCGGCGGCTACCTCAAGCATTTTGCCGGGCCGGTGGTCTGGCTCTCTCCGCTGATGTTTCCGGTGGAGATCCTGAGCACCTCCGCGCGCCTGCTGTCGCTCACCGTTCGCCTGTGGGCCAATATTTTCGCCAGCGACATGATCTATGGGCTGTTTCTCGGATTGTTCGCGGGTCCGGCGATTTGGGGCTGGTCGAAATCACCGGTGCTTGGCGTGATCCTTGGCATTCTGCCGGCGTTGGTTCCCATCGCCTTTATCGCGCTGCACGTTTTCGTTTCCATTGTGCAGACGTACGTGTTCACCATTTTGCCAGCCGTGTACATCGGATTGGCCACCGCGGACGAGCATTAAAAGACTAAGTTGGTCGGCAAGGCTTTATAGCCGTTTCAGTGTGAGCCCGGCTGCACGGTGTCCGGGAACCACCTCCTGGCGGCAATTCACGAAGGAGGAAGTCCATGAAGAAAGCAGCAGTGGTATTACTGGCGCTGATGGCGGTGATCATGATCGCCCCGGCGGCATTCGCGCAAGGGGCGGGGGACCAATCGGCTCAGCCGCCAATTAATCCGACGACGCTGGTGCTGGCGGTGGGCTTTGGCGTAGCCATCGCGGCAGTGGGCGGCGGATTGGGTCAGGGACGCATTGCGGCGGCGGCTTGCGAAGGCATCGCCCGCAATCCGGGAGCGGCTGGCGGAGTTCGTGCGGCCATGATCCTGGGTCTGGTGTTCGTAGAGACGCTGACGCTCTTCACCTTCGCGCTAGGTTTCCTCCTGTATTTGAAGCTGAAGTAATCGCAGGCTTTACGCAATTTTGAGACACGGCCCGGCAGCAGTTCGCTTCCGGGCTTTGTCTTTGCGTGCCGGTGACGGTTTTGTCCGATAGTTTAGATTCCGCTGGTTACAGTCGCGAAAGTAACGGTGCTTCAAGGCTAACGGTATCAAACAAGACCACCGCCCTCCACGGCACCCCCTCCCCCCGGGGTTTCTCATAAGTGTTGATTCTAAATACGTTAAGGCCTTTTTCTTCCACAAGTGTTCATTCTAAAGAGTTTAGCTTCGGCGGGTTTAGGGGGCCGTTGGAAAACAAAAAAAGCGCCTGCTCGGTTTCCAAGCCAGCCGCCGGATTTCTGGGCGCATTTTCCTACAGGAGGAATGATACACAGGTGGTTATCTGTAGTCAAGGGGAAACTTGCCCATTGTTTTTGCCAGGTCAAGCCGATATTTTCCGTTTTGGGGGCCGCGTCTGGCGGGCAACACTCTTACGCTTGGCCCGCTCTCGTCCTCTAGCCGTTTGTATCAGCACGTTGGCAGGAATACCCAGCTCGTCATGAAGGTTCCGGATCATTTGGAGGGAGAGGGCGCGCTTCTTTTGAAGAACTTCGTAAACCCTGGTGCGCTGTCCGATTATGCCAACCAGAGCGCGGGTATCTTTACCTTGTTGCTCGAGACGAAACTTGATGGCTTCGATGGGATCGGGCAGGTCTACCGGGTAGTGTTCCCGCTCATAGGCCTCAACTAGGGTCGCCAAAACGTCGAGCTCGTCAAATTCGGGTGAGCCGTCTTTGGAATCCCACAAGGACTCGAGGCGGCGCAGCGCTGCCTGGTACGCTCGTTGGTTCCGAATTGGTCTAATTTCCATATTTCACAGTTCTTACGTCAATTTTGTCATATTCTGCGTGCGATCCGAGCCATTTGATAAAGACGATCTGTAGGCGATAGTTGATTGCTGCCACCAGGCGGTAATCATTGCCTTTAATATTGAAAACTACTCGTTCTGCACTGACGATGCTTGCGCTGGCGTATGCTTTGCGGACATCGGCTGGATTCCTCCACTCGGCGTGCTGGGCTTCATAAAACCAAGCGTCCAGAGCCGACTTCACTGCTTTCTGATCTTTATGGCCTCGGAGTTTCTCGACAAACTTCCTTAGAGTCCCTCTAGCGATAACGCGCATAGCACTAAGCGCGATTATACGCCTGTTCCCAAAATGGGTACATCGGTTTCTGAGAAAACCATTTCAAAGGAGTCAGCGGGCCAGGAGGTTGGATTGGAGGACAAAATTTAAGATGCGGTTGGGGAACAGGCCGAAGTAGAGAGTGCCGAGCGCGGTTATCGTCAGGACCAGGTTGACCGTGAGCGGGAAGACCGCGATGGCGGGGGCGGATTCGGCGGCGGGCTCGCGCATGTACATCACTACGATCAGGCGGAGGTAATAATAGGCGCCGATCACGGAGTTGATGGCCATGAGCACGGCGAGCCAGACCAAGTGCGAGTTTACGGCGGCTTTGAAGATGTAGAACTTGCCAAAGAAGCCGGCGGTTACCGGCAAGCCCAGCAAGGAGAGCAGGAAGAGGGAGAGAACGGCGGCGGCTACCGGCTGCCGCTGACCTAGCCCGGCGTAATCGTCGAGCGAGAGATGCTTCTCGCCGATGCCGCCGAGTTCGGAAACGATAGTAAAAGCGCCCAGCTTTACCAGCGCGTAGCTGACCAGATAGAAGAGCACGGCGGCGTAGGCTGCCGCGGCTCCCCCTTCGGGATTTCCGGCGAGATAGGTGACAGCGGCGAAGGCCACCAGGATGTAGCCGGCGTGGGCGATGGAACTGTAAGCCAGCATGCGCTTTACGTTGGTTTGGACCAGCGCGCCGAGATTGCCTGCGAACATGGTGAGCACGGCGAGAACCCAGAAGGCCCAGAACCAGAAGTGGGTGGCGGCCGGGACGGTGGCGTAGATCCGCAGGAGCAGCGCGAAGGCGGCGGCTTTGGGTCCGGCGGAGAAGAGCGCGGTCACCGGGGTGGGCGCGCCCTCGTAGACGTCCGGAGTCCAGATCTGGAACGGCGCGAGCGCCACCTTAAAGCCTAAACCAATCAGAATCAGCGCGAGACCGAGTTTCAGCAGCGTGCTGTTGGGATCCACTACGTTCATGTTGGGCAGCAGCGTGGTCCCGGTGACGCCGTAAACCAGCGCGATGCCGTAGAGGAAGAATGCCGTGGCGAAGGATCCGAGCAGGAAATACTTCATGGCGGATTCGCTGGCTTTGAGGGAATCGCGGCGGTATCCGGCCAGAACATAGCTGGAGATGGAGCTCATCTCCAGGCCGATGAAGGCGGTGAGCAGTTCCTGCGCGGAGGAGAGCACGCCCATGCCTGCGGTCGCGAAGAGGACCAGGGCGTAGAACTCGGCAGGTTGCAGGTGCTCGCGTTCGAGATAGGAGTCGGCAGCGAGAACGACCAGGAAAGCGACCAGGCCGACCAGCAGATGGAAGAAGACGCTGAAGCCGTCCATTTGAATCAGGTTGAAGAAGGCGGGGCCGCCGGGATTGCCGGCCACGATGGTCGAGGCGGTGCCCAGGCCGGTACCCAGCAGGGCCAGGAAGGTGAAGACCTGGCGGCTGCGGGTGAACGGTTGGAGCAACATGAGCAGGACGCCTGCGGCGCACCAGATGGTTTCGGGGAGGACGCGGATCAGGTCGGAGGTTTGCGGGATCATGGGCGGGTGACCGCCTTTATGGTATGGATGGGATGATCATGCTGGGCGGATGAGAGAGGCAAAAGCAGGTCCCTCGCTTTGCTCCGGATGACAATTTCATTATTTGAGGGCGGCATAGCCGTACCCTCAGCGGCTAAAGCCGACTTCGTGGCATTTTCAACGGCACGACTAAAGTCGCGCCCTGACGTTGGAGTCCCAGGTCTGTTCGCATCGAGAACGCGATCTGACGGCGGGACCGCGATTGCGTCCTGGGGGAATTGGCGCTGCATTTGATCCAGGACGTTTTGGGAAGGAGCGGCGAAGCGGCGGGTGAAGTAACCGGAGCCGATGCCCATCCAGAGAGTGATCACCGCCATGACGGCTAGGATCCATTTTTCGCGGGGGGAGGCGTCCGCCAGGGTACGATTTTTCTCGACGGTCATCTCACCGAAAAAGACGCGCTGGTAGGACCACAGCAAATAGCAGGCGGAGAAAATCACGCCGCTGGCGGCCCAGGCGGACCAGTTCCAGTGCGCTTGATAAGTGCCGAGGAGAATGAGGAATTCGCCTACGAAGCCATTGAGCATGGGCAGGCCGAGGGAGGAAAGCGCAACGAAAAGGAAAAAGGCGGCCAGCTTGGGCATGGGGGTTGCGAGGCCGCCGTACTCGGAGATCTCGAAGGTGTGACGGCGATCATAGAGCATGCCAACCAGCAGGAAAAGCGCGCCGGTGGAGATGCCATGCGCGAGCATCTGGAAGACGG
>Ga0209166_10001708_pt1 | contig 17751 bp, 15 predicted proteins | sample Coa_R1_3_FD_187151 | JGI IMG/M metagenome (GOLD analysis project Ga0209166, IMG submission 187151) | Surface soil microbial communities from Centralia Pennsylvania, which are recovering from an underground coalmine fire - Coalmine... | ecosystem: Environmental > Terrestrial > Soil >... | reverse complement strand
GTTCTCTATGCCTTGTTCCAACAGACGGGCAATATTTCCGCGCTGCAGGAAGCGTTAAAAGCTTACCGCCGGGCACGATCCAGTTGGGCTGACTTCGCCGGCCCGGCGAAGACTGTTTATATGGCGGATATTACTTATGGTATTGAGCGCAATCTACGCGGTGACTGGTCCGATCGTTTGCCACAAATCGATGATGACATCGCGGACATGGAAAAGCTATTGGAACAGGCAAAGAACCCGGCTGGCGCGCGAGATCGCGAAGGCGAACACGTGAGCCAGGTGATTCGCGAGGTCCTTGCGGGACCCAAGCGATCGTCGGCGCCCTGCCGCCACACGCTTCCCGCATACTTCCAGCCCGGGCAGCCGCTGGAAATCAACTTCGAGCTTGAGAAGTCCGGATCTCAGCCGGAACCCATCACGGTTTTCTTAAAGTATCGCCGCGTGAATCAGGCGGAGGTTTTCCGCAGCGTGGAAATGAAAGCGGCGAATAAAACTTTTCGCGCATCCATTCCCGGGAATTACACGGAATCCCCGTACCCGCTTCAATACTACTTTGAGCTGCGCTCCGGCCCGACGGATGCTTGGATTTATCCGGGCTTAGGGGCCGCGCTTTCGGATCAGCCTTATTTTATTGTTCGACGAAAATCGACATCACGATTGCGAGCGTGAAGCAAACGTGGGTAACCAGCGGCGTGAGCGTTTTGGTGCGGGGGGCGGGAATTGAACCCGCAAAGCCTTTTCAGGCCGAGGGATTTTAAGTCCCTTGCGTCTGCCAGTTCCGCCACCCCCGCAGGTTGATTTGAAAAGGTTAGCTCACTGCTTAGCTTGCAGGACTTGCTAATCCCCCACCCTCTATGGCCGAACTAGGGGCAAACTGATTCTCATTCATCTTTGACTTGGCGTCAAGAAGAGGGCGGCTTGGCGCGTCCAGCAGAGGCTTCCAGTCGCTTCACACGCGGCATTGATCAGGGCATCCTTAGAGAGATCGCCTTTCTGGAAGGGGGGATTAGCCGTCTGTTCTTGGGCGATCGAAGCAAAGAATTAGGATAAGGGTGCCAAATAAGAAGTGCGGATCCCCGTAGACTTTCCGTATGACGTCGATGCCCCATGCTTTTCCCGGGTTTCCAAAAAGGCAATATCAAAAACTGGTGACGCCCTGTCTGTTACTGTAATTCCCCGTATTTCCTCCGCCTCCGGTCAGCAACTGAAGAGAACGGTGTTGCACGTTCGCGCAAGAATCTTCCTGCGCGCTGGAGGACTTTTCGACTTCGTAACCTGAGACTCGAAGCGCTTGCTGTGAAATTCTTCCCGCTAAGACCTTTTGTTAGCTCATTTTCCGAACCCCTGCACAGTTTCCTCGGTTTGGTGATTTAGTTGCTTGGTCCCTTGCGGAAGGGACGACTCAACGGAATTCATGCAAGGAGGAAAGAAAATGAAAACGCGGGCATTTGGTATCGATGTGAACTTCTGGGCCTGCTCGATCGCGGCAGCAATTCTACTCCTCTTAACGGAGGCAATGCCCGCAATGGCAAGCCAGTCTGAAATCGATATTATTAGCCTGGGAATTTCGAGTTTCGGGTTCACCCTGACGGGAGAAGGTCAGGCTGGAATGACGCTCAGTACGGAAACGTGCAACTCAACCGGTTGCATTCTTGCCTCCGGCCCTGCAAGCACGTACAGCGAATCCGAGACTTACACGTTCTGGAGCACGGACCCGCATATCGCGAACCTGAATCTCATTCCGGACGGGCAACTCCAGTTCGTTCAGCTCGAACCCATCTATTTTAGTTTTTCGTCTTCGCAGGGGAGTCTAACGGGAACACTCGGCCTCAATTACTCGCTGCTATCTGATACTGGTCACTTCGCGGCTACCATCATAATAACGGGCGGTTCACTGGCGGAATATGTTGGGAACAACGGTGGCCTACAAGCGGCAATAACGCTTGAGTTGCCCGGGGATCCATACAGTCTGCTGGGCACGACCAACAGCATGTCTGGAAACTTCGAGAAGGTAACCGCATACGCACCTGAGCCCGGGTCCATGGTTCTGTTCGGTTCCGGCCTTATCGGGGTGGTGGGCATGTGGCGCCGACGTGTTCGATTCCGGTAGCGCCTCTATAACTGCGTCGGCGTTGTCGAGCGACACTTCTCCTTAGTGCGCCGGGAGCGGCGTTAAGGGCGGCCCGACTCTTTGGGTCGGGCCGTTCATCGGAAACCCCTGACGCCACGCACCAAATCTATTACAGAAAGAGTGTATGACACAGTCATTTGGCTCGACGGTTTTACCTATCCGGTTGGAGTTTGACGGTCTTAATCTCGTAAGGGTTTAGATGCAGAACCCGCTCCGCGGCGGATCGCAATTCCCGCTCCAGCAGATCCGTTTCATGGAAAGCCTGCTGTTTTCCCAGAAAAATGACCGGAGTTTCCGCACTGGCTCCCTGGATTTCATACAAGCGCAGGATGATGGCGTCATCCGATTCCGATTTCTTCAGCGCGCTGATCACCAGGTTGTCGCCCTGAACCGAACAAAAGGAATGAGTGGGCGGAAGCGATTTGGTGGAAATGTCATCAGCAACCTCAACCGGAATGAGCGGGTTGTTGAAATTCATCCCCGCTTGATAAGACCGCTGCGCCTTCCAATCCCCCGCGCCCGATGAGAACGAGTACTTGAAAACGTAATGTCCCTGCGGAGGAAAAGAAATTGACGTGACCTGATCGCCGCGCACCACTCTCACGGAAGTGTAGCGCTGTCCGCGAATCATGTTGCCGTGAATCATACCGCTATCAAGCTTTACCAATTGATGACCGGCCGCCACGGTCACACCCCATTCCGGCGTGCCCGCGAAAACCCAACCCTGAATCATCCGGTACTTCTCCCACGCTTCCTGATTGATCTCGTCCACCAAATTGGTCTTGGAGCTGGGGCGCGGTCCGGCGCCCGGCATCAGGTCTTTCACGGAATTGGAGCCAAAAGGAACACCGTAGCGCAACTCCGCATTTTGCTGTTCGAGCGGGAATAGTTGTTCGATCCTAATCATACGCGGACTGTTCCAATCGAGACTGTTCTCAATATCCAGCCGCTTCAAGTCACGATAGAGGAACAGGCGCTGGGTGATGGGGATGTCCGCCATCCAGCCGGAAATTTTCAGGACGGTTCGCACCGCGTTGTTTTCTTCAAGCGTGGTTCCATCAATGCTCATCGGAATCGTGCGGCCGGTGTCCAGTTCCGCCTGGACGTTGTTCGTCCCGCGCTCTTCTGTGCCGCAATTCGCATGTCCCGAGCCACTTCGCGGTTCAATTGTTTATCGAAGACGCTCACCTCTCCCGTCGCTTTGTCCACCTCGACCCGATAGAAATCATTTTCCATGGAATCAACACCCAGCGGCCGTCGAGGATCTTTTAAATCTTTATCGCGGTCCAAAAGTACCCGGGAAGTCGCCGGGAACGAATCGGGCGGATCGGCAGACTTAAGGTAGTAGGTCTTGTAGCCCAGCGACGGAATGTGGTGGGCAACGAAAATCAAATCGACGGCGCGAGAGATGTTGTCGCTGGTTTGTTCAACATAAAAGGGAACAGGTTTCCCTTTCTCATCCACCAGGCGCAATCCCCTCTTATACTCCTCAATTCGAGCGGGAATCACATCCCCATAGATCGTGGCATGGGCTTTTACAAAATCGTCGCGCTGCCATCCGAGCCCGTTGAACACTACAATCGGAAAACTTTTAGCGATGGGGTTCTCGACCCGTTCGGCGATGTTGCGCAGCATGTCGCGCAAAATCTCCCCACCGCGGATGATGGCCAGATGCTCGTATTCCAGCTTGCGGTTGTCGCCAATTTGCCCGCCTTGGCCATCATGATTGTGGTCCATGGACTCGATCAGTCTTTTCCACAGAGTGCCAAATTCCTGGTGCGGATATTCGGCATAACCCAGGGCGCTATTAATGGCGGAAAATTCCTCCGCCGTGATCAGGGTGTTGGTGGCGGGAACGGTTTGTTGCCACAAGTGCAGGATGCCGTCCACCACGTGCGGCCATCCCATCGGGATTTCGCCGGAAAGGTCCGGAAGATCGGGCGCCTTTCCAACAGCGTTAAAGAAATCCTGCGGTGTGCCTACCGTGAAATGCACTGAGGGCCGATCCTGATTGAGAGTTTCGAGATTTGAAATCAATTTCCGCGTGGGAGCCCAAAGGTCGCAGCCCGAACTCATGAAAATCGATCCTGGAGCTGTGGCATGAACCCGCTCGATCTGGTTGAAGAGGTTTTCCTTCTTCGGCGAGTTCAGAATGTCGGGGGAATCCGCCTGCGCTCCCCAGCAATAACCATAAATTTCGTTCCATACCTCGACTTTGGATCCGTCAGGCGAACTCCAATTGAACAGCGACTTGTCCCGCGGTCCCATGCGGGACATGAGCATGAAAGGAAGGCCGGCTTCCCGCAGCAACTGGGGATACTGGGAGGTAAAGCCCGGTATGTCGGTAGGGCTCATCACCCGCGGGCTGACTCCGAACACATCCTGCGCGTAGAGCTTGCCATAAAGGATATTCCGCGCCAGGACTTCGCCGCCCGGCATGTTCAGAAAGATGTTGGCCCAGTTGGCGGCAATCTCAATCCGGCCCTCCTTCACCAGCCGCTTCAGGTCCGCCAATTGCTGCGAACTTTTGTGACTCTCCACATAATTTGCCAGGAAATTATTGGACTCGATGAAGAAGCGGAACCCGGGGTGCTCGTCGGCGATTTGAATAGCCTTGGCGATCACACGGTTGCCGCGCGCCAAATCTTCTTCACGCGTGCCCGCCCAAAAAAGGTCGAGGTGTGAGAATGGAGCAACGTAGACATCGACTTTCGCCGGCGTGGTGTGCTCGGCGGCCTGCTGTCCCTGGAGACGCGCGCCCGGTGTGAGGCCCGGAATGAGAGCGCAAATAATGACCCCAACGGCAGAATATTTCCAAACTCCCATTTCTCCTCCCCTGATGATGCTGAAAGGTTAAAGGAAATGCGGCTGGGGAACCAGTGAATAATTTTCAACACTCAATCACTTCCGGCTAAATAAGGACTTGGCGGTCATGCCACCCCGGGTCAAAGATATCAGTCATAGAGAATCCCGCTGGCCTTCATAATGCCTTTCATGTACCCAAAGGCAAAAACTTTCCCAACCATAGCGTAGCCGGGGTTGGCGTTCGATTCGCCTTCCATGGTGGGCGCGTGGTCGGGGCGCATGGGGCCATGGAAGCCGGACTCCCCGTAGACGCGCAGCATTTGGACCATGTCAGTCGGCCCGTCGTCATGAAAGGTCTCGCGAAAGTGTTCACGCGTCCCTTCCACGTCGCGGAAGTGAACGAAGAAAATCTTTTTCTGTACGCACCATTCATGAGCCAGCGCTGCAATGTCTTCGCCCATCAGCTTGAAATTCGCCTGGCAGAAAGTGATTCCGCTTACCGGGCTGGGAACGATGCCTAAAATCCGCCGGTAGTTCCTGGAACTTGTAACGATGCGTCCGATGCCGCGCAAAGGGGAGATGGGAGGGTCGTCCGGGTGAAGCGCCATCTGGACGCCGGCTTTTTCCGCTGCGGGGATGACCGCTTTCAGGAAATATTCCATGTTGCTCCAGATCTTGTCTTCGCTAATCTTGCCCCACTGGGTCAATCCCTGTTGCGTCGCAACCTGATTGTCAAACTCGCTCACCAGCGCGCCTCCGCGTTCCGGAACGTCAGTTCGGGTGCGATACCAGCCAAGTCCGGCCATAAAGTTGTAACAGACCATCTGAATTCCAACCTGGCCCAGGGCTTGGATGGCGGCAATATAGTTTTCAATTTCCTCGTCGCGCCCGGTAAGTCCGAGCTTTATTTTTTCCGCCGGGACAGGATGGCTTTCCACGCCGGCGATGGTCATGCCGGCCGCACGAAAATCACCCTGGATTTTCTTCAGGATCCCCGCGTAATCACCGCGCGAGCCTTTGCTCAACGCCCCGCTCACGCCCACAATCGCGTGATTCACGCCTACCTGGCGCGCCAACTTCACCTTGCTGTCCACGCCCGGGCCGAACAATTCCGCCAGTTGGATGGTGCCGCGATTGGATCTCAAAACTTCCTGCGTGCCAGAGGCAGCCCGATTGCCTGGTATCCCTCCGGCCCCGGCAGCGGCCAAGCCTGCCAGCGTTCCCCGAATGCAATCCCGGCGAGTGATCATGGTCATATGCTCCTCCTGTGCGGAGCATGATGTTATCCGGTTTTGTTGTGAAAACTTTGGCGACTACCTGCTTCTTCAGACTTCCTCTCGTTCTGAACGACAGTGGCGGCGCGCGTAAATATTTTCGCCGTGCAATGACCCACCAAAAGAAGCAGCGAAATACCCGGCGCCTGCGATTTTAGGGCATAAATCGACACAGGTTAAGCTCTATTTTAGTTGGTGAACACAAAACCAGAAGTATGGTGTGCTTACCGCAGGCTGAACATCGATATTAAACCGGGGCTGACAACTTTTATTCCCGTCCTCCCAGAAGAAAATCTGGTGAACCTCAACGGCGCTTCCCCACGCACCTCTTTAGGACTTCCAGGATCCCTGTCACCAGCATTGAGGGAGTTGGCGGGCAACCGGGAATATAACCGTCGACGGGTATCATGGTGTCAACGCCGCCGACAATGGCATAGCTCCCGGCAAAGATTCCGCCACTGCATCCGCAAGCGCCCACCGCAACCACGAGCTTGGGCGCAGGCATGGCATCGTAGGTAGCCTTCACGGCCTCCGCCATGTTGCGGGTGACGGGACCCGTAGCCAGAAGCATGTCAGCATGTTTGGGTGAGGCCACGAAGTGAATCCCGAATCGTTCCAGATCGTAATAGGGATTCGTGAGCGCGGTAATTTCTGCTTCGCACCCGTTGCAGGAGCCCGGGTCCAGTTGGCGGATGTTCAGCGCCCTGCCGAGCATGGCGTAGATTTCTTTGCGCCCGTCCTCGGGGCTGGATGTTAAGGAAGCAATCTCGACCTTCCGGTTCACATCCCAGCGTCGGACGAGCTGTGCTTTGGCCACCCCAATCCACGGAAATGTGCGCGCCCGAACCACCGCTCCTTGACCAACCTCGATGCACCGGCCACACCCGATACAATCCCCGTATGACAACCTCAGCTCAAGTCCACCTGCTTCCTCCCGCGCCGTGAGTGCAGGAGTGGGACATACTTCGGTCACACGACGCACAATATCGGGGGTGAGAAGTGCCGCGTTGACATCCGGCATGCGGCTCCCTTCGCAGGCATTCAACAGCGCTTCCACGGGAATCAGCGGGCTGCGCTCCCGCAGGCTATGCTCGAGAATGTCAATAATCATCGGTCACTCCCGGAGTAAGACAGGTTGAAACTCTTGTTAATCAAGGGAAAGTCGGCGATGATATTGTCCGCGACCGCAAAAGGAATCGCCGGCCAATTTTGAAACGATGGAGACTTCACGTGACAACGTTTCAGGCGGCCGTCCTCAATTTCCACCCAGTAAAAAAGCTCTCCGCGCGGGGATTCCACCGCCGCATATCCTTGTGAATGTCCGAGTGCCGGGACGGGTTCGGCGACTCCGCCAGCCGGCAGCGTAATCAAAGTTTCCACGATGAGCCGCGCCGACTCAACCGCTTCTGCAATTCGGATGCGCGCCCGGGCCAGCACATCCCCGTAGTGCGTGAGCGGCACGTCGAAATGCAGCCCGCGATAATGACCGTAGGGATGATCGCGCCGAACGTCCAAATCTATGCCGCTCGCTCTTGCCACAGGCCCGACCACCGCCAGGTCGCGCGCGACCGCTTTCTTTAATACGCCTGAGGAATCGAAGCGACTCTGGACTGAAGGCGTCTCCAAAGTAATGCGGGCGAGTTCCGTGAATTTGGAAATGCTTTCTGAGACAACCCTGGTAAGTTCCTCAATCTCGCCTGGTCCGAGGTTCACCCTCACTCCACCCGGGCAAGCCACACCGCGTAAGAAACGGGTTCCGAAGGCGCGCGCCGATGCCTGGAGGAGACACTCCTTGATGCTGCTGGCAAGCGTGTGTGCGACTACAAAGCCCACATCATTTCCCAGAAATCCAACGTCTCCGATATGGGCCACCAGCCGCTCAAGCTCAAGCCCGATGAGCCGGATTGCGGCGGCCCGCGCCGGGACCCTGACGCCGCAAGCTTTTTCCACCGCCTCGCAATAGGCGACGGCGTGAGCGAAACAATTGTCGCCTGAAATTGATTCCGCAATCATGGCGGCCGAGTCTGCCAGTTTTCCCTCAAAAAGCTTTTCCGTCCCCTTGTGCGTGTAAAAGTGCCGAAGTTCGAGATTTAGGACGGTGTCTCCCACAACACTGAAGCGAAAATGTCCCGGCTCAATGATGCCGGCGTGTACGGGTCCCACAGGCACTTCGCAAACTCCCTGTCCCTGCACTTCCAGGAAGCGGTAGCCGCGGGAAGCCCACGGAATATTTTCCGGAAGCGCCAGCATCGGATGAATCCCGCTCGGCCAGTTGTCATGCAAAAGCAATGGCCGGAGATCGGGATGCCCGGTGAGGTTTACGCCGTATTGGTCACAGAGCTCGCGCTCATACCAGGCGGCGGCGGGCACAAAGGGTGTAATCGAAGGCAGCGGGCCATTAGCCGTGCCCTCGATGATGTGATATTCCGGATCACCCACGTCAAATACATAACGCACTACCACCTCGCCATTCAGGTTCAGGCTGCCGAACAGGCTGACCAGGCGGGCGGGGGCTCCGCTGCGCGCCCGAGGAACAGAAAAATCCGGAGCAGCTGAACCCGGCTGGAGATCACGATCTTCGTTTGTTATGCCATTCGTCATTGCAACACCGTCATTGCTTCGCGCAACAAAACCGAAAAGGCCGCAGGAATGTGAACTCCAAAGTAGAGCAGGCAAACTCCTGCCACCACCATCACGGCAAATTCCGCCCTTGCGAAGTGAGGTTTAGGCTGCGTCTCTTGAGATGCTCCGCATATCATGCGGAGCAGATGGTAGAGGAATCCGCCAAAGACAAGGGAAAGCACCAATAAGAACACTCCACCGATCAGATATCGCGATTGGGTGAATGCCTCGCTGAGAATTGCGAACTCACTGACAAACAGACTGAACGGCGGCAAGCCGACGATCGCCAGTCCCCCGACGATAAGGACACCGGCCGTGCGCGGGTTTGACCGGGCCATTCCCCTCACCCGATCCATTCGCAATGTGCCGAAATTATGCCGCACGTTGCCAGCGCCGAAAAAGAGCAGCGCTTTCGCCGTGGAATGATTGAAGGTGTGGAGCAGAGCGCCCAGCAGACCAAGCGGCCCGCCGAGCCCCACGCCGATGGCAATGATGCCCATATGTTCCACGCTACTGTAGGCCAGCATGCGCTTAAGGTTCCGCTGGACTAGAATCAGTAATCCCGCCACAACGATGGAGAACGTCCCAAAAAAGAGCAGCAACGTGTGGGCGAATTCTGTTCCAATCGCACGAGAAGCAAGAATTTCGTACCGGATCAGGGCATACATGGCGCAATTCAGAAGGATGGCAGAGAGCATCGCGCTGACGGGAGTGGGTGCTTCGGCATGGGCGTCTGGTAACCAACTGTGCATGGGCACAAAACCCACCTTGGTGCCATAGCCCACCAGAATGAACACGAATGCCAACCGAACGAGGTTGGGGTCAAACTGTTTCTGGGACGCCGCTGCCAGCAACGTCGTCCAGTTAAGGGCTGACGCATGGCTCAGTCCCCCTTTTACCGCAGCCAGGTAGAAGACGATGGTTCCAAACAGCGCAAACGCAATTCCCACGGTACACACAACGATATATTTCCATCCTGCTTCCACGGCGCCTTCAGTGTTGTAGAAGCCCACCAGAAAGGCTGAGGCCAATGTCGTTGCTTCCATCATGATCCACAGCAGCCCGAGATTCGCCGACAGGCAGACTCCGACCATGGTAAATAGGAAGAGGTAGACGAGCGCGTAAAACCAGCGCGCCGAAGAAAAACGCCCTTCGCCCACGTGCCGCAAATATCCGGTGGCGTACACCAGCGAAAGGGCGGAGATAAATGCGATGTTGACCAGGAAGAAAGATGTGAGCCCGTCGGCGCGCAGGTAGCGCCCTTCGATGGAACCCCATCGGTGAACTTGCCACACCGCGTTACCAATGGCCAGGATTTCCACGCCGCACACGGCAAGAGCGACGGCGTCCGCCACACGCCGGTCCCGGCAGAGCAGCAACAGCGCCGCACCCAAAAGAGGAATGAAGAGAGGCCAGATAAGGACCATGAATCTTATCCCCGCAACCGCCGGAGTCTTGAAACGTCGAGATGTTCAAACGTATCGCGGATTCGAAACGTGAAAATGCCCATGAGCAAAAGCCCCACGACCACATCAAACAGAACACCCATTTCAATGACCAGGGGCATGCCAAATGTGGTGGTGAGGGCCGCGAGAAATATCCCATTTTCCAACACCAGCAGTCCCAGCATCTGCATCAAGGCTTTCTTGCGACTCACCATCAGAAAAGCCCCGGTAAGGATCAAGGCTACGGCGGCCGCCAGGGCATCTTCGGGCACGCGAATACCGAAGACATAAGACCGCACGGCGGCATACGAAATGAAAACCATCACCACCACAACAAAAACCGACTGAGCCGGTGTGGTGGAAGCCTTGACGTCGCGGGGGCTCTTCAGCCTCTCCACGAGCCAGAAAAACGCGTAGGGAATTCCCAGGACCTTAAAGGTGAACACCAGTCCCGCCACCACCCAGGCTTCTCTGGAGTTTTCCAGATAAGCGGTGGCAGCCACCTGAGCCGTGATGATCACCGACTGCATGCTGAAGAGCAGGACGCAAGTGGATATTCGGCGGGCGACGGCGAGCCCCACAATGGTGAGGATCAAAAACACCGCCGAAGTGCTGACGACCTTGCCGGCCGCAATGCCAACAAATTCCATTGGTCACCTCTTGGCGATCATCGTGAAAAAAACCGCCAGAACGCTGAGCGCCGCCGCCACGCCCAGGAAATCGGGCACCCGGTACATCCGCAGCTTGGCCATGCTGCTTTCAATAACGGCCAGCACCGACATCAGCACCAGCATCTTCAGCAGGTACGCTCCGAGCGCGATGCCCAGGGCTGCGGGCGACAAACTACCCGCCATGCCCCATGGCCCGAAGAGTGAGATCAAAAGCGCCAGCATGATGTTCAGCTTAACCGCGCCGGCCCATTCAAGCAGCGCCAGGCTGGGGCCCGAGTACTCAAGAGTCATAGCTTCGTGAATCATGGTCAGTTCAAGATGGGTGGTCGGATTGTCCACCGGCATCCGCCCGCTCTCCGCAAGCGCCACCATGCCCAGCGCCGCGAAGGCAAGAATATGCACGGCGGAGATTTCAAAAAAGTTTTGCCGCAGCGTCCCGCCCACAATTCCCGTAATGCTTGCGCTGCGTGCTGAGATGGAGACTGCGGCCAGGGCGAGCAAGAGCGGCGCCTCCGCCAAGGTGGAAATCAGCGCGTCCCGGCTTGCTCCCATTCCGCCGAACGCCCCGCCCCCGTCCAGCGCGCCAAGGGCCAGGAAGAAGCGGCCCAGCGCGAGCAAGTAAACCATGAGCACGAAGTCCCCCACGGACCCGAACAGAGCGAAAGGTTGGAGGACGGGCACAAAAGCTGCCACTGCCAGTGCGGCGGCGAACATTACCCGTGGTGCCAGGATAAATATCAGCGAAGAGGTCGGTGGAACCAGATCTTCCTTTTGGAATAATTTTCCCAGCTCGGCGTACGGTCTCCAAATGCTTGCCCCCTGCCGCCGCTGGAACCACGCCTTGATGCGTGCGATTATTCCGCGCGCCAGTGGTGCTCCCAAAATGAGAATCAATACCTGAACCGCGCCGAGCGCCATCGTCATCGGAGGAACCTCAGGCAAACCAGCAAAGAAACAAGGGTGAGAAAAATGTACAGGAGATAAACCTGAATATTGCCCGTCTGGAGCCGGCCCACTTGCCGGGCGGCTGCGACGATGGCATCAACGAAAGGACGATATAGAAACTTTTCAAAAGAAGTTGTCCGCTGCGAACGATAGGAGATCGAATTCGCGAAATAGGATTGCCCGGTTGGCAGCCGGTTGACCGTGCGATCGGGCTTGTAGACGGACACAAAAACGGAGCGAATGGGCTTGGAAAAAGCTGTGGAGGTGTATTGCATTCGGCTGGTCAATCCAGGCAGCCCGCAAGCCCAGATGGCCGCAACCCGCTGCCGCCGCCGGACTGCCTGCATCACTACCAGCGCGCCCAGAAGTGTGAGCGCCACCCACGGGATTACCCGGGAGATGAAATAAATTTCTTCCGGCGCCGTGGAACCAGGAACGAGAAGTTGTGCCAGGCTGGCGAGCGGCGAAAGGACGGTTAAGGGAAAGAGTCCAAGCAAAATGCAGGCGAGCGCCAGCACGACCATGCCAAGACGCATGTTGAGTGGCGCTTCCGCGGCGTGTTCCGCTTCCGTACTGCGAGGTCGGCCGAGAAACGCAACACCGTAGACCTTGATAAAGCATGCCGCAGCCAGACCTCCAATCAGAGCGAGAATCCCAATCATCAATGGCAACACCACCTGTGCCTCAGTATTGGTCAAGTTGGAACCATAAAGAAAGCTTCGGAACGTCAGCCACTCGCTGATGAAGCCGTTAAACATGGGCAGCCCGACAATGGAACAACAACCCACGAGGAATGCGGCGCCTGTTATCGGCATGCGCCCAAGCAACCCGCCAAGCTTCTCCAAATCGAGGGTGTGAGTGCTGTGGGCAATTGCACCGGCGCCGAGGAACAACAGGCTCTTGAAGAGAGCATGATTGAGCGTGTGCAGAAGCGCGGCGATGAGGGCGAGGTTCGCCCACATGGGCGCGCCATTGGCCAGAAAAAGCAGTGAGCTGCCCAGCCCCAGATAAATGATCCCAATATTTTCCACGCTGTGATAAGCCAGAAGGCGCTTCAGGTCATGTTCGGCAATGGCGTAGAGGACGCCCAACAGACCGGAGACCGCGCCGGCAGCCAACACCAGGTAACCCGACCAACGCGGACCTCCGTGCAAGAAATCAAATCCGAATCGCACCAAACCGTAAATGGCCGTTTTCAACATGACCCCGGACATCAAAGCGGAGACAGGGCTCGGTGCGATGGGATGAGCTCGCGGCAGCCAGAGGTGGAAGGGTATGATGCCCGCCTTCGTACTAAAGCCCACAAACGCCAGCAAAAAAATTGCACCCCGCAGGCCCGCGGGCAGACTCATTGAGGCGCTCCGAAGCGCATCAAACTCCAGCCCATGAGCGTACGGCCAGTAAAGGAAGAAGGCCGCCACCACAGCCGCAGCGCCCGCGTGCATCATCAAAAGATAAATGTAGACGTCGTGAATCCGCTCTTCTGAGTCGCCCTCAATCAAGATCAGTCCGGCCGAGACGATGGTCATCAATTCCCAGCCCACAAGGAAGGCGAGGCCTGTTGAGGCGGTCACCACCACGGCCATTGACAAAATAAAAAGAGAGAGCAGCGCCCACATCCAGCGCGCCTTTTCCGCCGCGTAGTGATGAGTCACATAGGAGGTGGAGAATATGCACACTGGGAGGGAAACCGAGCAAATCAAGAAAAGGAAGAACGCGCTCAAGCGATCGACGGCCAGCGAAAGGGGAAACGCTGCAACACTGGGTAGCCGCAGGGTCACGGGAACGTTTTTCCAAAAGCACACACCGGCAACAGCAAGCCCCGCCAAAATCCCCACGAGCAACAGAAAAATACTGAGCGCCCGGACGAACCTGCCCCGCCCTCCCAGTTGTAAGAGGGGAACGATCACGCCCAAGAGCGCGAGAAAGCTCCAAAATGTCACGTCCAAAACCATCATATTGCAATCGTCATCTTTCAGCTCTGCCGGCGCATTTCTTTCAAAATGTCGCGAACGTCCACAAGCCGGTTGTTGAAGACTTGCTTGGCGGCATCCAGGAGGCGAAAAATGGTAGGATCCGAAACCGAGTAGAAAACACTACTGCCGGCCTTGCGGCCAGCCACGATGTTGCGCATCCGAAGATTTGCGAGTTGCTGGGAAACATGGGCCGGCTCGATCCCCACCAGCCCGCTCAACTCGTTCACGCTCTTCTCCCCGCCGCGAAGGCAGTCCAGCAGACGGATGCGGATGGGGTGAGCCAGAGCCTTAAAAAACTCAGCCTTGAACGCAGCGGCGGTCTGAGGCAAATTAATACTCCTTAATTCTCGCATATTAGAACATGCGTAGATTCAAGAGTCAAATATATTTTCGAATTTCTGGAATTGCCCATCGGCGCAGACGACCGGTCATGAGCTGCCAACGGCGGAATGTGACTTTGGAATTGCGCAATTTCATGCACGATAAACCGGCCTCTGGTCCGGAATCAGTCAACCCCACGACCGGGGGGTGCGAATCCAAGTAATCCTGCCTTGCCGTAATCTGAATTAATGTTAACGCGAATCCGGCGATGGATCGGTTCGAAATGGCTTTGCTTTATGTTATGATTCCGGGAATTTTAGCCGTTGGTAGGGGAGGATTTCACATGGGCGGCGACAAAACAGACCGAAGGAGTTTTCTGGGAAAAATGGCAACTGGAATTGCAGGGACGGTCGGAGTTGCGGGCGGAATGCCTGGCGCCCCACCAGCGGGAAAATCTTTGGGCGTCATTACGGGGCCCGCTGTGGGCGAGATGCCTTACCGGACTTTGGGACGCTCGGGCGAAAAAGTTTCGCTCATCGGATTGGGCGGCTATCACATGGCCGTCCCCAAGGACGAAGCTGAAAGCATTCGCATCGTCCGAACCGCGGTCGACAACGGCATTAACTTTATGGATAACTGCTGGGACTACCATGATGGTTTAAGCGAAGTTCGCATGGGCAAGGCGCTGCGGGACGGCTATCGCCAAAAAGTTTTTCTGATGACCAAGACCGATGGGCAGGTGAAGGAAGTTTATAACCGGCAGCTTGAGCAATCGCTCAAAAGACTACAGACCGATACCATCGACTTGGTGCAGTTCCATGAAGTCATTCGAGAGGGCGACCCGGACCGCATCTTTGGCGCGAATGGCGCCTTCCAGGCGGCGCTTGCGGCGAAAAAGGCGGGCAAAATCCGTTACATCGGTTTTACCGGCCACAAAGATCCCGAAATCCATTTGAAAATGTTGAACACTGCTTTCGCCCACGGATTTACTTTTGACGCCGTGCAGATGCCGCTGAACGTCATGGACGCGCATTATCACAGCTTCGCGAAAAAAGTTGTGCCCGTGCTGGTTAAGCATGGCATCGGCGTTCTTGGAATGAAGCCCATGGCTGCCGGAATAATTTTAAAAAGCAACACCGTGACGGCTATCGAATGCCTGCACTACGCGATGAACCTGCCCACGTCCGTTGTGATTAACGGCTGCGACAGCGTGGAGCGCGTGCATCAGGCTGTGGTGGCGGCGCGCACTTTCCGGCCCATGGACGAAGCACGCGTGGCGGCGTTGCTTGCCAAAACTGCCGCGGCTGCGGCGAAGGGAGAGTTTGAACCCTTCAAGACTACGCACGAGTTTGATGGCACCATCCAGAATCCGCAGTGGCTGGGATGATATTTCGGCCGTTGTAACAACTTTTCCCGCCGCAATTCAAATTGCGGAGTCACGTCATGGCCAAAATCACCACAATATTTTCAGACGTTGGCGGGGTTATGCTCACCAACGGCTGGGACCGCGTGTCGCGCCGCAAACTCGTGGAAAAATTCAATCTCGACATGGCGGAATTTGGCGACCGTCACGAGCTTGTGTGCACGGCGTTTGAGACTGGCGGGCTTGACATGTATCACTACCTTGACCGCACGATTTTCTACAAACCGCGCGCCTTCACGAAGAAAGAGGTGAAGGATTTCATGTTTGCGGAGTCCCAGCCATTTCCGGAGTCGCTCGCGTTCATGGCCAGGTTGGCGCAGTCCAATAAATATTTAATGACCACACTCAACAATGAGTCCACGGAGTTGAACCAATACCGCATTGAGCACTTTGGTTTGCGGAATTATTTCACTGCGTTTTTCAGTTCATGTTACCTCGGGGTGATAAAGCCGGACGAGGCAATTTACGCTCTGGCGTTGGAATTGACCCAGCGCCCGCCGGAAGAATGTGTGTTCATTGATGACCGAGCCTTGAACCTCGAGTGCGCCCGCTGGCACGGCATGCAAACCATCCAGTTTCAAAATGTCAATCAATTGGAGAGCGACTTGCGCGCGCTGGGGGTTGAGACTTAGCTGGAAATTCGTACAGTAGGCCTGAAGTAATATGCTCCCGGAATCACGATAATGTGAACATAGGCTCCGACTCCACTGTTTATCGTCACGCGGTATAATCATCGTTTGAGGCGAAAGTGTGAGATTACTGCGAATTTATATCGATTCCTCCGTGGTTGGTGGGTGCAAGGACGCCGAGTTTGAGGAGGACTCGCAACGAGTGATCGACTGGGCCCGGGCTGGTGAACTCACGCTTTTGATCAGCGAAATCACCCTGCGTGAGCTGGAGCCGGCTCCACCAGGTGTCAAGGATATCCTGGTCATTCTCCCTGCAGCTTGCCTGGAGTTGGTTCCCTTGACGGCAGAGATTCTTACTCTGCGCGATGCCTACATTCGCGCCGGAGTGGTCGGACCGCAATGGACTGATGATGCGGGGCATGTAGCAGCGGCGTCTGTTGCCCGCGCTGATGCGATCGTGTCGTGGAATTTTAAACATATTGTCCGACTTGAAAAAATAAGAGGATATAATCAGGTGAACGAATCGCGGGGGTACAGATCCTTGACCATTATAACGCCAGGGGAGGTAAGACTCCATGAGTCGGATAACTGAAAAAACTTTCGATTGCCTGGCTTTTAAGCAGAAGGTTCAGGCGGAAATCTATGCCGAAATCAAGGACCAAACCCCGGAACAACAGATTGAATATTTCCGTCGCCACGCTGAAATCGGCCCTTTTGCTGAACTCATTAGTAAGTTACGAGCGCAAAACAAGCAGGATAAGAATGCATTGTGACACACGTGTCCGAGGATAAACATGGTCGGCTAAGTCTGCAAAGAGGAAACCCCAAAATGGCAATTAACCGCCTAACTCGTCGAAGATTTTGCGCCACGCTTGTGGCTTCCCCGTGGGCCGCAGGCCTTGCCGGCTCGCACATCGCATTCGCCGGTGACCGACAGAACGAATTTATAGACAGCTTTGACGTTGCCGCTATCGACCGCGCTCGAGTACTCAGTGCCGCAAGAAAATATCTCCACGAAGCGCCGCTCACCATCACTGCTTCGTCTTCCCCTCGCAGCGCCGGAGGAAAACACGATTTCTTTTCCGAAGGCGACTACTGGTGGCCTGACCCGAAGAATCCCGGCGCCCCTTATATTCATCGCGACGGCATGTCCAATCCGGATAATTTCGTTGCGCACCGCAATGCCCTGATGCGCCTGAGCGTTCAGTTTGCGGCTCTCGCGGCTGCGTGGAAGATCACCCGGGACGCGCGATACGCCACTCACGCGGCGGATCATCTGCGGGCGTGGTTCCTGAATGATAGTACGCGCATGAATCCCAACCTTCAGTATGCCCAGGCCATCAAGGGCCGCACCACGGGGCGCGGCACGGGAATTATTGACACCATTCATCTGGTGGAGGTCGCGCGCGGCGCCGAAGTGCTGCGCGGGTCTGGCGCGCTGAAGAGTGGGGAAGACGACGGCATCAAGAAATGGTTTGCCGATTATCTCGAATGGATGACGACTTCCAA
>Ga0209166_10001707_pt1 | contig 17758 bp, 35 predicted proteins | sample Coa_R1_3_FD_187151 | JGI IMG/M metagenome (GOLD analysis project Ga0209166, IMG submission 187151) | Surface soil microbial communities from Centralia Pennsylvania, which are recovering from an underground coalmine fire - Coalmine... | ecosystem: Environmental > Terrestrial > Soil >... | reverse complement strand
ACGCGCGAGCCGTGGAGCTGCTGGCCCATTTGAGGCGGCAGGTGCCGAGCTTGCAGGAGGCCTGACGTGGGAGCTATTCACGGAAAATCCGCGGTCGTCTACCTCGGCTCGGCAACGGGCCAGGCGGCGGTCAACCTCGACCAGCAAACGGACTGGTCGATCGACTTCAACATGGCGCTGGTCGACGTCACGAAGCTTGGCTCAACCTGGAAGAACTTCGTCAAGGGCCTGCAGGAGTGGACGGGCACCCTGTCGGGGAACTTTGACACGGCCAGCACCGCCCTCTTCGCCGCGTCGACCGACACCGGCGTAGAGAACTTCTACCTCTACCCGCAAGGGACCGCGAGCACGTATTACTACGGAACGTGCTGGGTCCAGCTCGGCAAGATCGCCGAAGGCGGCGTCGCGAAGAAAGCCAGCAACACCGTCAAGCTGACGGGTGACGGCGCGCTGTCCACGCATTAATCGCTGAACGGAGTTCAGTGATTTCATGTTTGAGGCCAACGGGGACCGAGCGGAACTGTTCGCAGGCTACCAACGCGCGGCTGATGTTCGCGGTTGGCGGGTGGTCAAACGCGAACAGGAACTCTGCGACCCCGTCACGGTCCTCACCGGTCGGCTCGAGAGGGTCGACCGGTTTTGGATAAGCCGCGCAAACGTTGCGCGGCTTCGCTTCAACAAGTGCTTCTGGGTCTGGGACCAAGCCGAGGTCATCACCCTGGACCCACTCGAGGTTTGGCTCTACCACGACCCACGCGCAGTCTCAATTGGGAGGATGAATGCCTCGTAACAGGTTTGTGACGGCGAAGACGAAGCGGCTCGAGCTCTCCGACGGCGATTGGATTGAGGTCAAGGAGAGGCTCAACGTCGGCGAGAAGAAGACCCTAGACGGCGCCGGCGTCAAGCGATCGTTCGGTGCGCCGCCGGAGATCGATTGGCCAAACTACCACATCAAACGTGCGATGGTGTGGCTCGTCGACTGGTCGTTCCAGGATGAGGATGGGAAGCAGCAGGAGTTGACCGAGGAAGCCGTGCGGGCGCTCGACCCCGATGACTTCGATGAACTCCAAATCGCGCTCGTGACGCACATCGCCGAGGGCGAAGCGGCAAAAAAAGCGAAGACGACGACTCCCAATTCATAACCGACTACGTCGTCATGAAGCACATGGGGTGGAGCTGGCAGGAATACATGGAAGCTCCAGTCGAGTTCGTCAACCAGCTGATCGAGATGCTGAACGAGAAAAAGTAAATGGCCGTTACTGTCGGGGAAGTCCAATCAGTCCTGACCGCGCGCGACGAGATGACCGCGGCCTTCGAGAAGGCCGCGCAGTCAGCGCAGGCGCTCGGCGAGAAGCTCGACCACGTTACTGAGGGCATGGATGCTCAGTCGTCGTCGATCGACGGCATCGTCGGCAAGCTCGGCGCGATGGCCGCTGGTTACCTCTCCGTTTCAGCCGTGCTCGGTGAAGTCAAGGCTGGGCTCGAGTTCGCGTCCGACCTCGAGGAGACGAGCCGCGCGACGGGCATCGCGACCGACGAACTCCAGAAGCTCGACTACGTCGGCAACCAGTTTGGCATCACGGGCGACATGATGGCGCGGGTCATTGAGGCCCTCAGCGCCCGCCTGGCCAAGGGCGACAAAAACGCCGCGAGCGCCGTCGAATTTCTGGGCTTGAGCGTCGATAACCTTCTGGCCAAGGGCCCAGAGAACGCGTTCCTTGACATCTCGGAAGCCGCTAGCAAGCTCCAGGACCCGATGGAGAAGAACGGCGTCCTAGCCGAGCTGCTCGGCGGCCGCATGGGCCGGCTCATTGCGTCGATGGGCGACGTGAAAGAGGCCATGGACAAGGTCAGTGACAAAGTCCTCGTGTCGCCGGAGGCGATTGATTCGGCGCACCAGGCTGAGGTCGCATTGAAGAACCTGTGGCAGCAGACGGCCAGCGTGACAGCGCTCGGCGTGACGTGGTGGACCGACCTGGTTGGCATGACGGACAGTCAGAAGAAGGCCACGGAAGCGACGGCGGCTGAAACGAAGGCCAAGCAAGACAACGCCAAGGCGACTGACGAGCAACAGCAAAAACTCAAGGACTTCCTCGCGCAAAAGAAACAAGAGGAAGAAGAGGCGAAGAAGGCCGCTGAGGAGCAGAAGAAATACGCGGCCGCGTGGGAGGACCTGTCGAACGTCGGTGAGGATTATAAGGCGACGCTCGCGGCGATCGATGACGAGACCAAGGCGAGCGTGCAGTATTACCTCGACGCTGGTGCCGCCATCGGAACCGTCGCCAAGGCCTTCGAGCTCAGCGCGTCACAGGCCAAGGCCTTCCAGGAGGCAGCTAAGCAGGCCAAGCAAGATGAGAAAGATTGGGAGAAAGCCCAGGCCGATCTCACTGCTGCCTGGGTCGCTGCCGGCCAGGCTGAGGACGCGCTCTTCAAGCAGCGCGCTGCGGCGTCCGCCGCAGCACTGAAGACCCAACAGCAGCAGGATGAGGCTTACCTCGCCGACCGTTATAAGAAAGGGTTGATGAGCGAAGACCAGTACCAGGGCGACCTACTGCAGACGCGACGTAAGTACGAGGCGATGACCGAGGCCGCGAACAATGAGTCGCTCAGTCGCCAGCTCGCCGACCTGCAAGACCATGAGGACAAAGCTAAGCAGGCCCTCGAGGACCGCTATAACCAAGGGCTCGTTGACGAGGATACGTATCAGGAGACGCTCTCCGCGATCGACCAGCAATACGCGGACAAGCGAACGGCGCTCAACGAGAAGGCGGACGCGGACCAGGCTGCGGCGCGTAAGGCCATCTGGGACGAATATTACCAGTGGCTCGGCCAGCAGGAAGACGCCGCGATGCAGAAGACTATCAACGACGCGGCGCAGTCCGAGGCCGCGATGGGGTCGATGTCGGCGAGCAGCCAAACCCAGTATGACCTCTCGTCCCAGCAAGGGGTGGAGAACTACAAGAAGGCGAACGGTGCGAACACCATAAATTGGTCGGACCAGCAGATTATCGACTACATCAAAGCTGGCCACACGCTCGCGCAGGTCATCGCGGCTGGTGGTATCACGCCCTACGGCAACATGCCCGGCGCGATGGGCTTCGCTGATGGCGGTGTCGGCGACTTCGGGACCGGTACGCCGGCGATGCTCCATGGCAAGGAGGCGATCGTCCCGCTTGACAAGGCTGCCGGCATGGGCCTGGGCAGCGTCACGAACCACTTCTACGTGAACGGCACGGCGGAAGATGTAGCCCGAAAAATCGCGTCGCTCATCATGCAGACGGTCTCGCGTGGGCGGCTGTTCGGGTCCGCGTCGTGAGCACGCTCGCCGTTACGGTCAACGGCTCGGCCGTCAGCATTCGGCGCAACCCGGCCTTCATCGTTCACGACGTGCTGGCCGGGACGCCGAACCACGCGACGTTCGCCATCAACTCGCCTAGCCCCGCCGTCAACCAGGACGTGCAGGCGACCCTCGGTGGAACGCTGGCGTTTGCCGGCACGACCCAGCAGATCGTTCAGACGTTCGAGGGGCAGCCCGGGAATTTGATGTTCGCCATTACGGCGATTGACTACACGTGGAAGTTGAACGCGACGCGGCCCTTCGGTGAGTTTCCACCGGACGCCAACGGCAATCCGCAGACGTCATTGACGACGATCCTGCAACAGCTCTTCGCGACTTACGCCGTTGGCTTTACGACGAACAACGTCCAAGCGAACTTGCCGGCCATCGCGGTCGTGATCGATGGTTCGCAGGACTGGTCAACGGTGCTCGCCAACCTAACCGGGCTCGTCGGCGCGCACTGGTACGTTGACTACACCAAAGACCTTCACGTCTTCACGCTTTCGCTTTAAGGAGTCTTCTCATGGGTTTGCAGTCATATCGCGAGACGTTGATCACCGCGCAGGTCGATGGACCGACGCTCACGGCGGCGGCCGCGGCGACGTGTCTGCCGGCACAGGCGAAGTTCACCCTGCCCGCGCAGTTCTTCAAGTACGTTGGCCAGGCTATCGCGATCCGTGCATCGGGTCGGATCAGCTGCGTCGTGACGACGCCGGGAACGGCGCGGTTCGACATTCGGTTCGGTGCAACGGTCGTGGCGGACAGCCTCGCCATGAACTTGAACACCACGGCCAAGACGAACGTCAATTGGTGGCTCGACCTCCTCTTGACCGCGCGCGCAGTTGGCACCTCGGCCAACCTGATGTGGCAAGGCACGTGGACCTCGGAAGCCGTGATCGGGTCGCCGCTTCCAACGGCGGGCGGCAGCGGCGTCTTCACGTTGCCCTACAATTCCGCGCCGGCGGTTGGCGCCAACTTCGACTCGACCTCCTCGCAGGTCGTCGACATGTTCTTCACGCAGACCGTGGCGACTGGTAGCTTGACGCTTCACCAATTCACATTGGAAGCGTTGAACGGATAACTGTGCCGTCGTTTCCTTTTTTTCCGTCGCGGCCCGGCCTCAAGGGGCCCACCAACGCGCTGGCGCTGCCGGCGACGCCAAACTCGCCGTCTCCGGCCAACGCTGGGGCGGCGACGATGCCGGCGACGCTGAGCTGGGTCGCTGCCGGCGCGACGTCGTTCGACGTGTATTTCGACACGGTGAACCCGCCGCTCAAGGTCGTGTCCTCACAAGCCACGGCCAGTTACGCAGTCAAGTACAGTGACACGATCGGACCTGGCACCTACTATTGGAAGATCGTCGCAAAGAACGCCACGGGCAACACGACGGGGCCCGTGTGGTCGTTTGCGCTCAACGCGAACGCGACTGACCCCGAGGCACTGACGGCCTCGAGCGTGAACTTACTCTACGATAAACCCATCGAGTTGACGACGGACGCCGCGCAGCTCCGGACGCGGGTCTACTGCAAGGGAGCAGGCTCCACGGTCGCCGCAGCTGCGGCGCCTGGCGATACGTCGCTGCAGGTCGCCTCACTCGGTGACACGCCGACCGCGCCGCAAGGGTTCTTTGGTCCTGGTCCGGGGACGGTTATCGTCAACTCGCAACGCATCAAGTACACGGGGATCTCGATCGGGTTCGCGCCGGCGCCCTCGGCTGGCGGTGGTTCGAGGTTTAACGCGGCCGCTGACGACACGGTGGACGGAACGATCATCGGCATGGTGTGGTACCAGGTCACGTCGATCGGCCCGAACGGCGAGTCGTCGCCCACGCAGGCTGTCCAGGCCGTCGCGCACCAGGTCACCATTCCAGGATCGTTCACCGCGACGGCGCAGGCCGGCGGTTCGATGACCCAGAACGTTCAGTACACCTACGCGCTGACCTACACCACTGGGTCGCACGAAGCCGATAGTCCAGGCGGCGCCAACCAAGCTTCCGTCCAGATGGGGAGCAACGGCACCGTCGCCCTGACCAACCTCCAAACCTCGAGTGACCCTCGAGTGACGGGCCGCAAGCTGTACCGTAAGCAGTCGGCACAGGCTGATACGAACTACAAGCTCGTAACGTCGCTCGACAACGTCGTGACGACCTACACGGACAGCGCCTCGGACGCGTCGCTCTCCGGGTCCAGGCCGTTCATCAACTCGACCGGCTCCAACGTCGTCCTGAATAACATCCCGCTGGGCCCTCCGGGCACGACGTCACGACGGATCTACCGGACGCCCACGCCTACGACGACCGGCAGTTCGTGGCAAACTGGAGGCTTTCGAGCGACTGACGCGGTACCCAGCGCGGGAGCCTATCAACTCATCGCCACGCTCAGCGACAATAAAACGCTGACGTATACGGACGGCGGCGGGTCCGCTTCTACCTCGGCCAATCAATCCGTGTCCGCGATCTCGCCGACGCCGCTCTTCTTCCTGACCGGAGTCCCGGCGTCCGGCACCGGCTCGATCACCAACCCCATTGCCATCGGCGTGGCGGTGAACATCTGGGCGCAGGCCGACAACCTCTCAGCGCAGGCGACCTACGGGGTCATCGAGTACGTGGTGTCTGATTCGGCGATGGTGACGCAGGCGATGGCTCTCCTGCGAGCGCAGGCGGAGCTCACGCTCTTCAGCTTACCGATCAAGACGCTGAAGTATTCCACCCTCGACCCCAACGTTCGCAGCGGGCGCGTCGTGGTGGCCGACCTGGTCAACCCACCGATCGTCGGCGCGTTCCTCATCCAGTCGGTGGACCTCACGCAATGGAGCGACATGAACGGCGTGACGCAGGGGTACGAGGTCACGGCCTCCTCGGTCCGGTTCACGCTGGACGACCTGCTCCGAAAAATTCTACTGGGCGGGACGATCGCGAACGCGGGCGGGAGCAGTGGAGGTGGAGGCGCAGCCACGGTGGCCGCGATGGCGCCAACGCCGGCAGCCGCGACGCCTCTGACCTCGGCGGCTATCATTGCGGCCGCGCAAGCCGTCGCGGTGACTCGGCCCACGAAGAGGTGGATTGGGTGGTCGGAGTGGAACACGTCGAGCTTCGCCAACCTCGCTGTCGCGCCAACCATTGAAAGTCGGGGCTGGACGTTGGGCGTCGCCAATACACCAACGGGGGTCGTCGACGCCAACGGCTACTGGGCGCGTCAGACCGCGGCTGATACCCACGAGATCCGCTGGCAGGCCGAAAACCAGAGCCCGCACTGTCAGCTCAACCAAAACCCCCACTACGAGTGGTGGTTCCGAACTGGCTCGACCCTTCAGAACGTCAGGTTGATTCTGGCGCTGATCGACAACATCACGACGAACTCGGACAACCAAGCCGCGCGGACTGGCGTTGGCGTGGTGTTCTACAACACGAGCCGCGTGGACACCGGTTTCATGTCCTGGTATTCAGATGGGACGACGCAGGTCGTCGGCGCGCAGATCGTGCCCATCGCCGTCAACACCATTTATTATGTGGTCGTGGACGTCTCCGGTAGTACCCTGACCATCACGATCAACGGCACACCGGTTACCCTTGCTATCCCATCGACGCTAAGCTCCACGACCGGATTGTTTGGGATACTTCAACTTTGGAACAACGACGGCGGCGGAGGCACGCGCACCACCGACCTTCAGGCCATCTACGGCGAGCGAGATTAATATGGAGTTCCAGTTCGACCTTCAAGACTTTCTCGAGAAGCGGTTCGCGGAGCAGCGCGAGGATCTCAGCAGGCTCGCAGCGAAAGTCGACGCCGGCTTCACACTCATCGACCAGCGCTCGATTCAAATCAAGGCGGACCTCGTCATTCACGAGGCGGACGACCTCAAGGCGATGGCGGACGTGCGCGAGGAGTTGATTGTGCTAAAATCGTGGCACAAAAATTCCAAGTGGCTCGGGAGGACCATGATCATCGGGGTCCTCACCTTCCTGTTCGACCTCGCCGTCAACCACGTCCCACACTGGTTCGGAGGTAAATGATGTTCGCTCGCGTCCTGCAAATTGTCTTGACGACCGTCCTCACCGCGCTGTCCGTTGGGTGCGCGACCAATCCAAAGCCCAAGCCCGTTCCGCCAACCCCGCCGCCAGCGGCCAACGAGTTCTGCATCGCGCCTCACGTGAAGGACGCGCGAACCGGCGCGCCCGTCCCGGGTGCGAAAGTTTTTATTTCGACGCTGACCGGCACGACGAACCAAGACGGATACATTTACCTCCAGCCAGTTCCATTTCCAAACGTCCTCGACGTCTACGCCGACGGCTACCAGGACTGCACGGCTGGGCCTGACTGCGGGCCGGTGAACATTCGCTCGTGGAGCTGCGACGTTGAGGTTCGCCTGCAGCCGAAGCGCGGGCCGCGGCCGAGCCTGGCGGACGTCTACAATATCCGCGGGAACTTCCTCAGCATATACGACAGCTTGAACCGGCTGATGTTGTCGTGGTTCTACCCGAACCTCGGTGACTCAGACCGCGCCCTCTGGAGGCAGGCCTATGCGAACGCGGGCGTCAAGCACGTCGTTCTGGATCCCGCTCCTTGTTATCCTGGCTATTGGGTGGGGTGTTCTGACCTTCGCGGCACTCCTGACCAGCTCACCCGCTCGGCTACCGAGCTTCTAGACAATAACTTCATCCCGCTGGTCATGCTGACCACGGGCGACGCCGGCACCCAGACTGACCCCGACGCGTTCTGGCCTGGCTACAGGGACAGCTTCCAGCGGCTCGAGCCGTGTCTCATCGGGAACAATGCCGACGGCTCCCCTGGGACGCCCTGCGCGGTCCTGGCGCTTGGTTTCGAGACCGGCGGACCGTGCAGCGCGTGGTCGTCGGCGCAGATCAGCCATGCCATCACGGTCGGTCACCAGCTCATGCCGAACGCCGTCTGGGCGTGGGAGGGCTGCCCCGAGCGGTTCTCGGGCGTCAGCAACCCACCGCAGGCGGACGACCCCTGGCAGAGCAACGAGCCCGCGTTCTGGACGAGCAACGGTGGTCAGTATTTCCAGATCATGCTCTACGAGACGCCGCACGGGCCGAAGCTCCTCGACCCCGCTGGCGCGACCGGCCAGTTCTGCCACCTCGACAGTCCGTGTGGAGGCTGGGAAGATCGCTGGCTCGAGGGGCTGCAAGGTCACGGCTTCGGACGGCGCGTGCCGATCTCCTTTTTCGAGGTGACCGGCAGCGACTACAAGGGCGGTGGCGTGAGCGACGACACGGTGCTCCGCATCAACAACCGCGCGTTGCGACTCTGCAACCTCGCTGGCGTGACGTGCACGTTCGGGAACGGTCTTCCATCAGGACCTCAGTGACGCGCCACGAGCGCGTCACTGTGTTATGATGTTCGTCCACCCCACAACAGATAGGAGCCCGCATGTTTTGGAAGCACGTCGGCAAGGCGTTCGCCAGCATTGCCAAGGGCGCAGCGACCGCCGCGCTCTGGGCGTCGCAGCACCCGGAAGTGATCGCGTCCGTCGCCACGATCGCTGGTCACCCAGAGGTCGCGGCCGTCATCACGCAAGCCGCCCCTGAAGTCGAAGCCGTTGGCGCAGCCATTCAGAAAAAGGAGGGCAAGTGACCCCAAAGGAAAAACTCGACGTTGCTCGTGACGTGATCGACGCGGTGGAAGCGGACCTCATCGACCCAACCACGGGTCAATTCAAAGCGCAACCCGACCTGGCGGACGACGCCAAGCTCATCGGCGCGGTCGAGGCGTCCTACCTCGCGCGCGGCGGCGTGCTCAACGACAACGTGAAGAAGGCCATCGCCGGCGTCGAGGCCGTGCTCGAAATCGTCAGCTAAGGGAGGCAGAATGATCAGTCCATATGTGCTCGCGGCGGTGCTCGCGTTCGCAGGGCTCTACTACGTTGGGGAGAAAGCCGTCGAGGGTATCAAGAAGGTCGACGTGGTCGTAGCTCGTGAAGCGGCCAGGACCGGCCGCGGCCTGTTGCACGTCATCACGTTCGGCAAAAAGTAAGTGGAGTCCGCACTCGCGTGGATCGGACAGCTGGCCGAGTTCATCGGCCAGTTTTTCCCCCGCCTTCGCATCATTCGACGCACCCATAAGGGCGTCAAGTTCGTCCACGGTAAGAACCTGAAAATCGTCGAACCAGGGCTCACGGTCTTCTGGCCGCTCGTGACGGACTTCTTTGAATACCCAAGCGTCCGCCAGGGCGAGGAGTTACGCGAGCAAACCCTCGTGACCACGGACAACAAGTCCATCGTCGTCGGCGGCATGCTCATCTACGAAATCTTTGACATGGCGCGACACGTTGGCGAGACCTACTCGCCGGAGGAAACCGTGCGGGACCTCGCGCTGACCGTCGTTCACGATGTCTGCTGCCAGATGTCGATGGACCAGTTGATGAACGAGCAGCGCAAGGGCACGCTCGACACGAAGCTGAGGAACGAGGCGGCGAAAGCGCTCGATTCCTACGGCGTCAAGCCGCTCAAGCTGATGCTCACCGACCTGTCGCCGTGCCGCGTGCTGCGGCTCGTGCAAACTGGAAAGGCCGTCGTATGAACTTGAAGCCTGGCGACTGTCTGCTCTACGCCCCGCGGGGGTTCTTTGGCTGGGTCATCGCCACGAAGACCTGGCACAAGGTCGCGCACGTCGAGGTCTTCGCTGGACTCGGACCGTCGAGTGTCGCCAGCCGTGATGGCATTGGCGTCGGACGCTACCCGCTCCGCACGTCGGAACTCGAATACGTCCTGCGGCCTCGCTTGCCGATGGACCTCGCTTGCGCGAACCGTTGGTTCGAGCGGGTGAAGGGCACCAAGTACGGCTGGCTCGAGCTGGCGAACTTCGTCGGTGTCCCAGTGCAGAACAAGGGGATCTTCTGCTCACAGTTTGCCGCCGGCTACTACCGTGCCGCTGGCTTGAACCTGTTTCCCGAGGACCCGCCGGACAAGGTTGCCCCGTTTCAGTTCCTCGACCTCGTGGGCCCCGTCTTCGAACCCATCAAGGTGACTGATGCACTCGCCTGACCCGGCCTTCGTCGGTCTCAGTGACCAGCTCCTCCTCGCCGCGCTGCTCTACGGCGAGGCCCGCGGTGTCTCTGACGAGGCGCTCGCAGCCGTCGCGTGCTCCGTGCGGAACCGCACGACGAGCGGCAAGTGGTTCGGTGGCACGTGGGCTGAGGTCATTCTCCGTTGGGCCCAGTACGACGCCCTGTGGCCCACGATGGGTGGCGGGAACTTCCTGTCCACGCGAGCCTTCGCGCTGCGCGCCAAGCGGCTGGACTACCAACCGACGGCCAATGAACAACGGGTCTTAAACTTCGCCTCGTCGTGCGTCACGGGTAAGCCAGGGATGATTGAAGACCCGACGGACGGCGCGACCCACTACTACGACGAGAGTGTCAGGCCGCCGGCGTGGACCGTGCCGCCGGCGCGGGAGACGTTCGTCCTCGACAAACTGCACTTCTTCGCCGGAGTCAACTAAATGTCCTCACAAGGAAGAACCGTCCAGTGCAAGTTCTGTCCGAAGATGCTCAGGTTACGTGACAACAAGTCCGGCGTCTGCCAGGAGTGCCGGGCCAAGAGGGATGACATTCGCGAGAGCGAGAGCGTGACCGAGACGATCGATGGGAAGCGTGAAGTCACGAAGGTCCTGAGCGAGCGCGTCCGCACCCTCGAAGACTTGGTGCGGGTGTGCGAGATTGACTTGAACGAGTGGGAGGTCGAGCGCTGGGCGTGCGGCAAGTACGAAACCGCGATGAAGCTCGAGACGCGGGAGGCGGTGACCCCACACCGAATCATCCAATCGGCGCCGCACGTCGAACAGCTCTTCACGGTCAAGGCGACGTTACGGCGACGGAACGTCGCCGTAAAAACGCACGAAGCCTTGAACACTGCGCTGCTCGAGGACATTCGCACGGAACTCACGCGCTCGCCGCTGGCCAAGCTCGGAAGCGCACGGACCGAGACCGTCGACGGGCCATGGCTCTTCGAGTTCGCGCCCTTCGACCTCCACATGGGCAAGTATGCCTGGGCCGAAGAGACGGTCACGGACTACGACGCGCAGAAGGCCGAAGACCTGTTCAACGCGTCGCTTGACTTCCTGCTGAGTCGAGCGCTGAAGCTCACTGACGGCAAGCTGGGCCGCGTCCTGTGCGTCTTCGGCAACGACGTCGCGCACGTCGACCAGAAGCGCGGTCAGACGACCTCGGGCACGCCGATGGACGTGGATACCCGCTACATCAAGATCTACCGGCGCATCTGCGCCATACATCGACGCGCCGTCGATGTGTTACTCCAGCACGCGCCCGTCGACATCGTGATCATCCCCGGCAACCATGACGAGTTGACGAGCTTCCACCTGGGCGAGGTCCTGGCGACCCGCTACGAGAACGACCCTCGGGTGACGGTCGATAACAGCGCGAAGCTCCGCAAGTACTACAGCTACGGCGTCAACTTGTTTGGGTTCGCGCACGGCGACGCCGAACGCGTGGCTGAGCTGCCACTGGCCATGGCGCGCGAGGTGCCGGAGCTCTGGGCGAAGTGCTCGAGCCGCGAGTGGCACATCGGCCACAAGCACATCACGGAGAAGTTCGAGGCTGGCCGCGTCAGTCAGGACTATCACTCGGACAAGGGCGTCCGCATTCGCCGGCTCACCTCCTTGTCCGGCCACGACGCCTGGCACACCAAGCACGCCTACATGGACCGCCGCGCGTGTGAGGCCTTCCTGTTCCACCAGGACGCCGGCTTCACCAGCCAGCTCTCCTTCAACGTGGACCACTTCACCGGGAAAGGAATGTCGAAATGACTGTTGACCGAATCTTGTTCGTGCTCGCGCTGATTTTCGTCGCGTACCTTGGCTTTACCTGGGGACGCGGTGAATGTTTGAGCGGCCGCGCGAGCCGTTGGGCGGACGTGGGAGATTGCCGATGAGGTGGCTCGAATGGGCGCTCTTCCTCCTGCTGCAGAACGCGAGCTTTACCTTCGTCAGCAGGGCCCGCAATAGCGGCAGCTACGCCCTGCACGCGCTCGCCGCCGTCGCTTCGAACGGCGTGTGGATCTGCGGCCAGTTCGTCTCCCTACAGATCATCATCGAGGCTATCCGGTCCGGTTCCTGGACGGACCGGACCGTCGTCGTGCTGTTCTACACGGTCTTCACGGTTGCCGGCTCCGTCGCGATGCACTGGGTCGGCGTCAACTTCATCGAGAAGGGCAAGCGGAGGGTCGGTGGATGAGGGACAAAGAACTCGCGTTGTTGACGACGTTCTGCGGCTTGATGTTCTTTCTCGCCGTGTTTGTGGCGGTGGCGACGCCAGGTCGCCTGGCATGCAAGGTCAGCGCGCCCATGGTCATGGCGGGGAACTCCGAGCGTGTCACGTGCAGCGTCGCGCGCAACGAGGAGAACCGCGGCTTGACCATCGGCATCGAGAACTACACCTCGAGCTTCGCGCAGATCGACGGCGAGGCCGGACGGGTGACTTACGAGGTGTGGTTCAAGAAGGTTCCGTGTGAGGCGGGGGCTGCGTATTGTCAGCTGGTGGACTCGCGTGGAAGAATCATGCTCTCCCACGCGAGCATTACTGTGGCGGGCTGCGACGAATCACACTAGCGGCCGTCGAACTGCTGACCTGGTTGCCTCGGTTCATCAAGGTGCTCCCTGACTGACGAGTCGCGGGTGAAGATGATCTCAACACCCACGATTCCGATCACGTCCGCCAGGCGGCGGATGGCGAAGTTGACGCGCACGTAGTCGTCAGCTTCATACTCCATGTCCATTCGGATAAAACGCTTACCCACGCTTCCTCCTTTTTGAAGCTGACGCCTGCCGTTTACTCTTCCCGCCGTGGGTCTGCCGTCTCGGCGCTGACTCCATGGTCACGAACCTCCGTTTGGAGACGATGGCGTCGCGAATTTCCTCGAGCACTTCGAGCATTTTCGAGACACCGTTTCGCTTAAGCGTGGTGGTCATCGGCCTTCTTCTCCTTCTGCAGCTTTTCAGCCTCAGCCAACGCCACCATCATGCACTCCTCGCATACCCCGTGCGAGTCGGGGCCTTTTTTCCCGTCGTCTCTGAGCACGCGCGGCGGATGGGTAAGGCTCGCCCATCCGCCATTGCAAATGACCTTCACGACTTGCCCCCGTTGCCGCCGTTGAACCGCTTGCGCTTCGGCAGCGTGGAGTTATCGATGTGCTCCTGGAGGATCGCCGCATACTGGTGGAGGTCAATGACGATGTGGCTCAACAACAGCGCCTCCGTCGAGTTCGTCTTCCAGTAGTCGGCATCCAAGGCCAGCTCATCCGCGTATTTTCGGACGGTCTTGGGCATCATCATCGCGCACCCCCTGCCGCGACACGCTTGCCGGTCGTGTGAGCTGCTGGGTTCGACGGACCAACGGGCCGGCCGAGCTTCTCCCACAACATCGAGCGCGGGCCGCTGACGTCGCGCAGCATCGCGCCGGCTTCGCTGCGCGTGAGCGCGATCCCATCCACGGGCGCTCGAGCCTCGGGCGGTTTCATCTTGTCGATGACCTCGCGAACGAGCTTCGCCGCCTCCTCGTGTGCTCGCCGCTTCGCCGGCGTGCCGACCACGCGGGTCGCGCTAGGCGAGCGCGAGGTCGCGAGCCACTCGAGCTGCTTGGCCGTCCGCTCGAGCACAGTCCGTGCGTCAACGGACTGTGCGCGTCCGTTCGCCTTCGCCATCCGCTTTCGTTTTGCCATATCACTCACTCCTTTTGCGTGCGCCGCTTGATTGCGAGCAGCACGTAACAGGGTTAGGTAAAGCAGGCAGCATGCCAGGCTCTCGCAACGGCTTGAGCCTGCACGGTTTGCGGTCTACGCCTGCACGGTCGTTCAAAATGCTGAGCCCTAAAAGTGGATAGAACTGCTACAGGCGTGAGGATGCTTTTAAGACGCCGCAGCCCAAGCGGGCTGCGGGTTTGTTTAGGTGTGCAGCGTGAGGGAGAAGACGCGGTAGTCGGCGGCGGTCCACTCGTCAGTGCCGGCGTCGTGCACCCAGCGGTCAATGAAGGGCTCGCCACGGTCGTGCTCAGCCGCGAGCATCGCGGCTGCCGCGCTGGTCCACGCGTCCGTTGGCATCGCGGCGTCGTTCGTGCGCGTGTAAATCCAGATCGTCATGGCTCCACCAGCTCGAGTGGGAAGATAAGGTAATAGTTGTCCGGCTGGTTTGGGTCCTCAGCCGCCCACGCGTGGCCGGCCGGCAAGTCGCACGGCGACCACTGAAGCGGCGAGCGGTCCAACTCTTCCTCGAGGTCCGTGTAGTCTGGCTCGAGGTCCTTCAGGCCTTGCGCGTGGTCCGCTTCCGCGGCGCGCTGCGCCTCGGCGTCAGTGCGCCAGCACTGGGCCGGCGTGCACTTGTAGCGCTGGTGACGACCGCTGTCGTAGTCCTCAGCATCCTCGTAGATGTAGCTCCAGATGGTCATACTTCGACTCCATGATTTACGCCGCCACATGAGCAGCGGCACGTTTCGCCAGTAGCGTGAGTGCAGGCGTCATCGCAAGGCGTTTGCGACAAATGAACTTTCAGCGGCTTGCCGCGCATGGGCTCGCGATGTTTGACGCACCACACCATATAAGGAATGGCCACCGCGACACGTTCCAGCTCCACAAACGGCCGTCCATCAGCTGTGTGACGTAGTGCACGGGCACGCGGCCATGACCGTTGACAGGCAGTTCAAGCCGCACGCGACAGCCTTGGCGGCACTTGGCAAAGACGATCATGCCGGCACCACGTTCCCTTCCTTGTCAACTTCGGCGCAGAACTCGCACGCGTTGCAGCCGACCATGAGACACGGCCGTGGCCGCATCTCAATGACGTTGTTGATGGTGCGGCCGGCGACGAACCACGGCTCGTAGACCTCGCCGTCGCAGACCGTCACGCTGCCGCCGCACTCTGGACACTTCAAATCAGCCATCATCTACTCCTTCGCTGCGAGTGCCTTGCACTGAGCGCAACATGTAAAGAGCCCCTTGTCCGTATGAATCCAATCGCCAGCGCGTTTGCGGTCCGCCCACGCGGCGTCGTACTCCGTGCAGGCGGCCCCGCAGAACGTCTCTGCCTTGCGCTCGCGGCGGTCGCGGTAGAATTGGCTGCCGCCGCGCCTGCTGAGCCGTTGACGCACGTGGTAGACGGTCACAGCTGGTTCACCATGATCAAGAGCGCGAGCTTTGGCAGCGACCGCAGCTCCGTCATCGCGCCACGCTGCCGCGCGATCTCAGGCCAAAACTCCTTGACGCGCTGCACGAGCTCCGGCTTCGTGTCGTCCATGCCCGTGGGGCCGACTGGCTGCCGCGCGACGTAGGTGCCGCCCCAGTGTGAACCGGTTGGATTGATGGTCATGGCGTAGCCGGTAGGCACGCCGTTGGTCGTGGTCTCTACGATGGTGGCTTTGACCATTGTTTATTCTCCTCGCTTGCTGAGTTCACATTCAATGATGGCCTTTGACCACGCTTCAACGCCCGTCAGTTCGCCTTGAAGCTGCCCCAGCCGCGCCTTCAAGAGTGGCGTGCTGAGCTGTCGAACCATCTTGGTCATTTGCTGCGTGGCGTTCTTCATGACTACACCTGTGTAAGCTGGCCGCTGACGGGGTTCACCGCGTAGCGGAGCCACGCAGCACCCTTGGGCGCGATGACCGCGGAGATGATGGGGTGGTTGTAGCCGTTGGTCAAGTCCTCAACGACCCAACGAAGGACGACCAAGTGCGCCTCATCCATGGTTGCGTCCCAAAGCTGCGTTGACCGTGGGCTGCCGTCACTGTTGATTGCTGCTACGTTAATCACCGAGTGTTTGGTCATGCCGGTTATAGGAGCATCTTTGGTGCCAGGCTCTCGAGCGCGCCAGCGCGTGCAATCTCGAGCACCCACGCTGCCCTGTAGAGGCAAAAACCTGTCAGGGTGACAAACATTGTTTGTCAGGTGACGCTTTTTGGCTACGGAAGGGCTCTCAAAGGGGGCGCGGTTGCACGCCGTTATACGTCTGGCAACCTGGCACCAATGATGCTCCTTAAGACGGCATGACCAAACGCTTCCAGCTGCACTACTTCAACGGCAAGCGGCACACCTGCCGCAATTTTAGGTCAGCGCGACGGCTAGTGCAGTTCTGCCAAACGGCAGAGGTCGTGCACGTGATCTGGATTCTGTAAGCATGGCGAGTGCGCCCAATGTAGAATCGAGGGCGTTCAGGAAGCCGCTAAGCAGCGGTCAGCTCATCCAAGACCGTGACCGCTTCGTCCGTGGCTACGTCGCGCAGCAGAAGCTCGAGGCTGAGCTGGCGCGTGAGCGCTACAGCTGGTTGACCTGCAACCGCATCACGGTTAAGGAGTAGGGATAAATGAGCAGACGACGCATCGTCAAGCAGCGCGTATTCATCGTCGTTGGGGTGTTCCCCAACCCAGCGCGCAACGGCAACAAGAAGCAGGCCGAGCGTATCTACGACGCGGTCAAGGCCGTGGGCAACCGCGGCACCACGAAGGAAGACATCTACCAGCAGCTTGGCGACGTGCCGCTCAACAACGTCGCCTACTACTTGAACGAGATGGCCAAGACTGGCGTGCTCCACGAGCTAGGCGCCGCGCCAAGGGTGCCCAAGCCCATCAATCTCGACGAGCAGCGCGCTAAGGTCTTCGCGGAGTTCGAGACGCTCGTGAAGATGACGGCCGCTGCGCGACAGCTTGGGCCGGACGCAGACGCGCAGTTCGCCGTCTACGCCAAGGTGAAGGAAGCCTACGATGGTCGCCTAGCAGCCAAGGACGACGGCACGATTCGAGAAAAAGAGAACGCGTGCCGCGTCGCGTGCAAAAAACTGATTGACTTTTGCGTATAGGAGTGACTGACATGTTGATGAACACTACGAAACAGAACAAGCCCGTTCGTTCCATCAGCGACCTCGTGCGCGCTGACCGCAGCACCGGCGACGTGATGCTCGTGCTCGACTTCTCGAGCAGCATGGGGGGCGGCATGGCCAACGGCAAGACCCGCGTGGACGGGCTGCGCGACGCCGTCAAGCAGATCCAAGCGCAAGCGCCCACGGCGATGGTGATCTTCTACCGCAACGACGCCACGTTCGTCACGAGCATCGACCACGTGCAGCCTGAGGGCGGCACGCCGCTCGCGCAAGGCCTTGAGCTGGCGTGCCGCTCGTGCTCGCGCGTCATCGTCGTCAGCGATGGCTGCCCCAACGACGAGCTCTACGCCCTCGAGGTTGGGCGCAAACTTGGCCGCTGCGACTGTATCTTCGTGGGCGACGTCGCCGTCACGGACGAAGACGGAAACATCCACTACGACCACGGCCGCGAGTTCCTCGCGCTGCTCGCCAAGGAGACCGGCGGCACGATGTTTGACGGCGACCTCGCGCAAGTCAAGACGCTCGTGTCGCACGTCGTCGCGCTGCTGGGAGACGGGCAGTGAGCGTCAACGAACAAACGGCC
>Ga0209166_10001706_pt1 | contig 17758 bp, 13 predicted proteins | sample Coa_R1_3_FD_187151 | JGI IMG/M metagenome (GOLD analysis project Ga0209166, IMG submission 187151) | Surface soil microbial communities from Centralia Pennsylvania, which are recovering from an underground coalmine fire - Coalmine... | ecosystem: Environmental > Terrestrial > Soil >... | reverse complement strand
CACGCTGCTGATCGGCTGGTATGTCTGGCGCCTGTTCGAAACCGGGCTGGCGGTTGCCTTGAGCCGCGAGGCGAGCGGGCCGGGCAGCCGCGCGAGCACGGTGCAGCCGCTGTTGCGCTCGATCGGCATGATCGTGATCGCCGCGGTGGCACTCATGTGGTCGCTATCGGTGCTGGGGCTCAACATCGCCCCGCTACTCGCCTCGGCCGGTGTGGTCGGCATCGCGGTCGGCTTCGGTGCCCAGACCCTGGTCAAGGATCTGTTCTCAGGCGCCTTCTTCCTGATCGAGGACGTATTCCGGATCGGCGATTATATCGAGGCGGGGACGGCCAAGGGCACGGTCGAGAAGATCACCTTCCGCACCGTGGCGCTGCGCCACCAGAACGGTCCGCTGCATTTCGTGCCCTACGGCTCGCTCGGCAGCGTGCGCAACAATTCGCGAGACTGGGTTATCGACAAGTTCGAGATTCCGCTGCCGACCGACGTCGACAGCGAGGCCGTGCGCCGGATCGTGAAGCGCATCGGGCTGGAAATGCTGGAGCATGAGGAGTTCGCCGCGCTCATCATGGCGCCGTTGAAGGCCAAGCTCTATCGCATCCAGCCGGGGGCCAAGATCTTCCGCTGCAAAGTGCAGACCCCGCCGGGCAAGCAGTTCGAGATCCGCACCGAAGCCTATCGCCGGATCGAGCTGGCCTTCGCCGAGGCGAACATCCCGTTCGCCAGCAATATTCAGTCCTCGGTCGTGGTCCATGCCGGCCATCCACCGGCGGAGCCGTTGCAGGCCGTCGACGAAGTGCGCGCGGCGGAATAGGCGGCCGATGGCGTCTTGAACGGAACCGCTTCCGGTCGGAACGGCCGGAAGCGGTTCTGCTCGTCAGTTCAGCGATCGTCCTCGCGACGCGCGGCGTCGGCGTCTTCCGCGAGGTCTTGCATGAACTCGAAGAAACGCTTCGACTGGCCGATGAACAGCCCGTCCGCCGTCAGCGCCTTGAGTGCGCCCATGGCGGCGCCGAAGGTGTGCGTTGGCCTGATGATCGAGACCGGCGGGAAATCGGCCCTGAGGAAGGGGCAAGGCTCGGGCATGATCAGATTGGTCTGGAAATCCTCGCCCCCGGGCGTGACGTTGAGGTTCGGGAAAACGAGCTTGGGATTGGTCGGATCGGTCAACGGCGCCAGCGGGTCGGCGACCGCATTGCCGGCCTTGTCATGCCAGGTCTGGAAATGGGCGATCTCGGTCCCGCCGATGCTGAGGACGACGCGCAGGACCTCCACGCTATTTACGCGCTGGGCCAGCGACGGGTAGAGGCTGGTGCCGCCCGACTCGATGAAGGCGAAATGGAAGGCCGCCGTGTTGGCGATGGCCTGAATGTGGTCGTTCGGCGTCAGATCGGCGTCGCTTCTTGGAATGGCCGGGAATTGGCCGATGGCCAGGCTCGGAACCGCCTGGGCGAACTTGAACAGCGGGTCAAGATCGGGATTCTCGTTCCGGCTGCGATAGCGCGTGTACCAGCTCGTATCGATCGTCAGCTTCGTCAGGTTCGTGAGCCGGCCGATCTGGTTGGCGCCGGTCGCCTTGCTGCTGGGCAGGGTACGGAACTGATCCAGATCGACGGGCTTGGCGCCCTTCGAGACCAGGAAGGCATTGATGAAGACCTCGTGGGTGAGCTCATCCTCGGTATTGTCGTGGATGTACTGGTCCATGTCGCCGTCGAGGTTCTTCAAGGCGGCGGTATAGGCCGGGCTTCCGCCCGTCGGCAGGCCCGGCAGTTCGCTGTCCTGGGTCCCGCCCAACTCGGCATATTGCAGCCAAAGGTCGGTTTCGAGGATCTCCGCGGCCGCGAGGAAACGGAGGATTGCGGCATCGCCGCGCGTGATCCCGTGCCTCGCGGACAATGTCGTCTGGGCAACGGCAGAGGGTGCGCCGGCAACCAGCGCAGCGCCGGCAAGAGCGCCGGTCTTGAGAAATGCACGCCGATCGGAATGTGGATTATCGATCATTCGAATCCTCCCGCCAGAGCGTTTATTGGGTGCTGTCCGCATCAAGGCCCGGCGGCCGGTCCATCCCCCTGGCCGCCGACTGATCCGTGCCCCAAGGACTCGACCCGGCGCGGTTTATTCCGGGCCGGCGGCGCATTCATAAAAAAATAATGGGGCAGTGGCTTCCCGGTTGGCAGGAGGGCTCGCACGTCCCAAGCACTTGCCCCGAGGCAAGTGGCTTGACCGCTCAACGCAGCGGATATATTTTAGATATGAAATATCTGGAGCCGACATGTCGCCCGATGCCGCCGTCATCGCCCCGTCCGCGTCCGATCGGGAAAGCGCCGTCGCCGAGGATGACCGGCTGCAGCTTCGGCTCTGGCTGCGGCTGCTGACCTGCACGGATCTGATCGAGGAGAGGGTGCGCGGGCGGCTCCGGGCCGAGTTCGCGACCAGCCTGCCGCGCTTCGATGTTCTGGCCCAGCTCGACCGGACGGCCGAAGGGCTGACCATGAGCGCCCTGTCGTCGCGGCTGATGGTTTCCAACGGCAACGTGACCGCCCTCATCGAGGCGATGGCGCGCGACGGGCTGGTCGAGCGGCGGCAGAACCCGGCCGATGGGCGCAGCGCGCTCATCACCGCCACGGCGGACGGCCGGGCTTTGTTCCAGCGCATGGCGCCGGCCCATCAGGGCTGGATCGACGGGATGATGGCCGGCATGAGCCGGGCTGAAATGGTGCTGGCGCTCGAACTGCTGGGCAAGCTCAAGCAGTCGGTGCGCGGGGAAGCGTCGTGAAAAATATTTCTGATATGAAATTGATTTCGGGGAGAACGGCATGAAGATCGTCTGCATCGGCGGCGGCCCGGCCGGGCTCTACTTCGCCATCCTGATGAAAAAGGCGAACCCGGCGCACGACATCACCGTCTATGAGCGCAACCGGCCGCACGACACGTTCGGCTGGGGCGTCGTGTTCTCGGACCAGACGCTGGAAAACCTGAAGGGCGGCGATCCGGTCAGCCAGTCGCGGATCATCGACAGCTTCGCCCATTGGGACGACATCGACATCCATTTCAAGGGCCGCTGCATCACGTCGGGCGGCCATGGCTTCTGCGGCATTGCGCGCCGCCACCTGCTGTCGATCCTGCAGGACCGCGCGGCCGAACTGGGCGTTCGCCTGGTGTTCGAGCGGGAGATCGCCGGCATCGAGGAATTCGCCGATGCCGACCTGATCGTCGCCGCCGACGGCATCAACAGCCGGATCCGCGCGGTCCATGCCGATCATTTCCGACCGCAGGTCGATCTGCAGGCCAACAAGTTCGTCTGGCTCGGCACGCGCAAGCTGTTCGATGCCTTCACCTTCATCTTCGTGCGGACTGAGTGGGGCTGGTTTCAGGCCCATGCCTACCGGTTCGACCGCGAGACCTCGACCTTCATCGTCGAGACGCGCGAGGAGACCTGGCGCGCCGCCGGCCTCGACGGCGCCGACACGGCTGAGACCACGGCATTCTGTGAAAAGCTGTTCGCACCCTGGCTCGACGGCGCGCCGCTGATGGCCAACAGCCGGCACCTCAAGGGCTCGGACTGGATTAACTTCCCGCGCGTCTCGAACGAGACCTGGGTCAAGGGCAATCTGGTGCTGATGGGCGATGCCGCCCATTCGGCGCATTTCTCGATCGGCTCCGGGACGAAGCTGGCGCTCGAGGACGCGATCGGCCTGGCCCAGGCCTTCGAGCGCCATGGCGAAGACGTGCCGACCGTGCTCGCGGCCTACGAGGCCGAGCGGCGGATCGAGGTGCTGAAGATCCAGTCGGCGGCGCGCAATTCGACCGAATGGTTTGAGCATGTCGAGCGCTATGCCGGGCTGGAGCCGGAGCAATTCGCCTATTCCCTGCTGACGCGCAGCCAGCGCGTCAGCCATGAGAACCTGCGGCTGCGCGACCGCACCTATCTCGACGGGGTCGAGCGCTGGCTGGGCGCCAAGGCCGGGGTTGAGCGGCCGACGCCGCCGATGTTCCTGCCGTTCCGCCTGCGCGACATGCGGCTCGCCAACCGGATCGTTGTCTCGCCGATGGCGACCTACAGCGCCGTGGACGGCCTGCCCGGCGATTTCCATCTCGTCCATCTGGGCGCCCGCGCGCTGGGCGGTGCCGGACTGGTCTTCACCGAGATGACCTGCGTCACGCCGGAAGGCCGCATCACGCCGGGCTGTGCCGGGATCTACACGGACGGCCAGATGGCCGCCTGGCGCCGCATCGTCCAATTCGTCCATGCGCAGTCCCCGGCAAAGATCTGCCTTCAGCTCGGCCATTCCGGGCCGAAAGGCTCGACCAAGCTCGGCTGGGATGGCATGGACGAACCGCTCGACGCCGGTAATTGGCCGCTGCTGGCGCCGTCGGCCGTCGCCTGGAGCCCGCACAACCAGGAGCCGCGGGCGATGGATCGGGCCGACATGGACGCGGTGCGCGCGGCCTTCGTGGCGGCGACGCGGCGCGCGGAGGCGGCAGGCTTCGACATGATCGAGCTCCATGCCGCCCACGGCTATCTGCTGTCGGCCTTCGTTTCGCCGCTGACCAACCGGCGCGGGGATGAATACGGCGGTAGCCTCGCCAACCGCCTGCGCTTTCCCCTGGAAGTGTTCGCCGCCATGCGGGCGGTATGGCCGGCGTCGAAGCCCATGTCGGTGCGCCTGTCGGCGACCGACTGGGTGCCGGGTGGCGTCACGCCGGAGGAGGCGGTCGAGATCGCCCGCGCGTTCCAGGCCCTGGGCGCCGACCTGATCGACGTGTCGGCCGGCCAGACCTCGATCGCGGCCAAGCCGGTCTACGGCCGAATGTTCCAGACGCCCTTTGCCGACCGGATCCGCAACGAGGCCGGCATCGCGACCATGGCGGTCGGCAACATCACCGAGGCCGACCAGGCGAACTCGATCCTGGCCGCCGGGCGCGCCGATCTGGTGGCGCTCGCCCGGCCGCATCTCTCCAATCCCCATTGGACGCTGCAGGCCGCCGCCGCCGCGGGCCACGGCGAGCAGGCCTGGCCGAACCCCTATCTGCCGGGCAAGGCCCAGCTCGAACGTCTGTTGGCGAAGGAGGCGCAATCCCATGAGTGACAAGCCACTGCAGGGCCTAAGCGCCGTCGTGACCGGCGGCGCCAAGGGCATCGGCCTCGCCATCGCCCGCCGGCTGCGGCAGGAGGGCGCCGACCTCATCATTCTCGGCCGCGACGGCGACGCGCTCGAGGCCGCGGCCGAGCGGCTCGATTGTTCCCAGGTCGTGGCCGACGTGACCGATGCGGCGGCGCTCGAGCGCGCCTTCGCGGTGATTGGGCATTTCGACATCCTGGTGAACAATGCCGGCGGGGCGCTGACGAAGCCGTTCGGCAAGCTCGAGCCCGACGATTGGCATGCCATGCTGGCGCTCAACCTGACGGCTGCCTATCACACCTGCCACCTGGCACTGCCGGGCATGCTGGCGCGGCGCTGGGGCCGCATCGTCAATATCGCCTCCACGGCGGGGCTCAAGGGCTACGCCTATGCCAGCGCCTATTGCGCGGCGAAGCATGGCCTGATCGGACTGACCCGGGCGCTGGCGCTCGAGACGGCGAAGACCGGCGTCACCGTCAATGCCGTCTGCCCGGGCTTCACCGACACGGATCTCGTCGCCCGCGCCGCCGAGCTGATCGAAAGCAAGACCGGCCGCAGCGCCGAGGAAGCCCGGGCGCATTTCGCGCAGTACAATCCCCAGGACCGCCTGATCCAGCCCGACGAGGTTGCCGAGGCGGTCGCCTTCCTGTGCCGGCGCGAGGCTGCCGCCATGACCGGCCAGTCCCTGATCGTGGCCGGCGGCGAGGTGATGTGATGAATTTCCAGGATTTCACGCCGACCCATTTCCTGTGGCGGCTCGACGGCAAGGTCGCGACCATCACGCTCAACCGGCCGGATCGCAAGAATCCGCTGACCTTCGAATCCTATGCCGAGTTGCGCGACACGTTCCGTGCGCTCGCGACCGCCGACGCGGTCAAGGCGATCGTCATCACCGGCGCCGGCGGGAATTTCTCGTCGGGCGGCGACGTGTTCGAGATCATCGGCCCGCTCACGGAAATGCGGATGCCGGAGCTGCTCGCCTTCACCCGCATGACCGGCGATCTGGTGAAGGCGATGCGCGCCTGCCCGCAGCCGATCGTCGCCGCGATCGACGGCATCTGCGCCGGGGCCGGCGCCATCATGGCCATGGCATCGGACCTGCGCTACGGCACGGCGGAGGCCAAGGTCGCGTTCCTGTTCACCCGCGTCGGTCTCGCCGGCTGCGACATGGGCGCCTGCGCCATGCTGCCCCGGATCATCGGCCAGGGCCGGGCGGCCGAGCTGCTTTACACCGGCCGCAGCCTGGGCGGCGCCGAGGCCGAGCGCTGGGGCTTCTTCAACGGGGTCCTGGCGCGTGAGACCCTGGTCGAGGAGGTCCGGGCGATGGCAGCCAGGCTCGCCGACGGCCCGACCTTCGCCCATGGCATGACCAAGACCATGCTGCATCGGGAATGGGCCATGGATCTCGACACCGCGATCGAGGCCGAGGCGCAGGCCCAGGCGATCTGCATGGCGACGAACGACTTCCGCCGGGCCTACGAGGCCTTTGCCGCGAAGCAGACGCCGAAATTCGAGGGCAACTGATGGCCGACAAGAGCTTCCTCGCCTGGCCGTTCTTCGCCGAGCGGCATCGTGCGCTCGCCGACCGGCTCGAAGCCTGGGCCGGCACGACGCTGGCCGAGCCGCACCCGGGCGATCTCGATGCCACCTGCCGGGCGCTGGTCGCGGCCCTGGGCGCGGCCGGCTTCCTCGCCGACGCGGTGCCGGAGGCGGGCGCCGACGCACTCGACGTGCGCAGCCTGTGCCTGGTGCGCGAAACCTTGGCGCGCCATTCGGCGCTGGCCGATTTCGCCTTCGCCATGCAGGGGCTCGGCACCGGCTCGATCACGCTTTACGGCACCGAGGCGCAGCGCGCGCGCTATCTACCCGCGGTGCGCGCCGGCCGTGCCATCGCCGGCTTCGCGCTGTCGGAGCCCGATGCCGGCTCCGACGTTGCCGCCATGCGGATGACCGCCGCTCCGGTGCCGGGCGGCTGGCGGCTCGACGGGATCAAGACCTGGATCTCGAACGGCGGCATCGCCGACCATTATGTCGTGTTCGCTCGGGTGGGCGATGTTCCGGGGACCAAGGGCATCGCCGCCTTCATCGTCGATGCCGCGACCCCGGGCCTCGAGATCGCCGAGCGGATCGAGGTGATCGCGCCCCATCCGCTCGCGACCCTGCGCTTCGATAATTGCGTCGTGCCGGACGACGCGCTGCTGGGGCAGCCGGGCGAGGGCTTCAAGATCGCCATGGCGACGCTCGACATCTTCCGCCCGACGGTCGGCGCCGCGGCGCTCGGCATGGCGCGGCGCGCGCTCGACGAGGCGCTGGCGAGGGCCCGGAGCCGGATCATCGGCGGCAAGCCGCTCGCCGAGCAGCAACTGATTCAGGCCAAGCTCGCCGACATGGCACTCGAGATCGACGCTGCCGCCTTGCTGGTCTATCGCGCCGCCTGGACCCGCGACGTGGAGAAGCGCCGCATCACGCGCGAGGCGGCGATGGCCAAGCTCTACGCCACCGAGGCGGCCCAGCATGTGATAGACGAGGCCGTGCAGATCTTCGGCGGCCTGGGCGTCAAGCAGGGCGTCAAGGTCGAGGAACTCTACCGCGAGATACGCGCGCTTAGGATCTATGAAGGGGCAAGCGAAGTGCAGAAGCTGATCATAGCGCGGCAGACCCTGCAGGAGCTGGCATCGTGAGCGCGCTCTGCTTCCTCCAGCCATCCGGCTGGCCGCGGCCCAAGGGCTATTCGAACGGCATCGCCGCCGCGGGCGAGACGATCTTCGTCGGTGGCCAGATCGGCTGGGACGAGACCGGCCAATTCGCCGAAGGCCTGGCCGCTCAGGTCGAGCGGACGCTCGCCAACATCGTCGCCGTGCTGGCCGAGGCCGGCGCCGGCCCGGCCGACATTACGCGGCTGACCTGGTATCTGGTCGATATCGAGGATTACATGGCGAGCCAAGCCGAAATCGGCGCCGCCTATCGCCGGGTCATGGGCCGGCATTTCCCGGTCATGGCCGTGGTCCAGGTCGTGCGCCTGGTCGAGCGCCAGGCCCTGGTCGAGATCGAGGCGACCGCCGTCAAAGCCCTCTGACGGGGCGCCGGTAGAACAGGTCCCACGTCTGGGCCCCGGTCTGGACGAAGCCATGCCGCTCGTAGAGGCGGATCGCGTCGCTGTCCTTGAGCACGGTCAGCACGACCGGCTTGGCCGCCGCGTCCGCCTCGGCCAGGAGCCGCCGCAACACGGCCGAGCCGAGCCCGCCGCCCTGGTAGGCCGGGTCCAGGTAGAATTGGTCGAGCTCCAACGCATCCGTCGCCGGCCGCAGCGCGACGCAGCCGGCCAGCGCGCCATCGACCAGGATCAGCCGGGTCACCGCGGGCGAGAACGCTGCGCGGAACCGGGCGCGCGCCCGGTCCGGATGCCAGCGGCCGACCTGCTCCAGCGACGGGCGCATGGCGGCGTGCCGGATGAATAGCAGGCGCTCGAAATCTGCCTCGGAAGCGGGGGCGAAGGTGAAGGGCATGGTGCACGGCATCGGCGGCGAATGGGCTCATTCGCTCTACGCAAGTTGCCGCGCGGCGTCAAATCGTGGGCGGTGCCGCCCGCACCGTTAATGGTGCACCAGAGCTGTGATCCCAACGGCTCGCTAGGCGGCTTTATCGTATTCGGCCGAGATGTCCTTGCCGGTGTAGTCCGGCATCAAGGCGGCCGCTACGATGCTCACGACCGCGCAGGCGGCGATGTAGATGGCGATGGCGTAGCCTGTGTGATATGCGGCGAACAGGGCGGTCGCGATCAGCGGTGCCGGGCCGCCGGCGATGATCGAGGCGAGCTGATAGCCGAGCGAGGCGCCGCTATAGCGCAGCCGCGGGGTGAATGCCTCGGCGATCAGCGCGGCCTGGGGACCGTACTGGATGTCGTGCGGGATGAGCGAGAGAACAATCGCGATGAAGACCGCAGCGGGAGCCGCGCTGTCAAGCAGGCCGAAATAGAGGAAGCCGAACAGCCCGGTCACCGCGGCACCGATCAAGTATGTCTTTCGCCGCCCGATCCGGTCGGAGATATGGCCTGACAGCGGGATCGTGAAGAAGGACACGCACGAGGCGACGAGCACCGCGGTCAGGATCTGGTCCCGCGGCATCTTCAAGGTGCCGGTCCCGTAGGCAAAAACGAAGGCGGTGAAGATATAGAAGGGCGCCTGCTCGGCCATGCGCAGGAAGGCAGACAGGATGATTTCGCGCGGCTGTTTGCGCAGCACCTCGACGATCGGCGCGCGCTCGACCCGCTTTTCTCGGACGAGTTGCTGGAAGACGGGGGTCTCGAGGATCCCGAGCCGGATCCACAGGCCAATGCCGATCAGCACGATGCTGAGCAGGAATGGCACGCGCCAGCCCCAGGTCGTGAAATCGGCACCCGACCACGAGCTGAAGCCCAGGATCACCAGGTTCGACAGGAACAGGCCGGACGGCACGCCGAATTGCGGCCACGAGGCGATCAGCCCGCGGTTGCCCTGGCCCCGGGCCCACTCCATCGAGATCAGGACGGAACCGCCCCATTCGCCGCCGACGCCGATGCCTTGCAGCATACGCAAGACAGTCAGGATGACTGCGCCCCAGATGCCGATCGAGGCATAGGTCGGCACGAAGGCGACGAGGAATGTGGCGATGCCCATCAGCAGCAGCGTCGAGATGAGTGTCGCCTTGCGGCCGATCCGGTCCCCGTAATGGCCGAAGATCGCGGCGCCGATCGGCCGTCCGACGAAGCCGACGAAATAGGTGCCGAACGCCGCCAGCGTCCCGGTCAACGGATCTTCGTTGGGAAAGAAGAGCTTCGGAAAGACCAGACCGGCGGCCGTGCCGTAGATGAAGAAGTCGTACCACTCGATTGTCGTGCCGACCGTCGCCGCGATCACCGCCTTGCGCAGTTCCATGCTGTGCTGGGCATCTGAAAGTCCGCCGTGCATGGCAGTAATGGCCATGGCCGCGCCCTCCCTGCCGTAGTCCTCATCGTTTAGAGGACTTATCTTTCGTCTGTCATAATATCACTTTTGACGACAGCGTCTCAAGAAATGTCGTGAGTGATCGGGGAGGGGACTGGCCAAATCGGTGGCGACAATTGATCGCAGAACGGATCAGACTTGACTCACTTCTACGCGAATTGTCCCATCGCCGCCTTTCTTCGCGTCGAGCAAGGTCAATTCCGCCGCGCGCACCAGCTCCGCCGCGGTGCGGCCCTGCCTCGCAGCGGCGATGCCGGTGCTGAAGGTAGCGCTGACCGCCACGCCCGACCCGCCATGGACCATGGCGGCGAAGGCGATGCGGATGCGGTCGAACAGTTCCTCGGCCATGTCGGGCACGGTCTCGGGTAGCAGGATGGCGATACGGTCGCCGCCGAAGCGGCCGAGAAGGTCGCTGCGGCGCAGGCGCCGGCGCAGCAGCAGGGCGAGGGCGCGGAGCACGCCGTCGCCGACCGGATAGCCGTGGCGCTGGTTCAGCGCACGGAAGCGGTCGATGTCGAGGATGGCGAGGGTCAGCGGCCGGTCCATGCGCGCGGCCCGGGCGAGTTCCGCCTCGATCCGGCGGTCGAAGGCGCGATGGGTCAGCAGGCCGGTGAGGGGGTCCTGGGCGATCAGGGTCCGCAGCAGCCGCCGCTGCTCGGCGCGGGCCGCGACCGCCGCGCGCAACCGGTTCGCGGGCACCGGCTTCGCCAGGAAATCGTCGGCCATGGGGCCGCCCAAGGCGAGCTGGCGCTGGACCTCGGCGGCGCTGGCCAGGATCAGGACCGGCAGGTTCGACCAGACCGGGAATTGCCGGATGACCGTCGCCAGCTCCACGCCGGTGCAGTCGGGCAGGGCGGCATCCATCAGCAGCATGTCGGGCGAAAAATCGGCGAGCGTTTCGAGGATGCGCAGGGCCGCCGGCGCCACGCGGGTCTGCATGCCCGATCGTTCGAGCAGAGCCGCGGTCCGGTCGGCCTCGATCGGATCGGCGGCCAGCACCAGCACCCGGTTGGCCTCCCGCTCGTCGAGCGTCGCCAGCAGGTCGAGCCGGCCGATCAGTTCCGAGCTTTCGGCCGGCCAGGGCAGGAAGACGTCGATACCGGCGCGCACGGTGGCGAGACGCGCGCCGATGTCGCCGCGGCCGGCCAGGAGCACGGTCGGGATGGGCGGGTTGCGATCGGCGTTGAGCGCGGTCACCGCCGCGATCGCCCGTTCCGGCGTTTCCTCGCCGCTGCCGTCGATCAGCACCACGACCGGCTCCAGCTCGGCGACCGCGATCAGCAGCGCCTCCTGTGTCGCGAAACCCTCGGGCTGATAGCCATATTGCCGGAGTTGGTCGACCAGGTGCCGGCTGCGCTCGGGATCCTCGTCGAGCAGGTAGAGCGTCTTGGTCGCCCGCCCCGGCCGGCGCGGTACGGCGGCCGGGGCGGCTGTCGGGTCGATCGAGCCGCCCGCGGCAAGGGCGTCGGCCGCGTCGCCGATGGCGCGCTTCTGGTCCGCCGACGGCCTCCCGGCCTGCGTCAGCGCCTGGGCGGTCAGCCGCTCGAGCCGTGCCGCGCGCGCGGAAAGCTCGGTGAAGCCGAAGGTGCCGGCCGAGCCCTTGAGGCTGTGGGCGAGCAGGCGCAGATCGGCAGCGGTTTCGTCCGGCCAGTCGCCGGCGGCCGGCGGCTTCAGTGCCGCGACGCGCGACAGCCTCTGCGGCAGATCCTGGATGAAATGGTCGCGCAGGACCGCGAGCCTGCGCTCAAGATCTTCAATCGTCCCAGCCATGATGACGCATCCAAATCTCCGACACGGTCTGGGCGACCGACATCGGGTCAAACGGCTTTGCCAGTACGTCGAGCGCGCCCAGCTCCAGGAGCGCCTGGACCTCGGCGCGTTGCGCCTTGGCCGTGAAGAACACGATGGGAACCGTCTCGAGCCCGGGGGTCCGGCGCAGGGCCGAGAAGGTCTCGGGCCCATCCATCCGGGGCATCATGACGTCGAGCAGGATGAGGTCGGGCCTGAAGGCGAGCGCCTCGGCGAGCGCGCTCTCGCCGGATTCGCAGGCCTCGACGGTAAAGCCGCCCATCACTTCGAGCGCGATCTTCGCGACCTCGCGGATGTCGGGCTCGTCATCCACATAGAGGATGCGGCTGAGCGGCGGGAAACGCTCGCTCATGGCGTACGCTTCAGCTTGCGCTTCGAGAGCGGAGCGCGTTCCAGGTGCAGCCTCCGGGACCAATGTGCTTTCAGCAAGGTACGCCCTCTAGGCATCGACAACCGCAACGCGATCATGCGCAGACCGTGCTTTCTGGAGTGTGAAGACCATCACTTGCCAAACCGGCGGCGACATGCCGGCCGCTCATCAGCAAAGCCTCGATATGGCTGAGGAGTTCCGTGTTGCTGGTCAGCGATTTCAGCAGCACGTCCGCGACCTGCTGCGTCCGCTCCGGTTCCGGCGCCTGGGCGGAGAAGATCAGGACCGGCGTCAGGCGATGGGTCCGATGCTCGGTCAGATGGCTCAGCAGCTCATAGCCGGTGCCGTCGGGCAGGCCCAGATCCAGGATGATCAGGTCGAACTGCGCGTGGGCCAGTTGCTCCATTGCCTGGCGCTGGGTTCGCACGCTCGTCATTCGGGCCCGGTCGCCCACCAGATGATCGAGCACCGAGGCCAGGTCCTCGTCGTCCTCGACATGCAGGATGTGCGCCTTATCGGCGCCGACCGGGCGCATGGCGCCGGTCAGCGCCTGGATCAGCCGGTGCGGATTGATCGGCTTGCCGATCCAGTCGAGGATGCCGAGCACGCTGCCGTTGACCTCGGCATGGGCTTCCTCGGCCCGGGCCGACACGACGATGACCGGCAGGCTCACGGTCGCGGGGGCCGCGCGCAGATCCCTGAGCAGCGCGATGCCGTCGCCGTCGGGCAGCAGCAGATCCAGGATCAGCGCGTCGAATTCCTCCTCGGCCAGAGCCGCCCGCAAGGCGGCAGCCGTGTGGACGAGCCGCGCGCTCGAACCGCGGCGCCGGATCATGTCGCCGATCAGGTCGGCAAACAGGGGATCGTCCTCGCACACCAGCACCCGCTGCGGCACGGCCGGCCGCTGCTGCTGTTGTTGCGGCGGGAGCGGGGCTGCCGGCAGGTCGAAGTGAAAGGTCGTGCCGCGCCCTTCCGCGGTTTCGAAGCCGATCCGGCCGCCGAACCGTTCGACAATCGCCTTGGCGATCGACAGGCCCAGGCCGGTGCCGCCTTTGGCGCGCCGGTCGGAACTGTCGGCCTGGGTGAAACGGGCGAACAGCCGGTCGCGGAACCCCTCGGGGATGCCGTCGCCATGGTCACTGACGAAGATGCGCACGCCATCGTCCAGGGATGCCGCGCCGATCTCGACCTGGCCGCCGTCGGGCGAATATTTGACCGCGTTGGAGACCAGATTGTTGACCACCTGGATGAAGCGGTCGCCGTCGACCTCGATTTCCACGTCGGGTTCGATATCGACCAGCTTCAGGCTGACGCCGCGCGGCAGGCCGTAGCCCCGGTTCGCCTCGACCGCCTGGTGCAGCAGCGGCATCAGCGCCTGGGGCTTGAGATCGAACTCCATATGCCCCTGCTCGATCTTTTCGACATCGAGGATGTCGTTGATCAGCCGCGTCAGCCGCTGGCAATTGCTGCTGGCAATGTCGACCAGCCGTTTGGCGCCGTCGGGCAGGGTGCCCATGGCGCCGCCCGCGACCAGGCCGAGCGAGCCTTGGATCGAGGTGAGCGGCGTGCGCAATTCATGGCTGACGGTCGAGACGAAGGCGCGCTTCGCCAGATCGGCCTGCTTCCATTCGGTCGAATCCAGGATCAAGCCATCCCAGATCAGCTCGCCGTCGTCGCCCGGCCGGGGAAAGGACAGGAAGCGCAGCCACTTGGCGTGTCCGTCGGAGTCCGGGGCGTGGAATTCGAAGAAGACCTGCTCATGCCGCTCGGCAGCGCGGGCGAGGGCGGTCACGAAGCGGTTGCGATCGTCCGGCGGCATCAGGTCCAGGATGCCGTTCTCGACGCCGATCAGGCTGTCCGGCGCCCGGCCGATCAACTCGCGCACCCCTTCGCTGACATAGGAGACGACCAGCGGGCCGTTGGGCCCGCCGAACAGGCGCAGCACGGCGCCCGGCAGATTGGCCGTGACCGAGCGCAGCCGGCTGTCGCTGGCGGCCAGCGCGATCTCGCGCTCGGAGATGGCGGCGACGAAGAACTCGAGCGCACGCGCCATGTCGGCGATCTCGTCGTTACCATGGGTGTCGATGGCCGCGACCTGGCCGGCGACATGGGTCCGCATCGCCTCCTGCAGCCGCCGCAGCCGATCGATGACGCTGCGGCGGATGAAGAGGAGGATGAAGCCGGCGGCGGTGATGCACAGGAGCGTGAGGGCGAGGATCAGGCGGTTCTGCCGGTCGGTCAGGGCCGAGACCGCGCCGCTCGTATCGAGGATCTCGTGCGCGATGTCATAGGAGACCCTGGCGGCGGCCGCATCGAACCGATCGGCGAACAGCTTGTTCGCGGCGAGCGACGATTGGATCTGCCGCGTCGTGTCGATGAGGCGGGCGCGCGCCGCCAGGAGACCGGACTCGCCGCGGGCGAGTGCGTCCACCGCCTGTTGCCAGGCCGTTGCCTGCGCGCGGCTGGCGGGCGGCAGGTCGCCCAGCAGGTTTTGGCCGATGTCGAGGCGCCGCTCGATTCCCTGGCGCATGCGCTCCAGGTCGGCCGTCTGCGTTGCGTTGTTTGTCGCAAGCAGCGCCGTGACCGTCTGGCCTGCGTTGAAGCGCCAGTTATGGAAGGCTTGGGCGGCGGTCTCCTGGGCCGCGAGGTCGGCGGCGAAGGCCTCGATCCGTTTCTGGTCGGCCTTTGCGGCCAGCAGCCGTTCGAGCCGGGCGCTGGTTACCCCAGTCGGGCCTTCCTCCGGCGATTGGAACGATCTGAGCTCGGTATCGAGACCGGCCAGTTGGGCGAAGCGGGCCTGGACTTGCTGGTCCAGGTCCAGCTTCACTTCGACCGCACGATCGAGGGTGCCGAGGTTGTCGAACAGGCTCGTCCGAAGCTGCGTCAGCATCTGGAACCGATCGCCGCCGACGCCCTTTTCCTTGAGGCGCTTGATGAATTCGTCGAGTGCCGCGACCTGGTCGACGATGCGGAGGGCCAGCGTGCGCCGGGCGAACTGGCTGTCGGCGACGACGAGCGCCGGTGCCGACGCGACGATCGCCTGAGCCTGCTGCGAGAGCTGGGAAGCGGCGCTGATGACCGGCAGATCGGTGTTCGCGATCTGGTCGAAATCGCCGCGCAGATCCGCGAACGACAAGAATGCGATCGAGCCGACAAGAACCGTTAGGCCGGCAAGAAGCATCAGTCCAATCGTGAGGCGCGCGGCAATTTTAAGGTGCAGGATGGCCATACCTCTTTCCGGATCGGCGCGCGCCGACGGTGACCAGGCGCCGCGACGCCGGACCGAACCACGACCGGGACTATGACAGGGGTTGGCGTTTCCTTCCAGAGGTTGAACACGCATGCGGCGAATCGCGGCGTGACCTCACCGGTTGTATCGAAGGCGGGCACTTGACCTAGGGAGGAACAGGCGTTCATCTCTATAGGGTGCAGGGCGGAGATCAGGAGACGCAATGTCGAACGATACCGGCGAACGGCCGAAAGTGCTTCTCGTCGAGGACGATCCGACATTGTCGCGCCTCTACACCGCCTACCTGGAACGGGCCGGAGTGGAGCCTTGGCACGCCGCAACGGTGGCGGAGGCGCGGGCGGCACTCGCCCAGATGCGGCCGTCGGTGGTGCTGCTCGACCTCGTCCTGCCGGACGGCCACGGATTCGAGGTGCTGCAGGCCCTGCGCGACGGCGAGTTCGATGCGCCGGTCATCGTCGTCACTTCCGGCGGCTCGATTTCCTCGGCGGTCGAATCCATGCGCGCCGGTGCCTATGATTTCCTGGTGAAGCCGTTCAGCCCGGAACGGCTTCAGGTGACGCTGAGCAACGCCATGGAGCTTCGGCGCCTGAAGCGGATCGAGCGGACGCTCGCATCGGAAGCCAATGTCGATGGGTTCGAGGGTTTCATCGGCGTCTCGCCGGCGATGCAGGTGGTCTATCGCGTGATCCGGGATGCGGCGCCCTCGAAGGCGGCGATTTTCGTGACCGGCGAGAGCGGCACCGGCAAGGAACTGGCGGCCGAGGCGATCCATCGGCTGAGCCCGCGCGCGAAGGGCCCGTTCGTGGCGTTGAATTGCAGCGCCATGCCCCGCGATCTGGTTGAGAGCGAGCTGTTCGGCCATGTGAAAGGCGCTTTCACCGGCGCGCTCGCCGCCCGCGAGGGCCTGGCCGCGCGCGCCGACGGCGGCACCATGTTCCTGGACGAGATCGGCGAGATGGATCTGCCGCTCCAGGCGAAGTTGCTGCGTTTCATCCAGACCGGAACCTATCAGCCGGTCGGCAGCGACGTGGTGAAGAAGGTCGACGTGCGCTTTGTCTGTGCGACGAACCGCGACCCGCTCGGCGAGATCAGCGCCGGACGGTTCCGGGAGGACCTCTATTACCGATTGAATGTCGTGCCGATCCTGATGCCGGCGCTGCGCGAGCGCGGGACCGACATCATCCTGATCGCGCGCCATTACCTGAACCAGTTCGCCGCCGAAGAGGGCAAGAGCTTCGACGGCTTCGATCCCGAAGCCGAGCGGCTGCTGATGGCCTATCCCTGGCCCGGCAATGTGCGCCAGCTATCGAACGTGGTCCGGAACGTCGTGGTGCTGTCGCCGAGCGGCGTCGCCACGGCCGCCCTGCTGCCCGCGATCGTGCGCGATGCGGCACCCTTGCCCAGGATGGTCGCGGCCGGCGGCTCCGTGGCGCCGCGCCAGGGCATCCGCCCGATGGCGGTGGTCGAGCGCGAGGTGATCGAGGCGGCCCTCGCCGAGGCCAGCGGGAACGTCGGCCGCGCGGCGGCGCTCCTGGAGATCGACGCCTCGACCATTTATCGCAAGAAACGTGAATGGGCTAAACTCGATCGGTGAAACTTCTTCTCTCCTAAACGCGTTGGTGAGGCCGGACCGCTATGTTAAGCAGGCCCTGCCAGTCGCACCCGCTGCGTCCGGCGACGTTGCCGCGTTGAACGTGACGGAGAGATGGCTTGAGGCGTGCACTGATCACCGGGATTACCGGACAGGACGGATCGTATCTGACCGAGCTTCTGCTCGGTAAGGGTTACGAGGTTCATGGCGTGCTGCGCCGCGCGAGCTCGTTCAATACCGAGCGAATCGATCATCTCTATCGCGACCCCCATGTCGCCGGTCCGAAGCTGACGCTCCATTACGGCGACGTCACGGACGGTACCGTGCTCCGGCGGGTCCTGGAGAAGGTCCAGCCGGACGAGGTCTATAATCTGGCGGCGCAGAGCCATGTGCGCGTCTCGTTCGACGTGCCGGAATATACCGCCGACGTGGTCGCGAGCGGCGCGCTCCGGCTGCTCGAGGCGGTGCGCGACCACATGGACAACGCCAAGAAGCCGGTGCGGGTCTACCAGGCCGGCTCGTCGGAGATGTTCGGCGCGGCGCATCCGCCGCAGAGCGAGGCGACGGCGTTCTATCCGCGCAGCCCCTACGCGGTCAGCAAGGTGGCGGCGCACTGGTACGGCATCAACTACCGCG
>Ga0209166_10001705_pt1 | contig 17765 bp, 14 predicted proteins | sample Coa_R1_3_FD_187151 | JGI IMG/M metagenome (GOLD analysis project Ga0209166, IMG submission 187151) | Surface soil microbial communities from Centralia Pennsylvania, which are recovering from an underground coalmine fire - Coalmine... | ecosystem: Environmental > Terrestrial > Soil >... | reverse complement strand
CCAGAAGCAAAACGTCGTGACCGCGCCGGCGAAGGGGTGGAATTTCAACCGGGAAGGCCGCCAGGCGAAAATAAAGGTCATCGCGAAAAAGTTTTTTCTCCACTGCGTCGCGCAAGGGACGGTTGGTAGCCGCGACAATGCGAACCTCCACGGTAATCGTCTGAGTGCCGCCAATGCGCTCAAAAGTTTTCTCTTCAATCAGGCGAAGCAATTTGGCCTGCGCGGGCGGAGGCATTTCCGCGATCTCATCCAGGAAAAGTGTGCCGCGATTGGCCAGCTCGACTTTGCCCATCTTGCGCCCCGCAGCTCCGGTAAACGCTCCTTTCTCGTGTCCAAATAGTTCGTTTTCAATCAGGTTTTCTGGCAGGGCGGCGCAATTAATGGTAACGAAGGGCAACTCACGCCGGGGGCTGAGGCCGTGCAGCGCGCGCGCGAAAAGTTCTTTGCCGGTGCCGCTTTCGCCCTGCAGCAGGACGGTCGCTCCTGTTGCAGCCACCCGGCGGATGGCCTGCTCCACCTCCTTCATGGAAGCGTCTTCTCCGATGATCGCGGCCAGTCCATAGCGCGAGGCCGCTTCTTCACGCCACAAAAGATTTTCACGCGAGCGGGCTTGGTCGAGGAGGGCTCGCTCCACCAGCAACAATAAATGTGGAATCTCAAAAGGCTTTTGGATGAAATCAAGCGCGCCTTCCTTCATTGCCATCACCGCGTCATCCACAGAGCCGAAGGCGGTCATGATAACGACGGCCACGGATTCGTCCAGTTCTTTGGCGGCGCGAAGGATATCGAGCCCGCTGGGGCCGGGGAGTTTGAGGTCGGTGACGATAATAGGAAAACGGCGGGTGCGGATTTTAGCCAGGGCGGTCGAGCCGTCGGGCGCTTCCTCCACAATGTGCCCCGCCTGGGTCAAGGCTAGCCGAACCATTTCCCGCAAAACCTCTTTGTCTTCGACCAGCAGGATGGCTTCAGGCATGAGCAGTACGCGGGGGCGCAGGGCCGGAACGCGAGACGCAATTCAAATCAGCATGGGGGGTCTTTATTCGGTTTCGCTCCACTCTGGTGGGGCGCCGCTTTCGTCGAACTCTTTTTTAAGATCGTCCAAAGCTCGTTTTGCTTTGTCGGTCGTCGCGGCTGCCGTTTCCATTTCCGTTTGCCGGGCGGCCAATTTACCGTTGATTTCTGTCTGAGCTTCCGCAGAGGGTTCCTGAACCTGGCGCATCTTCAGCAAATCAATTTCATCCTGCACCAGTTTCTGAGCTTCTTCAGCCTGAGCAAGGTTGGCTCGCGCGGCCCGAAACTTCGCTTGCCAGTACTCCTTGCTCTTCTTGTCTTTCTTGCCTTCAGCATTCTTGGCCGGAGGAATTTCCTTTGGGATGTCAGGTTCAATGGAAGTGGGCCCGGTTTGCAGCCAACTGGGCTCGCCACCGTCGCGGCGAAGCTGGTCCTGCAAATCCGAAATAGCCTGATCGTCCTGTTCAATGGCCAGTTTTTTTGCGTTCACTTTTTTCTCAACATCGGCAATGTCCGAGCGCGAGTAGTCCTGCTGCAAAGCCTTGTTGGGGTCGTTATAGTATTGGATGTTGCTTTGGGCCTGGTGTTTTTGCAGCACGTCAAGCTCGCGCTGATCCATTTCCTTCCGCGCCAGCAATTTGGCATAAGCCTTCTGATAGTATTTCGCGCCGTGGCCCCCGGTTGAGGACGTGCCCGCGGTGCTGCCCTCGGAAGAAGATGAAGTGTCGGGCGTGACAGTCACGCCGCCTTCCGCTCTGGCCGCTGGCAGATCGTCGTTGGTATATACTTTTACAGGTTTCGTGCCAACCTGGGTGGCCTGGTCTTGTTGCGCCTTTAATTGTCTGGCGTAGTCGGCAATCGAGGTTGGTTGCTGAACGGTCGTGGATGATTGTGCCAAGCCAACGCCAGCCACGGAAATACCGCACAGGAACGCGCCCAATAATCCAATCGTCATCAAGCGTTTCATAGTGTCCTCTCTCCCGGTGGCGCCGCGAGCTATCCCTCTGCTCAATCTACGCCGGACGGCGATGGAAATCAAGCCCTTACATGGATTGCCGCCACCGGAAATAAGCTCTACACCTTAACTTAGAAGCGGTCCAGTCCGGTGGGTTGCCTTCTTCTGGATCGTCGTTAAGTCCTCTCGCCACTGCTTGATTTCGACATCACTTGCAGCCCATAGTTCAAATCCGCAACTGAAACCCCGGAATCAAAGTTTGGATGCAGTCCGATTATTGCCGCCAGCCCAATTGCAGATATAATGGCAGGTGATGGCCATTCACAGCGTCTACACGTTATCCAAGGACGATGCGGAAGCGCGCAATTGGCTGGCGTTCTTCCGCCGCCACGGGTATTCCAAACTTTCAAACTTGATGATCGAGCGGGTCTATTGGCTGGAGGGTAACATCAAGGTTGACGCCTTGCTATCGCTGCTGGCGAATCCGCTTTACCAGATTACGGCGCCGCAAACGCAACTCGATCTCGCCTCCGGGCCGGTGGTTGAAATCGCCTACCGTCCCGCGGTGACCGATCCTGAAACGCCTTCCATCCTTGCAGGGGCTCACGCTCTCGGTGAATCTGGACTTGAATTTGCCCGGCTCAGCAAGCGTTACCAGTTTATCGGCCTGGATGATGACGTGGCGAAGAAAATTGCGGCGCGATTCCTTTACAACAAAATTGTGGAGCGCGTCCGCGAGCCGAACGAAATTGTTTCCACGCTGCGGCCTTCGGGCAAGCCTGACGCTGTAGCCACGATTTCGCTGGCCAACTTAAGCGACGATGAATTGACGGCGTTATCGCGCGCACGTTCGTGGTACGCGCCGCTAAGTCAGATGCACGTGATCCAGATGCACGAGGCAACTCGCGGGCGGGCGCACACGGACGCGGAAATAGAAATCCTGGCGCAAACGTGGAGCGACCATTGCTATCACACCACGTGGAAAAGTCTCGGACTGCTCAAGCGGCTGACCCAGGCGACGGAACGAATTCACCATCCGCTGGTTGTCTCAGTGTTCAAAGACAACGCCGGCGGCATCGAGTTTTATGATGGCTGGGTGGTGACGATTAAAGGCGAGACGCACAATTTTCCCAGCTCGATCGCTCCTTTTGGCGGCGTGGCCACCAAGCATGGCGGAGTGATTCGCGACACGCTGGGCTTTGGCAAGGGCGCCTACCCGATTGGCGGAACGACCATCATGGGCACCATGGATCCGCGCCTGGCGGAGGACGCTGTTCCATCAGGCGCGCTCCACCCGCAGTTGATTGTCACGGAATCGATTCGCGCCACGGGGTACTACACCAACCCGATGGGCATTCCGATGATGCACCCGGTCTACCGGATTCATCCCGGGTATGCAAAGTGCCTGGCGCTTGGACATTCATTCGGATTGATTCCTCGCAAATATGCGTTGAAGGATGCGCCGCAGCCGGGCGACGTGGCGCTGCTGATCGGAGGCGATACCGGACGCGACGGCATCCACGGCGCCACGGTGAGCTCCACAGGAATGACGGGAGAAACACTGGAGCGAGAAGCCGCCGCAGTGCAGATTGGGCATCCCATCACCGAGCGCCGATTTGCGTCAGCGATCCCCGTGCTGAGGGACGCGGATTGCATTCGTGCCATCACTGATCTCGGAGCGGGCGGCATATCGTGCGCCGCAGGCGAAATGGGCGCGGAGACGGGAGTGGCGCTCGACCTCGATGCGGTCCCGCTGAAAGATCAAAGCCTGACGGCGTGGGAGATTCTTCTTTCAGAATCGCAAGAGCGCATGTTGCTGGCGATTCCACAGGCAAAGCTTTCTGAAGCGCATGAAATTTTGAATCGCTATGAAGTGGGACATTGCACCCTCGGGCAATTTACGGATACGGGAAAACTCGAAGCCACGTGGCACGGAGAGCGCGTGGTGGATCTTGAAATGTCTTTTCTGTGGGAAGCGTGTCCCATTGATTCGATTCACGTGTCCGAACCGAAGCGTAATCTCACGCCTCTCGATATTCCTGAACCGCGCACCAAACAAGAATGGGGCAATGCCTTCCACCGCGTTCTCTCGCACTATCACTGTTGCGACCAGCTTGCTGCGGGTTCGCGATTCGATACCACCGTGCAGGGCAGGACGGCGGTGGGCCCGTACGGCGGCCGCAATCACCGCATGCCCACCAACATCGCGGTCTCAGCGCCGCTGCACGGCAAGCCCTACGGGGTAATCACCACGGTGGCCATCAATCCGTTTTACGGGGAAATCGATCCGGCGCGCATGGCCCGTTTGATGGTGATTGAGGCGATCACCAAGGCCGTGGTGGCGGGGGCAGACTATCGCGAGATGGCGCTGTGCGACAATTTTTATACGCCCAAGGTTCGGCCTGATGTGGCCTGGGATTTGAAACAGATGGTCGAGGCCATTGCGGATTTTTCTGCGGCCATCGGCGTGCCATTCATATCCGGCAAGGACTCAAGCTCCGGGACGTTCGAGGCGGGTGGCAGAAAAATTGATGTTCCTATGACGCTTGCAGTGGCGACAATAGGCCGCGTGCCCGATGTCAGGAAAATCGTGACCAAGGACTTTAAACGGGCCGGAAATAAGCTCCTTCTGGTAGGTGATGCCGATCCTTCTTATTTGGGCGGAACAGTCTATGCTGATAGCTTCGGCCAGCGGGGCGATCGGCTCTATGATCCAGGTGACACGGACGCCATGGTTCGATTATGGGACGGCCTCCATCAGCTCCAAATGGAAGGGAAGTATGTTTCGGGTTCGGCGATCGCGGAAGGCGGAATCGCGCTACGCCTTTTCGAGGCGGCGTACGGCTCGGGTTTGGGAGCGCTGATAGACTTGGTGGGAATGGGACTTGGGTTCGGAGAGTTCTCCGAACGCCGCGAGTACAAAGCAGGGAAGCGAGCCCCAGATCCCCGATATGACGACCCGCGCAGGGATGCCTTGGTTTTTGGCGAGTTCATTGGTTCTGTTATCCTGGAAGTTCCCCCGAACTGTCGGATTGAGAGTTTTCCCGGAGGCGTCTTTTATACCCTTCTCGGCGAAGTCATCTCCGAGCCTCAAATAGAGGTGAGCGACGCGGAAAACTTTCTCTGGCAGGACTCCATTTCCAAGCTGGCAGAAAGTTGGGGTAAAACTTTTCGTGAGGTGGTCGAATGAGTTCCCCCGTAACCGCAATTCTTTATGCGCCCGGCACCAATTGCCAGGAAGAGACTGCGGCCGCCCTCGAGCTGGCGGGCGGCAAGAGCGAACTGGTTCTGCTTCGCGACCTGCTGGACGGGCGAAAGCGGCTCGCCCAATATCAAGCGGCGATAATTCCGGGAGGCTTTTCCTACGGCGACCATCTGGGCGCGGGAAGAATTTTCGGCACGCTGCTTGTGGCGCAATTGCGCGAGCAACTGGTGGAATTCCTGGGCGCTAAAAAGCCGTTGCTCGGCGTATGCAATGGGTTCCAAGTTTTGGCGGAGGCTGGAATCCTGCCTCGTCGGTCACCGGGCCAGCGCACCATGGCCCTGCTTGAAAACCAGTCAGCGAAGTTTGAGGACCGAAAAATTCATCTTGTCGTGACCGCGGAAAAATCCATGTGGACACAAGGCTTGGAAGGCCAGGTGCTGGCCATGCCGACGGCTCACGGCGAAGGAAGACCGTTATTTTGCGAAACATCGAATCAAGACTCAACCCACGTAGTCCTGCGCTTTGCCGATGCGGGCGGGAAGACTGCCACGAAATATCCCGAGAATCCCAATGGTGCTCCGGGCAGCGTGGCCGGAATCACCGATGACACGGGAATCGTACTTGGGCTGATGCCCCACCCGGAGCGCGCCTCCTTGCCCGCCCACTATTCGCAGGACGGGTTACAAATTTTCAAGAATCTAGTGTGCTGGCTGGCCCAATCCTGAGCAGGAAAAGCAATGGCACACAGTCAATCATCCCTGAATTTAAATCGTCCTTTGGATGGGCGTTGACTTTGCTGTTTTTCGCCGTATGCCCTCAAAGCTTAGAAATGCCCCTCCTCAAATAATGCTCAAGTTTTGCCCCCACTCTGCCGATGCATCAATACGAGGGTAAATATATGGGCAGACTCTTTTGCCCAAAAGGTGATGGCAACCAATGAAAGGAAACATTTTGAAGGGAAAAGTATTGGCGGTGGATGACGACCCGGCGATCAGCAACCTGATACACGACAAATTAACTGGCGAAGGATTTACGTGTCTTAGTTGCTCGAGTGGTGAAGAGGCGCTGGAGGTGCTCGAGCGTGAAACCTTCGACATCATCATTACCGATCTTAAAATGCCGGGCATCTCTGGATTGGAGCTGATTGAGGAAGCTCGCAAAAAGCATCCACGCGCGGCCTTCCTGATTGTGACTGGGGTGGACGACATACGCGTGGGCATTGATGCCATGAAGCGCGGGGCGGACGATTATTTGGTGAAACCATTTCAACTTGACGCCCTGCTGGCAAGCGTTGCCCGCGTGCAGACCCAAAAGGACCTGAAGCTGGAAGTGGAGAAGTACCGCGAGTCCCTGGAAGAAATGGTTGAACAACGGACCAAGCAGCTTCACGTGGCGATGAAACGCATTGAATTGACTTACGATGAGACGCTGGAGGCGCTGGGCTCGGCGCTGGACTTGCGTGATAACGAGACGGGCGGACATTCGCGCCGCGTCAGCCTTTATTGCCTGGAGATGGCGCGGAAGTACGGTTGTTCAGACGGGCAGCTCAAACAGATCGCGCGTGGCTCTTACCTGCACGACATCGGGAAGATTGGCATTCCGGACTCGATTTTGCTCAAGCCGGGAAAACTTACTCCTGAGGAAAGAGCGGTCATGGAGTCGCACGCGCGCGTCGGTTACGAGTTGGTGAGCCGGGTGGCCTTTCTGGTGGGCGCGGCTGAAATTGTTCTCGCGCACCAGGAACGGTATGACGGTACCGGATATCCGCAAGGCCTGATGGGTGAAGAGATACCTCTCGGAGCTCGAATTTTTTCCGTGGCGGATACGCTTGACGCCATGACTTCCGACCGGCCCTACCGCAACGCATTACCGTTTGCAAAAGCGCAGGCCGAAATCACCCGCGAATCCGGGCGGCAGTTTGACCCTGAAGTGGTTCGAGTATTTCTCTCGCTGCCCGCATCGGCGTGGCAGGAGATTCGGTACCGCTCCGCCAACTGGCGGGTGACCAGAGGAACAGGCGACCCCGGGGACGGTCGCTATCCCCTTGCCGCCTAACCATGAACCGACCAATTGGCGATTCAGCCCTGAGCGTTTCATGTCGAGCTTGGTCGTTGCGGATCGAGCCAGGATGGCAAAATGGAAAATTTAAGTCCAATGCCTAAACTCGAAAGCCAGGGGTAAAATCAAAACGTTTACGCCCGCGATTTCCGACCCGGGGCTTCGTGCAGAAGAGGCAGAACCACAGCAAAGGTCGTTCCCTGAGATGAGCTGTTTTCAAGAGTTACCAGCCCTCCATGACTCAAGATAATCTTCTGGACCAGCGCAAGCCCCAGCCCGTTGCCTGAAGCCTTGGTGGTAAAAAATGGAATGAAAATCTTTTCACGGTCAGCCGGGGGAATACCTTGACCTGAATCAGAAATCAGAATTTTCAGGAAATCTTTGACGCCTTGTCGAAAGGTTTCGCCTCTCGCCAAGATTCTTCCATCATCGTTTTGAGGGCATTGGGATTCACAGGCGTTGCGAAGTAAATTCGAGAAAGCCTGCTTCAAAAGCAGCTCATCACCCTCAACCGGAACGAAATCACCTTCCAGCTTCAAAACCATCCGCTGAAAGCCTGGCACCCTTTGCAGATCCTCCATGGAATGGAGGAGAATGTCCTTCGGGTTTACCTCGGACGCCGTCAACTGGAGCGGCTTGGATACTTCCAGGAAATCCGTAACCACGCGCGTCAATGACCGGATCTCCATTACGATCTTTTCCGCATATTCACGGTCTGGCTCAACAAGATTTCCGTCGCGGAGCATCTGGGCGTATCCGGAAATCGTGGCCAATGAGTTCTTGAACTCATGGGCGATGCCGGCGGACATGGCGCCCAGCGCCACAAGGTGTTCCTTGAGACGAATTTGTTCCTGGAGTTGGCGCGTTTCCGTCAAATCGGAGAGCAGGCAGACGGCGCCGGCCACCTCACCGCCGGGTCCGTGAAAGGGTGAAAGCGACATTCCGAGGAACCTGACATCGCCGCGAGGGGTAGTGTATTCAATAGTCTCCCGAGTGGTGGTCTTTCCGGTTTCCAGACATTCGCGAATATGGGCTGCAAGGCCTGATTCCGGGCCCAGAATTTCCAGGTAGCGGCGGCGCGACCACGTATCAACCCCCAACAAGGTTCGCACCGCTGGATTGGCCGCCGTGATAAATCCTTCGCGGTTGAAAACCATCAGGCCGCTGGGCATTTCCCGGATGATGTTCTCGCTGATGCGCGAGCTTTCCCGTGCGCGTTGTTCAGCGGCGACGCGCAGTCCGGTAAGCTCGCGTTCCTGCTCCTTCATTTTTGCAATGACACCTTGCATGGTCGCCATGGCAAAGGTCGCGTCATTTTCGACTCTGGGGGATTTGGAATTGAGGTCGAGTTCTGTCCGTTGTTGCTGAAAAACTTTGTGGAGAATATAAAATCCCACGCCCAGCAATCCCGCCAGCATCAGGGAACTGCCGATGAGCAGCGACAATCGCGGTTTGGATAGATGCGAAACGATCCCCCCACCCGGACTTCCGCAAGCCGTGAGGCAGGCGCCAAGCAGAAGGGTGCAACTCAGGGGCAATAACCATCGCGATTTGGAGAAGTGCCGTGCCATCACATCACGCAAGTCCCGACCAGCGAAGATACCAATCAAGGAGAGTTTGGCCTCCCAAGCTGGCGAATAATGCCGCGGCGCCCAGAAAAGTACCGTAGGGCCACTCGTAGTTGCGGAATCGCGGGCTCAGCAGAGTTACGGGCACGGCGAGAAATGTTCCGGCCAGCGACCCGAGGAGAATTGTCATCAAAGTTAGGGGCACACCCAGGAACGTGCCCACCATCAACATCAGCATGATATCGCCGAATCCGATGTACTCTTTCGTTTTGCCGCTGAAGATGTAAAACGTCTGACCCACCGCGTAAAACAGGCCGCCTCCAACCAGGGCGCCGGACACGGAGCCGAGAAGGGAAACCATTGTTCCGCCGGCATAAATACCCAAAAGTCCGATGACCCAACTGAGTGGGCGGCTATCGACAGGAACGATCAGACTGAGCAAAAGGCCGGCACCCATTCCAAAGATGGTTACGGCATGCGGGATAATGCGGCCGATGAGGTCAGTAAAAATGAGCACCAGCAAAATCATCCCCAGCAGTGCATATTTGATGAATTCAGGGCTCAGCGCGTATTTTGCCAGCATGGCAACCATCAGCGCGGCCGTAAGAATTTCAACCAGAGGATAAATGAACGAAATCTTTTCGCGGCAATGGCGGCACTGGCCGCGCAAGATGAGGTAACTTGCCACTGGAATATTGTCATACCACTGGATGGGTCGATTGCAGCGGGGGCAGTGGGAGCGCGGCGTAATTATCGATTCATGCTTGGGAAGGCGGACGATGCAAACATTCAAGAAACTCCCAAAGATCAATCCAAATGCGGCCACCACAAGATAGGGAAGTAACATGTCGATTGTCTGAGGTCCCTTGCTCTTCGTCCGGCGGAATTGTAGTCGAAAGTCCTGAAAATTCTGATACGAAAGTTGTAATGGCTTCCCTCTAACTTTCAGCTCTTGACTTTGGACCGGGCGCCGTCGACCAGCACCTTTTCGTAAAGCGCTTCCGTACGTTCCGTCATTATAGTACTCGAAAAAGCGCGAGCTCGCTCGCGACCTTTAGCGCCCATTTCCTGAAAGCAGTCACGATTGCCAGCCGCCTGGATGATAGCCTCGGCGAGAGTTTCCGGCGAGCCTGGAGGAATAAGCCACCCAGTTGCGTCATCCTCAATAATTTCCGGCAGCCCGCCCACGCGGCTCGCTACGACTGGAACACCGTAAGCCATGGCAATCAGCGCGGAGGATCCCAGGCCTTCAGCGCGAGACGGCATGATATATAGATCGAGACCGGCAAAAAATTCTGCTAAGTTTTCCTGGTAACCGATTATTTTGAGATTGGGTGGGGCAGCCAGGGCAGCCGATTTAGACATCCCAGCCGCCAATACGAAGCGTGCCTCCGGCAGGCTCTTGGTTAAAAGACCGGCAGCTTGAATGGCAATGTCCTGGCCTTTTTCGTGTGTCATGGCGCCCAAGTGGCCTGCCACAAATTCTTGCGCGCCCACTCCCCATTGCGCTCGCACGCGAGCGCGCGCCAAAGAGTCAGGCAAATCATCCGGCATCTCAACCCCGTCCGGGATTACATGGATTCTCGAATCCGGTACGCCTGAGTCAATCAACAACTGGCGGACATATTTTGAGACTGCTATCATCGCGTCACAGGTTCGTCCATATTTAAAGCGAGTATCGAACCTTCGCACTGGGAGAAATGTCACGCGGCGGCTTGCGACGCGGCCCACACGCATTCCCAGTGAACTCAACCACGATATTGTTTGGCCCTTGCCGTCATGAGCGTGAAGTATATTGAAAAGCTCCGCGCGCATGTGCTGCCGAAGCTGCAGGATGCCATGCGCGTGACCGGGATCGTGCGCGGGCAGCGTGAAAACACGGAAGCCTTCCTGCTGGGCGCGAGCCTCAAGCGCAGTATCTTCCAGAGTGACAATAAGCTGTTCGTGCCCGCGGCCCCGCAGACCCCGCGCCAACATCAGCAATTGCTGCTGGCCGCCCCGGAGGTCAGATCCCGTATCGAGATGAATGATTTTAAGCATGAAAGATACTCAGAGGTGGAAAGTAAAAAGTTCCTTCCGTTCACTCGCGATTCTCAGTCTTCGATTTTTGACCGTCTTCCCGCAACTGTGATAACTTCGCGTACTTTCTTTGGACATATCGCGCTGCCATGCGAGCGATCGCAAAACCCTGAGGGCCGTCCAGGATGCCCAGGCGCAAGAAATAGGTACTCAGAAATACCCAGGGCGGGGCAAAAAAACTCCTGATTGAACTTACGCTTTCGCCGCGGTCATACATTTCCTGAGCCGCCAGACTGGTATAGAACTCAATCCGCTTGGCGTGGTCGGTGAGCGAGTCGCAAGTATAATGCAGGATTTCTCCTGCCAGCGTTTCAATGCGCCCGGCCACCACAACTGATTCGTGGACGTACGCTCCTTTCCACTTTCCCTTGCGCCGGTCGAATAAACGAACTTTAAAATCTGGATACCAGCCTGAGTGGAGTATCCAGCGGCCAAGGTAGAACGCGCGCCGGGCAAATTGGTAGCCGGCCGATGCGGGCGCTGTTGCCTTCCATCCCAGGACGGCCGCCCTGGCAACCTCATCCAATTCCTCGTCAGCATCCAGGCTCAATATCCAATCGTGCTTGGCCTGTGAGGTGGCAAAGTTTTTTTGTGCGGCAAAACCTTCCCAAGCGCGGTACAAGACGCGCGCGCCACACTTCCGGGCCACCTCCACCGTGTCATCTGCCGAGCCGGAATCAACCACGATCACTTCGTCGGCGCAGGAAAGTGAGCGAATGGCACGCGCGATAGTATTGGCTTCATTGTGAGCAACGATCGTTGCGGAGATGAGTGGCATGGCTGTTCGTCAGTGGTCAGTCGTCAACGATTCGTTGCTGCTGATCGGCAGCCCGATGCCATTTGTGCAACGGGCCATTTTTAAATTGGAACTCATCAACTGGCAACGAACTAAGTTTTCAGAATTCTGGAAAAGCCACCACTCGCGACAAGTTCAGCAACTCGTGCGATGTCCGTGTGAAGCGGCCGGTCTTGCCGGAGCGGCGGCGCCACACGGCGAACGAGATTTCGGGCGTGCTCCGCCAGATGTCCGGTTCTCAGTGGGGCAAGCAAGTCAATGGCTTCGCACGCGGCGAGAAGTTCAATCGATAGGATGGAGCGCACGTTGGATAGGATGGGCCGCAACTTTAACGCCGCAGCCATGCCCATGCTTACGAAATCTTCCTTGTTGCCCGAAGTGGGAATGGAATCAACGGAGGCCGGGTGCGCCAGAATTTTATTTTCCGAGGCCAGTGCCGCTGCCGTCACTTGCGCCAGCATAAAGCCGGATTCCAATCCTGGCAAGCGCGCGAGAAAAGGCCGCAGGTCCGACGTCAATGGGTTTACCATGCGATCGATTCGCCGCTCGGAGATCGACCCCAGTTGCGTCATGACAATTGCCATCAGGTCCATGGCGGTCGCCAGTGGCTGGCCGTGGAAGTTACCTCCCGAAATGATGTCCCCTTCGCGAACAAAGATCAAAGGATTATCGGTCGCGCTGTTCATCTCCACTTCAAAAATCTTGGCCGCGTAGCGCAGCGCATCACGCACCGCCCCGTGAACCTGCGGCATACAACGAAGACTGTACGCATCCTGAACACGCGGGCAATCCTTGTGCGACCTGCGAATGCTGCTGCCGCGATTGAGACGCGTTAAATTACGCGCCGTCGTGAGTTGCCCAGCGTGCGGCCTGGCCTGATGCAATCGACCATCGAATGCTGCGGGTGAGCCCCGCAGGGCATCAAGCGAAAGCGATCCGGCCACGTCGGCAGTGTTCACCAGAGTTTCTGCCTCCGCAAGGGCCATCAACCCGAGTGCCAGCATCGCTTGCGTGCCGTTGACAAGAGACAAGCCTTCCTTGGCTTCGAGTTCAAGGGGTTTTAATCGTGTGCGCCTTAGCGCCACGCGCGTTTTCACGCGCCGGGTCGGCCCATCGGCCCTTGATTGGTAAAACACCTCACTCTCGCCGACCAGGGCCAAAGCCAGATGGGCGAGCGGCGCCAGGTCACCGCTTGCGCCCACTGATCCACGTGCCGGCACGATTGGGTAAATTCCGTGGTTCAGAAATTCACAAATCAAATCAACGACGGCAGGGCGAACTCCGGAAAGTCCCGACGCCAATCCGTTGGCGCGCAAGAGCAACAACCCGCGGACCTCACGGATTTCCAAGGGATCGCCCACGCCGCAGGCATGGCTGCGCACAATGTTTAATTGGAGTTGGCGCGCCTGTGCAGGATCAATGCGTTCGGTCGAAAGGCTGCCCACACCTGTCGTCACTCCGTAAACGACTTGTTTTTCCCGAATCACCTTCTCGATTAATGAACGAGACCGCTTCATGGCGAGACGGGCGCGCGGGTGTAAGGTCATGCCGCGATTATTGAAAACAACCGCATGAAAATCGTCACGCGTCAGATTGTGTCCAGTTAATTGCAGGAGCCGAGGCATTGCTATCCTTTTTAGTGAAGTTCGTGCCCTTGAAAGAAACTGTCAACCGCTTAACGCGACGGTGCCTTGGGAACTTTTAAACCGGCCAGAAACATTTCTCGATATTTTTCTGGCAGGGCGCGGGGGTGGCCATCGCGATCTGTGATCACGTGGACAGTCTCACCCTCGGCCAGAAGTTCGTCGCCCTCCTGCCGATAGACTTCATAGTCAAAAACCAAAACGCGTTTGCGGCAGGAGCTGAGGCATGTCCGCACTATAATTTCGTCGTCGTAGCGTGCCGGGGCTTTATAGCGGCACCGGGCTTCGGCTACCATGATGTACAGGCCGTCCTGTTGCTCCATGTCCCGGTAGGCGAAACCAATCTGGCGGCAAAAGTCCGTGCGTCCAATTTCGAACCACACAAAGTAATTGGCGTAATAGACGATTCCCATCTGGTCCGTCTCAGCATAGCGGACGCGAAACTGGGTGCTCGTCGTGCGGGCAGGGAAGTCAGCCACGATTCTCAATCACGAAGTGAGTTAAATACTCCGACGTCAGTGTATAGCAAAATCGCTAAACCGCGCTAGGCCAGACGAATACCATTTTCATCCACTGGATTCTGCAGCACCTCGCGCAGAGCGGTGCAGAAACCGGAGTAAAGCGGTTGAGCGAATTTCCATATTTGCGCGTTGCCGGTTCGGGCCGGCCCGTCATCTTTACGGGCGTTAATTTGAACCTTCTTGAAAAATTCTTCCGCCGTCGGGAACGTCAGGGTCAAATCCGGATGCTTGGTGGGGCGCCGGTCGAATTCAATTTTTCCGCGATCGAGGGTTACGGTCCATTCGAGATCCCAGTCTTGAATGACCCAAAGAATTAAACAGTGCGCTTCGCGAATGTGCTGGCGAACATTGCGTTCGCGCCCCGCCAGGACCAATGCACGCTGAAAGACGCGCAGCGCCGCGCGCTTGGAGAGGGACGCAGGGTCGGAAACCGCTTCTGCTTTTCGCTCTTCGTCACCGGGATAGCTAATCAATGGCATGGTGTTTCGAGGTTAAAAGGTGAAGGGTAAAGGTTATAGGATAAAGTGTAAAGGTTAAAGCCCGATCAGATAAAAGCAGGCCCTCCACAATTCATCCAGCGGGCACCACAATTCATCCTTCACAATTTACACTTCATAATTCATAATTCATCCTTTAGCCTTTAATTGATCTTCCCATGAGCGACGCGCCGCGATCAACCCCTCAAACCGCTGACTCCGGAATGCTCCACGGTTTCTGGTACCCGGCTTTGCGCAGCGTCCAGGTGCGGGGCAGCAAATTAAGGCAGGCAATGTTGCTCGGAATTCCTTTGGTGTTGGGCCGCGACGCTCGCGGAACCGCATTTGCCTTGCGCGATAGTTGCCCGCATCGCGGCATGCCGCTGTCGTTTGGTCAGTTCGATGGTCATACGATTGAATGCAGTTATCACGGCTGGAAATTTGAGGCCGCGTCCGGCCAATGCTGCGATATCCCTTCTCGAACCGACCGCGATAAAATAAAAACCGAGCGGATCTTTGCTTCAAGTTTCCCCTGCGAGGAGCATGACGGTTACTTTTGGGTTTATATTTCCGACCCCGGGTACACTGAGCACCTCCCGCCCGCGCCTCGTCTTCCCACTTTTAGTCCGCACTATCGCATCACTTACCTCCAGGCGGAGCTGCCGTGCCACGTTGACCACGGTATTATCGGTCTGATGGATCCTGCGCACGGCCCTTTTGTCCACCAAGCCTGGTGGTGGCGGAGCCGCCAAAGCATTCAGGAAAAGGAAAAAGTTTTCGAGCCTATTCGCAACGGCTTTCGCATCCAGGCTCACACGCCCTCCGCCAACAGCGCATGCTACAAGCTGCTTGGAGTGTATGGCCAACCGATCACCACGCAGATCGAATTCGTGCTGCCCAATATGCGTTTTGAGGAAATCCATTGCGGTCCAAAATGGTTTTCCAGCCGCACCACCGTGACGCCAATCACTCCTGACCGTTGCCGCATTGACTTTTGCGCGGCGTGGAACGTTTTTCCGTGGATGCCCTTTATGAAATCGATATTTAATGTGTTTGCCCGCGCCTTCATCGGGCAGGATCAGCGAACAATGGAAAAGCAAGCGGTCGGTTTAAAGTATAACCCCTCTCTGATGCTCATCGACGACGCGGATAGGCCCGCCAAGTGGTATTTCCAATTGAAGGCGGCTCACCTTGAATCCAAGCTCACCGGCCAGCCCATGCAGCATCCCATCACGGGACCTACCACGCTTCATTGGCGAAGTTAGTTGGGCAATATAACGTCGAGAGTCCAAAAAATAAAGCCAACCACAGGAACTTTCAATTTTCAACTCACGATTTTTCCCACACTGGTTTTCGTTTTTCGAGGAAAGCCGCAAGCCCTTCGCGGAAGTCGGCCGTGGTGCGGATGCGCGCGCTTTCTTCAATCGCGATTTCAAGTTCGCGGTCGAGGTTGGCCTCGGCAAACTTGACGAGCAACCGTTTGGTGTAGGCAAGCGCCGTCGGACTCATCGATGCAAGTGCTGCGGCCAACTCCCGCGCGCGATCTAGCAGTTTCTCAGAGGGGACGATTTCGCTTACAAGTCCCAGCGACAAAGCTTCCGGCGCAGTGAAGACGCGGCCGGACATTAGTAAATCGCGCGCGCGCTTCTCGCCAATCTGCCGCACCAGGAAAGAGGAAACAATGGCGGGCATAAAGCCGATGCGAACCTCCGTGTAGCCAAAAGTTGATTCAGGCGTCGCCAAGGTGAAGTCGCAAAGAGTGGCCATTCCCGATCCGCCCGCGATGGCCGCGCCATTTACCGCTGCGATCAGCGGTTTGGGAAAGCTCCAAATGCGGCGGAACAGATTCGCAATTCTCTTGGCGTCAGCGGTGATTTGCTCCGGAGATTGGGAAGGGAACTCTTTCAAATAATTCAGATCCATCCCCGCGCAGAATGCCTTGCCTGCGCCGGTCAAAATGACGGCGCGCGCCGAACCGTTTGCGCACTCTTCGAGCGCCGCCAACAGATCTACAATCATCTCCGCTGAAATCGCGTTGCGCTTTTCAGGGCGATTCAGCGTGAGGGTGGCGAGATTGCCATCATCTTCGAGTCTCAGAGAATCGTAATGCATGCTCCTCTCATTTATTGCGCGTATTGTCTGCGCATTTCCTTTGTCGTTTCAACAGCGCTCAGGAGCGCCCAGGGTTCAATTCCTGTTTCAACACCAAGTGCAGCGAGCTTGGCGACGACGATTTCCGTGGGAATATTTCCCACCAAGTCATCGCCCGCAAATGGGCATCCACCAAGGCCGGTCAGGGCGCTGTCAAATCGCCGGCATCCCGCTTGATACGCAGCCAGAACTTTTTCGCCGGCACCCTCGGGGCGGCTGTGCAAATGAACCCCAAGCTCGATACCGGCGGCCACTCCTTTAACTGCTGTGAAAAGCGCGCCAACTTCATTGGGCTCCGCCATGCCCACTGTATCCGCCAGTGAAACCGTACGAACCCCGATCGTCTTCAGCCATTCGAGCGTATTCTCGACCACTTCCGGACTCCACGGCTCGCCAAAGGGATTTCCGAACGCCATCGAAATATAGATCACCAGATTGCGTCCTGCTTTTTTGGCGGACTTCTGCAATTTTTCAACCAACGCGCGCGATTCCGCAAGAGACATGTTGGCGTTTTGTCTCCGAAAATTAGCGGAAATCGAATAGGGGTAGCCAATTGTTGTAACCCCGGGTGTTCGGAGGGCGCGGTCGAGTCCCTGCTCATTCACGACAATGCCAACGACGTCAGGAGCAATGACTTTGGGGTTTGACAACGAAGGTTGCATATTCGCCTTTGTCGACGACTTCACTCCAACATCCGCTTGGCGTGGCAAACCCGCCTCGAAATCCGCGGAGAGGGCCAGCATCACTGCTTCGCTATCAGCCATTTGTGGCACGTACTTTGGCGCGACAAAGCTCACCGCGTCAAGATTTGTGAAGCCTAGTTCAATGAGCTTACGCAGGTACGACACCTTGGCTTCCGTGGGGATAATTGTTTTTAGCCCCTGCCATGCATCACGGGGGCATTCGATTATTTTTACTTTTTCCATGAGTATCGGTTTGCGTCCTTTGCGACTTAGAAGCTCGACCTGAGGCACTCATACTCCACTTTCGCAAGATACATCCTCACGCAAAGGCGCGAAGGCGCAAAGCAAGCACTTAAGTTTGAAAAACTCCGGTCTTAAATTCCCGGACTTCCGGATTCAAAGATGCTGCTTCCAGCGCCAGGATCAAAGCGTCGCGGGTTTCGGCCGGGTCAATGATGGCGTCCACCCACAGCCGCGCGGCGGCGTAACGCGGGTCGGTCTGTTGCTCGTAAGTCGCGCGAGTCGATTCGAGCAGCTCCTTTTTTTCTTTCTCGCTCAATTTCTTTCCCGCGCGCTCGAGTTGCTTGACTTTAATTTCAACCAAAGTGCTCGCGGCTGA
>Ga0209166_10001702_pt1 | contig 17792 bp, 11 predicted proteins | sample Coa_R1_3_FD_187151 | JGI IMG/M metagenome (GOLD analysis project Ga0209166, IMG submission 187151) | Surface soil microbial communities from Centralia Pennsylvania, which are recovering from an underground coalmine fire - Coalmine... | ecosystem: Environmental > Terrestrial > Soil >... | reverse complement strand
TGGGGTTTTCACGCCGGGCTGCAGGGACGCGTCCGTCTTTAACAACTCCTCGCGCGTCTTTGCCGAGATCGGCGCGCCTTCCAGCTTCTTGCCCCAGGGATCGGTCAACCACAGGCCTTCGGGATGGCCGAACTTCGCTCCGAAATACCAGCCATAGGGGGCCCCACCGAGATACGGCGTGGTGGTCAGCGGAATCTCGGGATCGGGACCAGCCCACTTCTGATATTCGAGACGCGGTGTCTTGAGACCGATTGAGTTGTAGAACCGCTCGATGAAGCCGTGGGGATAGTTCACCTGAAACAGCGCCGAGCCCTGGTGCGCGACCAGTCGCTTACCGTCGACGACAAATTCGTTGCGCTTGGCCTCGCCGCCGAAAATTGGATGATTATCGAGCACAAGGCAAGTTTTACCCTTGCCAGCTTGGCGTTGAAAAATCAGGGCTGCGGCCAGCCCACTAATGCCTCCGCCCACGACCACGCAGTCGTAAGCCTCGCCCGTGTCGGTTACATCTGCCGGAAGACTCTCAAACACTGCGTCACGAATCTGGTGGCCAGCATCGAGCACCGCCAGGGTGTTGCCATTGGAACTGGCGTAATCGCCCACTCCTCCATAGCCGGTCCACTCGTCGTTTGCCGGCGCTTCTGAGGCTCGCTGGCCCAGCAACTGCGCCGGGGAAATCGAATGCAGCAGGGCACCGCCGGAAGCCAGCAGCGTGGCGTTCAGAAAATCCCTGCGCGTGATATCGCGATCGAGCCCCAGCGCCTGGTCGGCGGAAGTATTTTTGTGGGATTCCGGAAGATTCTCCTGTCGCTTCAATGTCCGTCTCGCCTTTTCTCTGCGGCTGGCGTGCAGCGTAAAATGTTCGCAGTGTTTGCGGAGCATTATACGGGCTGGGGGCTCTGGGGCGTGTCCTGGCACGTTGGCTTGCCTGTGCTACCATCTACTGTTTTCTTTAGCGCATCTGCCGCGCGAAAACGAAATCGGGAACAGCGTCGGGAACTGAGAGGCAGTAAGGAATGAAAGACACTCTTGGGGTTCTGTTGGCAGGCGGCGCCGGCGAACGACTCTATCCCCTCACCCGCGACCGGGCCAAGCCTGCGGTCACCTTCGGCGGCATCTATCGGATCATCGACATTACGCTTTCCAATTGTCTGAATTCTGACCTGCGCCACGTCTACATCCTTACGCAATACAAGGCGCTCTCGCTGAATCGCCACCTTCGCGAAGGCTGGAACATCCTGGGCCGCGAAGTAGGCGAGTTCATCGAGGTGCTGCCTCCCATGAAGCGCGTGAGCGATCAGTGGTACCAGGGCACGGCGGATGCGGTGTATCAGAACATTTATTCGATCGGCTCGGAGCAGCCCAAGCACGTCCTGATTCTTTCCGGCGACCACATCTACAAAATGAATTACGGCAAGATGATGAAGCAGCACCTCGACTCGGCTGCCGACGTCACTCTGGCCACCATCCAGGTCGATCCCAAGGAGAGCTACCAGTTAGGAGTCGTTGACGTCGACAAGGACGGCCGGGTCAACGGCTTCGAGGAAAAGCCAAAGATCACGGCGCTGCGCTCGCCATGGAATCCCGAGAAGACGGCGGCGTCGATGGGCGTGTATCTGTTTAATGCCGACGTACTCATCCCCGTGCTGCTCAAAGACGCGGAGAATCCGCAGTCCAGCCACGATTTCGGAAAAGACATTCTGCCCAAAATGGTCGACGACTACCGCGTCTACGCCTACGACTTTGTCGACGAAAATAAGAAAGAGGCGCTCTACTGGCGCGATGTAGGCACGCTCGAAGCCTACTACGAGGCCAACATGGACATCGTTTCCGTGTCGCCTATTTTTAACCTGTACGACAAAGAGTGGCCGATCCGTACCCACCAGCGCCAGTATCCTCCGGCAAAATTCGTATTTGCGGAATCCGGCCGCACGGGCACAGCGCTCGACTCCATCGTCTCCAACGGCTGCATCGTTTCCGGCGGCATGGTCAAGAACTCGGTGCTCTCTCCGGACGTGCGGGTGAACTCCTACTGCGAAGTCGATTCCTGCATTTTGTTTTCTCACGTCAGCGTAGGACGCCGCTGCCGCATCCGCCGCGCCATTCTCGATCGCGACGTCCACATTCCCGAGGGCACCACTATCGGCTACGACGCCGAAGCCGATCGCCAGCGTTATTTCGTGACCGAGAGCGGCATCACCGTAGTTACGCGCGACTACTCGCTATTCGAAAATCCGGTCACGGTGGATTACTTCACCAGCGAGTAGGTATCGACGTACTTGCTCATATCTGCTACGGACGACTCCGCTCTAAGCAGAAAAATGGGCGCCCGATCGGGCGCCCATCGATTCGCAACTCTCACTTACTGAGGTTTCTGATTCTCGTCTTTTTTCTTCTGGTCCTGCTTCTTCTTCTCTTCCGGTGTTAGTTGCGGTTGAGGACGTTGCTGCTGCGGCCTGGCTTCAGCTGGCGGACGGTTGTCCGGCCGCTGGCTGGGTGGAGGAGCCTGCGTCCGCGGCGCCGGCTCGTTTCGCGGTGGCTCGGAAGGGCGATTGTTCGGCTGCTCCGAGTAATGGTTATTCGGCGGTTCCGTGGGCGGATGCCCCGTTCGGGCCGGCTGGTCGCTGGGCGGATTCGGCGCGGGCCGGTTCGGCTGCGCCGATGGCGGGCGATCGTTGCGCGCCGGCGGCGGAGCCGGTTGCTCTCCACGGTTGCTCGGCGGATTGGGCTCCGGCCGATTATTGGGTTGCGCCGATGGCGGGCGATCGTTCCGTGCCGGCGGCGGTGCGGGCTGCTCCGCACGGTTGTTCGGCGGATTGGGCTCAGGCCGATTATTGGGTTGCGCCGATGGTGGACGATCATTCCGTGCCGGTGGTGGAGTCGGCTGCTCCGCACGATTGTTCGGTGCAGGCTGATTCGGTTGCGGACGATAGCCCGGCTGCCCAGGCCGCTCGTTCGCCGGCGGCGTTGCCGGAGTCGGTTGTCCCGGACGATTACTCGCTCCCGGCTGGTTTGCCGGTGCGGGTTGCGCCGCAGGAGGCGGAGTTGCGCCCGGACGCGGGTTCGCTGCCGGTGCTCCCGGCTGGCTGCCTGGCCGGCTCATCGCCGGCGCTCCCGGCTGATTTCCCGGCCGGTTCGGTGCCGGAGTTGGAGTCGCCGCTTTCGCCGGAGGCGCTTGTTTCACCAGAGGACTCGCCGGCGCATTCGCCGGACGCATCTTCTGCAATTCTTGCCGCTGCAAAGGCTGGCCGGGATGTTGTGCCAATGCTTGCTGTCTGGCGGCAAACGCGGGCGGAGGCGGAGGCGGCGCTGCTTTGGCGATTACAGGACGCGCCGCGACTGCTTGCGGAGGTGCTGCCACTCGTCCCGCCGTGTTAGAGTGCACACCCATCACCGATTCACGCCCCGGCGCTACCGCCGCTCGTGCGCTTACCGGGCCATTTGCGAACTGCCGCGCATTTACCGCAACTGCAGCCTTCGCCACCGGCTGCGCGCTTACGAATGCATGCTGCGGAACTGCGGTAACCGCGCCCTGCACATTTCGATTTACGTAGGTGACGTTGTTGACCGTGGTGTTGTTGTTGACGATGGTCGTGTTGTACACGTTGTGCACGACCGTGGTATTGACGGTGGTGTTGGTAACGTTGACCCGATTCACATAAGCTTCGCTCACGCGGTACGAGGGCACGTAGACTTCACGCGGTCCAAGAGGGAACCACGCGACCGCGCCGCCTGCCATAAGTGCTCCACCGCCAACAAAAGCGACAAGCGCAGGCGCGTACACCGGGCGCTCCTCCACAGGTCCTGGGATCCATCCCCATCGCCCGTACATATTCGCCCAGCGGCCGTAATGAAACGGAGCGTATCCCCAGTTCTCATCGTCCACCCAGGTCCATCCCCAGGGATCGATCCATGCCCAGTGCCCCTGGTGATACGGAGCCCATCCGGGATCGACTCGCGGAAACCATGCGTAGCCATATTCCGTGGGTCGCCAGTCGCCATTGTCGTCGAGATCCTGATAACCCACAACGCGACGCGAGCAATAGCGCGCCGAGGGCGAATCCTGGTACCTGCGCTCGCGCCGGCCGCTCCAGTTGTCGAAATCATCGGGATCACCGATCTGGTCAACTTCGGCATTCAAGGTTGTGGTTCCGCTGAACGTAAAGCGCTGCCCGGAATGGATCCTGTAGTTCTGCCCGTTGCCGGTCGATTCGCCTTCTCCTTCGCGGATGGCCACGACGGTATAATTCCCATCTTCGGAAGCATCCAGCCGGTAGCGGCCCGGTTGCTCCACCGTGAAGGCCTGGTTCGGCGTATCGATTTCAAAAACACTGTCGCGATCTAAATTCCACACACGAACGCTCAGGCTGCCCGCATTGAGCTGGATCTGAGTAGTGCGGTCGTCGAGATTGAGAAAGGAAAAGCCGGTATTCGGCGCCAGGTTGATGGTGGCCGACCCGAGCTGTACTTCCGCCCGCGAATCGCGGTCCGCCCAAATTTTGTCGCCCGTGGTCAGGGGCCGGTTCGGAACCGCCTCGACCCACTCGTCTTCTCCAGCCGGCTGAAACGATACGGAGCCTTCCATGTAACCCAAGCGAGCCACTCGGCCCGGAGGATCATCCTGATCCTGTGCTTGGGCGCGGGTTGATAACGCCGGAAGCAAAGTAACGGCAAGCAGCACGCACAGCAAACCCCAACTTTCCTCGAGTTTGCAAACGCGCTGCCACAGGGTCTTGCTCATGAAACACATCCTTTCTGGACGCCACGGATTTTTGCGCCCGAGCACACCAACACACACTGAGTGTCGGCCCACTCAGCTGAGAATTTCGGATCTAAAAATACTTGTAATGTAGATGCTACCTGAACTCCCCTCGTCGTAGGGTGATTCAAGTAGTTCATAAAGGGAATGGTCTAAAGTAACGGGGCTTACTCTCTTGGTTCGCAAGTGCATCAAGCAACGACAGCCGCCGACGCGGTATCCTCTTCCGCCTGCCGCCCGGGATAATGCGTGAATGCCAACAGGCAAAATTACTTTTTTTCTCTCTCGCTTGCCGCTAGCGCCTTGGCTTGGGAGGCGACAAGTAATGCACCGTGCTCGCGGGCGTCTTTTTCCAGCCCCGCCAGATGACTCTGGGCGCCGGGCGAGTGCGCTTCCATCTCGATTTCGCCGCTCGCTAGCCGCGCCTGGTATTCGTACAGGCGATACCCGAATCTTCGGGCCGAATTAAGCGTTGCCTGCGCTTGCTGCAACGCTTCCGCAGTTTTTCCTGACTTGGCTTTGATCCGGGAGTCCGCCAACGTTACTTCATAGCGGGGAGTTTGCAGTGTGCTTTGATGGGCAAGAGCCGCCGCCTTCGAGACTGCGGCCTGAGCCTCGCCCAATTTGTCTTCTCCTAGCAAGTTGCGGGCTAGCACAGCCTCAGCCCATGCCGCACTACCGGTCGAGTTCGTTTTTTCGTAAAAACCAGCGCCCTGTCGCGCCAAATTCTCGCCGTCGGAGTAGCGCTTCTCGAACAGCGCGATTGCAGCTTCAGCCACGTTGAGTTGCGCGGCGAAATCCTGATCATCAATCTCCTTGCACACCGCCATCGCGGCATCATATTGCTTTTGTGCTTCCGCCAATTGGCCTCGCGCCAGGTGAACATCTCCCAGCCCTGATAATGGATAAGGCTCCCCGCGACGGTACGCGATCTCCCTCGTCATACTCAGCGACTGATCGAAATACCTTTGTGCTTCGTCGAGATTCCCCATCTCGACCTGCAGGTTCCCCAGATTGTTCAGCGTTGCCGAAGCCCCACGCCGGTCGCCCACTTGGTTAAATGCCGCCAGCGATTCAAGTTGCATCTTGAGCGCACCCTGCAAATCGCCGAGCCCATCGAGCGCGTTGGCGATGTTCCCATAAGATCCGGCCAGCGCGTAGGGATCGTTGATCTCCTTGTCGAACGGCAGAGCTTGTTCGTAATACTTCTTGGCCTCGACCATCTTGCCCTGGGCGTAGAACACGTTTCCGATTCGCTCGACGGTCGCAGCGATGCTCTTCATCGCGCCAATCTCGCGGAAGACCTGGAGCGCGCCCTCAAACCGCTTCATGGCGCCTTGGTAGTCTCCTTGATCGGAGAGCAAATCTCCCGCGAGCAATGACGCGCGAGCCGCGCCCTTCCGGTCCCCTGCGGCAATGTAGAGTTCGTTCGCCTGACTCAGGAATTCCACCGTCTTTTTGGAATCGCCCATGCGCTCCCACGCCGCCCCTTCGAGTTGCAGCGCCTGCGCGAGCAGCAAATTGGCTCCCGCCGCGCGGCTGGCGTTCGCAGATTGTTCCGCGGCTGCCTGCTGCCGTTTAAAGTCGCTCAATGACGACGCAATACTGGCTTCCGCCAGATCCAGACGCGCCGCATCGGCTTCCGAGGTCTTTAGTTTGCGCAGAGCCGAGAGCGCGTCCTCGGCCTCGCGCGCGTGCCCGCCTGCGATCTGGGCTCGTATTAAAAACAGTCCGTAATCTACGTTGTCGGGAAAGAATTCCCACAGTTGGCGATAACTTTCAACGGCTTGCGAGTTCTCCGCCAAAAGTTCATGAGCGCGGCCCTCAATCAGCAATTGCTCCTCATGCGAAAATCTTTCGGCCAAGTTGAGCGCCTGTTTCGCCTGATCTTTGGCCTTGGCTTCGTAGCCCAGAACCGACCAGGCCTCTGCCAACGCGGAATGGGTCGGCGCATGCCGCGGATCGAGCGCAACCGCTTTCTCCAGCAGATTGCGTGCGGATTGCGCATCGAACAGCCTTAGATTCTCCAGTCCTTGCGAATAAAGCCGCGCCGCCTCCGCATTCGAGGGCAGCGACGCCCGTACTAGTGCCGACTGCGCTTCCGACAAGGCGCCGGCGCCCAGCTTGCCGCGCAATTCCGCTCCAGCCCGGCTGACCAGATCGTCAATCTCGGCTTCGCTGCCTTTTTCTGAAACCGAGGCCAGCATCTCTCCGCCAGTTGCGTCCTGCAGCCGCACATCCAGCCGCAACAGACCATTGCCGAGCAGAACGTACGATCCCATCACCACATCGTCGCTGCCCAGGTTTTGCCGGATGCGGGTCAGGGTCGGCACACTGAAGCTGTCGGCATCCGGCAGCGACAGGCTGGCCCTCATCTGCGCCACGCTCTCGCCCGGGATGGTGCGCAGTTCATTTCCCTGGCTCAGTTCAGTGGTGAGCATTTCCGCGATGGCCGTGGAGAGCCACGACTTTTCGGAATTTTCCGAGAGATTCCTGAAGCCCAGCACGGCCACGGAACGGCGCTGGTTAACCGCCGGCGCTGAAATACGACGTTGATTCCGGTGCAAGAAGAAAAACGCGCCCGCCGTCAAAGCGATGAGCAACGCTCCGGTTACGAAAATCCACCCGGGCAGCCCCGGCCGGCTCGCAATGGGAACCGCCGTCCATGACAGCGCCGCATGCTCGAGAGCGGCTTCCAACTCCGCCGCCGACTGGTATCGCTGCAGCGGATCCCTCGCCAGCGCTTTTAGAATCACCGCATCCAACCAGCCCGGAACCTCGGGATTGAATTTGCTGGGAGGCTCCGCCGCCTGATTCAAGATGGCATTGATCAGCAGAGCTGGCACGGCCTGATCAAACGGACGCCTGCCTGTCGCCATTTCGTACAGCACTGCGCCCGCGGCCCAAATGTCGGTACGGGCATCGGCCTTCTTGCCGCTCAATTGCTCTGGTGACATGTAGGGCAGAGTGCCGCTGGTGTCTTGCGATTGCGTCAAGGTCATGGTCATGCCGAGTTCGCTGGCATGAGGCATCAGTTCGGCCAGTCCGAAGTCGAGAATCTTCATCCGTCCGTCCGCAGTGACGCGAAGATTTCCCGGCTTCAGATCGCGATGCACTATTCCTTGCTGATGCGCCGCCGCCAGTCCGGAAGCCAGTTGCGCTCCAAGCCGCACCACTTCCGGCACGGGGAGTGCCCGCTTGGCGATCTTTACGTCGAGAGTGATGCCGGGAATGTATTCGGTGACAAGGAACTCGGTGCCGTTATGGCTACCGAATTCATGCACGGTCGCAATGTTGGGATGGTTCAAGCGCGCGAGCGACAGCGCCTCTTTGCGGAATCTCTTGTGGGCGGCCTCGTCCTCCAAAGAACGCTTGGGCAGTACTTTGATCGCGACATCGCGATCGAGTTGCTCATCGTGCGCACGATAGACAACGCCCATGCCTCCGGCGCCGATCGCTTCCACAATCCGGTAATGAGACAGTTGTTCCCCAATCATCTGTCGTATCCGGGGCGCGCAAGAGTGCGCCAAGAATAATCCTCACCACCGAAATAGGCAACGTTCGACAAGCACGGTGCAATTCCAAATTCATGAACCACGAAGGACTCGAAGGCGCACGAAGGTAACAAACTGCAGGCTTCCTTCGTGTACCTTCGTGCCCTTCGTGGTAGTGGTGTTTGCGTAACTCTGCTCAGTGCTGGAGCACGGAAAGACATTCCCTTGACTGCTACAATGCCCTGTTTCACCGCATGCGGGTTAGCCGCGAACTTCGAGGCTTACAACCACGTACTGTCTAGTGAGCCTTGGAGCGGTCTCGTACATCCGGGCTCAAGTCTCAGTTCGTAATTCTCCGGGGAGCGCAAGTGGAAGACGTCCAAGTGGTCGCGATGTTGGTCCGGCGATGTATCGCCGGCGATGCCGCCGCCTGGGAGGAAATTGTGCAGACCTACAACCGGAGAATCTACAACATCTGCTACCGCTTCGCCGGAACCTCCGACGACGCCCAAGACCTCACCCAGGAGGTTTTCATCAGGATGTACCGCACCCTTCCGAGCTACGACCACTCCAAAGGCGCGTTTGTGACTTGGGTGACGACCATCACGCGCAACCTGCTGGTGGATCATTTTCGCAAGACCAAGCAGGACCGGATGACCGACTCCATGGACACCGCCGCCTCTGACCATGAGGACGCGCAGCCACTCAGCGAGCAAATCCCTGACCAATCCGCCCCACCCGACGCCCGGGTCCGCAGCCGGGAGGTTTCTGAGACCGTCCATGCGGCCTTGGCCAAGATTTCGCCAGAACTTCGTGAAGCAGTGATTCTAAGGGACTTACAGGATATGGACTACCGAGAAATTGCCACCGTTTTGAAGGTTCCGGAGGGTACCGTGAAATCCCGAATAAATCGAGGCCGCGCGGAACTTGCGCGCCTTTTACAACGTACCTATAGGCAGGTGATGTGATGCCAGACCACACCAGTAACGGAATGCAGCACAACGAGTTCGAGCAACTGCTGTCCGACGCTCTGGACGGCACCCTGACGGGGACTCAACTCGACCGGTTCCAAGCCCACGCGCAGACGTGCAAGGCGTGCGGGCCGCTGCTCGCCGAAGCTGAGGCGGGTCGCAACTGGCTGAAGGGTCTCACGGAGGTGGAGCCTCCAGCCAAACTGGTCGCAAATATCCTGGCATCCACGACGGGCGTTGACACCCAACGCCTGCGGGCAACCGCGCCCGTGCGCCAGCCGCGCATCTCATGGCTGGAGCACGTGCAGGCTTCGCTTCTGGAGCCGATCTGGGCTACGGTCCGCCAGCCGCGCTTTGCCATGTCGTTCGGCATGGCATTTTTCGCGCTGTCGGTGGGCCTGACTGTTGCCGGGGTCAAACCGTCCGATATCCGGGCGATTGATCTGCGGCCAACGGCCATCCGGCGCACTTACTACAATGCGCAGGCCCGGGTCGTGCGGTATGTCGACAATGCCCGCGCAGTTTACGAACTGCAAGCCGCGCTCCGCGGAATCAAACGCAATCTGACTCCCGCTGAGCCCGGACCGAAGCAAAAAGAACACAAGAACGACACAACACAACAGCCCGAGCAGAAGCAGGAGCGCAATTACAGCCAGACGGGGGAGCAACTCATCCTGGCTAGCGCTCCGCTGGGTCCATCTGTCTTTGATTCGTCGAATCCGGATCTGCCTGTAGTGTCGGTGACCACGTACAGGAGGTTGGTATGAACTGCGCCACGCACAACGATGTTGCTGCAGTGGCCTTCTGCCGCACTTGCGGCAAGCCACTTTGTAACCAATGCACCCGCGACGTCCGCGGAGTGATTTATTGCGAGTCGTGCCTGGCCGCACGCATGGAGGGCGTAGCCCCGGCTGCCGGCTTCGTGCCGCCGCCGGCGCAAAGCGTGTACCCGCCCATGGGAGCGGCATTGCCGTCCGGTCCGCGGCCGCCATTAAACACAGGCCCGAATCCCGCCGTGGCAGGAATCCTCGCCGGATTCTTCCCCATCGGTGTCGGTGCTGTGTATACCGGCCAGTATGCCAAGGGATTGTCGCACCTGGTCATCATGGTCCTGCTGATTCTCGGCCTGGGTTCCGATCTGCCGTGGTACGTCATCACTATGCTCGGAATTGCGACCGGTTTCTTCTACGTCTACCAGATCATTGACGCGGTGCGCAGCGCCAAGGCCATCCAGATGGGCGAACCTGCCCCAGATCCGTTCGGCTTGGCTGCAACCTTCGGTGCAGGAGAGAAATTCGAAGGCACCAAGGTACCTGCTGGAGCCGTCGTTCTGATCGGCTTGGGCGTGCTCTTTCTGCTGCACACTGCCGGACTCTTTGAATTCGGTTTGGATCGTTTCTGGCCGCTGATTCTGATCTTCCTCGGCGTATGGCTGTTCGCCAAGCAATTTGGCCTGATCAGCAGCAACCGGGCTTTGTGTCAATGCCAGCATTGCCGCACCCGGCGCCTGATGGGTCCTGCGATGCTCGTCACGTTGGGCGTGCTGTTCCTGCTCGATAGTGTTTCGCATATCAGCTTTGGCCGAACGTGGCCGGCGATTCTGCTGGTCATCGGAGTGGTCAAGCTTGTACAAAGCAATGCTTCGACCAGCGGACACGTTGGCCCGCTGTCTCCTGGATCTTCTGGCTATCCGCCCGCTGCGCCGCCTCCGGGCGTGCAGAGTGCGATACCCAGCTCGGAGCCACCTTCCTCTGGCGAGGTGAAAAATGTCTAGCCCTGTAATGAGTCCGCCTCCGGTTGCTCCTTTGCCGCCGCGTCGTCATCGCTCCTTCGCAGGACCATTCGTGTTGATCATCGTCGGCGTGGTCTTCCTGATGGGCACGATGCACATCCTGTCGGTCGGGAAACTGGCCCATCTGTTCGCCAACTACTGGCCGGTGCTGTTGATTCTGTGGGGCGTCATCAAGCTGATCGAGCATATGCAGGCGCAGCGCGAAGGCACTCGCTCTTCCGGGATCGGCGCCGGGGGCGTGGTGCTGGTCGTCATGATTGTGGTATTCGGACTCATCGCGACCCAGTTGGAGCGTGTCAACTGGTCGGGTATGCGCGACAATTTCAACTTCGACGACAATGATTTTTCCAACCTCTTCGAAGGCAATACCTACAACTTCAACGATCATCTCGAGCAGGATTTTCCAGCGGGAGCGAGCCTGAAGGTCATTGACACGCACGGCGCGGTCAGCGTGCACCCCTCCAATGACAACAAAATCACGGTCGTAGTCCGCAAGCGCATCGCCGCCGAAAATCAGAATGACGCCGATAAGTACAACACCGAAACCAAGCCGACTATCACCGCCATCGGCGGCCTGGTCACGGTCGACGCGAAAACGGAGGCGGCGGGTGATCACCCGGTGGAGAGTGATCTCGACATTTCCGTGCCGCGGAAAGCTTCAGTCACCATCGAGTCCCGCCGCGGCGACGTGAACGTCAGCGGCCGCGACGCCACCGTCAACGTCTCTACCCAGCATTCCGATACCGCCATCCAAGATGTCACCGGCAACGTCAAGGTCAGCCAGGAAAAGGGCTCCGTACGAGTCGAGCAGGTGAACGGCGATGTGCACGTGGAAGGCCGGGTCAATGAACTCGCCGTTTCCGACGTCAAGGGCTCAGTTCAACTGGACGGCGAATTTCAGGAGAGCGTCAAGCTGCAGCGCATTGCAAAAACTGTAACCTTCAAGTCCTCACGAACGGATATGGAGTTCTCGCGGATTGACGGCGAACTTGACCTGGACTCTGACGAGCTCCACGCCGGCGACATTACTGGACCTTTGCGCCTGAACACGCGCTCAAAAAACATTCGCCTCGACGGTGTTTCCGGAGACGTTCGCGTGCAGGATGACAACGGCGCGGTTGAGCTGCTGATGCGCACGGTCGGCAACATGCAGATTGATAACCGTAACGGCGACATCCAGCTCAGTCTCCCAGACAAGGCCGGTTTTCGCCTGGATGCGCGCACCCGCGACGGCGAGATTCAGTCGGATTTCGCCGAGCTGAAAGTAAGCAACGACGAGCACGAATCCAAGGCCAACGGCAGCGTCGGGAACGGCTCGTCGCACATCGTGCTCAACAATGAGCACGACAATATTGAGATTCGCAAAGCCGGTGCATTGCCCCCAAAGCCGCCTGAGCCACCCAAGGCGGGGAAAGCCTTGCCCGCACCTAAAGATAAAGTGGAGCCGACGGAGAACTGAAGAGCCAAGGTTTCAAAGTTTCAGGGTTTCAAGTCGGGTTCAGTGAAACCTTGAAACCTTTAAACCTTTAAACCTTTCGTTCCCGTTCAACCGCCTAATTTCTCTTTGACCAACTCCTCAACCCGCGCCAGCACCTCCCCTTCACTCATCGCACTCGAGTTGATCACGACGGCATCGTCCGCGGCCACCAGCGGTGATGCTGCCCGTGTGCGGTCGCGGCGGTCGCGCTCGCGCAGTTCTGCTGCCACGTTAGCGGCTAATTCTCCTTTGATCTTCTGCTGCGCCATCCTCCTCTGCTCGCGCACGACCGGGTCAGCGTCCAGAAAAATCTTTAAATCCGCGTCCGGAAAAACTTTGGTCCCGATGTCGCGCCCTTCCATGACCACGCCTCTTCCCGCACCCATTGCCCGCTGATGAGCCACCATCCACTCCCGCACTTTCGGATGAACCGAGACCCGTGACGCTGCCTCAGTCACATCCCGTTCACGAATGCGCGACGAAATGTCATGCCCATCGAGTAGTGTGCGATTCCCGCCAATGGTCGGCTCCAGTTGAATGCGCGAGGCCTCAGCTAGTTTCAGCAGCGCGGCCTCGTCGTCGAGCGAGATGTCGTTGTCGATGGCTTTGAACGCCAAAGCCCGGTACATCGCTCCGCTTTCCAGATTCACGTACCCCAGCTTTCGTGCGAGGCGCGACGCAATGGTGCTCTTGCCCGCTCCAGCGGGCCCGTCAATAGCAATGATCAGTTTTCGGGGAGTTCGTTGGCGGGTGGAGTCGTCGTTCATCGTCAAAGCAACGATTGTACACGCTGGGCAATGAGCATTAGAGAGGGATTGCCACGCCGATGTGCGCTAGCCGGTCCTGCGTCTGAAATGCGGGGTTGGCCCCGCATATTCTCCTTTCGACGGATTCCCGGCGGATGTACGATCTCTGGCGTGCGAATAAAGTCAGCCGTCTTTCTTGCTCTGGTTCCAGCTTTTCTTTCCAGCGCCTCGCAAGTCCGCGCACAACTTACGGCTGATCATTCCAGTCCGTGGAAAGCGCAATGGATTGCCGCCCCAGGTGCCCCGCAGCGGGATGAAGTCGTGCTCCACTTCCGAAAGGTCATCGAACTGCCTGCACCGCCTCAGCACTTTTATGTGGAGGTGAGCGCGGATAACCAATTCATCTTCCATGTAAATCAACGCCGTATGGGTAGCGGTCCCAGCCGAGGCGACCTCGGCCACTGGAGATATGAGACGTACGATCTTGGCCCTTTCCTTCGCCCCGGCAAGAATGTGCTTGCAGCCACAGTTTGGAATTTTGGTACGCATGCGCCCATCGCGCAGATGAGCGACCGGGTGGCCTTTTTGGTCCATGGACAGGGCAGCGCCGAGCGCATGGCAGACAGCGACTCGAGTTGGGAGGTCGAAGTCGAAAAGGGCATAAGGAGCCTTCCGCCGCGGTTGAGTGGTTACTACGCTGCCGAGCCTGGAATTCGAATCGATGGAGCAGTCTTCGATTGGTTCTGGGACAGCGAAGAAGCCAGCCTGCCAGGCTCGTGGCATAAGGTTGTCCCGCTAGGCCGTGGCGCGCTGAAAGGAGAATCCGATCCCCCGAACAACTGGCAACTCGTTCATGATGCCCTCCCGCCTGTAGAAATGCGCCTTGTTCCCGCTGGCAAGGTTGTGAGGGCCGAAGGAATTGCCCTGCCATCCGGCTTTCCCGAAGTAGCCTTTACTGTTCCGGCGCATAGCAAGGCCAGCATTTTAATCGACAACACGGCCTTGACCACCGCCTATCCCGCGCTGACGGCTAGCGGCGGACCGGGTTCCACCATGCATTTGACTTATGCTGAGGCCCTGGTCGATGCGGCCGGCCAGAAGGCGAGTCGCGATCAGATTGCAGGAAAACACATCGAGGGTCTGGTGGATGAGTTCGCATTTGGATCCTCCGGTTCTCGCGAGTTCATGCCCCTGGCTTGGCGCACGTGGCGCTACCTGCAGATCGATGTGCAGGCGGCCTCTCAGCCGGTTCGCCTCAAAAGTTTGAAGACGTGGTTCACCGCATATCCATTTGTCGAGCGCGCGGCGTTTGCCTCCGACGATCCGTCGCTGCAGTCGATATGGGACATTGGGTGGCGGACGGCACGCCTGGACGCGCACGATACTTACATGGATACGCCCTACTGGGAGCGCCTCCAATACATCGGCGATACGCGGATCCAGGCGCTGATTTCCTATACGATGGCCGGTGACGACCGGTTGGCCCGGCAGGCGATTCAAGCCTTCAATGATTCGCGAATTCCTGAGGGCCTCACCCAGAGCCGCTACCCGTCATCCTTGGTTCAGATCATTCCGACGTTCTCCTTGCTATGGGTCGGCATGGTGCACGACTTCTGGCTGTACCGTAGCGATGCCTCCTTCGTTCGCGCCCAACTCCCCGGCACGCGCGACGTATTGGGCTGGTATCTCGACCGCCAGCGGGCCGATGGTTTGATGGGAAACGTCCCGTGGTGGCCCTTCGTCGATTGGGGTAAGGACTTTGCCGATGGCGTGCCGCCGCAGGAGGGTGACGGAGGCTCAGCGGTTATTACGCTGCAGTTTGTTGCGGCTCTGCGCGACGCGGCGGAAATCGAGACTGTTCTGGGAGATCCGCGAACGGCCGCCACCTATCGCGACGCAGCCACGCGCGCCGCTGAAGCAGTGCGCAAGCTCTGCTGGAGTGACCAGTATGGCCTCATCGCCGATACTCCGGGGCACCGGCACTACAGCCAGCACGCCAATATCCTCGCGGTTTGGCTCGATCTCGTACCCAGCGATCAGCAAAAAGATATTTTGGAAAAGATCCTTTCCACCAGCGACAGCGGATTTCATGCAAGCACACCTCTGCCTCCGATGACTGCTGCCACCTATTACTTTCGCTTTTACCTGGCGCGCGCTTTGCTGCACGCAGGCATGGGAGATCAATATCTTCCACTGCTGGGCCCGTGGCGGAAGATGGTTTCTTTGGGATTGACCACATGGGCGGAGTCGCCGGAGCCGACACGCTCCGATTCTCATGCCTGGAGCGCTCACCCGAATTTCGACTTTCTCACAATTGTGGCTGGTATTCGCCCGGCGTCTGCCGGATTCGAAAGCGTCGCGATCGAGCCGCATCTTGGCGCGCTCAACCACGTCGAAGCGGCCTTACCCACCCCGAAAGGAATGGTCGAGGTGAAATACCGTCGCGTGTCCAGCGGGATTGAGGCACAAATCGACATGCCGGCAGGCGTGACTGGCGCACTCACCTGGAAAGGGCAGCAGACGATACTTCGCCAGGGTGAACAAACATTGGTGCTGCCCTGAAAACTGACAGCGGCTAGTGAGGAACAGCCTCGCGGCGCGCTAACTCGCTACGTCTGCCTCGGTACGCGAACACCCGTCCGGCCTGCGACAGGAACTCGATTCCATATAAATTCGATTCCATGAAATGCCGGATAACCGCAGGCACTCGAACACGTTCCGCCCTGTCCGGCGTTTAGACGGCCGAGCGCGATTTCACGCTCGAGCTCAGCCCACATTTACTTGCCCTTCGCGCACCTGCTCCGGGGTCCACCCCAATTCCCGCAGCTTGCGAATGCTCAACGAATCATGCCGCTTCGCCAACCGCACTCCCGCCTCATCGCGCACCAGATCGCAGTGAAAATAATCCGGAACTTCCCACCCGAGCGCCCGAAACAGCAGAATCTGCCGTGCCGTCGACTTCAACAAATCCGCCCCCCGCACAACTTCTGTGATCCCCATCGCCGCATCATCGACGACCACGGCAAGCTGGTAAGCGGGCACGTCATCGCGTCTCCAGACGATGAAGTCTCCGAAGTCGCGTCCCGCCACCATCCGTTGCGGCCCGAGATGCAGATCGGTGAAACAAATCTCCTCCCCATCAGGAACGAGAAATCTCCAATTCACCCCCGCGGGCTGTGACCACGTAAGAACGGGCGCATCGGGGCGACACGTCCCGGGATAAACCGGCTCATCATCCAAATCATTCGGCGCTCCCGCTGCCTGCGCCACATCCTTCCGCGAACAGGCACATGGATAAATCCTGCCTGCGTCGCGGAGCTTCTTCCAAGCCGCGAGATAATGCTTCCGCCGCTCACTCTGTACATACGGGCCAACCGGCCCACCGCAATCCGGCCCCTCGCTCCACGAAATTCCAAGCCAGCGCAAATCGTCGATTATGGCGGCCACAAACTCCGGCCGACACCGCTGCGAATCCAAATCCTCATTGCGCAGGATCAAGTGCCCGCCGCGCTCTACGGCTCGTTGCGCCGCAATCCAAAAGGTGCGCGCATGGCCGAGATGCAGCAGCCCGGTCGGCGAAGGCGCCAGCCGCCCGCGATAAAGATTTGAACTGGAATCTGACACAAGAGATGTTTAGAAATCTAGGGAAGCTCTACTGTGCCGCGCTCCGGGGTGCCGGCGCAAACGCAACCTTCTCGGGAGTGATCTGCAGCATCGATCTTCCGCTGACGTGCACGAAGCTCAGTTCCCGCGCCGCCAGCAGCGCGTTCACCGTGTCTTTCACCTTCGATCGCGCGATGAGATTTCCAAAGAAGACTTCCAGGTCCGCCTGCTCGATCGCAGTCACGCAGTCTACATACTTCGAGACCAGCGCCGACAGCGCCTCAGGCACCGACAGGCCCACGCCCTCCTTCACCGCATCCGGAGCCCAGCGATACAGCACATCCCAGACCGAACCCTCATTGGCCTTGTAATCCACGCGCGTGATGCGCAGCTTCGACCACAGTTCCCCCAGAGCCTTGTCGAGCGCAGCCGTCGAAATCGAGCCGCCTAGCCGCTCAACCAATTTCTGCTTGGAAAGCGCCCCTTCGCGCTGGATCAGCGCAAACGCGTCACAAGCCAGCGCCGAATACGGAGACCGCGATCCCGCCTTCGGCGGCAGCTTGGGATTGCGCTCCCCCATCAGCGCATAGAAATAAGGAAACACCGACGCCGCCACCAGGAACCCGTTGTTCTCCTCAAAGAGATTCGCCTCGAACACCGTGCGCTCGCGCAGCAACCGCACCATCAACTCGGTGGCCTCCGCCGCCCGCGGATCTTTGAACGCATGCTGCCACTCCGGCAGCCGGTCCTCCGCGCCTACAAACGCACCAACAAACGTCGGCACCAGTAACGCCGGTCGCCGCGGATACATCAGGCAAAATCCATTGTCCTCCAAAAACGCGCGCGCCTCCTCGATCGTCCGGATGGGCTTCCCATCCAGACGCCACTTCTCGCGCCGCAGTTGTTGGAGTTCCAGGTCAGTCATAGCGAGCTATGAGCGATGAGCAATG
>Ga0209166_10001701_pt1 | contig 17793 bp, 11 predicted proteins | sample Coa_R1_3_FD_187151 | JGI IMG/M metagenome (GOLD analysis project Ga0209166, IMG submission 187151) | Surface soil microbial communities from Centralia Pennsylvania, which are recovering from an underground coalmine fire - Coalmine... | ecosystem: Environmental > Terrestrial > Soil >... | reverse complement strand
ACGCCTGGCAGGCCGCGATCGACGGCGGGAGCGAGGTCCGCGAGCGCCGCGCCGACGGCGCCTGCGCGGGCCAGCTGCACGCACCGGGCCTGCTGGATAGAAGAAGCGCACGTCACCGAGCTGACCAGGCTGCTACGCGAAGGCCCGGACGGCGACCAGCTCAAGGGCTGGCCCAAGGCCATGAGGGTCTTCGCCCGCCGCGAGCGCCCGCACCCCGGCGCGCAGCTGTCCCTGTCCGAGACTGTCAGCGGCTGGCGCTACTACCTATGGGTCAACAAACTGCCCGCCGCGACCGGGGGCTGGCGTGGCCAGTGTGCCTACATCGACGCCGCGCACCGCGTCCACGCCCGCGTCGAGGACATCATCCGCACCGGCAAGAACACCGGCCTGGGACATTTCCCCTCACATGACTACGGGCTGAACAAGGTCTGGCCCGACGCCGCCATGACCGCCTGCATCCTGCTGTCCTGGCTGAAACTCCTGGCCCTGGACGGCGACCTCGCAAGAGCGGAGCCGAAGACCCTGCGCTACCGCGTCCTGCACGCCGCCGCCCGCCTCGTCCGCGGCGGACGCCGCAGAACCCTGAAAATCGCCGCCACCTGGCCCTGGGCAGAGGCGATCACTACCGCCTGGCAGCGCGTCCAGGCCATCCCGCACCCAACCTGACCAGCAAGAACCCGTTCCAGCGAGCAAGGAAGAAAACCCCGGGGCCCGTGGAACCCCCGGCAACCCGGCCCGACAGCCGGGGCCACGGTCATACCCAGACCCTAAAATCCATCCCAGGAAGCTGCCACCACGCCAGCCAGCGGCAGCCCATCAGCCCCCATGAAGATCAGGGCTAGGCACATAGCTTCCCGGCTTGGAAGAGTGCGTAGCACTCCCTGGTCAAAACCCGGCCCTCCACCTCGGCCCAGCAGTTCATCACCGACCTGCTGGAGGCCACCGGTGGCAGCGGACGGGCCCACCCGCTCCTTCAGAGATGAATGGACACCTCCTCCCGGGGATACGTTCGGGGCGTTTAGGTCAGCTGGTGAATGTTTCGAGAAGGTGGCTGAAGTCCCAGGTGTTCTGGGTGATGCCTGAGCAGGTGTTGCTGTCCCGGGTGCCGGGGCAGCCGCCGTTGTCACGCTGGATCGCCCAGATGGACAGGAAGTTCATGCCATTGGTCTGGGCGAAGCTCAGCATCGTCTGCGCATCAGTCAGGTAGGTCACCTCGGTCTTCTTCGGGTAGTCGTCGATGCCGGGCAGCATCGTCATCCCTTCCATGTTCCAGATCTGCGCCGAGGTCAGGGACGGGAAGATGGTGGCAAGCTGGGCGTGGGTGTTGGTCGCCGCGTTGACCGCCGCCTGGCCCATGTTCACCACGCCCTCACCGGAGATGTAATAGTCGAACACCATGATGTTGACCGAACTCACGGTCACGGCGTTGGCGACGGCGTTTTGCAGTACGGCCTCCCCGTTGGTGTCCAGCCCGTATTGCTCCACCGGGAGGGTGTACTGGATCTGCAGCGGGATGCCGTTTGCCGCGGCCCACTGCTCGGTCAGCGCGATCGCCTTGTTCCGCCGGTCGATCCCGGCGGTATTGTTCAGCGACTTGGCCTCGACGTCCATGTCCAGCCGGGTGACGCCGAGCGTGGTGATCACCTGTTCGTAGTCGGCGGCGATCTGGCTGACGTTGGTGCACGAGTCGGCGATCTCGGTGCCGCCCTGGTCGGCGCTGTAGCCGCCGAAGGTCGGGATCACGTCGCCGCCTAGCGCCCGCAGTGAGGCGATATCGGAGTTGTAGTAGCCGAGCGGCTGGCTGGAGTTGCTGTTCCAGTCGATACTGCACGAGCCCTTCGAGGTGGCCTGGAGGAACGCCAGCGAGAAGTATTTGGCCCCGGATGCCTGGGCGGTCGCGGTGATGCTGGGGGTGTTCGGGGCCAGATAGGTCTCGTAGTAGGGGGCGTAGACGTGCACGGGCAGCGCCGTATATGCGGCCGCCGCGGTCACGGTTCCGGCCGCGGGCCAGGCCACGGCGGCGGAGATGATCAAACCAAGAGCGGCGCGGTGGCGGAGTCTCATGAGGTCTCCCATTGGGCTTTCCGGATCAGAGCATGGCAGCCGCGCGGATTCGCAGGCTGACTCCGGGGATTCGTTATGCCAGAATGTCGATCTTGGGGATGTTCCAGCCGGACACGCTGACAACTGCGGTGGCGCCTTGCAGGTCAGCGGAGTTCCAGGTGACGGTGAAGGTCTGGGACTCGCCGGGGAACAGCGTGATGTCGTTGTCCTGCCAAATCGAGGACTGCAGTTCGTTGTCGCCGGGCAGTTCCTGGCCGCTGGCGGTACCGCGGCGCATGTCGGCGCGCAGCAGGAAGGCGACCGTGGAGCTTGACGTGTTGGTGATCGTGACCGTGGTGGCGCGGTCCGCACCGTCAGGCCCGGCCTGATCGACTGTGCTGGCGGTGGCCGTGATGGACGAGGTCGGCAGCGTGTGCAGCGCCTGCAGGTTCGCGTACTGGTTCATCGTCCCCTGCGGCTGGCCGAGCGTCTTGCCCCAGTTCACCACGTCCGGCTGGGTGGACAGCCAGTAGACGTTCCGGTCCACCAGGGTGCCGTTCTGGGTGAGTTGCAGTTCGACGAAGTAGGTCTGGACCGGGCTGCTGCCGGTGGCTGGCACCTTCGGCGTCAGCACGTTCGTCAGGACCTGCTGGCTGGCCAGGCTGATGTTGCTGGCGCTCTGGCTGTCGAGCACGGTCCCGGCCAGGTTGTAGACCTTCGACTCCACCGACAGGCCGGCCTGGGTGGTATTGCTCAGGTTGTCCAAGGTGACCGTGCCGGTGTCGAGGGCGTAGATGGCGTGCAGGCTGCGGTTCGCCTCCTGGGCGCCGAGGTAGCTGCCGGCCTGGTCGCCGTCGTTGTTGTACAGGTTCCACAGCAGGCTCGGCCAGCCCTTGTTCATCTGCCAGTAGATGGTCCCGGTCGAGGGGAGCGGGGTGTTGTTGGCGTGGTCGATGAACGCCTCGAACTGGGCCCTGGTGTTCTCGTAGTCCTGGGCCTGGGCTTCCTCCACGTACTGGGCCAGGCTCGACCACTGGCCGTACCTGCTCGACAGGGCGGTATCGAAGTGGCACAGCGTGCCGAACGAGTAGCCGATCTTGCAATGTGGCTCGTAGTTGGCGTGGTACTGGTTGTACTTGGTGTTCTGCCACAAGTTGGACAGGTCGCTGGCGGACATGAACCGGTTCAGCGAGTCCATCGTCGGGATGGTGTCGCCGGAGCTCTCCTCGCTGTCGTAGCCCCAGGCGGCACCGGCGTTGGTCACGGTTGAGTCGGTGCCGAGGTTTGTGGTGTCGTACCAGTAGTCCGGTGGCACCCAGTCGTAGGGCCCCTCCTTTTCGCCCGAGGGGCCGAGCGTTGTCGTGCTCTTGTACTCGGCCGAGGCGATGAGCGGGGTCTGCGGCCAGAAGTCCGCCGCCTGGAAGCCGGCCTCCGACACCTGCTCCTGCTGGCTTGTGGGCTGGTTGTCGGACCACTGGAAGCTGAACACGCTCGGGTGGTTGCGCAGGTTCGTGCCGATGGTCTGCGCCGAGTTCTGCAGTATGTTCTGCTGCGCCGTGGTGAGGCTGCCGCTGACCTGCCAGGCGTCGCAGCACTGGAATCCGCCGTTCACCAGGATGCCGGCCTGGTCCATCTGCTCGAACCAGTCGTTCGGCATGATGTGGCCCTCAAGCCGGATCGCGTTGACGCCCATGTTCTTCATCAGGGCGATCTGCTTGGCTGTGTCGGCGGCCGAGTAGTGCAGGAACAGGTTCGGATCCCAGCCGCCGCCTCTGATGACAATGGGGACGCCGTTGATCTTGAAGGCCCTTGCGCCGGATGGCTCGATGGCGTTCGAGCCCGTCAGGTAGGACGTGACGGTCCTGATGCCGAAGGTTTCTGTGGTCGTGTTGTAGGTCGTGCTGCCCTGGGCGACGCTGACGGCAAGCGTGTAGAGGGGCTGAGCGCCGAGCTGATACGGCCACCAGACCTGCGGGCTGGTGATGGTCAGGCTCGGATAGGCGCTCGAGGCGAACTGGATGGTCTGGGTCGTGCTGGCCGGGACCGTGACGTTCTGGGTGACGGTGATCGGCGTTCCGCCGTTCGGCGGGGTGATGGTGGCGGTCACCGTGGCGGCTTGGGCGGCCGTGGTGTCGTTGGTGACATCGGTCTTGACAGTCAGAGCTGCGCTGGACAGGTTAGCGGCGTCGGTCTGGTTGACGTGCGAGTTACCGACCGCGAGTGCCCCGTCTGCCTGGAACTGGACCGGGAACTGGATGCCGGTGTTGTTGTCCGGGGGGATCTGGGTCCAGTCCACATTGTCCAGGGTGTACATGCTGGTCGGATCGTTCGGGTTGACCTCGATCGCCAGTGAGTTGGTCCCGGCGACGATCAGGTTCGTGATGTTGAACGTGAACCGCGTGTAGTCGCCGGTGACGGTGCTGGAGGTGGCGACCTCAGTGCCGTTCACCCAAACGCTGGCCGAGCCGATGACCCCGTTGACGATCAGCGTGGCGGTCTGGCCCGTGGCCAGGTTCGGCGTGAAGTCGGTGCGCCACCACCAGGGCACGTCGAACTCGCTGACCGAGTCGGGGCCGATCTTAGCCATGTAGCCGTAGCACAGCTGCATGTTGTTGGAGTAAAAGACGCTGTTCGGGCTGCTGGTGGACTGGTTCACCGGCTGGAGTGCCGTGTCGCCAGGACACTGGCCGTTCTGCGCCAGGGCCTCGATCTCGGTGCCCGGCGCACCGCCGTCGTCGTTGGTGACCGGCAGCCAGGTGGAGGTGTTGAAACCCGGGGTAGAGATCTGCGCACCGGACTGGGTGGCGACCGCGCTACTCTGCACCTCCCAGCCGTTGCTGCCCAGGTTGGAGATATCGCTGGCCCCGGTGCCCGACGGCGAAACACTCACCGCGGCCCGGTGTGCAGCGGCCGGGTGCGTGGCGGCCCGGGCATGCGGTACGGCGACCGCCGGGGCGCCCTGGGCACTCGATACCAGGCAGGTCAGCGCCATGACTGAAACCACGACGGTCGCAGTCCAGCGGGAAGAACGGGAAAAATGGGAGCGGATGGTTTGTCGCATAGCTGGCACTCCTGTCCCGCGGCACTTGCCGCAAACGACGGGCGCGCCGCTTGACCACTCAGTTAGTTCGTAAGCTTTCTAAACAAACATGTCAAGAGGTGACTTGCCAGCGGAGACGGGCGCTGGCACTCTTCGCTGGCGGGCAGCCGGCTTGGCTCTGGGAAACTGCGGTGATACCCACAGAGCGAACCGGCGCCTGCCAGGACGCTAGCTACGGGGGCAGAACGTCCTGCGATGCCTCCAGACGGCGAGACTGGAACGTGCCGGTGTGATGGTCTTTTCCCAGATGCCCGCGCTGGAGGGTCCGGGTGCCGGCTTGCAGTACCAGCGTCACCGCGTCGCGCTCGTAGGCCAGGTGCACGATGGCTGCCCGCGCCTGCTCGTACTTGACCGCATTACGGAGCCCTTCCAGGGCGGTGTCGATGAGCAGGTTCTCGATGGGCTGAGATAGGTCTCGGCGCCAGCCCCGTCCGGTGATCTCAACCCTGCAGCCTGTGGTCCGTTCGAACAAGCGGGCTTCGCCAGCCAGCCGCGCTTCAAACGCCAGTCCCTCGGCCGGCTGGCTGAGCTGGTGCAGTGAGGCCTGTAGCTCGCTGCGCGCTTGAGCTGCGGTGTTTTCGATCTCTTCCAGCGCGGCGGTGAGGGCGGCGGGGTCGGCTTGCTGGCGTGCGTAGTGGGCGGCGACGCCGATTGTGAACAGCATCTGGGCAACGGAGTCGTGCAGTTGAGTGGCGATGCGCTGCCAGTCGCGGAGCATCGCCAGCTCGGTCTCCTGTTTGCGCACTGCTTCCTGGTGCAAGGAAAGCTCGGCGTGCGCCGCAACGAGTTCCAGCGTGCGCAGTCCTTGGTCGGGTGGAGGTCCGGCAGCCCGCGCGCCGGTGTATAGCAGCGCCTCGATCTGATCTGGCCCGTTGACGGGTGTGCCGCGGCGGCGCGGGCCACGCTGGCGGCCAGGAACGCCGTCATTGACGACGGCGGGTCGGCTGCGGCGAGCAGACGTTTGGCTACCGTCACATCCACGTCGACAAACCCGTACATCGGGGTCTTGTGGCGGCCGGATCGTAGCGCCGCGGTGACCAGGTGCCGGGTGCCCGGGAACGGGTGCACCTGGACTGTTCGCGCGCGTGGGGCTGTCAGCGGGCGGGTCTTGCGGTCCGATGCTGCGGCCGTCATCGGCAACGGCGCGGCCGTTGCCGCGCGGTCTCCGCGTGTTCGGTCTTGCGCGAGAACTCCATGTCAGCCCTTGGCGCCTCGTCGACCTCCAGAAAGGTGTCTAGCGGGTGTGTTTTCTCCCAAGTCAAGGGGTCGCTGTGCTCGCGGGACCATGCCCGTTGGCAGCCTCGTGACGAGGGAACAATGGAAGAGCGAGCGCCGCGGCCTACGCTCGGGCTGGAGGACGAAGATCATGAGCCCGGACAGCGAAGAGGTCAGGTCAGCGGGGGTGAACGCGGCTGCGGCTCCCCTGGACCTGCTGCTCAGTGACGCAGCCACCGGCATGCTGCGCCGGGTGAATCCGGGCGGCGCTGGCCTGCGCCTGGCTGCGGCGCTGGCCGCCCGGCCCCGGCTGGTCGCCGGGCGGGGACGGCAGTTGCTGGGCGAACTGACCCGCATCGCGGCGGGCACCTCGCAGGTGCAGCCGTCCCGGCGAGACCGCCGGTTCGCCGACCCGGGGTGGGCGGGCAACCCGCTGCTGCGCCGCACCATGCAGGCCTACCTGACCGCTGCGGAGACGGCGCAGGGACTCGTGGCGGAAGCTGGCCTGGACGAGGGGGACGCCGAACGTGTCGGGTTCGTGCTGACCAACCTGATCGACGCGCTGGCCCCGAGCAACAACCCGCTGCTCAACCCGGCGGCCGTGAAGGCCGCCGTGGACACTGGCGGCGGCAGCGCCCTGGCTGGCCTGCGGCATTTCGCCGCCGACATGGCGACCGCGCCCCGGGTGCCTTCCATGGTCGAGCCGGATGCGTACCAGGTGGGTGTGGACCTGGCCGTCACTGCGGGGTTGGTGGTGCTGCGGACCCCGGTGTTCGAGCTGATCCAGTACCACCCGGCCACACAAGCCGTACGGCAGGTTCCGCTGGTGGTCGTCCCGCCGGCGATCAACAAGTTCTACGTGATGGACCTGGCCCCCGGACGGAGCCTGGCGGAATACCTGGTCGCAAGTGGCCAGCAAGTGTTCATGATCTCCTGGCGCAACCCCGATGCCCGGCACGCGACGTGGGATTTCGACACCTATGGACGGGCCGTGCTGGACGCCGTGGACGCGGCGGAGCGGATCACCGGGAGCGAGCAGGCAGCGCTGATGGGCGCATGCTCCGGCGGCATCATCGCCGCCATGGTGGCCGCGCACCTGGCGCACCGTGGGCAGCAGGGCCGACTCGCCGCGTTGACCCTCATGGTCACCGTGCTGGATCAGGCGCATGCGGGCCTGGCCAGCGCGGTCATCGACGAGCGGACCGCGCGGTTGGCCGCGGCCAGGTCCCGGGCCCGGGGGTATCTGGACGGCAGGTCGCTGGCCGAGGTGTTCGCCTGGCTGCGGCCCAACGACCTGATCTGGAATTACTGGGTCAACAATTACCTGCTCGGCCGGAAGCCGCCGCCGTTCGACATCCTGTTCTGGAACGCGGACACCACCCGGATGACCGCCGGGCTGCATCGGGATTTCCTCCGGATGGGCAGCACGAACGGGCTGGTCCAGGCCGGCGCGCTCACCATGCTCGGCTCCCCGGTGGACTTGGCGCTCATCGACCGGGACACCTACCTGGTCGCCGGGATCACCGACCACATTTGCCCCTGGCAGAGCTGCTACCGGTCCACCCAGATGCTGCCGGGCCGCAACCGGTTCGTGCTGTCCACCAGCGGGCACGTCGCCGCGATGGTCAACCCGCCGGGAAACGACAAGGCCAGGTACCAGGTGGCCAAGGACTGCCCGGAGGATCCGCAGGAATGGCTGCGGCATGCGGAGACCTGCCATGGCTCCTGGTGGCCGGACTATGCGGCCTGGCTGGGCGAGCGCTGTGGCGAGGAGAAGGCCGCTCCCGCAGAACTGGGCGGCGGCGGGCTGGTGCCGATCTGCGACGCGCCCGGCACCTACGTCTATGACCATTGACATGGCCTGCCAGGGACCGGCTGAGGGCGACCGCCGGGGAGGCATTCCCCGGCGGTCCTGCCCCTGGCTGCAGCGCGCCGGATCAGCCGAGCGGATGCGGATCCTGACGATCCGGGGCCGTGTCCTGCGGGTCGCGGTCCGCGAAGGCGACCCGGGCCGGCCGCCGCTGCTGATGTGCAACGGCCTCGGGGCGAGCCTGGAGCTACTGCAGCCGTTCGCCGACGCGCTCGGCCCGCAGCGCGGGATCATCCGGTTTGACGTCCCGGGCATCGGTGGCTCCCCAGCCCCGTTCGTTCCCTACACGTTCGCTACTCTGGCCCCGCTGCTTGGCGGCCTGCTCGACCTTCTCGGCTACCCGCAGGCCGACGTGCTGGGCATCTCCTGGGGTGGCGGGTTGGCGCAGCAGTTCGCGCTGTTCCGCCCGGACCGGGTGCGCCGCCTGGTGCTGGTGGCGACTGGGCCGGGCATGCTGATGGTTCCCGCGCATCCACGGGTCCTGCTGCGCATGATCACGCCGCGGCGCCACCGGGATCCGGAATACGCGGCCAGCATCGCGGCCGAACTGTATGGGGGCAGCGCCCGGACGAGCCCTTCAGTGGCCCGGGACCTGCTGCACGCGACGAGCCGCCTGGGCCCGGCCAGGGGCTACTACTACCAGCTAATGTCCGGCTTCGGCTGGACCAGCTTGCCGCTGCTGCCCAGGCTGCGGCAGCCCACGCTGATCCTGGCGGGGGACGATGACCCGATCATCCCGATGGTGAATGCGCGAATCATGCACCGGCTGATACCGCGCAGCGTGCTGCATATATATGACGGTGGCCATCTGGAACTGGTCGCGGACGCCGAACGCATCGCTCCGGTCGTGGAGGCGTTCCTCGGAACGGGAGGAGCCGACGATGACACAGGTCAGTAGCGAGCATCTCGGGGAGTCACTCGGGACGGACTTCTTCTCCGTCCGCGAGCAGTTCACCGACGAGCAGTGGTCGCACTTCGTGACCGTCCGGCGGTTCGTGGATGAGGAGGTGGTGCCGGTCACCGGCCCGTACTGGGAACGGGCCGAGATCTGCTGGCCGCTGGTCAAACGGCTGCCTGAGCTCGGCATCGTCGGCGAGGACATCACGGGATACGGCTGCGCCGGGATGAGCCCGATGGCGTGCGGGCTGGTCACGATGGAACTGCACCGCGGCGATGGCAGCCTGGGCGTGGTCCTCGGCGTGCACGCGGGCCTGGCCATGCAGTCGATCGCGATGTGCGGTTCGGAGGAGCAGAAGGCGCGCTGGCTGCCCGGCATGGCCGCGATGGACAAGCTCGGCGCGTTCGCGCTGACCGAACCGGAGCACGGCTCGGACTCGGTCGCGCTGGAGACCTCGGCCCGCCGCGATGGGGACACCTGGGTGCTGAACGGCGCCAAGCGGTGGATCGGGCTGGGCACGGTGGCCGACCTGGTCGTGGTCTGGGCCCGCAACACCGAGGACGGCCAGGTCAACGCGTTCGTGGTGGAGAAGGGATCGCCCGGCTACCGGGCGCAGGTCATCGAGGGGAAGGTGTCGCTGCGCGCGGTATGGCAGGCCGACATCACCCTGGAGGAGGTGCGGGTGCCGGAGGAGAACCGGCTGCCCGGGGCACGGTCGTTCAAGGACACCAGCCGGGTGCTGGCCACCACCCGCAGCACCTGCGCCTGGGCGGCGCTGGGCCACGCCACCTCCGTCTACGACACCGCGCTGCGGTACGCGCTGCAGCGGCGCCAGTTCGGTGCGCCGCTGGCCAGCTTCCAGATCATCCAGCAGCGGCTGGTGTCCATGCTGGCGGATCTGACCGCGATGCAGCTGTACTGCCTGCAGATCGGCCGCCTGGCCGAGGCCGGGCGGCTGACCCCCACGGTGGCCGGGCTGGCCAAGATGCACAACACCCGCAAGGCACGGGCGATCGCCGCCGACGCGCGGGACATGCTGGGCGGCAACGGGATCCTGCTGGACTACCAGGTCATGCGGCACATGGTGGACCTGGAGGCCATCCATACCTTCGAGGGCACCGAGACCATGCAGACACTCATCGTCGGCCGCGCCATCACCGGTATCGGCGCCTTCACGTAGCCTCTGTCAGGCGCACCCGCTGCTGGGCATCGGTGTTGCGGTGACCAGCGGCCGGCGCCGGGACCGGCTGCAGCACGGAGGCGCCGAGCCACTGGCTCACCTGCAGCGCAAGTTCCACGTCGGGGCGGTCCCCGGCGACCGGCCGGCCGAGGCTCTCCTCGGCCTTGCGGATCCGGTACTGGACGGTGTTCTTGTGCAGCGTCAGCCGCTCGGCGGTTGCCTTGTAGCTGCCCCCGCTCCGCAGAAAGGCCAGCAAGGTCTCGCGCAGCCGGGCGTGCTGCTCGTCGTTGGTGGCCAGGCCCGCCAGCGTGCTGAGCACCCAGCCGCGCAGCAGCTCGGCGGAACCGAGCATCATCGCGACGGGCGCGACCTCGCTGAACGCCACCGCCCGCGGCGCGGCTGAGCCCGCGGCAAGCGCGACCGCCTGAGCGGCCACGGCCTGCTGGTGGGTCAGCCGGAACCCTGCGGTGCCCTTCGCGGCGCTGCCGAACGCGAAATGGAGGTCGCCGTCCAGGCCCACCATGCTGGCTGCTGGAGTGCCGAACGTGTCCCGGATCCCCAGCGGCAGCCATGCCCACGCACTCGCCTCATCCCGCGGCAGGAACACCGGATCACCCGAGCAGGCTGCCTTCCCCGCCACCTGGCTGACCGCGCGCTCCAGCCTGGTGATGTTGTCGATGGCAGCCACCACGTCGCCCGCCCAGCACACCACGCCCACGTGGTACTGGCGCAGCCGGTAACCGAGGGTGGCCTCCACGGCGCGCACGTCGATACGCGCCGCCGACAGCAGGTCGCGGATCCGGGCCCTGCGGACCGTGCTCCGGTTCCGCAGCCAGTTCTCCCTCTCCTCGGTATAGGCCGCGACGATCTCCTCGGATGTCTGGTCGACATAACCGGCCACGGTCCCGGACATGCTCAGCGCGCCGGTGGTGATCATCTGAGCGTCATCTACCTGCCTGGCCAGCTCCCTGAGCATCCAGTCCAGAAAGCAGGTGTGCCCGAGGCGGTAAGCGCGCAGCAGCGCGGTCAGCGGTGTGCCGCGCTGCGCCTGCCGCCGCGCGTACTCCACCGCCGCGGCCGGAGCCTGCACGGCGGTCAGGTCGATCTGGTGCCGCATGACCTGCAGGCAGGTGTCGACATTGCTGTGGACGCTGGAACTGAGCAGCGGCAGCACAGGCTTGTCCTCGCGCAGTTGCGGGATTTCCCGCAGTATCACGTCATAGACGTCCTCGCTGACCGCGCCGACCCGGCGGCTCACCGCCGCCGCGACGTCAGCCACCAGTCCGGCGACCGCGAGGCGATCCATGTCCACCTGCGGATTCTTACACCCTCACCGGCCTTGGGTCACGCGCGAGGCGGCCAAAATGGCTGCCCGCCCGGTAATGGTGTCCATGCCGTCCCGGTCAAAAGGACGGTGGGCCGGAATCTGGTCTCTCACGCTATGCAAGCGCGAACGCCTGGGAAACGTGCTGGCAGCACGAGGGTCAGCCATTTCCTTGATACGGCAGACCGTCGACCCCCTGGTCGGGGGGCCAGACAATGAGGTCTCCTGGCGCCTGCAGGCACCGGTTCTCCGCGGATGGAGGGCATCATGACGAACCTCGCAGCGAACCTGGCCGGCACCACCCGGGCCCATGGTGGCCGGGTGGCGGTGCGGGTGGGCAATGCGGCGATGACATACCGGGGGCTGGACGAGGCCAGCGCCGGCGTCGCCGGGCTGCTGCGCGACCGCGGCCTCAAACCTGGCGACCGGGTCGGGATCATGCTCCCAAACGTCGCGGAGTTTCTCGTCGTCTACTACGGTGTGCTGCGGGCCGGCGGGGTGGTCGTGCCGATGAACCCGCTGCTCAAAGTCCGGGAGGTCGCCTACTACCTCGGCGACTCTGGGGCCCGGTTGGTCTTTGCCTGGCACACGTTCGCTGATGAGGCCAGCGGCGGCGCGGAGCGCGCGGACGCGGAGGCCCTCATCGTTGATCCCGCCGGCTTCCCTGACTTGGTGTCATCGGCGGCGCCGGACTTCACGGTCATGGACACCGGCGACGAGGACACCGCGGTGATCCTCTACACCTCAGGCACCACCGGCCACCCGAAGGGTGCCGAGCTCACGCACGGCAACCTGATCAGCAACACCGACGTAGCCTGCAACGACATCGTCCGCGCGGGCCCGGACGACGTGATATTCGGCGGGCTGCCGCTGTTTCATGTGTTCGGCCAGACCGTCGCGCTCAACGTCGCGGTGGCGTCGGGGGCGTGCCTGACCCTGCTGCCGCGTTTTGACGCCGGGCAGGCCCTGGAGATCATCGCCCAGCACCGGGTCACCGTGTTCGAGGGTGTGCCGACGATGTACGTGGCGCTGCTGCACCAGCCCGGCCGGGCGGACCATGACATGTCCTCGCTGCGGATGTGCATCTCCGGCGGCGCGGCCCTGCCGGTCGAGGTGCTGCGCGGGTTCGAGGACGCGTTCGGCTGCGCCGTGCTGGAGGGGTACGGGCTGTCGGAAACCTCCCCGGTCGCCTCGTTCAACCACCCTGGCCGGGAACGCAAGCCTGGCTCGATCGGCACGCCCATCCGCGACGTGCAGATGCGCGCCGTGGACAGCGACGGCCACGAGGTGCCGCAGGGTGAGGTGGGTGAGATCATCATCCGCGGGCCAAACGTGATGAAGGGGTACTGGCAGCGGCCCGAGGCGACCGCCGAGGCGCTGCATGACGGCTGGTTCCACACCGGCGACCTGGCCCGGGTCGACTCAGACGGCTACTTCTTCATCGTGGACCGGAAGAAGGACCTGGTCATCCGGGGCGGCTACAACGTCTATCCGCGGGAGATCGAGGAGGTGCTCTACGAGCACCCAGCGGTTGCCGAAGCCGCCGTGATCGGGCTGCCGCACCCATCACTCGGTGAGGAGGTCGGCGCCGCGGTGGCGCTCAAGCCGGGCGTCAGCATCACCGCCGAGGAGCTGCGTGACTATGTCAAGGCCCAGGTGGCGGCGTACAAGTACCCACGCCATGTGTGGATCGTGGACGCGCTGCCCAAGGGAGCGACCGGGAAGATCCTCAAGCGGGAGATCGTCCCGCCGCCCGGGATGACCGTGTGGTGAGACTGCTGCTGCTCGCTCCCCAGGAGCCGGCAAGGGCATCCAGGGCGAGCGGCGCGCGGCCGGCGGCGGGCCTGGTGATGGCACCGTTGGACGGCGCTCCCAAGGCCACGGGCGCCAGATCGGCCTCGTATGTACGCCCCGGCCGGTGGCCATCGAGCAGGCGCCGACCGCACGTAACGGCGGCGATGGATGCCAGGGCGGCGCGTTGATCGTGACGTGGGGTAGCGGTGATCGCTGGTGCCACCGGGCTCGTGCCGGGCGGCCTGCTGGGTCCAGCTCGGAAGTGCGGCCCACGGCGTGGGTGTTGTTCATGCCGCTCGCCCGGCCGGGGGCGGAGCGGACGGCTCACCGCCGCCCGCCCGGGCGGGCGGCGGTGAGGCCGGGGTGCGCTGTGCCTGCACCGGTGCTCTGAGGCCCGCCTGGGCCGAGTGTCACAGGCCGGTGGAATGCTGGCTCTGTCAGAAGCGCGATGCGAGGAGGAAATGCGATGCTCAGCACCAATTTCGTAGACGGGGCGCCGGTCTGGGTGGACCTGGGCGTGCCCGAGGTGGCCGGGGCAGCCGTGTTCTACGGCTCGGTCTTCGGCTGGAAGTTTGAGTCAGCCGGACCGGACGCGGGCGGCTATGGGATGTTCACCCGCGACGGCCAGGTGGTGGCCGCAGTGGGTCCGCTTACCGAGCAGGGCGCGGCCCCGTCCTGGACGCTGTATTTCAGGACCTCCGACGCCAGCGCGGCTGCCGGGGCGGTCCAGAAGGCGGGCGGCACGGTTCGCACCGAGCCGGCGGATGTGATGTCGGAGGGCCGGTTTGCGCAGTTCACCGACCCGGCGGGGGCGATGTTCGCGGTCTGGCAGCCGGGGAACACCCAGGGCCTGGGCGCCGTGAACGACCCTGGCACGTTGTGCTGGACCGAGCTGACCACGCCGGACGTGGCCGGTGCCAAGTCGTTCTACTGCGAGGTGTTCGGCTGGCAGGCCGATGACCAGCCGATGGGCGAGTTCACTTACACCGTGATCAGGCCGGCAGGCGGCGATGAGAACAGCAGCCAGGGCGGCATCATGCCACTGAGCCCGCAGATGGCAGCGGCTGGTGCCACCACGCGGTGGCAGCCCTACTTCGAGGTCGCCGACTGCGACGCCGCGGCGGCCGCAGTGACGGCGAACGGGGGAACCGTGGTCGTCCCGGCCAGCGACATTCCCGGCGTGGGCAGGTTCGCTGTGGCGCTCGACCCGGACGGGGCACAGTTCGCCGTGATCGCCAGCGTCCCAGCCTGAGGCATTGTCAGCGCGCCTGAGGCACGCGGCCGGTGTGCTGCCGCTGAGTTGGGCATCCGGCTTTCTAGCTTGCGCGGCCATCCGTGCCGAGTGTCCGTTCAGTCGCCGAGATCGCGATCTACCCCGACGTCATCTGGCTCGGCGCGTATCCTCCAAGATGGGGAACCGTGGAAGGACAGCAAGCGCTGTGACCTGCGTGCCCGGCGTGACCAGGCCGCGATCCCACGGCTGATTCTCCTCAACGGCCCGCTCGGTCTATGTCGCCAACGTGGATCCGGCACGGTGTCAGTGCTGGCCGGCTGCCTGGGAAAGCCCGCCCCGTAGCGGCCATCGGCCGACAAGCCCTCGCAATCTCCTGCCTAGCGAACACCTGGGCTAAATTAGCTGGCGCCGACGGCGGCGCCGAGGGAATCCAGGGCGTGGCGCAGCCGGGCGGCCGCCGCCCCGGTGATGTCGCCCTGCGACCGGTGCTGGTCGTAGGACTGGAGGAGCTGCTGGTACTGCTGCTGGATCTGCTGGGCGTTCTGGCCCGGCGGGCCGAACAGCAGCTGCTGGAGGTGGCTGAACAGGTCCTGCCCGGCCTGCTGGGTCACCTGGCCGTCGGCGACCGCGGCCTGCAGGTCGCCGACGAACGCGGCAGCCGCAGCGGCGGCCGGCGGCAAGGCGCTGGCGTGCCTGGGGGTCACGGCTGGTTTCCGCGTCTTGTGGCGGTGCGCGCCAGGTGGCGTCGTGTGGCGCGCGCCAGGCGTCTGGTCCGCCGTGGGGGCGACGGCCGGGTGCGTGGCTGGGGGGGCGGCGGATCCTGCATGCCCGGCGGTGCCGGTCAGCAGGACGGCGGCCAGGGCGGCGAGCGCGGCGGCCAGGGCCGCGGCGAGCACCGCCTCCGTGAGGCGCGGGCGCCAGCGTCTGCGGATTGGCAGGCCCGGCTCCGGTTCGCCGGCCGGGTCCAGCACGGTGGTGGCGTCCGGGTTGAGGGCGGCGAGCAGGCCGGCCCGCGCGGCTGCCGCACTGGGCGGCCGGCCGGCCGGGTCCTTGGCCAGCAGCCGCCCGGTGACCTGGTCGAGCTGCGGTGACAGCCCGGGGCGCCGCGCCGACGGCGGGCCGGGGTCATCATGGACGTGCCGGTAGGCCAGCCCGACCGCCGAATCGGCGGAGAACGGCGGCGCGCCGGTGAGCATCTCAAACAGCACGCAGCCCAGTGCGTACAAGTCGGCCTGCGGGCCGGCTGGGCGGCCGGAGGCCTGCTCCGGGGACAGGTAAGCGGCGGTGCCCAGTACCCCCTGGGTCCGGGTGCCGCCGCCCCCGCCCTCGGCCCGGGCGATGCCGAAGTCCAGGACCTTCACCTCTGAGCCGGCGGCCAGCACGATGTTGGCGGGCTTGATGTCACGGTGCACCAGCCCGGCCGCGTGCGCCACCTCCAGCGCCTCGCAGACCGCCGCCGCGATCCGCACCGCCTCGCCCGCGCGCAGCATCCCGGCCTCGTCCAGGACCTGCCGCAGGGTCGGGCCGGTGACCAGTTCCATCACGATGAACGGCACCGTCCCCTCGACGCCGCAGTCGAACACCGTCACCAGGTGCGGGTGGCTGAGCCGGGCCGCGTGCCGGGCCTCCCGCTCGAACCGGGCCAGGAACCCCGGGTCGGCCGCGAACTGCGGGCTGAGCACCTTCACCGCGACCTCGCGGCCCAGCACCTCATCCCTGGCCCGCCACACCGTCGCCATGCCGCCGGTACCCAGCACCTCGCCCAGCGTGTACCGGCCGGCCAGAACCCGTGTGCCCGTCACCGCCATAACTCAGCCCCTTGCCATCCGCCGGCCAGCCCGGCCGCCCACACCGCCCGCGTTCGCGAGCCACCCCAGGCCCGGTGCGCCCAAGGCCACTCCCAGGCCGGCCGCGGCAGCAGCCATGGCCTTCTCGCTCATGCCCACGAACATAGACACAGCCCGCAGGCGCGGCAGCACTTTACCCGCGTTCGACCCGAATCCGCGGGCCCCTCCCACCCGAACCGGGCCCGTTCACCGGAGGGTGGCGGGGGCGCCGAGGGAGCGGCAAGCCAGCATGAGGCTGCTCTGCCTGCTGCGCCGTGCGCGCAAGTGATGAGAGCGGATATGAGCAGCCATGATGTGTCCATGACCGATTCGCTGGAGGGTACGTTGCTGGTCCCAGCGCAGGCGTGTCCGAGGATGATCCTGGCCTGAAGGCCCCGGACCGCTCGACCGGCGGTGCTGTGAGCGTCTTCGAGACCAGCGCCGGCGCGGGGCCACCGCTGCACGTCCATCACCATGAGGATGAGTGCCTGCATGTGGTTGCGGGAGAGTTGTCCATCCGCTGCGGCGACGCCACGTTCGGCACCCCGGCGGGAAGCCTTGTGTTCCTGCCCCGTAGCCGGGCGCACCGGCTCTGGGTCAAGGACGGGCCGGCCCGGCTGCTGCTGATCGCCGTTCCGGGCGGCATTCAGGACTACCTCCGCGAGATCAACGCCGCCGCAAACCATGCCGAACGCCGCCTGCACGGCTCGCGGCAACCGACAACTAACTTAGTCGTAACGGTGATTGTGGGGAGCTGGATCCCTCGCTGGCGGCCAACAGCAACAAGCGAAGTGCCCCCACTCATCAATGGCGGCCCCGGTGACACGGAACCTGGCTGCATCCGGCCGTTGTAAAGGGCGGTCTGGTGCCACTTCTTGCAGTTGAACCTCCCCGGGAAGGTAAGGCCGTCACGGGGATGTCCGCGTCGCGTTGAGCTGGGAGTTTCATCGGAAGTCCACTAAGGATGCCTAGTTACCGAGATCTTGTCCCTGCGTACGAAAGGGGTACTCGGTGTGGGCCCTGCTGAAATCGAGCCTGCGCTCCCAACGGGCCGGAAACGAGCCTCCAAGATCGGCCCGCAAGTCCCTGACCTGGGTGGGCGCAGGTGGTTTCGAACCACCGACCTCTCGCTTGTAAGGACAGACACCCCTACTCCCCCACCTCGGCAGATTTGGCATTGGCGCAGGTCAAAGGCACCAGCAGGGAGCAGCGGTGAGCAGTGAGAAGCAGTCACGAGGAAGTTGCGCTCCCAAATGCGCTCCCACCGGAGGGCTCGTCCGGGCGGACTGGACGACCATCGGCCACTCTG
>Ga0209166_10001700_pt1 | contig 17798 bp, 16 predicted proteins | sample Coa_R1_3_FD_187151 | JGI IMG/M metagenome (GOLD analysis project Ga0209166, IMG submission 187151) | Surface soil microbial communities from Centralia Pennsylvania, which are recovering from an underground coalmine fire - Coalmine... | ecosystem: Environmental > Terrestrial > Soil >... | reverse complement strand
GTAGAATCCCTCGGACGTGCGCTCGCCCTCACAGAATGCGCGATCGCGCTCGTCGATATCGCTGGTCAGCAGGTTGGCGCTGTCGGCGTCAGTGCGGGCCATGATCAGCGTGGGAACTCCCATCACGTCGGCCGCGAGCCGCGCTGCCACCAGTTTCTGAATTGCTTCCGGTGTCGGCACGAGAACCTTGCCGCCGAGGTGGCCGCATTTCTTCGCCGACGAAAGCTGATCCTCGAAATGAACGCAGGCCGCCCCAGCCTCGATCATCCCCTTCATCAACTCGAAGGCATTCAGCGTTCCGCCGAAACCAGCTTCGGCGTCGGCAACGAGCGGAGCGAACCATGTCTGCCCGGGAGCAACTTTGCCTTCGACGTGATGCACCTGGTCCGCGCGCTGCAGTGCATTGTTGATGCGCCGGCAAAGATTCGGAACGCTGTCGGCTGGATACAGGCTCTGGTCGGGATACATGGTGCCGGCGTTGTTGGCGTCGGCCGCAACCTGCCAGCCGCTGACATAGATCGCCTTCAGCCCGGCCTGGACCTGCTGGACGGCCTGGTTGCCGCTCATCGCTCCGAGGGCGTTGATGTAAGGCTCGTTCTTCAGCAGTTCCCAAAGGCGTTCCGCGCCCATACGGGCTAGCGTGTGCTCGATGTGGATCGACCCGCGCAGCCGCAGTACATCTGCGGCGGTGTAGGGGCGTTCCACCCCTTTCCAGCGTGGATTCGTTTTCCAATCGTGGCTGATCGCCTCAGCCGCGAGAGCGTATTGCGAGCTGCGCTCCTGCGCGCTCAACGGGTGTTCCGGGTTGTGAGTTGACGTTTGCTTGCTTCCGTTTCCGTTGGCCGACATTACTTTCTTCTCCTCAAACATTGTCAGGGTGAGTAGTGGTTAAACCGGGTTGAATTCTCCGTTTACGATCATGGCCTCGCTGAGTTCGCGCGCCCGCCGGAAACGCGTTTGCTCTTCGGGATCTGCCTGCATGCCGGGCTCGGCCAGCAAGCGCTGAAGTTCTTCGTCGAAAATCTGGCGGATGAACTGCGGCGTATGCTTCACCGCATGTCCATCTTCATCCTGGATGGAAACCAGATCGCGATGGCGCATGCGTTGCGCAATCATGAGCCGGTAGATGCGGTCAGTCGCCAGATCCTCCATGTAGCCATCGAGCAGGCTCGCCCCGCGGCCGCTCAAGACTCCATGGCGATATCGAATTACAGTGCGGACCGCTGCACGCGTGCCTTTCACCGTCCTGGATCCAACGCCTTCCGGCCTGGGCCGTAGATCGGGATATCGGCTGGCATTCTTCGGGCGCGCCTGCAATTGATTCGGGTAAGGGAACTGAGCGACGGCAATCGCGTTCTGATCCGGATGTCCCGTCCACGCACCATCCATCAGGCAATCGGCTTCGTTCTTCTTATCTTTCTCGAGGACGGCCAACGCGCGCGCGTTCAGTTCTGCGTCTTCGCGGCTGGGATACAGCGCTGTCATTCCGCCAATCGCGAGGATACCGCGGTGATGACAGATTTCCGGCATCAGTTCACGCAAGTTCTGGAAGAAGGGAATGTTGTAGGGAATCGTATTGCGGTCGGGCAGTACCCAGTCCGGATCGTCCAGGTTGAAATGGATCAGGCTGGCCATGTAATCCCAACGGCCAAGATTCAGGCCGATGATGTGTTCGCGCAGGTTATATGCGAATTCCTCCATCTGGAACGCGAGCGGATGCGACTCCACCAGCGCCATGCACTTGATGTAGTCGTGCGGCAGGCCGCGCCACTTAGCCAGTGCCTGGAAAAGATCGCGCCACCACAGCGCCTCCTCGGCCGACTCAGACTTGGGGATGTAGATGCAGAGTGGATGCTTCAGCTTCGCGGGATCGATTCCGTAGAAAACGCGGGCAACGTCGAACAGCGACGCTGACACCAGTTCGCCAGGGATGAGTCCCGCCTGGTTCAAATGCAGCCCGCGCGGGCGGGTGAAGATCACAGTGCCGCTCGGCTTGATCGTGACTGTTCTTTGGCGCTTTTGGTCGAAGTAGCTCAACTCGCCGTGCAGACAGGCCAGGATGTTTTTCACGCCGGTCTCGTGATGAGACCATTCATTGACACACGAATCTTCCAAATCAAGCATGACCCCGGGAGCGCCCGAGTTCAGCATCTTGACGCACAGTTCAGCGTCATCGGCTGGGCCGGTCATCTGGTTGCGCTGGTCCTGGCACCACTCCGGCAGCTGGATTTTCCAGCCATTGCGCACCGTGTCGGAAGGGAAGCTGTGCGAGGGTTTCTCGCCCTCGAGCGACCGCTGCAAAACTTCCATGCGTTTTTGAGCCAGTTGCTGCTGGCGATGAGTGAAAGCCCGGTGCAAGGGCAGAAAGAAATCCAAAAAGCCGGCCGGCAGCTCAAAATTGGCGGGGGCGCTGTTCACAGGATTGATCAGCGTTCCTGTTTCCAGCACATCGGTGGCGGTTGGCGTCATCCCAAACTCCCTAGGTTCGAAATCTCCTGTGTTCAACATAGTGAACACAGGTTCATTACACTGGCGGATCGTATGTCGGCCTGGAGGTCTGGTCAAGAGCGGTGTTCAATATGCCGAACATACATTCATTTTGTTGTCCGGGTAGGGTTTTGTTACCATAACGATTCGGTATGTCCCACAATCACGAATCTCCTTCCGTTGCAGTCGAAAGGGCCCTCGCCATGCTGGAGGCGGTTGCCCATGAGCCAGAAGGACTTAGCAATGCCGAGATCAGCCGGAAGTTGGAGGTTCCGAAAAGCACCGCCAGCTACATTTTGCGCACCTTGGTCGCGAAGGGCTATCTGAACCGCGAGGCGGAAAATGGCAAGTACAGGGTGGGCCTGAAGATTCTCAGTTTGAGCCGAGGGGCCTTGAGCGGCATCGATGTTCGAGAAGTAGCGCTGCCCATCATGCGTCATCTCGTCGAGAAGACGAACCTCACCTGTCATCTGGCGATTCTCGACGGCTCGGAAGCGGTGTACATCGAGAAGGTCGAACCGACGGGTTTCATTCGCATGGATACGTGGGTGGGACGACGCATGCGGGTGCACGCCACCAGCGTGGGCAAGGCGCTGACGGCGCATATTCCGCAGCAGCAACTGGAAAAGATCGTCGCCGATAACCCCATGGAGCGGCGTACTCCAAAAACCATCACGACACTGCCGCGCCTGCTGAAGGAACTGGAAAAAGTTCGCACGCAGGGCTACGCCGTCGACGATGAAGAAAACAATCTGGGCGCTCGTTGCCTGGGGGCGCCGGTCTTCAATCAGCAGGGAATGATCGAAGCCAGTCTCGGTCTCAGCGGCACCATTAACCAGGTCAACGCGCAGACTATGCCGCGGATTGTGGAGGCGTTGAAAGATGCGGCGCGGCACATTTCCATGCAGTTGGGCTACCGCGCGCCCCACCGTCGCGTGACCGGAATGAGCTAATCTATCGCTCATGCCGGATGGCAACTCCGCCAAGCGAATCATCGGGTATTACGGCGAGGCAGACGAATCGTCACGCCTGCTGGCGGCCGTGTGCAAGGTGGAGAGCGAGCCTTCAATCCTGGGGGCAACGGCACACATCATGGCCATCGGCCGCAAGCGCGCGCAGGCATCCCCCAGATAAATTTCTCGAACTCCCAGCGCAACACTATGCGGCGGCTAGCGAGTGGCGATAAGCGATTTGCTCGATTGTCGGGTTCACCAGCCTCACCATATCCGTCCAGTTCATGCGGACCAGTTCGCGATGAGTGCCCGCCGTGAACGTGATCTCCTCATGCTCTGCGAGGCTCGGGTCGGCATAAACCGGCATATCGTAGAGGTTGCCGAATGGCGGCATCGCTCCCGTTTCACAATCCGGAAAAGCGTTCTGGAACTCAAGCTCGGAAGCGATCTCGACGGCTTTCGCCCCCGTCAGAGTCTTCAGCAGTTCCAGGTTCACGTGCAGTGATGCCGGCAGGACCGCCATCGCCAGAACGTCGTCGATCTTGACGATCACGGTCTTCGCCAACTTCTTGCCCGACACATGCGCCAGGGCAGCCACCCCCTGCGCCGTGTAAGCAAGCGAGTGAGAGATCACCAGGTATTTGATGTTTTGGGAGTCAAGAAACGAGCGGAGCTTCGACAGCGGCATACGACCTCCTCCGTGGATCAGGGAATGAGGGGCCACGAATGCAGTTTGTGTGCGTAGAAAAGATTGTATTTCGGATGGGAGGGAATTTCTGTGCGCGGGATCACGCGTGAGCACTTGCTATGTCACGCTGAGTCCGGCGAAAGCCGGACGAAGGACCCTACAAAAGTTGCTGGACGGTGATGTTGTCGGCGGGAATGCCGCGCAGCCGGCAGTGTAGCGGTTCGGACCCGTGCGCAGGAACACTGCGCGCCGCGTGTACGGTTCCTCCGAGCGCATGACGCGTTCTTCAGCATTACAAGATGTCGTCGCTGCGTTCGCAAATCGGAAACCGATTGTCGAAAATTCTAGTACTTCACGATCTTCTCGAACGATTGCGGATCGAGCGAGGCGCCACCGACCAGGGCGCCGTCGATTTCTTCCTGGGCCATCAGGGCCGAGACGTTTTCCGGCTTCACCGATCCACCATAGAGGATGCGCAGTTGGTTGGCGAATTCTTCGCCGAAGATCTCGGTGGCTTCTTTGCGGATCACGGCATGGGCCTCGGCTGCTATTTCGGGCGTCGCAGTTTTTCCCGTCCCGATCGCCCAGACTGGCTCATACGCCACGACGAGGTTCGCGGCCTTTTTCGCCGAGATGGCGTGGAATGCGCGCACGCACTGGCGCCGTAGCACATCATCGGTCATCCCAGCCTCGCGCTCTTCCAACACTTCCCCTACGCAGCAGATCGGAATCAGGCCTGCTTCCAGCGCAGTCTTCAATCGCAGATTTACGGTGTCGTCCGTTTCGCCGAAATATTGGCGGCGCTCTGAGTGTCCGATGATCGCATGCGTAACCCCGAGCGCCCGTAATTGTCCAACCGAAGTTTCGCCCGTAAATGCGCCCTCTTCCTTCCAGTGAACGTTCTGCGCGCCAATGGCGACATTCGATCCTCTGGCCGCTTCGAGCGACGCGGACAAGTCCAGAAATGGAGGACAGACCACAATTTCGTCTCGCGAGTGATCCGCCACCCGCGGCAAGAAGTCGCGGAAGAACTCGCGGGCCTGGTCCGGGGTCTTGTACATCTTCCAATTCGCGGCCATTACTTTCTTTCTCATGAGTCAACCTTTCTTATAATTCTTATCGCGGCATCTCGTTACAGAGCTTCCGGCACTAACTACATAATGTCCGTTAACCAGCCCCAGCGATCGGTCGCCGATCCTTATAATCTTGAGCGCTTCGTCCAGGCGCAGGCGCCGATTTACAACCGCGTTCTTGCGGAGCTAAGGGCTGGAGTGAAAACGAGTCACTGGATGTGGTTCATCTTTCCCCAGATCCGAGGACTCGGGCACACCGCGTTTTCCATCGAATATTCCATCTCCTCGCGGGAGGAAGCCCGCGCCTATCTCCAGCACCCGGTCTTGGGACCTCGACTGAAAGAATGCACCGAGCTTGTTGTACGCGTCGAGGGCCGCTCCATCGAAGAAATATTTGGATCACCGGACGACATGAAATTCCGTTCGTCAATGACGCTGTTTGCTCAGGTCTCTGACAATGACGACATCTTCGAGCGCGCCTTGAAAAGATATTTCGGCGGAGTGCCCGATCGCCTTACTCTTGAACGCTTGTGAGTGTTACTTCTTCTCCGTCAACGCCTCGACTCCAGGCAACTTCTGTCCTTCCAGAAACTCCAGCGATGCACCCCCTCCGGTCGAGATGTGCGTAATCTTGTCGGCAACGTTCGCCGCCTTCACCGCAGCGACCGAGTCTCCGCCACCGACAATCGATACCGCGCCGGCATTGTCGGCCACAGCGTGAGCGATCTGGAACGTGCCCTTGGAGAATCCGGGGACTTCGAAGACGCCCATCGGCCCGTTCCAGACGATCGTCCGCGCTCCAGCGATTTCCTCGGAGAACATTTCAATCGTCTTCGGCCCGATGTCGAGGGCCATCTTATCGGCGGGAATCGGCTGCCCTTCGCCGATCTGCTGCACGACCGCGTTTGCCTCAGGCTTCATGGCGACTACGTGATCGACAGGCAACAAAAACTTCAGGTTGCGCTTTTTTGCCTCCGCCAGCAGTTGCTTGGCCAGGTCAACCTTATCCGTTTCGAGCAGTGACTTGCCGATTTCCTGCCCCTGTGCCTTAAGGAACGTGTATGCCATTCCGCCGCCAATAATCAAAGCGTTCACCTTGGTCATCAGGTTCTGGATCACGCCGATCTTGTCGCTGACTTTGGCGCCGCCAAGGATGGCGACGAACGGTTCTTCGGGATGCTCCAGCGCTTTGCCCAGGTATTTCAATTCTTTTTCCATGAGCAGCCCGGCGGCGCACTGCTTCATGAATTTGGTGATGCCCTCTGTGGAAGCATGCGCCCGATGCGCTGAGCCGAACGCATCGTTCACGTAATATTCGGCGAGATTGGCGAGTTGGCGGGCGAATTTCGGGTCGTTGCCTTCTTCTTCGGCGTGGAAGCGGAGGTTTTCCAGAAGAAGCGTTTGTCCTTTCTCGAGTTGGGACGCAACTTCTTCCGCCTCAGGCCCCACGCACTCGGGACAGAATCCGACGTTTTCGCCGCGCGCCAGTTCTTTGTCGAGCAGCATGCGTAGGCGCTCAGCCACCGGCTTCAGGCTCATTTTCGGATTCGGCTTGCCTTTGGGACGGCCCAGGTGCGAAGCCAGGATCAGTCGCGCACCATGGCGCAGGGCGTACTCGATAGTGGGCAGAGTTTCACGGATGCGGGTATCGTCCATTACGCGTCCATCATCGAGCGGCACATTGAAATCGACGCGCATGAAGACACGATTGCCATTGAGCGGAAGATCACGAATAGAAAGCTTGGACATGGTAGGAGTCCTCTATCAGATGTTTGGAAAGTAGCGCCGCCTCCTCGGCGGCTGTCCGGCGAGCGTCCCCGCCCGCCGCTTCGGGGGCGAGACGCCCCCACCACAGCCGGCAAGATGCCGGCGCGAGGTCTTAAAGGCCCTTGCTGACGATGTAGTTGATCAGGTCGCGCACGCGGCTGGAGTATCCCCACTCATTGTCATACCAGGAGATCACCTTCACGCAGTTGCCGCCGACCACCATGGTCGAAGGCGCATCGACAATCGAAGACCGTCCATCGCCCTTGAAATCGGACGAAACCAGTTCGTGCTCTTCGTAGCCGAGGTATCCCTTCAGCGGCCCGGACTCCGATGCCTTCTTCAACGCCGCATTGATTTCTTCCTTGGTCGTCTTCTTCTCGACCCATACCACCATATCCACGACCGACACATTCGGAGTTGGAACGCGCATGGAGAATCCATCGAGCTTGCCGGCCAACTCCGGAATCACCAGCTTCAATGCTTTGGCAGCTCCAGTCGAGGTCGGAATCATCGACAACGCGGCCGCGCGCGCACGCCGAAGGTCTTTGTGCGGGAAGTCCAGAATGACCTGATCGTTGGTGTAAGAGTGAATCGTGGTCATGGTTCCGCTGACGATCTTGAACTCGTCATTGACGACCTTGGCAACCGGCGCCAGGCAGTTCGTCGTGCACGAAGCATTCGAAATGATGTTGTGCTTCGAGGCGTCATACTTCTCGTGGTTCACTCCCAGAACGACGGTCACATCTTCGTTCTTCGCCGGAGCGGAGATGATAACTTTCTTCACCGGGCCACGCAGGTGCTTCTTGGCATCATGGGCATCGGTGAACCTGCCGGTCGATTCGATCACGATTTGCGCGCCCACCGACTCCCAGGGCAGCACCGCCGGATCTTTCTCCTTGAATACCTTGATCGTCTTGCCGTCGACCGTGATGCTGTCAGCACCAGCCGAAACCTGATTCGGCAGGTTGCCGAGCACTGAGTCATATTTCAGCAGGTGGGCCAGAGTCTTCGGCTCGGTGAGATCGTTGACCGCGACGAATTCAATGTTTGGATCTTTCAGCGAAGCCCGCAGCACGTTGCGGCCGATTCGTCCGAAACCATTAATGCCAACTTTAATTGCCATGTTTCCTCCGTAGATTTATGAAGGCGCAAAACAGATTTCGTTTCCAGTTGGGTGGTAAACCTATGATGTTAGCAGGGAAGGGGAAGAGTCGTAAACGTTCACGGAGTTACTTTGGGGAAACCTCAATCGCGATCACACCCTGCGGTGCCCAGGATCACTGATGCCCTGCGAAATTCCAAAATGCCTTGCTCCGCGACCTCCGCGGGTCCTCTCGGCGATCTCAGCGGTTCAAACCTTTTCACCGTGTATGAGGAGATCGGCGTTGTCTGGTGGATGTGGATTCGCAGCGCGACTACGCGCAGCTGAGCGAATCCGGTTCGCATGCAGCAGACCGCGCAACTGCGCGTTGCCTTGTTTGCTGAGGTGCCCCAACCTCTGCTTGCCACCGGAACTGTCCTCGGCGGGGATCAGACCCAAGTAGCTGGCCAACTGCTTGCTGTTGCCAAAGCGCGTAGGGCTCGCCCACAGGCGCCGCTCCACCCACTTTCCTCCTTCCGTATTCACCATTGCAATTTGCTGAAATCTCGGATGAAAATCACAGCCTATGATCCACATGTCGGCTCCTTTCTCCGAGCCTTGGTCTTGTTCAGCGACAACCAAGATACCTGGCCAGGAGCCAATCTCCTCATGCAATCACCGAGGGCGCGGAGAAATGCCGCCGAGTGCGCTGAGCAACCCTATTTCTGGCGATGAGCGCTGGTGCTAACTAGCGCTTTTCCCCGATTTCATTTCTAATGCAATGCAACATGCGAACCGCAAAGGGCCTGTTCCTTGTTTGCATTCTTGGATGTGTTTGTCTTGCTGCAACTCCCACCGAAAACAAAGATGCTGACAAGCTGATTCAGACGGCGCTGCAACCCTCGGTACTCGAGAGGAATCTATTTCGCCTCACGGACGAGATCGGCGGACGGGTTCCGGGCACGTCCAATATGCAGCATGCGGTTCAGTGGGGCATGCAGGCGCTAACCGCAGCGGGAGCCGATACTGTGCGCACAGAGGCATTTGAAGTCCCGAATTCCTGGGCGGAAGGCGCGACGGAGATGACGGCGACGACCGGCTTCGAACTGACTCCGGGCAGCGTCGGCGGGGCGACCGTTCTCTCTTCGTTCCGCGTACGGGCTGTTTCCGTGGCGCTGGCTCCGGCCCTGGCTCCGGTGAAACATGTGCCAATTGCGGATGTTGCCGATGGGACTGAAACGGATTTTCAGAAAGCTGGAGATCTTACGGGCAAGATTGTTCTGGTTCACACGAGAGTTCTTAAGACTTGGGCCGATTTGTTCGCGGAGTATGCGAATGCGCCTCCGATCGTTAGCCTTGCGGTGAAGGCCAAGGCGAAGGCGGTCGCGTTTATGGCGACGCGCGAACACGACATTCTCTACCGGCATACGAATTCCGGGGCGGGAGAGATCGACAAGCTGCCGATGGTGATTGTGGCTCGCGAAGACGGCGAGCGGATCGCACGGCTGCTGGCGGCGCATCAACTGGTGTGGGCCGATCTTTCCATTCCGAATCAGATTGGCGGGCCGGTCAAGGCGTTGAATGTCATCGGAGAAATTCGCGGCAGCGACAAGGCGGATGAGTTCGTGATTCTGGGCGCGCATCTGGATTCGTGGGAACTGGGCACGGGAGCCCTCGATAATGGCTGCAACGCGGCTCTGGTGATCGACGCGCTAAGGGCGATCAAAGCTTCGGGTTTTGTGCCGCGGCGGACAATTCGCTTCATTCTGTTTTCCGGGGAAGAGGAAGGGCTGCTGGGCTCGCGCGCGTACGCTTATAGCCATCGTGCTGAACTGGACAAGGCCGCGGGGGTGGTCATCTACGATTCCGGGAGCGGAAAGACGACCGGCTTTTCTGTCGGCGGCCGCAGCGATATTGTCGGCACCGCGAAGAATCTCATTGCTCCACTCGCGCAATTTGACGTGAGGGACGTCAAAACCGATATGGAGTGGGGGACCGATCACTTCGACTTTATGCTGGAGGGCGTGCCTACCTTCGTGGCCGATCAGGAGGAGGCGAATTATCTGGAGAATTACCACGCGACCTCCGACACCTACGACAAAGTGGACTTTGCGCAATTGAAAAAACATGTGGCGGAAGCGGCGCTGCTCAGTCTTGAATTGGCAGACCTGCCAGAGAAGATTGGAGCCCGGCTGACTCATGATCAGATTGAACAAACGATGCGGGACAGCAACAGCGTCGAGATGCTTAAGGCCGACGGCATCTGGGATGATTGGGTCAGCGGGAAACGAGGCAGGCAAAAATGAATTGTTGATTGTTGAATTTTGATTGTTGAATAAGAAACGAGATGCCCGCAGCAGAAGGATTTCATTCCACATTCAACAATCAACAATCATCATTCAACAATTCTTGATTTCCGCCTAGGACTCTCTTGCTCGCATTCTGGATTCTCTTCAACCTGTTCGCTCTCGTCATGCTGGTGGTGGACTTGCGGGTTTTCCACCGACCCGGGCATGTTGTCAGATTCCGGGAGGCCCTGGGATGGAGTCTGATGTATGTGGCGATGGCCGCTATTTTCGCCGCAGCCTTGTATTTTTGGCAGGGGCCGCAGAGCGGACTGGAGTTCGTTACCGGTTATGTTCTGGAACTCTCGCTCAGCGTCGATAATCTCTTCGTCTTTCTGATCATCTTCAATTACTTCGCGGTTCCGGACGAGCAGCAACATCGTGTGCTTTTCTGGGGAATTCTGGGCGCGCTGGTCATGCGGGGAATCTTCATCGGAGCAGGAGTCGGGCTCATTCACCGCTTTCACTGGCTGCTGTTCATTTTTGGCGCGATGCTGGTCTACAGCGGGATCCGCGTTTGGGTGATGGGCGGGAACCAGATCGATCCCGCGGCCAACCCGGTCGTGAAAGCCTTTCGCGCCTGGATGCCGGTCACGGCCGACTACCATAATGGGAAGTTCTTCCTTCGCAATCCGCAGGACAATGCGCGGCTGTATGCAACGCCGCTGCTGATTGTGCTGTTGGTGATCGAAACTACCGATGTGCTCTTTGCGGTGGATTCGATTCCTGCGATTCTCGCCATCACACTGAATGCTTTCATCGTCTACACCTCGAATGTGTTTGCGATTCTGGGGCTGCGCTCGATGTACTTCGCGGTCTCCGGTCTCATGAAGATCTTCCGGTTTCTGCACTACGGGTTGGCAGTGGTGCTGATTCTCGTTGGACTGAAGATGCTGGCTTCAGATTACGTACGCATTCCGATTGGGGTGATGCTGGGTACGGTGGCGGGGGTCCTGATCCTATCAATTGCGGCTTCGGTGGTTTATCCGGAGAGGGCGGCGAAGTAAAGAATGGTTGATTGCTGATTTTTGATTGTTGAATCAAAAGCAGTAGTTCCGGGGACTAACAATCAACAATCAAAATTCAACGATTACAAAAAGCGAACATTGCCACCATCCTTGAGCACCGAGTGCTTGAGGAATTTCTTGTCGTCGTGATCGGGATATTCGATGCGGTAGTGCGAGCCGCGGCTTTCCTCGCGCGCCAAGGCGGACCGCGCCACCAGCAGCGCAGCGAGATGCAGGTTGGCGGCCTCATAGCCGCGCCGCGTTCGTCCATGGGCGAAGCGGGGCGCCATCTCTTCGAGCGTCTTGACCGCATTTTGCATTCCCTGGCGGGTGCGAACAATGCCTACATCGCTCCACATCAAATCCTGAATTTTCGTAATTTGTTCCTCGACGCCAGCGTCCACGGGGCCATTCGAATAGGACACTTGCGGATTTGAGCGAGATTGGGGCGTCATTTTTTCGATCAGGGACATCGCTTTACCGGCGCGCGCGCCGAACACCAACGCCTCGAGCAAGCCATTGCTCGGCAGGCGATTCGCTCCATGTACACCAGTGGCCGCGACTTCTCCAGCGGCGTAGAGTCCGGGAACATTGGTCTTGCCGTCGAGATCGGTGCGGACCCCTCCCATCGCATAGTGGGCCGCGGGGCGCACCGGAATCACATCTTCCGTGATGTCGATGTTGTGCGCCATGAAGGCAGAGTAGATCCGGGGAAAGTGCTTCTGCAGAATGCTGGAGCGCATGTGCGTGAGGTCGAGGTAGACGAAGGGATCCTTCGCGCGGCTGACCTCCATCTCGTGGACGATGGCGCGCAGCACCAGGTCGCGCGGAGCACGCTCGCCCAGCGGATGATATTTCCCCATGAAGCGGTTCAATTCAATATTGCGCAGGTACGCGCCTTCGTCGCGCAAAGCCTCGGAAAAGAAGAATCTCGGTACTTTCTTCACGTAGAGGGCAGTGGGATGGAATTGAATAAACTCCATGTCGCTGACTTCGGCGCCGGAGCGAAACGCAAGCGCTATGCCATCCGCCGTGGCAGATTCGGAATTGGTGGTGTTGCGATAGAGCTGACCGTATCCGCCGGTAGCGAGCAGGACGGCGGAGCAGGAGATCTCGTGCGGAACTCCTTTGTCGTCGAGAAGGGAAACGGCGCTGACCCGGCCGCCGTCGGCGACTAGAGCGGTGGCAAAGGTGAAGGGCGCAATCGAGATGTGCTTGAGGGACTGCGCCTTTTCATAAAGCGCATGAAGGATCTCTTTTCCGGTCGAGTCTCCCTCGGCGTGCAAAGCGCGAGCCTTGCTGTGCGGATTTTCCAGGCCGAACGTCAGCTTGGTTCCGTGATGCTTCGCCCAGCCGATCAGTTCGTCAACGCGCTCCGGAGCATCCTCGAGCAAGGCCTTTACCGCAGCCACATTGCAGAGTCCATCCCCGGCATCGAGCGTGTCCTGCAGGTGAAGGATGACCTCGTCTTCGTCGCTCAGCCAAGTGGCTTCACTTTTTGGGTCTGAGGACTTGAAATCCGGGAGTTCCTTCTTGGAAAGTACGAGCACACTTCCGGCGGCGGCCAGTTCAATGGCCGCGCGAAGTCCGGCGACGCCGGCCCCAATGACTACGAAGTCGGTCTCGGCTGGAAGACCTTTCATAAATCGGCTGAAATAGTAGCACCGCAAGGCCTAACGCGGGTATTCGAAGCGATACGTTATGATGGGGACGCAATGCCGCAAGCCACTATCCACGTGCCTTCCGGGCCATATCAAGCCTGGATCGAAAACGGCCTGCTGACCCGGGCGGGAAGCGTTCTGGCTGAGCTGCTGCCGCAATCGAGACGGGTTTTTGTCGTCACAGTTGCCCCGGTGCGCAAGCGCTGGGGATCGAAGCTACTTTCGTCTCTGAAGGCTGCCGGCTTTGAGACTCAAGTCCTCGTGATGCCCGACGGCGAGCCTTCGAAGCGCCTGGCGACGGTGGAGAGTCTGGCTGAGAAACTGGTGAAACTTGGAGCGGATCGCAAGTCGGTAATCATTGCGCTGGGGGGCGGTGTGGTGGGTGACGTCAGCGGAATGCTGGCTTCCATCTACATGAGGGGCGTGGACTTTGTGCAGGTGCCGACGACGGTGCTGGCGCAGGTGGATGCCTCAATCGGCGGCAAGACCGGAGTCAACCTGCTCGCGGGGAAAAATCTGGTCGGCACGTTCTATCATCCGCGAGTGGTCTTGATCGATCCGGCGGTGTTGAAGACGTTGCCGGATCGCGAATTCCGTGCCGGGCTCTACGAGGCGCTTAAGTGCGGTGTCATTGGGAACGTCGAGTTGTTCCTGCGATTCGAGCAAAAACGGGCGCAGATTCTGAAGCGCGATCCTGTCGAACTGGAATGGCTGATCGCGCAATCGGTAAAACTGAAGGCTGAGGTGGTGTCGGCCGACGAGCAGGAAGGGGGCTTGCGGCGCGTGCTCAACCTTGGACACACCATCGGTCACGCGTTGGAAGCAGAGACGAATTATCGCAAGCTCTTGCATGGCGAAGCGGTAGCATGGGGGATGATTGCCGCTACGAACATTGCCCTCAGCGTGGGACGAACGGACAGCGTTGCCGCCGGACGCATCGCCGATGCCGTGCGGAGCCTGGGACGCTTGCCGGAAGTGAATGTCAATACGCGCAAAATCGTGGCGCGGTTGAAAAGCGATAAGAAAACGCAGAATGGCGTTGTGCACTTCGTTCTGCCACGGGAAATCGGCAAGGTTGAAATAGCCAGCGACGTGCCGGAAAGCGCTGTGGTCGACGCGGTCGAAGAAGTCCGGCGTCTTTCGCGCGGCGGCTGGGTGTGGGGAAAAAGAGGATAGGACAATGCAGGAAACAGCAGAGCAGTACATCGCGCGAATCTTAGGCTATGTTGAAGGGCAGGACGCCATCAAAGTGCAGCGGACGACGGCGGCGAAGCTGAAGAAGGCGATTGCAGGCCTGACGCCGACGCAGTTGAAGTGGCGGCCTCAGCCTGGGAAGTGGTCGATTGCCGAGATCATCGCCCATCTCGGCGACACCGAGATCGTCGCGAGTTGGCGGATGCGGTCGGTGATCGGCGAAAACGGAATCACGATTCAGCCGTTCGATCAGGATGCCTGGGCGTCGGCCTTCGAGTATCAGGAACGCGATGCGAGGCGTTCCCTGGAACTCTTTCGTATCCTGCGTGAAAACAATCTTGCGATGCTGAAGGAAATCTCGCCGGCGACGTGGGAGAACTACGGCATGCATCTCGAACGCGGCAAGGAGACGATCGCGCATCTGGCGCGGATGTTCGCCGGGCATGACACCAACCACGTGCTGCAAGTGGAACGCATCGCGCAGCAATTGAAGAAGGCAAAAAAGAAAAAGCGTCGTTAGTCTGATTGTGCCTGAGACAAAGCCCACCGTAATCGGCGCTGCTCCAGAGGGGGCAAGCGATCAGGATTCCGCGGCACGAGCCGTGCGCGAGATGTTCACCTCGATCGCGCCGCGCTATGACCTGCTGAACCACGTCCTCTCATTCAATGTGGACCGCATGTGGTGGCGGCGTACGGCGCGAATGTTCCGTCATATTCTGATGCGTCCGGACGCCCGCGTGCTTGACCTGTGCTGCGGAACGGGTGACATGACGTTTGCGCTGCGCCGGCAAGCGGGGAAGTCGGGCTTGCGAATTCTGGGCGCAGACTTTTCGCATGCCATGCTGCAGCGGGCGGCGGCGAAATCGGCGGCGCAGGACGGAACAGTTCCGGACTGGATCGGGGCCGATGCGCTGAAGCTGCCTTTTCCCGACGCGCACTTCGACCTGGTCACCTCCGCGTTTGGCTTCCGCAATCTGGCCGACTACGATGCCGGGCTGCGCGAGATTGTCCGCGTGCTGCGTCCCGGAGGTGAATGCGGCATTCTCGACTTTGGCGAGCCCAAGGGCGTGTTGGGAAGCTTTTATCGAATCTACTTCAAGCAGGTGCTGCCGCGAGTTGGCACTCTGATCTCAGGCGTGCGTGGGCCGTATGCGTATCTTCCGGCCTCGGTGGAGCGCTTTCCTGCGCCAGAGGAGATGTTGGTTCGAATGAAGCGGGCGGGCTTTGCGGAAGTGAGTTCGACGCCTTACACATTTGGGATCGCCGGACTGTATCGAGGAAAGAAGAAATAAGCTAACTACATTGCGAGGAAATCGGTAATTCTGCGATGACACCTTTGAGTAATCGTCGGAGATTGTACTGCGGCGGGGTGATCCCGCTACTGATCGTTACCCTGGCTGCCCTACGAGCCGACCAACCGCCCGCGCCCGCGGATATGGTTATCCGCCAGGCGCGTGTGTACACCATGGATGAGAAGCAGCCGTGGGCAGACGCGGTTGCGGTTAGCGGCGACCGCATTGCCTGGGTGGGATCCGATGCCGACGCCGCGGCCTACATCGGAAAGGGAACCCGAGTCGTTGATGCCGGCGGCCGCTTGCTCCTGCCCGGCTTCATCGATTCCCACTTCCACGTGCTGCTCGGTGGTAATCCCGACGTGCTGCGGATCAACAACGGGAACTCGTTGCAGGAGATTCAGCGCCAAGTCAAGGAATTCGCCGACAAGCGTCGTGACCTGAAATGGATTGAAGTCGAAGGCTGGAATTACTCCGCCTTCCCCGACGGCTCCCTGCCAACGGCTCGCGATCTCGAGGGCCTCACCGGCGGCCGTCCGGCCTTCCTTGTCGCCTATGACTATCACACGATCTGGATGAACCGGGAAGCGCTGAAAGATTTTGGCATTACGCGCGAGACCAAAAATGTCATTTTCGCCGAGAAGGTCGAAAAGGATCCGAAGACCGGCGAGCCTACAGGAATCGTCACCGGGTTCGGCAGCACTGGCCTATCTGAAGAAGCGGAGGCCGAAGTACGCAAGCACCTGCCCTCGCACCAGGGAGATGCGATTGCCCGTGGAGTTCAGTTCAACGTGACCGCGGCATCGCGCGCCGGAATCACAACGGTTGTGGATCCGCAATCTTACCTTGAAGACTTGCCGGTTTATGAGCGCCTGCGCAAGGAAGGTGCTTTGCCCTCGCGGCTGCAGGTGGCGCTGTTTCACCGGCGCGGCACAACCCAGGAAACGCTCGACAAGTTTGACGAGGCTCGCAAGAAGTACAACGACGACTGGCTGCGCGTGTCCGCCGTGAAGTTGTATATCGATGATGTCATCGAACCACACACCGCAGCGTTGCTCGAACCCTATAGTGACCGTCCTGACGCGCGCGGCGAACTCGACTACCCCCCGGGAGAGTTTAAAGAGGTGGTAGCGCGACTGGATGCCATGAAATTCCAGATCTTCATCCACGCGATCGGCGACCGGGGCATCCGGACCGCGCTCGACGCCATCGAGTATGCCGAGAAGAAAGACGGGCCGCGCGACCGGCGAGATCAACTGGTGCACATTGAATGTTTGAATCCACAGGATATTCCGCGGTTTAAGCAATTGGCAGTGGTGGCGTGCATGCAGCCACGCCACTGCGCACCCGACATCACGGGCCAGTGGGCCAAAGCCGTGGGACCGGAGCGATCGAAGTACGCCTGGGCCTTCCGTAGCCTGCGCGATTCCGGCGCGACTCTCGCCTTCGCCTCCGATTGGAATGTAGCGGAACTCGAGCCTTTGATCGGAATCTACACGGCGCTGACCCGCAAGGGATTGGATGGCCAGCCTCAAGGCGGGTGGATTCCTGACCAGACCATCGACCTCGTGACAGCCATTCGCGGGTACACGATCAACGGAGCCTACGCGAATTTCATCGAGCAGAACCGCGGCTCCATTACTCCGGGTAAATACGCCGACCTGGTCCTGATATCCGACGATCTGTTTAAGATTCCCGCTGACAAGATCAAGGATGCGAAGGCTGTCTGGACCGTGGTAGGAGGCCGAGAAGTGTACCGGGCATTTTGATGGTCAGAAGTTTTCCAGGATTGTTGTTACGTTCTCTGCGATGCTTTTGCGCTGCGCCAAAGCTCAACCGCTGAGATCGCTGAGAAGGGCCGCAGAGTTCGCTGAGAGATCCTACTTAGCATCTTGCAGCAACTTGCTTAACGCCTGAATATCGCTTGGGCCGATGTCTCCAACCACAAAGTAACGCAGTCCATTCTGGGTCCAGCCTTCCACGTTGAACGCCATTACGTTGGCGGGATCTGCAGCACTCGCCGCACCTCCCCATCGATCCGGAAAGATGAAAACAGAAATTCGGTGCTTGCGAATCTGATAGATCAGATGCGCCCCGGGTGTTTGTTCGAGATACGTGACGCGTCCTCCAAGGAGCGTGAATTCCGAGCCCTGCAGTTCAGGCAGATTGAAGGTGAAGGGAAGCTTGCCCTCAAACCACGGCTTGACCGTATGTCGATCTGTTGAAAGGACATCTACAGGCGTTGCGCTG
>Ga0209166_10001697_pt1 | contig 17809 bp, 14 predicted proteins | sample Coa_R1_3_FD_187151 | JGI IMG/M metagenome (GOLD analysis project Ga0209166, IMG submission 187151) | Surface soil microbial communities from Centralia Pennsylvania, which are recovering from an underground coalmine fire - Coalmine... | ecosystem: Environmental > Terrestrial > Soil >... | reverse complement strand
CGTGGTCGCGCCGGTGGGTACTGTGGTCTGGATCTCGGTATTCTTGTCGAGAGTGATCGTGGCCGCGCTACCGTTAAACGTGACGCTGGTCGCGTTCATTAAGCCGTTCCCCAAGATAGTGACTTTCGCTCCAACCTTACCGGAGCTGGGCAGCGTCTCCACAAACGGACCAAGTCCTGCAGATAGGCTGAACACAGTTCCACATCCAAAACCATTGTTACAAGCAGCATCACCCCCTACTGGGGTTGTCCCGTAAAACTTCCCACTCGTGGCCTGCAGAAGCCCTGCCAAACGCGGCTGGAAGCCGTCAGTGCAGTCGGGATAGGTACCTTGCGAACAAAAGTTGTAGAGAGTGGTTAACTGGCCTGCCGGAGTGAGTTCGAAGATTGTACCGCACGCAGCGCAATTGACTCCGTCATCATTTGCCGTTCCGTAGAAGTTTCCATCGGTGGCCTGGACTACACCGGCATACGGAAGAATGCCTTCCGTGCAGCACTGGAAGCTGGAGACTGTAGTCAGCTGGCCTGTGGGAGTGATTTCGAAAACTGTGCCCGCGTTATAGGTGCCACCGGAGTATGTCGTGCCGTAGAAATTCCCGTTGATGGCTTGCGTCAAAGTCCAATCCGGGTTTCTGCCATCTGTGCAATTGGCTTGCGAACAAAAGCTGTAGAGGGTTGTCAGCGTGCCTGCCGGGGTGACTTTGAATACCGTACCGTTGCCACTGGCTCCGCCCGCAAACGTTGTTCCATAGAAACTGCCGTTATTGCCTTGTACCAGGGCCCCATATGAGGACTTGCCATCAGTGCAATTAGGTTGCGAACAAAAGCTATAAAGAGTGGTCAACTTTCCCGCTGGAGTGATCTCGAAGATCGTACCTTGGTTATTGGCCCCGCTTGAAAATGTCGTCCCATAAAAATTTCCGTTCGTTCGGCTTTGCACGAGAGCGCCCGGCCCTTTTCCATCGGTGCAGTTGGCTTGCGAACAGAAGCTGTAAAGCGTGGTCAGCTTGCCTGCCGAAGAGATTCTGAAGAACATGCCAGCGCCGTTCGCTCCACCGCTGCCGGTTGTGCCGTAGAAGTTCCCATTTGTGGCTAGAACCAGCCCGCCAGCAGGGATCTCGCCATCGGTGCAGTTGGCCTGCAAACAAAAGCTGTACAGCGTGGCCAGCTTTCCGAGCGGGGTGATTTCAAAGACTGTGCCACAGCCACCGTTGGAGGTGCAGTTGGTACCGCCCACATAGGTTGTGCCGTAAAAGTTGCCGTTGAGCCCTTGGACAAGGGGCCCAATTGGCTCTTCGCCGTTCGTTCCATTGAAAATTGCCAACGTTGTGAATGTCTGCGCATGGGCAGCAATCCCCGCCACGACGTAAAGGAGCACGGCAAATGCGAACCGCGATCCATTCGACTTTGTCATCTACAGCCTCCGACTCGGCAGGGTAGTGATGGAAGTTCGTTCTGGGCTTGCGGGACTGGTGGGAAGGCAGCCAGCATGCAGCAGGCGAAGCGCTGAAAGTATCCTTCGATGAAACGGGTCTGTCAAGGTGTGGTTTCTCCGTTGGTGAGCAGGCGATCACAACCTTGAGCGGAAAAGCGGGATTGTGGGTGTAATGAGGATGTTTCGCCAACCATCAGCGACATTGCTCTTCCGTTGCCACTCTGATAGACTCCCGCGTCCGTACCTGTTACGACGCATAATTAATCTGTGGAGTAACTGCAATGCAGCAAGAATTACGTGTGGTTTTCTTTCGGTTTGTAACCGTGGTTGCGGCCTTCAGTATGTTTGTAACTCTGCCAAGTCAAGCCCAGACAGAGAAAATCATTTACAGCTTTAGCGGCGGGACCGATGGGATCACTCCTGCCGGCGGTCTCGTCCTGGATTCCAATGGGAACCTGTACGGGGTCACGCAGAGTGGAGGGGCGAACGCCGCAGGTACCGTCTTCAAATTGAGTCCAAGTAGCGGCATATGGACAAAAACTCTGCTGTACTCCTTCGACCCTGTGTACGGCGATGTGTACTATCCCGTTTCGAATCTGGTCTTTGATGCAAAGGGCAATTTGTACGGCCTGTCTTGGCAGGGTGGAGCCCAACATGCCGGCGGCATTTTTGAAGTTTCACCTGGATCCAACGGAACGTGGAACGAGAAGATCATTTACAGTTTTGCGGGAGGAATTGACGTGATATCAGGTCAGTCCCTCCTGACTATTGATGGCGCGGGAAATCTCTTCGGTTACCGCTACGCCCTGTATGGCAGCATTTTTGAACTCGAAGCTGCCTCAAATGGCACGTGGACCGAAAAGATTCTGCATACCTTTTCGGGCGGGAACGACGGATTCGTCCAGTACGGAGCTCAGCTTTCTGTCGATTCTTCCGGAAACTTGTACGGACAGGCTTCCGGTGGCCCCCACGATTTCGGGATCGTATTCAAACTGGTGCGGGGAGCAAATGGAAGCTGGATCGAGAAGATTTTGCACACCTTTAGAGGCGGAGCCGACGGGTCTGCAGGAGTCGGGAGTCCAATTATGCCCGATGCAAACGGCAACCTCTTCGGGGCCTCGACCTGGAATGTCTTCGAACTCGTGCCGGGGTCGAATGGAACCTGGACAGAGAAGGTACTGCACACCTTTACCGGAGGGAGCGACGGGGCTTATCCAGAATCGGGACTCACGATGGACGCGTCCGGCAATCTCTATGGAACGACCAATGAGGGTGGTGTTCACCGGGGAACGGTTTTTGAGATTACGCCCGCTACCAACGGAACCTGGACTGAGAGGATCCTTCACACATTTACACCAACGGGCGGCGATGGAGTCTATCCATTCTCCTTAACGCTGGCAATGGACAAACAAGGAAATCTCTATGGCACGACTCAGTCTGGCGGAACGTCAAACTTTGGCGTTGTTTTTGAGGTGACACCGTAGAAGAGTGTTTGACCATAGCTTACCCGTCCTGCAGGTTGGTGAGTGGCGAAACCAGGCGATGTCACAAGCTTGCGCTTTCTCTTCGCTGAAATCGTGGCCCCCCAAAGGGCCCGACTCACGCCCAATTGTGATTTGAATCACACCCTCCGGAATGTCCTCGCGTCACAATGCTTACAACTTTGGGGATTCGCATACAGGAGATTCGTCATGGTGGATACAAAAGCGTCTTCATCCGGGAACTGGACCAGCACGCAGGCCTACGTGCTGTCGGTGATCTGTTTGCTGATCGGGGTAGCGGTGGGATACCTGGTTCGCGGCTCTGCGCCCACGCAACCGTCGACCACCAGCACGTCGCAAAACCCGGTCAGCGGAAATGGAATGTCGTCAGCGGCCGGAGGCACCGGCGCAGCGCAGCCTACGCCCGAACAGTTGAAGCAGATGGCCGACGTGCAGGCACAGCCGCTGCTCGCGCAATTGAAGACCGATCCTAAGAACGCTCAACTGCTGTACCAGATTGGCAACTTGTACTACGACGCGCAGCAGTATCCGGAAGCTGTGAAGTATTACGAGAATTCGCTCGACCTCGTTCCCAATGCGACTGACGTTCGCACGGATTTGGGGACCGCGTATCACCTGATGGGGCAGCCGGACCGGGCGCTCCAGGAATACGACAAGGTTCTGAAAATTGACGGCAAGCACGCCAACGCGCTCTTCAATGAAGGCATGGTGAAGTGGCAGGACAAGATGGATCTGAAGGGCGCGATCGTGGCATGGAAGCACTTGCTCGAAACGAATCCTGATTATCCGCAGCGCGATCGTGTGCAGGGTTTGATCGCCCAGGCGGAAAAGCACGCGACTATGAAGCCAGGGAGCAAGACCGACAAACCGGCCGATATCGCACAATGAGCGAAGTCAGCGACACCAGCGAAGTCCCAGGTCTCGCAACGGCAGCGAGACCTGGGGCACCCACGACTGAATTTGGGGCACCCACGGTCGACGAGATCCGGCCGGTGCGGCGTCCACACTGGGCTGTGCTGGTTGCTTCCGCCGTACTCGTTCCCGTTTTAATTGTTGGCCTATTGGAAGTTTCCCTGCATGTGGCCGGGGTTGGATACAACCCTGACCTGCTGGTGCCATGCACGGTCCGAGGAACTGCCTCCTCCTGCTACAACTTGTTCTTTGGGGCTCCGTTCTTTCCGGCCGGGATGGTGCAGGTTCCTCGCCTTTATTCCATTCCTGCGATCAAAGCACCAGGTACTTATCGGATTTTCGTGCTGGGGGAATCGGCCGCAATGGGCGATCCCGATCCCGCATATGGATTCAGCCGCTATCTGGAAGTGATGCTCAGGCAACGCTATCCCAACATGAAATTTGAGATCGTGAACACCGGCAGCGTGGCCATCAATTCTCACGTCGTGCTGCGCATTGCCGAGGGACTGGCAGATCAGCATCCGGACCTGTTCATCATTTACTCGGGGAATAACGAAGTAGTTGGGCCGTACGGGCCGGGAACGGTTCTCACCGGTTCGGCCATGAGCCTGCCGGTTGTCCGCGCTAGTATCTTTTATCACTCGACGCGGATCGGACAGTTGGTCACCAAACTTGGCACGCAGAAGCGCGAGTGGCACGGCATGGAAATGTTTCTGGACAAGCAGGTTCCGGCCAGCTCGCCGCTGATGAAGTATGTGTACACGAACTACGAAAAGAATCTGCGGGACACGATCGAGGTCGCGGCGAAAACTGGGGCGAAGGTCATCGTTGCCACGACGGCTACGAACCTGGAAGACTGCGCTCCTTTCGCGTCACTGCACCGTGAGAATCTGGGAGCGGAGGATCTGAAAACGTGGTCCTCGCTCGTGCAGAAGGGGAACGATCTCGCAGCATCGCAAGATTACACAGAAGCTTTGAAGCTGTATTTGCAGGCAGAAAAAATTGATGACCAGTACGCGGAGTTGGAATTCCGCATTGGGCGCGCTTCTAAGAATGTCGGCGACTTTAGGTCTGCGCGGGAGCACTTCGTTCGGGCCCGCGATCTCGATACGCTTCGCTTCCGCGCCGACAGCAGGATCAATGAGATCAACCGTTCTGTTCCGGCTGCTTTCCCCGAAGTGGAGTCACTGGATGCCGACGCCCTGTTTTCAGGAGCCACCAGCGATGGCATTCCGGGCAGCGATCTTGTTTACGAGCATGTGCATATGACGCCCGCCGGCAGTTATCTGCTGGCGAAGGCGATCTTTGCGCGCGTGGAAAAACAACTTCCGTCGTCTGCGGGGCAAGGCGTAGGCGAGGTGCTTTCCGAAGCCGAGTGCGAGCGGCAACTGGCGCTGACTAACTTCGACCGGGGGCGAATCGCCAGCGAGATGGCCCGCCGCGGCCAGCAGCCGCCGTTTACCAATCAGCTGAACAATGCCGAGCAGTTGCTGCGCTTCTCAATGCAAGCTCAAGCCTTCGCCGAAAACCCGAACGATACCGCGCTGCAATACCAATCGGCGATCTCGCGGTGGCCCGACGATCGCATGCTGCGCTACAACTGCGGGATGTTCCTGTTCCGCTATGACCGCAATGCCTCGGCGCAGGAGTTGGGAATGGCGCAGCCATGGGATGGATTTCCTGTTTTCCTGCCGGACGGGACGCAGGTGCGATAAACAAGGACACAATTAGACGCTTGATTACTACCTGAAACTTCCTTTTCCGCAAATCCACAGAGTGCTATTGACAGAGTGGAAGTTTTGTTACAGGATGGCCGACATTATGAAGACGTTATTGGTTGGATTCCTCTTGTGTGGAAGTCTTGCGGCGCAGCAAAAACCGCGAGTGTTTGTGGATACCGCCGACCCGGCGAATTCGTCTGCGGTGACGGTTAGCAGCTACTTCGGCCCAGCCCATAGTGAACAAGTCCGCAATCTCAACAAAGCCTGCCCGGCGATCGCCATCACTGAAGACGTTTCAGCCGCCGATTTCGTTCTGCGATGGGAAAGCAAAACCTGGCAACAAACATCCTGGTCTGGCCATCAGCAGGAATTCACGCTATACAGTCCTGCCAAGGATGTGCTGGCAACCGGGGCGACCCATCACATCGGAAACGCGGCGAAAGACATCTGCAAACTGATTACTGCGCAACTCCCGGCTTCACGGCCACGCGCTTCCCGTTAACGATCTTCGCAACCAGCGGATGCCCACTTTTTGATCTGCTGCATTGACTTCACATTTGACTCTGCCTGGTTGAATGCCTCGGCTTCCTCTGGCGTTACGTCTCCGAACACATGCACAGTGTTGTCCGAGCTTCCGTACTTTCTGTGAAATTCTTGGGCGCCGGAATCGTAGTCACGATCCTTTTCGCCGCTCCTGCTTGCCGGAAGCGGCGGCCCCCAGGGGTTTGAGCCCGCCTCTTTTGCGACCCTAGCGGCACGGTTTTAAGCCGTGCCCTTCCCGAAGCGTTTTTGACTTCAAAACCCCCGATACATAAATTGGGCGGCACTGCTGCTCTGCGTGACTGTTACCAGGATCACAAAGAGCAGCGCGAGCACATAGAGCGGAGGGAGCCAGTACCAGCGGCTGCGGGCAAGTGTCCCTACGAAATGCGATTGAGGTCCCCCTGTGCCAGACTCGTCTTCGTATCGTTTGAGAGCATCGATGGTAAGAATTGCTGCGACATAGCCGACTGCCAGCACGAGTACCAGGCCGTAGAGACTCCCGCTGAGATTTCGGGATCCGTACGTTGCGGGCGAGAGAAGCGCTGAGAACATCGTCCTCGCCTGCGCCAGAGAATTAGCGCGGAACCAGATCCATCCGAGACTGATCGAGCTGATCGTAGCGACTAACGACAGCGGCTCCCAGAAGGGAGGCGGAGTCCAATTCAATAAGCGCTGCCAGGCTTCGATTCGCCGATGTACGACCAGAAGCACTCCATGGTAGACGCCCCAGATCAGAAACAACATGCTGGCGCGATGCCATAGCCCGAAGATTACCATCGACAGAATGAGCACGGAGTTACGCCAAATGACGTCGCGGCGCAGAACGATCAGAAATAGAAAGACATAATCGCGAATCCAAAAGGATAGCGACATGTGCCACCGCGTCCAGAACACAGAAGGACTCGTCGAATGAAAGGGGCGAGCGAAGTTCTCGGGGATGGTGAATCCGAGCATCCTGGCGGCGCCGATCGCGATGTGCGAGTAACCCGCGAAATCAAGAAACAGCTGCAGCCCATAGCCGAAGGCGAGGAGCCACACGTCGGGTCCGGACCACTGTTTGACGCGGTCAAAGCCGCCCGCAATCCCGTCTCCGGCGAGGATCCCTTGTCCCAGCATCTTGGCCAACTGCATCATGAAGACGCCGATTGCGATGCGGCGAAATCCGTGTGCCATCATGTCCGAGCGTGTCTTTTCCTCAGAACGGAATTGCGGCAGCATTTCGGGCAGCCGGCACACCGGGCCGGAAATCGTCACCGGAAAAAAAGCCATGTAGAGAGCAAACTCTACGAAAGTAGGATCGAGTTCCTCGCCGCGGTACAGATCGAACAGATAGCTCATTGCCTGAAAGGTCCAGAAGGAAATACCAAGAGGCAGAGCAAGCGCTAAGAAAGGGTGGAGGGTCTGGACGCGGGTAGCGAGCTCCGGCAGGTATTTGAAGACGCTCAAAAGAGCCAGATTGAAAATGATCCCCGCCGTTAACGGCAGCCAATGAGGATTGCGCCGCAGCCATTTCCCAAACAAGAAATTGATGACGATCGAAGCAAGGAGCACTGCAGCGAACCAGGGCACCCACGTGAGATACAACGCAATGCTCACAACGAGAAGAGCGCCCTGCCGAATGCTCTTGGAGGAAACCTTAGCGAATACAACAATGCAAACTGCGAACAGGACGATATAGCAGGTTGACTGAAACAGGATTCGGGCGGCGTCCAAGTCAGTGCACGCCTCCCTTGCCGTGAATCATCTGCTGCAGTTGAAGGGCGGTCGAATTGGTGGGGTCGATTGCCAAAGCCTCGGAGACCGATTTGCCGGCGGCATCGAATTGACCAAGTTGCAGAAATGCTTCGCCGGATTCGATCAGGCAAAGCACCGCCATATCCCGATTTTGCGTGTATTGCAGTGCGAGTTGATATTGCGAAATTGCGGCAAACGCCTGGCCCCGGCCGGCGAGAATGTGCGCAATGTTGTAATGACAGTATTCCGTGCGCGGCTGAATTCTGCAGGACTCCTGGTAGTGTTGCAAGGCTTCGTCCGTTCGTCCGGCGGCGAAGAGCGCGTTGCCGTAAAGTTGCTCCAGCCACATGTCGGGCTGGCCCCACGCTTCTGCGGCATGCGCGAATAGGGTCACACTATTCTGCCAGGAGGCGAGGTAACGGCTGGTGGTTGCCGACAAACCTGCAATTATGAGAAGTGCCGCGACTGACGCTGCTACGCGCACGCCAGACGCATTGCCGATCGCATCGCTGACTCCCCATACCAGCGCAATAAAAAGTCCAATCGCCGGAATGTAGGTGTACCGGTCCGCCATTCCTTGAAAGCCGACCTGAACGATTCCAATCACCGGTATCAGCGTCACTACGAATAACAACCAGCCTACCGCGAGATAGGGAAACTTGCGCAGGTATAAAACCAGCGCAGTGATAACGACGAGGATCATGGCGGATGCAAGAGTGTCCCCGATGGCGGGTGAGAAGCGGAGGGGGTAATACGTCGCCAAGCGAACGGGCCACACGATCTTTCCCACATAAGCAATGTAGGAAATGATCGCATTTTCGATTCGCGTTGAAAAAGGAAGGAGCGACAACCCCATGACAGAACCGCCGGAGCTTTGTGCGCGCGCGGTGAGAATGGAAGCAGCCGCACTCATGAGAAATAACGGCAGCTTCTCGACGATCAACTTCGCACATCGTTGTGGGAACGGGAATTCCTCGAGACGCTTCAGCGGCCAATAATCGAAAAGCAGCAACAACAACGGGAGACTGACGGCCATTGGTTTCGACATCAGCGCGAGCGCGAATGCGAATACGATCGGGAGGTATCGAGTCCATCCTCCGCGGCGAAGGTACCATCCATAAGCAGCAATCGTGAGCAACGAAAACAGTGCGCTGAGCAGGCTTTTTCGTTGCGCGATCCAGGCCACGGTTTCCACATTCAACGGGTGGACGGCGAACAACACGGCCACGATGAAGCTGCGCGCCCGCGCGCCCGTGGCCGCCTGCAGAATCCAGAACAATAACAGGGCATTCGCAGCATGCAAAATGACGTTTACGTAGTGCTGCGGCTCCGGATCTAGCCCGAATACCTGGCAATCGAGCATGTGCGAAATCCATGTCACCGGGTGCCAGTTGGACTGTTCGAAGCTGGTAAAGGCCCAGGTCAGGTTCGACAGTTTCACGCCGGTGCGAATGTGCACATTGTCGGTGACGTATGCGTCGTCGTCCCAGAGCTTGAGAAAGTCGTGGTGCCCGACCGGCAAATAGAGCAGGCCCGTCAGCAGCGCGAGGGCCATGCTCGCCGCCACACGTGTCTTGCGCGGGTTGTCGAGCAAAGGCATGGCCAGGCCGAGAAAGGACCTTCGAGTATAAACGGGGTTGGGCTACGCCTAAGCCTTGGCCGATCATCTCTCGTCTACAATGTCGTTTGGTTCGATACGCCAATCTCATCGAAGCGCTCGAATCGGCGCCCCCAGACCGCCGTTTCATTACATTTTGGATTGATGAAGACGAGCAAGAGACAGTTACATTTGGGGCGTTCCGCGAGCGGGCACGTGGACAGGCAGAGTTGCTCCATCAAGCAGGAATGCAACCGGGAGATCGCCTCGTGACCGTAATGCCGCAAAGCATTGCGGCGATGGAAGTCTTCATCGGAAGCATGATGTTGGGAGCCGTGCCGGCATTCCTCGCCTATCCCAACAACAAAGTCGAGCCCTCCAAATACAAATCTGGGCTGGCTGGGGTGACGGCGAACTTGCAGGCTCGATTCGTTATCATCGATGAAAACTTCCCGCAAGAGCTGTTGGATTATGTTTCTCCAAGCGCGGGAACAAAGCTATTGCGAGCTGAGCGACGACAGAGCAGCGTCGCGTCTGATCGGCGGTATTCCCCAGTTTCCGCAGACACTCTCGCGTTGATTCAGCACTCGGCGGGAACCACCGGCCTGCAAAAAGGGGTTGCCCTCACGCACGCGGCCGTGCTCACGCAGATCGGGCATCTGGAGCAGGCGCTGAAGATCGATGTAGCTTCCGATTGCATCTACAGCTGGCTGCCGCTGTATCACGACATGGGCTTAATTGCCTGCTTCATGCTGCCCATGGTGTGTCATCTGCCCGTGGTGATGCAGTCTCCGGTGGATTGGGTGATGCAGCCGGAGACGATGCTGCAAGCAATCAGCGCTCATCACTGCACGCTGGCTTGGCTCCCGAACTTTGCATTTCAGTTTGTGGCGCGGCGCACGCGGCTGGAGCGTTTTGATATCTTACCCGACCTATCGTGTGTTCGGGCATTGATCAATTGTTCGGAGCCTGTGCGGGCTCGCAGCATGCAGGAATTCCAGGATTCCTTTGCAAAAGTTGGTTTCGAGCCTTCCGCCTTGCAGAGTTCTTATGCGATGGCCGAGAACGTTTTTGCCATCAGCCAGTCGAGGGCGGGCGCATCGGCCGGCCTCGTCCGCATCTGGGCGGATGAGCGCGAGTTTCGTGGAAATCACCGGATCGTTAAGGTGGCGGAAGGAACTGCCGGCGCGTTGTGTTTTGTGTCTTCGGGCCAGTTATTGCCGAACCATGAGATTCAAATCGTTGACGAGTCTGGTGATCTACCGCACGGCTCCATCGGAGAGATTCTGGTGCACAGCGACTGCCTGTTTTCCGGATACTACAATCGTCACGATCTGACGGAGCAGGTACTCAAGGATGGCTGGTATCGGACGGGAGATCTCGGTTTCTTCCTCGATGGCGAGTTGTTTGTGGTCGGGCGAAAGAAAGATCTGATCATCGTCGCCGGAGAAAATTTTTACCCGCAGGATATCGAAGAGATCGTGGCCTTGCACCCCGCGATTCACGATGGACGTGTGGTCGCAATGGGTGCGTACAATCCGGAGACTGGGACCGAAGACGTGTTGGTAGTGGCGGAACTGGAGAGCGAAAATTCGTTGAATCAGGCGGGAACGATCGAGCAGGAACTGAGAAACGCCGTCATCCGGGGGATGGGAATAGCGGTCAGCAGGATCTATTTGAAGCCGCCGAAGTGGATTGTAAAGAGCACGGCCGGCAAGCCCGCCCGGTCCGCTACGCTGGAGAAATTGCGGAAGGAGCATCCAGAACTGTCAGAGCAAGATTGAGGAGAGCGCCGCATGACTGCAGAAGAGCAGCAGATGATTGGGTATCTGGCCGGGATCATTCGCAAACCAAATGTCACCATTGACGAAAATACTCCTCTGGTTTCTGCGGGCCTGATCGATTCATTAGCTCTGGCTGACGTCTTGATGATACTGGAAGACCTGACCCACCTGCGTATTCCCCCGGGAAAAGTTCAACCGAAAGATCTGGACCGCGTCAGCCTGATGTTCGAAACGGCACGGAGAGTGGGAAAGCCGCGGAAGTAGGACCCGATCGAACGTACTTGGTGCACCCGAAGGCCACGAAGGCGCACGAAGGAAAGCAGGACGAACGGATGGCTGGCGCACAGCTATAATGCGGTTTCGTCATCCCTGATGAATCAATCGGCGCAAACTTTCCAGGAAACTGTGGTGAGCCCGGCCGCCGACAGGGCGATCGAATTATCTGTCGTTCTGCCTTGCCTGAATGAACGCGAAACGGTTGGGACATGCGTGGCGAAGGCAAGAGCTACGATTGAATCTGCCGGCCTTCGTGGAGAGGTGATTGTAGCGGACAACGGATCCAGCGATGGCTCAATCGAGCTTGCGCAAGCTGCCGGCGCCCGAGTCGTGCACGTCGATCAAAAGGGATACGGAAATGCCCTGCGGGGCGGGATTCAGGCCGCGCGAGGTATATACGTGCTGATGGCCGACTCGGACGACAGCTACGAATTCAGCCACATTCCGAGATTTGTCGAGGAATTGAGGAACGGGTCGGAACTGGTGATGGGCAACCGCTTCCGCGGAGGGATTCAAGACGGGGCCATGCCTCCGCTGCATCGTTACGTCGGCAATCCCGTGCTCACGGCCATCGGTCGCTTGTTCTTTCATTCTCCCTCCAAGGATTTCCACTGCGGAATTCGCGCTTTCCGCAAAGACAGTTACGAGCGCATGGATATCCGCTCGACCGGAATGGAGTTCGCCAGCGAGATGGTGGTGAAGGCGAGCTTGCTGCGCATGAAAGTCAGCGAAGTACCGACCACCCTTTCGCCTGACGGGCGCAGCCATCCGCCGCATTTGCGGACCTGGCACGACGGCTGGCGGCATTTGCGTTTTCTTTTGATGTATAGCCCGAGATGGCTTTTTCTGTATCCGGGGATTGTGTCGATTGTTGTGGGCATGACGGCTTGCATCTGGCTGTTGCCCGGGCCGCAACGAGTGGGCGACGTCGTATTCGATGTTCACACGCTCGCATACGCGTTTGGTTCCATGCTGGTCGGATTTCAACTGCTGGCTTTTGCCGTGTTCACGAAAGTCTTTGCGATCACGGAAGGACTGTTGCCCGAAGACCCGCGCCTCAACCAGATGTTTCGCTGGATCAAGCTGGAGACAGGTCTGATCGTGGGCGCCCTTTTTGTTTTTGCGGGAATTGTGGGCTCCGTATTCGCGCTCTCGACATGGGCGCGGAGTAGCTTTGGACCGATTAACTCCGAAAACGTCCTTCGTATCGTGATGTTCTCTGTTTTCGCCCTGATCCTTGGACCTCAGATTATTTTCAGCAGCTTCTTCCTGAGCATTCTCGGACTTCGCCGCCGTTAAGCCATGGCTAAACCTGAATTCGACGCCTTCGCCCAGAGCTACGAGCAGGATCTGGCAAAGTCACTCGCAGCGACGGGTGAGGGGCGCGAATTCTACGCCCAGGGCAGGGTTGATTGGACGGCCGAATGCGTCCGGCGACTGAATGTCTCCGTCCGCCGCATTCTGGATTACGGCTGCGGCGACGGCGCAAACCTTCCCATGCTCGCAGAAAAGTTTCGGGCGGAGCGTGTGCTGGGGGTGGACATTTCGAGCGAGTCGATCGCGGTGGCGCGGCGGACCTATGGGGCGCACGGATTCGAGTTTCTTTGCGCAAACCAGTGGGCTCCCGACGGTACTGTCGATCTGGCCTTTACGAATGGCGTGTTTCACCACATCCCACCGGGTGAAAGAGCGGCATGCCTGGGCGCGATTCGCCGCGCTCTAAGAGCAGGCGGCCTGTTCGCGTTTTGGGACAACAACCCGTGGAATCCGGGGACGCATTACGTGATGTCCCAATGCGCATTTGATCGGAATGCGATCAAAATAAGCCCGCGGGAGGCGAAAACAATTCTTTCGAGAGCAGGATTCAAAGTCCTGCGAACGCACTCTTTGTTTTACTTCCCGCGGCAGCTACGCTGGTTGCGGCGTACCGAATCCTGGTTGCGAAGGCTGCCGTTTGGGGGCCAGTATCTGGTCCTCTGCCGGAGTTCCGAGTAGCCTCGTGGCGATTCGCTGCTAGCCGCGACGCTCAATGACGGCACGGATCCTTTCGAATGCCCAGTCGATTTCCTCGGCGGTGATCGTGAGTGGTGGGGCGATGCGAATCACGCGATCGTGCGTCTCTTTGCACAGCACGCCGCGCTCTTTGAGCGCCTCGCAATAGGGACGAGCTGCACTGTGAAGCTCAATTCCGATCCACAAGCCTTTTCCACGGACGTCTTTCACATCAGGGTTGTGGATGGTCTTCAGGCGATCGAGAAAGTAGTGACCCAGAATCGCAGAGTGCCTCACCAGGTCTTCTTCGACCAGAACGCGGAGAGCCGCGCGTGCTACGGCGCAGGCCAGGGGATTGCCTCCAAAGGTGCTGCCGTGATCTCCGGGGCGGAAGACGCCGAGAACTTCCTTGGAAGCCAGCACTGCCGAGACGGGGTAGAAGCCTGCGGAGAGAGCTTTGCCGACGATGAGCACGTCCGGCTTGATTCCTTCATGCATGTAGGCGAATAGTTCCCCCGTGCGCCCCAGGCCCGATTGGATTTCGTCGCACATCAGGAGAACGTGATTCTCGCGGCAGATGGCGGCCACTTCTTTGAGAAATTCGGCGCGAGGAATGATGATGCCGGCTTCTCCCTGGATGGGTTCAACGAGAAAGGCGCATGTGTTGGGCGTAATGGCAGCACGAAGTGCGTTGGCGTCGCCATAAGGAATGATCCTGAAACCCGCGGTGAATGGTCCGAAGCCATCGCGGTATTGCTCATCGCTGGAGAAGCTCACGATGGTTACCGTGCGGCCATGGAAATTGTTGGCGCACACAATGATTTCTGCTTTTCCGTCGGCAATGCCTTTGACCTTGTATCCCCACTTACGCGCGGCTTTGACCGCAGTTTCGACGGCTTCGGCGCCGGAGTTCATGGGCAGCGCCATATCGAACCCGGTCAACTCGTGCAGATCGCGATAGAGGAGGGGCAACTGGTCGTTGCGGAAAGCGCGGGATGTGAGCGTGACTTTGTGCGCCTGCTCGATCAACGTCTGCAGAATCTTCGGATGGCAATGTCCCTGGTTGACGGCCGAGTATGCCGCGAGGCAATCGAGATAGCGTTTGCCCTCGACGTCGTATACCCAGACGCCCTCCGCGCGCTCGATGACAACGTCGAGCGGATGATAGTTGTGGGCGCCGTACTGATTTTCAAGGGCGATGAGTTCCTGGGTGTGGGCTGTTGCAATTACCGCTTGTAGTGACATAGTTGGCTCCGGTTTTAAGTCGTCAGTCGTCAGGGGTCCCGACCCAGATCCCTGTCCCCCGACTACTCTTTGTCCAGCAACATCGTGAGCAACGCCATCCGCACATAAAGCCCATTGGCTGCCTGACGGAAATACAAAGCCCGAGGATCGCCGTCGACGGCCTCGTCTAACTCGACCGTGCGGGGCAGGGGATGCAGGATAAGCGCATCCGACTTCATCTTGCGGAGCAGGGCTGAATCGATGGCGTAGGGCCTGACTCCGCCGCAATCGTGCAGGCGCTCGGGTCGAATTCGCGTTTGATAAATGACGTCCGCTTCGCCAATGACCTTGTCGACCTCGGACTCAAGTTCGTAACGGACTCCATGCTCGTCGAGATAGGCGAGGATGTCCGGCTTCATTTGCAATTCGGGCGGAGCCACGAAGAAAAGTTTGACGCGGTCAAACTTGGCCAGCAGATAGGCGAGGGAACGAGCCGTGCGGCCGCGATCGAGTTCTCCGATGATGGCGACGCTGAGGCCCGTTAGCGGCCGTTCCCGATAGATGGTGTAAAGATCCAGCAGGGCCTGAGTGGGATGCTGCCCGCCATCGCCGTCTCCCGCGTTAATGACTGGCACAGGAGAAACCTGTGCGGCCCGTTGCGCGCCTCCAGCCTGCGGATGACGAACCACGATTACATCGGCGTAATTGGCTATGATTCGAATCGAATCCTCAACCTGCTCTCCGGCAACTTCTGACGAGAAGGCAGACGCCTGCTCCGTGGAAAGCACCTTCCCGCCCAGGCGGTACATGGCAGCCTCAAAACAGAATCGCGTGCGGGTCGAAGGCTGATAGAAGAGATTGGCGAGAATTCGATTCTGATACTCCAGCGTACCCCCGCGCGCCACCACTCGCTCCATCCCGTGCGAGCGCTGGAAAAGATCCATCAGCAAAGGCAGGGTGAACTGTTGCGACTCGATGATGTGCCGCAGTTTTGAGGCCGAGGCGCTGCTATTGGGGACCCTGCCAGGCGCCACGGGCTTCCACTCGGTGAGTTTCGAAGTCGCCATCGACCACTAACCTCCTACCAGCGTAGCTGCTCGATCGAGCATTTTGCCGTGAGTCGCCTGCGGATCGAGAACGATGTGAGTACCCATGCGTCCTGCAATCGCCTCGGTCAGATGCTCGTACGACGTAATAACCACCTCTTTGCCGCCTGCTTTCAAAAAACGCAAGGCCGACTCGACCTTTGGTCCCATATTTCCTGCAGGGAAGTGCCCGGCCTTGTAATGCGTTTCCATTTCGGTGGCGGTGACTTTGTGCAGCCTTTGCTGCGTTGGCTTCTTGTAATCGAGATACACGTAGTCGATGTCGGTGGAGATGGCAAAGACCTCGACGCCAACCGAGGAAGCCAGCAGGGCAGAGGCGCGATCTTTGTCGATAACGGCTTCTACCCCGTGAAGCTCGCCATTCTGCGAAACAACCGGAATGCCTCCACCACCACAGGCGACGACCAACACACCGCGATGCATCAGCGAACGGATCACGTCAAGTTCGACGATTTCAACGGGTTCCGGCGAAGGAACCACACGCCGATAGCCCCGCGCAGCATCTTCGACAATTTGCCATCCGAGCTGGCGCTGACGTTGTTCCGCCTGATCTCGCGAATAGAACGGGCCGATCGGCTTGGTAGGATGCTGCATCGCAGGGTCATCGTCTCGCACCACCGTTTGCGTCACCAGGCTGACGACAGGTACGGCCAACCTGGCGGAGGCGAGTTCGTCGTGCAAAGATTGCGAGAGCAGATACCCGATCTCGCCCTGACTGGCCGCGCCGCAGACATCGAGCGTCTGTCCGGGGACCTGGTCCGACGCCCTTTCCGAGCGCAGCAGTTGCGCCCCAACCTGTGGGCCATTGCCGTGAGTGATCACGATGCGATGCCCAGCGCGAATCAGGTCAACGATCGCGGACGCGGTGCGCCGGGCATTGCCCCACTGTTCGCTAATGGTCCCCGTCTCTCCCGCGCGAATCAGGGAGTTGCCGCCGACGGCGATGAGCATAGAGGACATAAGAATCGATAGTCAGGTCTCAGGAGTCAGTAGTCAGCACTGACTCGTGACTCCTGACTCCTGACCACTGACCACTGACCACTAACTCCTTACGCATGCACCAACTCTGCTTCCGTTACCGGAGCTGCCGCCTCGCGATGCTCCATCAGTTCCAGCAGGATCGCTTTCTGCGCGTGCAGGCGGTTTTCGGCCTGCTGGTAAACCACGGAATGCGCGGAATCGATCACTTCATTTGTGACCTCGTCGCCGCGATGCGCGGGCAGGCAGTGCATAAAAATCGCATCGAACCGGGCGTGCCGGAAAAGCGCAGAGTTCACCTGGTAAGGCAGGAAAAGTTTGCGCCGGGCTTCGGCCTCGCTCTCCTGTCCCATGCTGGCCCAGACGTCGGTATAGATCACGTCGGCATCGGTGGCGGCTTCTACGGGGTCGTGGGTCACCGTGCAGGTGCCGCCGGTTTGGGCTCCTCGTGCAATGGACCACTGCACAGCCGAGACGTCTGGTTCATAACCCGCGGGAGCTGCGACCCAGACATGTGCTCCGAGCTGCGCTCCCGCGAACATCAGGGAATGGCAGACGTTATTTCCGTCACCGATGAAGGCTACTTTCCTCCCTTTCACCCCGCCCTTTACCTCGAGGATCGTCAGGTAATCAGCCATGGCCTGGCACGGGTGGCTGTAGTCGGTAAGCCCGTTAATCACTGGAATGTTGGCGTACTCGGCCATCTGTTCGACAATTTCGTGGGCGTAGGTCCGGATCATGATGGCTTGCACCATGCGCTCCAGGTTCTTGGCCACGTCGCAGATGGACTCGCGCTTGCCCAAGTGAATCTCCGCGTTCGACAGATAGAGGGAAAATCCGCCCAACTGTTGAACTCCAACGTCGAAAGAAACGCGGGTACGCAGCGACGGTTTTTCAAAGATCATAGCCAGGGTCTTTCCCCGGAGCGCTCCGTGGTGGGCTTCGGGGTGAGTCTTGATTTCACGGGCCAGATCGAGCAGATAGCGAATCTCTTCCGGAGAAAAAT
>Ga0209166_10001696_pt1 | contig 17846 bp, 15 predicted proteins | sample Coa_R1_3_FD_187151 | JGI IMG/M metagenome (GOLD analysis project Ga0209166, IMG submission 187151) | Surface soil microbial communities from Centralia Pennsylvania, which are recovering from an underground coalmine fire - Coalmine... | ecosystem: Environmental > Terrestrial > Soil >... | reverse complement strand
TTTCCCCAGGTAAAGATTGACTGGGAAGTACATCTGGTAAGGAAAGGGAGTGAACTTAAGGATTTCGACCAGGTTTTTGGGGAGAATATCCAGTGGGAACATATGGCCGCTGGCGATGTATTCGAACCGCTGGTCGACCATGCCGACCCACGTCATCCCCCGCTACCAGGCCCTGCCCCTCCCCGACGACCGGGCGGTGCTGGACCGCATGCCGGGGAGCGGCGTGCCGGTGCTGCGGCAGGTGTGGGAGGCGGGCGACGCGGTCCCCTACTGGGCGGCGAGCCGGTTCCGCGGCAACCACCTCTACGACCTGGCCGCCGATCCGGCCGAGGAGACCAACCTCGCCGGCGGGGCGGCGGAGGCCGCGGCGGCGGGGCGGCTGGCCTCCGCGCTGCGGGCGGTCGAGGCGCCGGCGGCGCAGTTCGCACGCCTGGGACTGTAGGGCTCCGCGACCATTTGGCTTCGAAGGAGCGAGGCTCTACGCTCGCCTCAAACAACCGGGGGAGACGACCATGAGCGAGCTTTGGCGGCGATCGGCGATGGACCTGGCGCAGCTGATCGCCAGCCGCCAGGCCTCCTCGGCGGAGGTCGTCGACGCCCACCTGGCGCGGATCGAGGCGGTCAATCCCAGGCTCAACGCGGTGGTGCGGGTGCTGGCCGAGACGGCGCGGGCGGCGGCCACGGCGGCGGACCGCAAGGTAGCCGCCGGCGAAGTCCTGGGTCCGCTGCACGGGGTGCCGATCACCGTGAAGGAAAACATCGACATGGCCGGCCTGCCGACCACCAACGGCGTGGTTCCCCTGGCGCATGCGACGGCGCCGGTGGACGCGCCGGTGGTGGAGCGCATGCGCGCGGCGGGAGCGATCCCGATCGGCCGCACCAACCTCCCCGACTTCGGGATGCGGGTGCACACCGACAGCGCCCTGCACGGCCTGACCCGCAACCCCTGGGACGCCACCCGCACGGCAGGGGGTTCGAGCGGGGGAGAGGCCGCCGCGCTGGCGGCGGGGATGAGCCCGCTGGGCCTCGGCAACGACATCGGCGGCTCGCTGCGCAATCCCGCCAACGCCTGCGGCATCGCCTCGATCCGGCCGACCCTGGGACGCGTGCCGGACGCCTTTTCGGGGCCGGTGGCCGACCGGCAGCTGGCGGTGCAGCTGATGGCCGTGCAGGGGCCGATGGCGCGGCGGGTCGCCGACGTGCGCCTGGGCCTGCAGGTGCTGAGCGGCGCGCACCCGCGCGATCCCTGGTCGCTGGATCCGCCGGCCCCGGCCCCGCCGACGAACGGACCGACGAGGGTGGCGGTGGTCGCGGCGCCACCCGGCGCGCCGACCGATCCCGCGGTTTCGGCGGGAGTGAGGCGCGCCGCCGACGCCCTGGCGGATGCCGGCTACGACGTCGTGGACGCCTGCCCGCCCCGCTACATCGACGCCGTCAGCGTGTGGGCGCGGTTCCTGATGGGCGACCTCGCCCTGGGCTTTCCGGACATGATGGCCATGATGGGGCCGGACGGCAGGGCGTTCCTGGAGGCGGCCAACGCCGGCACGCCGCCGCTCGCCGACCCCTTGGACCTCTCGCGCCTGATGGTGGCGCGGGACTCCGTCGGCCGCGAGTGGTCGCTGTTCATGGCCGAGCATCCGCTGGTGCTGTCGCCGACCTGGACCACCCTCCCCTTCACGCACGGCTACGACATCGCCGGCCCTAAGAGCGCCATGGCCGTGCTGGCGCTCATGCGCCCGGTGGTCCCCGCCAATCTGCTGGGCCTGCCCTCGGCCTGCGTCCCAGCTGGGCTGGACCCGGCCTCTGAGCTGCCGGTAGGGGTGCTCCTGACCGGGCGGCGGATGCGGGACGACGAGTGCCTGGACGCAGCCGAGGCGGTGGAAGCCAAACTCGGTCTCGCGACCCCGATCGATCCGCGGTGATGACGATAGGAGCGGAAGGATGATCCCGTTTCGCGTCAAAGGCTTGGACCATGTGGTCCTGAGGGTCGCCGACCTGCCCCGGGCGCTCGCCTTCTACCAGGACGTCATCGGCTGCATGGTGGAGCGCGAGCAGGCCTCGATCGGCCTGACTCAGCTTCGCATCGGCGCCTCGCTCATCGACCTCGTCACCCTGGACGGCCGGCTCGGCCGGATGGGCGGCGCGGGGGCCGGGCGCGAGGGGCGCAACCTCGACCACTTCGCGATCCAGGTGACCCCCTTCGACGAGACGGCGATCCGCGCCCACCTGGCGGCGCACGGCGTCGAGGTCACCGATTCCGGCCAGCGCTACGGCGCCGAGGGGGAGGGACCATCGATCTACCTCACCGACCCCGACGGCAACACGGTGGAACTCAAGGGACCGCCAGCCGGCTGAGACCGGCGTCTGGTGGCTCAACAGCGATATCCGGACGTGCGATGGCGCTTGCGGGCGCGCGGCGTCTGACCACCTTCGTCCAATGCCTGCATCGCCGCCTCCAGGCAGGTCAGCAACCTGCTCAGCTTGTCCCGGGTCACCACCTGTTGCACGACGATCCGCAGCACCTGCACCCCCTTGTCCGACGCCAGGTTCTGCTCTGGCGAGGTCTGCGGCAACACATAGGACGGCGCCACCCAGCCGTCTTGCCGAAGCAGATGGGAGACGTCGGTCAGACTCCACCCCCGCTTCGGCGCGTCGTCGGCCCACGTCAGCACGATGATCGGCAGGTGCGCCGAATCGCTGATATTCTTGAGATACTTCGACAGCACCGGGCTGCCCCTCATGGCCTCCACGAAATAAGTGGTATTTTTCAAGCAGTTATCAATGATTTTCCGATAACCGGATCTGCCAAAGTTGAGAAAATTGTAATATTGCATAAGGATCATGTTCGACCCTCTCGAAAAATTGACCGTGAAATCCCTGAAAGTTCCGCCGAGATAAGTGATATTGTAAATAAGTGAGGCGTCCACGACGGTATTATCCCGAAATATGACGGACCCCATCCCAGGAAAAGTCATACCATATTTGTGGTTTGACGTATTGATGGAGCGCACGCGGCGAGTTTCATTGAACCGATAGTGGATGTCCTTGCCATTGTGGGAGAAGAGCGTGACGAACCCGCCTGAGGCCGCATCCACATGGATGGGGATATCGACATTCAGGGCGGCGGACTGGCTGGCGCAGTATTCCTCGACCGCATCGTCGACACTGGCGACGTCGTCGCAGGCCCCCGTGAACGTGGTCCCCACCACCGCGCCGACGCACATCACCAGTTCCCCGATGGAGCGTCGGCCCTGCGGCTTTAGATAATTCAGTGACCGCCGGATGGTCGCGGCGTAAGGGGAATCGGGATCGTCGATCGAAGTGTTAAGTATATCCAGCACGTCGGCGCCATCAATGCTGTAGGGGGGAGACGCCAGCGTCACGTACAGGGCCGTCGCCTCGAAGTAGTTGCAGAACTTGTCCCAACAGCCGTGGACGTGTGCGCTCATCAGCACCACCGGCCGGTCCTGCGGGTCCGCCAGGCCAAGCATGAGGTTCTTTCGATTGGTCTGGGTCCAGCGGTATTTGTGGGCGACCAACCCCAGCATGACCGCCTCCGACGAGCCGATGGTCGCCGTGCCGTAAAAACCAGTCGCCGTATCCGGGTCCTCGTCCCCCGGCGCGAACGTCGTCCCAAACTCCCTGGCCAGCATCCAGGTACAGCGGCCTTCGGCGATGTTCGAAGCCGGATACTCGTGATGGTCGATGAAATTCTTCCTGATGTTTTCCATGACGAGCTTTTCGCCCCATGGGTCTGTGTAACCCTCGTTGCAAAACGTCGCCAGGTTGAGTCCAGTGCTGGCATCCAGCAGCAACTCATTGTTGATGAGTTCGTAGACCGAATCGGCGGGCATGGAACATTCCGCAATCTCGCCGCGAGGAACCGGCCTTACGATTTCCTCTCGGCCGTAGACGGGGGTGAGCGGCGCGTATTTCGATTCGTACATCGGGGCCGTCCAGTGCGTTTTACCTAGATGGTAACTCTCGACAACTGGATTTGATCCCTACGTGTGGCAAGGCAAGAAAGAATTCACCACAGAGACACAGAGAACACAGAGAGGGATTTGGCGTGGAGAGGCGACGCCTCGGTGATCATCGCGCGCTTAGCGCGGAATCAAGGACCAAGCGAATTCCCTCGAGCCTCACCTCTCTGTGAGCTCTGTGTCTCTGTGGTTTACCTTACTTTCTGACCCCGACCCGGGTGAGGCGGAGGAAGCGGGCGCACATCAGGAAGGCGGCGACGGCCAGGCAGACGACGAAGCCGATCCAGATCCCCTCGCCCTTGAGGTTCAGGCCGACGGCGAGGAAGACGCAGACCGGGGCGCCGATCAGCCAGTAGCTGGCGCCGGCCAGGATCATCGGCACGCGGGCGTCCTTGAGCCCGCGCAGCACCCGGGCGCCGACCACCTGCAGGCCGTCGAACAGCTGGAAGGCCGCCGCGTAGCGCAGGAAGAGGGCGGCCAGGACGACCACCGCCGCGTCGTCCGTTCGACCGGCGCCCAGGTAGAGGCCGGCCAGCTGGGCGCCGAGGAAGGCCATGACCACGCCGGACGTGATCATGAAGAGGCCGCCCATGCCGAGCGCGACGAGGCCGGCGCGGCGCGCGGCGACGGTGTCGCCGGCCCCGGCCGCCAGGCCCACCCGCACCGTCGAGGCCATGCCGATCCCCAGCGGCACCATGAAGGTGATCGAGGCGGCGTTCATGGCGATCTGGTGCGCGGCGAGGGCCGCGGCGCCGTAGGTGCCCATCAGCAGGGTCATGGCGTTGAACAGCATGGCCTCGAAGAGGGTGGTGACGCCGATCGGCAGGCCCAGTCGGAAGACCTCGGCCAGCTTGACGTGCACCGGCCTGCCGAACCGGCGGAACATCCGGTAGACGCGCAGGTCGGGATTGCGGTGGATGATCGCCAGCATGGCCAGGAAGCCGAACACCGCCGATCCGGCGGTCGCCATGCCCGAGCCGACGATGCCCAGGCGCGGCGCGCCGAAGTGGCCGTAGATCAGCGTCCAGCCGGCCAGGCCGTTGAAGACGATCGTCGCCAGGGACACCCACAGGCCCGCGCGCGGATGGCCGAGCGCGGTGGCGAAGCCGCTGAGGACCATGGTCGCCAGCGAGAACGGCAGGCCGATGGAGACGATGGTGACGAACTTGCCGGCGCCGTCGGCGAGGTCGGCCTGCTGGTGCAGCATCAGCAGGATGGGCTTGGCCGACCACATGATCGGCATCACCACCAGGGAGACGATCCCCACCGCCCACAGGCCCATGCGCAGGGAGGCGCGCACGCCACCGCGGTTGCCGGCGCGCTCGCCCAGGATGTGGGCGATCATCGGCGAGACCGCCGAGGCCGGGCCGCCGCCCAGCAGCCAGGCGAACCAGTAGACGGTGCTGCCGATGGCCACGGACGCCAGGGCCGACTGGCTGTAGCGGCCGAGGAGGACGAGGTCGGTGGTGCCGATGGCCATCTGGGCGAGCTGGGTCATGACCAGAGGCGCGGCCAGGGTCAGGAGCGCGCGCGCCTCGGCGAGCCACGGTGTCGCGTGGCCGCCCTTTGCGGAGTCACTGGCGGCGCGCCGGCGACGAGGGCTTCGGTCTTTTCTATCAGGTCGGTCACGACTTGAACCTTGGTCGAAGCCGAACCGCGAGGACGCAAATGAGGGGCGGAGAATCAAAAAACCCCTCCGGAGCGCCGCGCGGCTCGGGAGGGGTGGAAACGTCAGGGTCCGGTTTTGGCGGTCCCTAGGCGGAAATCTCCTCGCGAGCAGTCAGGCGGGGGCCGGCGCCCGACGGCGCCACCCCAGCTTGAGGCACGATTTTGAACGAAGCGTTCGCCATTCGTGGATTGCTCGCACTTTCGCGGGCCCAATGCCCGCGACGTGGCGTTTTCTAGGCGGGGCGGTTTTCGAAGTCAACGGCAGACTGGGAGCTCCGGAAGATGCCGATCACCTCTTGGCGCCCGGCCTCGCTTGCTGCATCTTAGCGGTGTCAAGATTTCAGGCGAGGCGAGAATGAGCGAACGCGGAACGGTGCTGGTGAGCGGCGGCTCGGGCTATGTCGGCTCGTGGTGCGTGATCGCCCTCTTGGAGCAGGGCTACACGGTCCGCACCACCGTGCGCGACCTGCGGCGCGAGGGCGAGGTGCGGGCGATGGTGGCGTCGAAGGTCGACCCCGGCAATCGCCTCAGCGTCCACGCCGCCAACCTCGCCAGCGACGAGGGCTGGGCCGCGGCCATCGACGGCGCCGAACATGTGCTGCACGTCGCCTCCCCGCTCGGCGTGCCGCCGCCGAAGAACCCCGACGACCTGATCATCCCGGCGCGGGACGGCGCGGTGCGGGTGGTGCGGGCAGCGATCAAGGCGGGCGTGAGCCGGGTGGTGATGACGTCCTCGGTGGCCGCGGCCAACCTGGGGTCGCGGGGCCTGGATGTCGACGGGGACGAGACGGTGTGGACCGATCCGGCCGACCCCAAAGCCGACGCCTACACCCGCTCCAAGGCGGTCGCCGAGCGCGCCGCCTGGGATGTGATCGCCGCCGAAGGCGGGGCCACCAGCCTGGCCGTCGTCAATCCGGCCCTGGTCCTGGGACCGGTTCTGGGGCGCGACTTCTCCGACTCGGTGCAGGTCGTCCAGCGCCTGCTGTCCGGCAAGATCCCGGGCCTGCCGCGGCTGGGCTTCAACATCGTCGACGTGCGCGACGTCGCCGACCTGCACGTGCGGGCGATGACCGACCCGGCCGCCGCCGGCCAGCGCTTCATCGCCTCGGGCGACTACGCGTGGATGGGCGACCTGGCGGGGATCCTGCGATCCCGGCTGGGCGCGCAGGCCGCCAAGGTCCCGACGGGCAGGGCCCCCGACTTCCTGCTGCGCCTGGTGGCCCTGTTCGACCGCGACCTCAGGGCCGTGACCGACGACCTCGGCCGCAAGCGCACCTTCACCTCGGCCAAGGCCCAATCCGTGCTGGGTTGGAAGCCGCGCCCGCTGGAGGAAACAGTCCTCGACTGCGCCCGCAGCCTGATCGCGGCGGGGTTGGTGTAGGTTTTATCCACAGATGACGCAGATGACTCGGATGGTCCGCTGGCCTTGCGGCGAAGCCGCGACCTGACGACCGGAACGCTCGTCGCGCCTGCGGCGCAGAAGAAGATCCTCTTTCCTATCTGCGTCATCTGCGTCATCTGCGGATAAAATCCTCATTCCCGCCAGCTTGGCCGATTCCGCGCGCGCGGAAGGACGGGGGACCTAACCAAGGGGGAATCTCCTACATGCGCACCATCCTGCTCGCCGGCGCGGCGTTGCTGTCATTCACTTCGGCCGCGCTCGGGGCTCCGGCGGAGGGGCCGTCGCGGCGGTTCGAGGCGAAGGATCTCTTCGCGCTGGAGCAGGCGCAGGATCCGCAGGTCCGGCCCGACGGGCTCGCCGTCGCCTATGTGCGCTCGAGCGAGGACATCATGAGCGACGGCGCCCGCCGCTCGATCTGGCTGGTGGACGTCAACAGCGGCGCCCAGACGCCGCTGGTGGACGGGACGGGCGCCGCGTTCGAGCCGCGCTGGTCGCCCGATGGCGGGCGCCTGGCCTATGTGTCGACGGCGGGGGGCAAGCCGCAGCTCTACGTCCGCTGGATGGCGACCGGCGCCACCGCCAGCATCGCCGACCTGCCGCAGGCGCCGAGCAACCTGACATGGTCCCCCGACGGCCGCTCGATCGCCTTTTCGATGCTGACCGAGGACGATCCGGCCAAGCTGGGCTCGCCCGTTCCCAAGCCGGAGGGGGCCAGGTGGGCCGACCCCCTGGTGGTGATCGACGCCGTCACCTATCGGGCCGACGGCGAAGGCTATCTGAAGCCCGGCTTCAGCCACATCTACGTCGTCTCGGCGGACGGCGGCGCGCCGCGGCAGCTGACGTTCGGGGCGTTCAACGAGCGCGGCGAGCTCGCCTGGACGCCGGACGGCAGGTCGCTGATCCTCAGCGCCAACCGCACCAAGGACTGGGCGCTGCAGCCGGAGGAGTCGGACCTCTTCCAGCTCTCCCTCGCCGATGGCGCGCTCACGCAGCTGACCCACCGCGTCGGGCCCAACCGCGAGCCGCAGGTGTCGCCGAAGGGCGACAGGATCGCCTACACCGGCTTCGACGAGCGCCATCGCGGCTACGAGAACGTCAAGCTCTATGTGATGGATCGCGACGGGGGCCACGCCCACGCGATCACCGAGGGCCTGGACCGCTCGGTGGAGTCGCCCCGCTGGGCGGCGGACGGCAAGAGCCTGTTCGTCCTCTACGTCGATCACGGCGTCGGCAAGGTGGCGCGCGTCACGCTCGACGGCCACGTACAGGACCTGGCCGCCGGCATGAGCGGGGCCGAGCCCGACCGGCCGTACACCGGCGGCCAGTACACCGTCTCGGGAAATGGCGTGATCGCCTTCACCCAGGGCGGACCGCTGGAGCCCGGCGACGTGGCGGTGGTGAAGGGCGGCGCGGTGCGCCGGCTCACCCACCTGGACGACGACCTCTTCATGGGCAAGTCACTGGGCCAGGTCAGCCCGCTGAAGGTGAGCTCGAGCGTCGACGGCAAGCCGATCGACGCCTGGACGATCACCCCGCCCGATTTCGACCCGGGGAAGAAGTATCCGCTGATCCTGGAGATCCACGGCGGCCCCTACGCCAGCTACGGCCCAGTGTTCGCCTCCGAGCTGCAGCTCTACGCGGCGGCGGGCTACGTGGTCGTCTACGCCAACCCGCGGGGGTCGACCTCCTACGGCTTCGATTTCGCCGACCAGATCAACTACAACTATCCGAGCCACGACTACGACGACCTGATGTCGGCGGTCGACGCGGCCATCGCCAAGGGCTTCGTCGACCCGAACAACCTGTTCGTGACCGGCGGCTCGGGCGGCGGCCTGCTGACGGCGTGGATCGTCGGCAACACGGGGCGCTTCAAGGCGGCGGTGTCGCAGAAGCCGGTGATCAACTGGACCAGCGAGGTGCTGACGGTCGATTTCTATGTCGACCAGGCCCAGAACTGGTTCGGCAAGAACCCCTGGGAAGACCAGGCCAACTACTGGCGCCGCTCGCCGCTGTCGCTGGTGGGCAAGGTGACGACGCCGACTCTGCTGATGGTCGGCTCGGAAGACCGCCGCACCCCCAGCAGCGAGGCGGAGCAGTTCTACCAGGCGCTGAAGCTGCGCGGCGTCCCCACCGCGATGGTCCGCGTGCCGGGCGCCTCGCACCACGGCCTCGCCGAGCGCCCCTCGCAGGAGGCGGCCGAGGCCAGCGCCATCCTCGCCTGGTTCGCCCGCTACCGCACGCCGGGGCCGTAGCCCGTACGCAGGTTCAAGCGGCCAGTTTCAATCCGCACCAGCGCTCGAAATGGCGAAAATCCGCGTCGGACGTGATCAGGGACGCGCCGGCGTCGATGCAGCATTGGGCGATCAGCGTATCCGCCAGCCTGGCTTTGAGCCCCTTGGAAAGGAGAAGTCGACGGGCGTCGCCGGCGCGGTCCCAGAACCCCGGCGCGATCTCCAACAGCGGCGCCGCATCGAAGAGCGCCACCAGATCAGTCCCGCGGGAGCGGCCCGACAACAGCTCGGTTTTCACCGGCGGCGGCAGCCACAGATCCTGCGCGCGCATCGCCCGGCGTACGAGATCACGGTCCGCCGTGTCCTCTCCCGCCAGAAACCTGACGAGGCTGCTGGTATCGGCGGCGATCAACTGATGACGGCGCCGTGCTCGTCGAATTCCCGGTCTTCGCGTAGCGCGTCGAGGTCGATGTCGATATCGACCTTGCCCTCGAGTTCCAGCATCTTTCGATACCAGGCCGCGCGATTGAACGCCTCCAAGGCGGCGCGCAGAGTCTCGGTGACGCCCGCGCCGGCATTGACCTGGGCGTCGGCCAGGAGCTTGGCCGGGAGGAACGCCGTAACCTTGCGAATCTCGCTCATACGGCGTCAGATACCATGACGGAGATATGGCGCCTAGACGGACCAGCCATCGTTGGCCTGGTGGCGCCACCGTTAATCACCGTAGACACGGTCGCCGGACGCCATCGCGGTCGCTGGCTCCTCAACCGACTGCGCGTGTACATTCCTGGCGTCATTGGGCGTCAGGAGGGAGCGCGGGTGGAGAGTCGATGGAGCTTGCGGGGCGTTGGATGGGCGCTGGCGGGGCGCTTTCGGGGATCTTCCGGGGTGTCCGCCAGGCGTCTCTCGGGAGTCTTTAGTGGTCTGTCAGCGCCCCACAGCATCTCATGTGATTGAAATCAAATTGGTTTTATCGAAGAACCCGTTCGGACCGGAGCCTCGAGGCCCTCCAGACGGGAGTCAGCGCCCTGGCGGCGCAGCCGAACGCGACTCGCCGCCGCTCTCGCGGCGTCGCTGCATTGGCGGGTTCACGATGTCAAAGAGCGAAACTGACCCATAGTTTGCAGTATGCATAGATCAGTGTCAAGGGCTGGATGATCCCCGCGAGAATGTCGCGTGGGAGATGCTGGGCCTGCAGGGACCGGCGCAGGTCGCCCGGACCGTGGAGGCGATCCGGCCGCCGAGCGTCGCCGCCTCGCCTTTCGAAAGGCCTTCGCCACCAGTAGCCCCGAGGATGTGATCGTCGTCGGGGGCGCGGCCGACATCCTTCGCCGTATGCTCGACTACGAAGCCGCCGGGGCGACGAAATTCGTCCTGCGCCCGATCGGCGAGGGGGATGCGGACGTCTTCGACCACACCCAGCGGCTGATCGAGCAGGTCATACAGCCCATCCACGACCGGCGCGGCTCTTGCCGGCGTTTGGGATTGGCAGCCGTTGCGCCGTCGGCTAGTGCGCGTCGTCTATATCGGTACGGGACTGACCGGGGGGATGTGATGCGATTTCGTACGGGTCCGCTGCGTCTGTGCGTCGTCGCCGGCGCAGGGGTATTGGCGGCGACGACGCCGGCCAGGGCGCTCAACATCGTGCCGGTCTACGACGCCAGCGTCACCTCACTGGCCAACGCTTCCGTGGTCGAGGGCGCCTTCCAGACCGTGGCCAATGAGTTCGACGCTGCCTTCTCGACGCCGATCACCCTCAAGATCGCCGTCGGGTGGGGTGAAGTCGACGGCCAAGGGCTGGGCGCCGGGAACGTCGGGGCGAGCCTCGACTTCCTGCGGGGGGGGTTCACCTACGCGAACGTCGTGGGCTACCTTCGGGCCACCGCCACCGCCAATCCCGCCGACCTCAATCTGGCTTCCGTCGTCGCCAATCTGCCAAGGAGCGACCCCACGGGCAAAAACAGCTTCCGCTTTCCCTATGCCGAGGCCCAGGCCCTCGGCCTGTTGCCGGCGAGGATGTCCCTCATGAGCGGCTATGTAGGCTTCGCTTCGAATGTCAGCTGGGACTTCGATGGCGGCGTGATCGCCGCCGGCAAATATGATTTCATGGGTCTGGCGGCGCACGAACTCAGTGAAGCGATGGGTCGGATCTCCGCCCTGAGCGTCGCCAACCCGAGTTGGGCGACCGTGTTGGACCTCCTGCGATATTCGGCGCCGGGCGTATCGAGTTTCTCCTACGCCAACCCCGCCTATTTCTCGATCGATGGTGGCAGGACCAACCGGGGCAGCTTCAACAACACCGGCTCGGGCGATCGAGGCGACTGGTCGTCAATCCTGGCGCCGGGAGACGATCAGGACGCCAACGTGTACACCGGGGTTTCCTATAAGATGAGCGCCAGCGACTGGACGCAACTCGACGTCCTGGGCTACGGCGCCTACGTTACCCCGCCGGCGGGAAGTCCGGGCGTTCCGACAAGTGGCTACCTCTCCCATGCCGCCGCCGTGCCGGAACCTGCCGCCTGGGTCGTGATCCTGTTGGGTTTTGGCATAACCGGCGCCACCAAAAGGGCCGCCCGATCGGGGCGGCCCATTCGGTTCCGAGAGACCTTGGCAGCTTAGGCCAGAGAGACCTTCGCGCGACGGCGGGCGACGAAGCCGATGGCGCCGACACCGATGAGCATCAGGGCCCAGGTGGCCGGTTCCGGTGTGCCGCCACCGTTGTTGCCCACCACATTGTCGGCCGCGAAGTTGCCGGTCGTCACGCCCGTGAAGTCGGTCAGTTGACCGCCGACCACGGCCACAGGGTTGTTGAGATTCACGATCCCGAACGCCAGGCCCTCGTCGCCCCCTGGCGGAGTGAAACTGACCAGACTGTTGTTGTTGAAGGCGACCAGGCCGCCGCCAAGGTTGCTGTCGTCGATCGATGCGGCCGTGCCATATCCGGTGAACACCGAGCCCAGAAAGGTTCCGCTCAGAAGGCTCTCGCCGTGCGTGACGGTGATCGCGCCTACGGTCATCGTCGCGCCGGAATAGCTGATGTTGAAGGAGCCGTCGAAGGTCCCCAGCGCCAACGGGCCGAACGCTACGGCGCCCGTCTCCGTCGCACTCAGGCTCAGTGTGGCCGGCAGGAAGCCGAGAGCCAGCAGGTTCGGCGGAAGCGAGTACTCGAACTGAACGGGCGCGGATGCGGTCAGGCTCAAGCCGACGAGCTGGATGTTCGGAGCCGAACCGCCGGCCGGGGCAAAAGATGCAAACTGCAGGGCGTGCGCCGGCGCGGCGGCGACCAAGCCTGCCGCGAGGCCGGCGGCGGCCAGGGTCGAAGTCCTCTTGAACATCGACATGCTCCTTTGTCTACTACGCCCCGCTGCAATGTGACAGCACGGTGGCGGTGGCCCAGGACAGCAAGTCCTCAGGCATTGTAAGGCGCCTCGGCCCAAAACCAAACACTTTTCTTCGATCCGCCCGACTCCGGGGCGCAATTGCGGCATCCAGGAGGCGGGTCACTGGTCAGTCACGCAAAGTTCCCGGACATTGCCCTTCTTGCGGATGCCCCCACGCCGCCCACGGGCCTAGGATCGGCGCGGCGTCGAAATCGCGAATGCAGGCGGAGGGTTGGGCATGGGCGTGCGGGTTGGGCTTGGGTTGGCCGACTTTCCCTTCTCGGGTGGCAAGGCGTTCTGGCGCTGGGTGCGACTCTGCGAAGACGGCGGCGTCGATTCGATCTGGCAGTCCGACCGGCTCATCGCCGCCCAGCCGGTCCTGGACTGCATGAGCGTAATGGCCGCGCTGGCCGGCGCGACCGAACGGTTGAAGTTCGGCATGAACGTCCTGGCGCTGGGCTTTCGCGAGCCGCTGCTCGTCGCGCGGGAATGCGCCACGATCGACTTCTTGAGCGGCGGGCGGCTCTTGCCGGCGTTCGGGGTCGGCAGCCTGGTCTCGCCCGATTGGGCGGCGATGGGTCGCCGGCCGCAGGGGCAAGGCGCGCGCGTCGACGAGGCGCTCGACATCATCGCCCGGCTCTGGCGGGGCGAGACGGTAAACGTCGCAGGACCGCACTTTCAGATGGAGGGCGCGCGCCTGGCGCCCCTACCCGTCCAGCAGCCGCTGCCGCTGTGGATCGGCGGCTCCAGTCCGGCCGCCATCCGCCGCACCGCCCGGGTCGGCACCGGGTGGCTCGCGGGGCTGCAGGGACCGGCGCAGGTCGCCCGCACCGTGGCGGCGATCCAGACCGCCGCCCACGAGGCCGGCCGCGCCATCGATCCCGATCATTTCGGCGCCGGCTTCTCGTATCGCTTCGGCGCCAAGGACGACCCAGCCGCCGAGCGCCGCCGCCTCGCGTTTCGCAAGGCGTTCCCGGACAGCAACCCTGACGATTTGATCGTCGTCGGCGGCGCGGCCGAGATCATCGGCCGCATGCTCGACTACGAAGCCGCCGGGGTGACAAAATTCGTCCTGCGCCCTATCGGCGAGGACGATGCGGACGTCTTCGGCCAGACCCAGCGGCTTATCGAGGAGGTCATCCCAGCCGTCCACAACCGGGGCCCGCGACCAGGTCGTTGATGGCGGAGCGTTGCCCGGAGCGCCGGCGTCTCGCCGGCACCTTGTTGTCTAAGACAGAGGCCGGCGAGACGCCGGCGGTCCAAGCGGGCTGGAAGCCCGCGCTCCGAGCTAGATCACCAGCTCGATCAGCCGCGGCCCGGGTCTCGCCATGGCGTCGGCGAAGTGGGCGTCGAAGTCTTCCAGGGTCTCGGCGCGGCTGGCTTCGACGCCCATGCCCTGCGCCAGCTTGACGAAGTCGAGCTCGGGGTTGTGCAGGTCGAGCATCGAGAGCGCCTTGGGGCCGACGTTGCGGGCGCCGACGCGGGCGAGCTCGACGTTGAGGATGGCGTAGGAGTGGTTGGCGAAGATCACCGTGGTCACGTCGAGCTTCTCGCGCGCCTGGGTCCACAGGGCCTGCAGGGTGTACATAGCGCCGCCGTCGCCCTGGATGCACACGACCTTGCGGCCCGGGCAGGCGACCGCCGCGCCGGTGGCCAGCGGCACGCCCTGGCCGATCGCGCCGCCGGTCAGGGAGAGGTGGTCGTGCGGCGGGGCGCCGACGGTGGCGAGCATCGTGCCGCCCGAGGCGGTGGCGCCCTCGTCGGAGAGGATGGCGCCTTCGGGCATATGGCGGGCGATGACCTGGCCGGCGCTGTACTGGTTGAGCCGCCCGGTGGGGGCGTCGGGAATGGCGAGGGGGGCGAGGCGCAGCCCGGCCTTGGCGGCGCCCAGGGCCTCGGCCAGGGCCTCCAGAGCGGCGACGCCATCCTCGTGAGCGTGGGCGAGGTAGTGGTAGTCGGCGCCCTCCGGCAGGCCCCAGCTCGGCTTGCCCGGGTAGGCGAAGAACGACACCGGGGGCTTGGCGCCGACAAGGATCAGCTGCTCGACGGTGGCGAAGGTCTCGACGATCTGCTCGGCGAAATAGGGGATGCGCTCGACCGCCACCCGGCCGGCCCCGCGGGCCAGGCGCGGGGCGAAGGTGTCGCAGAAGAGGCGCGCGCCGGTGGCGACGGCGATGCGGCCGGCGGCGGCGAGGCCCTCGTCCTTAAGCGCCGCGCCGCGCAGCAGGATGGCCGATGTCTTCCCCGATTTCAGGGCCTGGGCGACGAAGTCCACCGTCGCGCCGGCGACGGGGGCGGGCTGCGGCCGCGGCAACGCGGGCGCCGGCCCGTCGGCGGCGTTCCAGGCCGTGTCGGCGGGGAGGATCAGGGTGGCGATCTGGCCGGGCGGCGAGAGGGCGGCGTGCACCGCCCGGGCGCCATCGGCGGCCACCGTCCTGGCGCTCGGCGAGGAATGCACCCAGCCGGAGACCGGGCGGGCGAAGCCGGCGATGTCCGAGGCCAGGGGGGCGTCGTACTGGGCGTGGTAGGTGGCGTGGTCGCCGACGATGTTGACGATCGGCGTCTGCGCCCGGCGGGCGTTGTGCAGGTTGGCCAGGCCATTGGCGAGGCCGGGGCCCAGGTGCAGCAGGGTGCAGGCCGGCTTTTCGGCCATGCGGCCGTAGCCGTCGGCCATGCCGGTGACCGCGCCCTCGAAGAGGCCGAGGATCGGCCGCACGCCCTCTATGCTGTCCAGGGCGGCGACGAAGTGCATCTCCGAGGTGCCGGGGTTGGAGAAGCAGGTGTCCACCCCGGATGCGGCCAGGGTGAGCACCAAGCTCTCGGCGCCGTTCATGGCGATGTCGGTCATCAGAGCACGTCCCGTTCTAAGCAAGCAAGGAAGGTTCACCACAGAGACACAGAGTTCACAGAGGCGATAGTCTTGAAACGCATCGCTTGTTTATTGTTGCGCGCGGCGCGCGCGATTCAAGGCTGTCAGTTGTCCCGCAGGACGATCGCCTCTGTGAACTCTGTGTCTCTGTGGTGGGACTTACTTTTCTTCCTTCCTCAGGAGGCTTTTTCGAAGGGGGCGCTGATGATCAGGTCGACGTCGTCGCCGAGGCCGAAGTTGACGTACTTGGTGACTCCGAAGTCGCTGCGCTTGACATGGCCGGTGGCGTCGAAGCCGATCATGTACTTCTTGTTCATTGGGAACACGGCGCCGCGCTTGAAGGTCGCCTTCAGCACCACCGGCTTGGTGACGCCGTGGATGGTCAGGTCGCCGGCGACGTCGGCGGTGGTCGCGCCGGTCACGGTGACCCGCGTCGATTTGAAGGTCATGGCCGGATACTTGGCGGCGTCGAGCCAGTCGGCGCTCTTGAGTTCGCCGGTCAGCTTGTCGGAGGCGGTCCATACGTTGGCCACCGGGATGCTGACCTCGAGATGGCTGGCGGCGGGGTTGGCCGCGTCGAGGGTCAGGCTGCCCGTCGCGCCGGGAAACTGGCCGTAGTAGTCGGAAAAGCCGAAGTGGGAGACGCCGAACATCACCATCGCGTGGATGGGCTCGAGGTTGTAGGTCCCCGACTGCGCGGGCGGGCCGCCCTGGGCCAGCACGGAGCCGGTCAGGGCGAAGCTGGCCACGATGGCCAAGGAGAGGCGCTTCAGCATGGGAGTGTCCTTATGTGGGGCGAGGGACTGGAAAACTGGCTTTACTAGCCTGTTCCCCAAACGGGGAGGGGTATTGTGCGCGGACCTCCCACTCCGCTCATCCCCGCGAAAGCGGGGACCCAGCGCTTTCCAGCCCAGCGAGGCGCTTGCTCGCATCGCGTCCTGGCCCATGCGTATCCCTGGACACCACTGGGTCCCCGCTTTCGCGGGGATGAGCGGATCGGGGATCAGAGCAGGTCGCCGCCGCAGGCCGAGGCGGTCGTGCCGGTGGCTTCGAAGGCCTTGATGACGTTGCGGCCGGTCGTCCAGCGGTGCACCTCGTCGGGGCCATCCACCAGGCGCTGGGAGCGGATGTGGGTGTACCAGGCGGCCAGCGGCGTATCGCGGCTGTAGCCGAGGGCGCCGTGCAGCTGGATGGCGGTGTCGACCACCTTGTGCACCATGTTGGCCAGGTACACCTTGGCGATGCCGTTCTCCTGGCGGAGGTCCATCTTGTTCTCCGCCTTGTAGGCGATGTGCAGGAGCATCAGGCGCGCGATGTAGATCGCGCTGGCGCAATCGGCGAGCATCCACAGCACGCCCTGCCGCTTGGAAAGCTTCTCGCCGAAGGTCGAGCGCTGGGTCACGTGGGCGGCGGCCAGGTCGAGGGCCCTCTGCGCCATGGCGACGTTGTGCATGCCGTGGCGCAGGCGGCCGTAGGCCAGGCGATGCTGGCCCATGTTGAAGCCGTTGCCCTCGCCGCCGAGCAGGTTCTCGGCCGGCACCACCAGGTCCTTGATCTCGACCTCGGAATGGCCGCCGCCCAGGATGTGCGACAGCGGACCCTCGGCGGCCATGGTCTGGATGTCGCGGACGATGCGGTAGCCGGGGTTAGGCAGCTCGACGAGGAAGGTGGAGAACTGCTGATGGCGCGGCGCGTCCGGATCCGTGCGGGCCATGACCAGGGCGATGTCGGCGACGCTGGCGGCGGAGGAAAACCACTTCTCGCCGTTGATGACATAGTTCTCGTTGCCGTCCTTCTCGGCGCGGGTGCGCATGCCGGTGGCGTCGGCCCCGGCCGCCTTCTCGGTCATCGAGTAGCAGATGCGCTTCTCGCCGTTCAAAAGCGGCTTGAGGAACTTCTCCTTCTGGAAGTCCGTGCCGTTCTCGAGCAGCGTGAGCATGGTGGCGTCGTCGGGACCCTGGGTGTTCATCGAGAGGGCGCCCAGGTAGCTCTCGCCGAGCTCCATCTGGACCAGGGCGTTGGCGAGGGGGCCAAGGCCCATGCCGCCGTATTCCTTGGGGATGAAGGGGCACCACAGGCCCTGGGCGCGGGCCTTGCCCCTCAGCTCGCCCAGGATGGTCTTGTAGTCTTCGCCCGCGATCAGGCGCTTCTCGGCCGGGATGCACTCATCGTGCACCCACTGGCGGATGCGCGCGCGTATGGCCTTGGCCTCGGCGGGGATCTCGAAATCGATGGACATGGGGGGCTCCTCACCTCAACGGGGCCGCGCGTTTGGGGCGCGGCGGGTTTGGCGGGACCATGCGTTTTCGGAGG
>Ga0209166_10001695_pt1 | contig 17848 bp, 15 predicted proteins | sample Coa_R1_3_FD_187151 | JGI IMG/M metagenome (GOLD analysis project Ga0209166, IMG submission 187151) | Surface soil microbial communities from Centralia Pennsylvania, which are recovering from an underground coalmine fire - Coalmine... | ecosystem: Environmental > Terrestrial > Soil >... | reverse complement strand
TGTGCATCGCTGCGGTCAAACGTCATGTGCCGCATCCGCCGCAGGAAGGTTCCTATGAACGGCATTCCGCCCACTTCCATCTTGGACACAAAGTGATACGGCACGCCGAGGCCCAGCATCAGCGGCAACACGTCAAAATAGCTCGTGTGATTCGACGCATAAACTTTTGCGCCCGGTAAGTCCACGTATTCCTTGCCGATGACGCGCACGCGGCAGCCAACCAGCGCAAACAAGAGCTTCAGCGCCGCAGACGTAAAGCGCCCGGCTTTGCGGTAGTCCTTGATGAAATTTACAACCGTCCATGTGGGAACGATCCAGAGCAAGAACACCACGCCAAAATACAGACCGTAAGCGATTTCCAGGCCTCGCCGCACTCCCGACCATATTTTCCCGGCAGTCGTGCGCGCCCCGCTCGAGGCAGCCAGCCGTGTGATCTGTACCCACGCAGGGGCCTTGCCTGCGCTCAATTTGCCGGCGAGATAAAGTTGTTTGGTTTCTTCGCGCCGCAATTTTCCGCTCGAGGTTTTAGGGATGCTTCCCGGCGGTATCACCTCGACGCGGTCCGGCGGCAAGCCCAGCCCTTGCGAAACTTGGTCCGTTACCGCCGCCGCGATGGCCGCGCGGCGCGATGCATCGCGCTCTCGCGATTCCGCCACCACGATCAACTTTTCGGTTCCTGCCGCTTCGTCCTTCAGCCCGAACGCCACGATGCAGCCCTTGCGAATTCCTTCCGCGCGCCCGGCGAGTTCTTCCACCTCATGCGGATAAAGATTCCTCCCGCCCTTGATGATGATGTCCTTCACGCGCCCCGTGACGTAGATTTCCCCATCCGCGCGGTATGCTCTGTCGCCGGAATTCAACCACGCATATTCGCTGTCTGCCGCAGCCGGCCCGGTCGGAAGCAGTTTCCCCGTCGCTTCCGGATTTTGATAGTAGCCGCTCGTCGCCGAAGGTCCGCGAAACCAGAGAAATCCTTCCGACCGATCGTCCACTTCGCTGCCGCTCGCATCCACAATGCGTACTTCGTGCCCGGGGATCGGCTTGCCCGAAGAAACAAAAGCAATTGCCGTTGCATCGTCTGCGTGTGCCGGTACGGCGCGGCCCTCCGCGGTGAACACTTCGCGTTCGACCCGGTCAATCAGCGGCGCGCGATTCAGCGGCGGGACCGTCACGGCAAGCGAGGCTTCCGCAAGCCCGTACACCGGCAGCTGTGCCTCGCGCCGAAAACCGTAAGGCGCAAAACGCCCGGCAAATCGCTCCAGCGTTTCGGGATTCACCGGCTCCGCGCCATTCAGCGCGGCGCGCCAACTACTTAAGTCCAGCCCTTGGATATCCTTGTCCGCAATCCTTCGCACGCACAACTCATACGCAAAGTTGGGCGCCGCGGAAATCGTTCCGCCATATTTTTGAAATGCGCGCAGCCATCGTTCCGGCCGCGTGAGAAACGCCAGCGGCGACATCACCGCCAGCGGCACGCCGAAGTGCAACAGCGTGAGCCATGCGCCGATCAGCCCCATGTCGTGATAAAGCGGAAGCCAGCTCACGCCCACGTCGCCCGGTCCCAGTTCGAGTGCTTTGCCGATCGCTCGGATGTTCGCAAGCAAATTCGCGTGCGTAAGCACCACGCCTTTGGGATCACCCGTGGATCCGGAAGTGTATTGCAGCAACGCGATGTCGCTCGACTTCCGCGCGCGGCTTCCAGTTAGATGAAGGGGGAGCGCGCCCGGCGATGGCGGCGGCGCTTTATCCGCGGCGTCGATCAGTTTTTCAGCGTCGGCTACCTCCGCAAGCGACTTCACGCGCGGTTTCAGAAGCCTCGCCACGGCTTCTGCTTGCCGAAACGTCAGCAGCAGGCACACTTCCGCATTCTTCAGAATCGCCGACTGTCGCGCCGCATATTCTTCGATGCGGTCGGCGCGAAACGGCGGATAGATCGGCACAGGAATCGCTCCCGCGAGCATGATTCCCGCATAGGAAACAAAAAACGCGCGCCCTGTCGGCAGCATGAGCGCCACGCGGCCGCCCGCGGGAACACCGCGTCGCGCCAACTCCGCCGCGCAACGTTGCGCCGCGGCGTACAGCTCGCCGAACGTCAGCGTCACGCTGCGCTCCCGGCCTTCGGTCTCCTCGGAAATCATCAGGTGCACGCGTTCGGCGTCATGCAACGCGCGGTAGCGAAGCACGTCCAGCAGCGTCTCCGCCGCGAAAACTCCATTGTCCGTCGCTCTGCGGTGCAGTTGTTGCGTTGCGATGGCAGCGCGCAGAGCCGAACTCGCTTCGTCCTCTTGCAACTCCACGCCCGATGCCGTTCGTATGGCCTTCGCGAGATCGTCCGGTGTATTTGCTTCCGCTACGACCCGATCCGGCAGCCTCACGCCAAAGGCCGTCTCCAGCCGCGCCAGCAACTCCACGCGTTCCAGGCTGCCAAGTCCCAAGTCCCGATCGAGCTGCGACGCCCCGCTAAGCATCGGCAATGCGCCTCGGCTGCCCAACTCCTCGAGCAGGCCGCGAATCACCTCAAGTACGCGTTCACGTACTTCGGAAGCGTCGAGTTGTGTTGCAGGAGTGGCCACAGGTCACACGAAGGAAGACGATTTGGCTTCCGCCAGAGGCTACCACGCGGGGATGCTGTTTGCCATCAACGTGAGCAGACGCCTCTTCCAGGTGCCGCATCCCGGGCTTAGCGCTTAAAATATCGCCCACCAACGAGTAGCGACGATGACTCCGCGCAAAAGACTACGCGCTTTTCTGTGCGGTTTTTGGCCCGGAATATCCGGGCGGCATCAGCGCGGTCGAAAGATCCACTCCGGAAAGATCCGCTCCCGTTAAATCCGTCTCGCGGAGAATCGCCACGCCCATATCCGCTCCGCTGAATTTCGCGCCGTTCACATTCGCCAGCCGCAGGTTGACGTTTCGCAAACGCGCGCGGTGAAAAATTGCGTTGGTGAGGTCGCAGCGAAAAAATTCTACTCCGCTGGCTTGCGCTTCCGTCAAATCCGCGCCGGGCAGGATCGCTTCCGTCATGTCCGTGTTTCGCAGGTCGGCCTGGCGAAGACTCGCGCCAGACAAGTCGGCACCCGGCAGCTTGGCCTTGCGCAAGTCCGAGCCTTCGAGGTTCGCTCCTCGCAGAATCGCTCCGCTCAGATTGATGCCTTGCAAATCCGCGCGCGAAAGATCGGCGCCGGCCAGGTCCGCGCGCGCGCCTCCTTCTTTTCCCCGAAAGAAAAGTGCATGCGCCTCAAGAATGTCTGACAGCCGCTTGCCGTTGTGCTGAATATTTTTCGCTTTTCTCAATCCCATAGTCTGCCTTGCACTCCTTCGTCCGATGCTCCATTTTACCCGCTCTGCATCACCCTGACGAGAGCTTCCCGTTCGAGGCAGCGTCGGCCCCTGAAAAGAACCCTCCTTGTCGCCATCCGAGATAGTTACCTCAATCCTTGGTTTATTCATTGCGAAAAGGAGCTCCTCGATCTGTTCTCGACTCATGCCCACTTGCCAGACATCGTGCCCCCCGAGGACAAAAGCGAGGAGTAGTCTCCGCAAGATTCTCTTGAAATACATCAATTCCTCCAATGACACAGGTCGGCCTGAGCCGCGCGCCAACGCGTACTCCGTTACGAGTGCCCCGCTACACGCGGATGGTTAAGGTCTGCGCCGTCAAAGACGGCTCATCGCGACTGAGGAGACAGCTAAGGAGCTACCGTGTGGGAGGTGGTCGAGGGGAGAAAACCAGGAGTTCTGGGAATGACAGCACTCTGCGAGCTTCGAGGCCTCTTGCTAACGGAGCGCTAAAGACTTCTGCAAAAAAGAACCAAACGGGGACAAGGAAAAGAAATAGCAGGCCAAGCACAGGCTGCGTTACCGCTACAAGCAGAGCTAGCGCCAGCCACAAGAAAATCGCCAGTTCGCGCGGAGTACGCATGACCTTCATTTGTTTTTATGATACGCCGAGCCGAGCCGTTCCTAAACCATTGCTTTACATCGACGTCTACTCCCGGCCACTCTCCAAGATCCCCCGCCACGCACGGTCGTTTGTGGTAGTTTTTAGAATTGCCCGGTTGCCCGGAAGGTGGGCTCCCTTTGAAGTATAGAAAGATATTTCTCCCACTGCTGACCGCTCTCCTTGTGGTTCCGTATCTTTCTTTGGCAGAACCGTCTTCTCAGCTTGCGATTACACACGTCACTCTCATCGATGGTAGCGGACACCTGCCGCAGCCCGATCAGACGGTTCTTATCGAGGGCCGCCGCATCGCCGCCGTCGGGCCCACTGCAAAGACAAGGGTCCCCAAAGCCGCTCGCACCATCGACGCTTCCGGAAAATTTCTCCTCCCCGGCTTCTGGGACATGCACGTTCATCTCGCCGGCATCAATGCCGATCCTTCCTGGAGCAAACAGGTCCTTCTCCCGCTGCTTCTCGCCAACGGCATCACCGGCGTGCGCGACATGGGCGGCGATCTAGACGCTCTTCTCTCCTGGCAACGCGACATCGAGTCCGGCGCCCTGCTGGGGCCGCATATCGTTGCCGCCGGACCGTTCCTTGCCGCAAGCGGCAGGAAAACTCCCGAGCAGTATCCCGTCGCCAATGCCGACGCAGCCCGAGCCGCGGTCGATGACCTCAAGAAGCGTGGCGCCAATTTCATAAAAATCATTTCCATGCCGTCGCGCGACGCTTTTTTCGCCGTCGCTGATGAGTGCAAAAAGCAAGACATTCCTTTTGCCGGCCATTTGCCGTTCGAAATCGGCGTCATCGAAGCAAGCAACGCCGGCATGCACAGTATCGAGCATCTGCTCTACAGCGCCTTTGCCCTCTCTTTTTCGTCGAAGGAAGCCGAGCTTCGCCCCCGCCTTGTCCAGGCGGAAATAAAAGGCGACTCCGCGGCTTGGGAACAGATCGCGCACGAAGCCGACGCTACCTACAGCCCAGAAAAAGCAGCCGCTGTTTTCCAAACGTTAAAGAAAAACGGCACATGGGTCACGCCCACGCTTGCCTCCCTGAACATTACTTCCCACCCGGAACGCTGGAATATCGAAGACCCCTTGCTCGCGTTTGTCCCGCCCGCGATGGCGAAAGAATGGCGCGACTCTTTCGACGATGCGCAGATGAAGCAGCGGGCGGCATGGCTGGCCCGCCAGGCATCCAATGACTGGAAGCTGACCGGTGAGCTTCATCAAGCGGGCGTGCATCTCCTTGTTGGTTCGGATTCGCTCGATCCGTTTGTTTTTCCGGGCGACAGCTTTCATCATGAGCTCGCCGAGTTAGTCCGAGCGGGATTTACGCCCATGAAAGTGTTGCAGGCGGCGACCCACGGCGCAGCGCAGTTTCTTGGAAGTGAAAAGGAGTTCGGAAGCATCGAACCAGGCCATGCCGCCGACCTGGTTTTGTTAAGCGCGAATCCGGTGGAGAGCATTGCGAACACACGCAAAGTTTGGGCCGTGATTCGCGATGGTGGTTACTATGATCGCGCCGCGCTCGATGCGTTGCTGGCACGAGCGAAAGAGGCCGCCGCTGGCGTTTCTGAGGAGAAACCGTAGAAGCATGCTGCTTGTGCTAAATACTCAAGGGAAATGCTGGTAGTCCGCTAACGACAGATGCGAGCCTCCGCCACACGCCGCCGAAGGAAGAATTCGATCTTGCTGTGTCTCATCTTCGTTGCGTGCATCGCCTCGGCTCAAATCGGGTCAGCCCAGGAGCGTGAGCTAGCCGGTGAAGTCGTTGCCAATCTAGCCGGAGGGCGCGTTATTGTTCACGTCGCTCGCGACAAGATCATCTTCGCGGCGATCGATCAACCCGTCGAAGCTCACTCCGTTCCTCCGCGTGTCATGAGCATCGACTCCACTCACATTGGCGTGCTTTTAGGCGCGTCCGAATGGCGCCTCACGTCTGATCCCAAGCCCGTGCGTTTGGATCGGGACTTTCCGCACATCTCCGGCAAGGACCCAAACTATGCATCCGATCCCGAAGAAATCGCGCCAGACCTGGACACCATCGGAGTCGCGTTTCTCGAACGCCTTCGCCCGCTCGTTTCCCAGCTTCAGCACAAAATCGAATTCAAGCCCGATGAGGCTATTTTCGAAGTGGTCCTCATTGGTTTTGCGCCCGACGATTACGGCCCCGAGGTTTGGACCATCGAATACCGTATCCAGCAAGAGGAAATCGCAACCCGCGGCGATTTCTGGCAGACGCGTCTTCTTCGCCCGCGATTCACCCAGCTCTACCCGCCCGAAAAGCATGCTCCGAAAACGCTCGTGGAAGTTCGCTATCCAGTCACCGTCCAGCCCCAGGAACCGTCTCTGCAGCAACTCATTCAAGGAAACGATCCGGACATCGATAACTTGTCGCATGGAGAGCCCAAATTCTCGAAGGTGTTGGAAGAGATTGACCGCGGGCAGGCCAACAAAGCAGTTTCCCAGGATGCCACGGATTTTCTGCGCGCCGCCTTGCCGCTGATTGCCGGAAAGTCCAAGTTCGTACTCGGCACTATGAACGAGGGCGGCTTCGATTGGGTAGTGCCGCCGGATGAGCCTGTGGAGAAAGCGAAGGAAGACAAGAACCGGCCGCCGGAAGCGCCGTCCCTGCATCGCAAGATAAAGCCGTGAGATTCAGACAAGTTTTTCGATTCCGTCGCCTTGGCGGATGACTCCGCCTTTGACAACTCGGCAGAGCATCCCGCGCCTCCCCCGGATTTCGCTTCGCAGTCCTGGCCTCAGGTCATCCATTTGCCCGCAAGGCGTGCATGGCATCGTCACTTCGAGCAGCACATCGCCAATTCGCAGGGATTCGCCTTGTTTGAGTCCGTTGACGTTGAGTCCTTCCGTCGTGATATTTTCCCGGATCATTCCAGGCGAAAGTTCCAGGGCATCCAGCGTTTCTCGGTCCGCCAGTAGAACCTGGCGGCTTCCTGGGCGAGCATGGGCACATCCTTCAAAGCCCATTTCCTGGATCGCGGAAACCTCGGCAAGCTCCTCCATGGGCAAGCCGGACTTAGGAGCGCGGAATAGACGCAGGACGCGGGGCATGGACTTAGTCTCCTACGGCCTTCAGTCGGCCTGCAGAAGCGCCGATGTCCTTGCGGTAATGCATGCCATCGAATTGAATTTCAGCGGCTGCCTGATAGGCCGAAAACAGTGCCGCTTCCAGCGTGACACCGATGGCAGTCACACCCAGGACGCGACCGCCGCTGGTCACAATCAAGTCGCGTTCGCGCTTGGTTCCGGCCTGGAAAATCTCCACACCTCTGTGGCGGCTTACATTGGTTAGCCCGTGTATTGCCTTCCCAGTCTCAAATTTCCCGGGATAACCCCCCGAGGTGAATACCACGCAAACGCTTGCTTCCTTCTTCCAATGCAAGTTTTCCGGATTGAGCTGTCTTGCCGCCACGTCTGCCAGGACCTCCGCCAAGTCAAAATCCATGCGGGCCACAATCGCTTGCGCCTCCGGGTCACCCAGTCGGCAGTTGAACTCCAGAACCTTGGGCCCTTCCTTAGTCAGCATCAGGCCAACATAGAGAAAGCCTTGGTAAGGGATGGCCTCTTCCGCAAGGCCTCTAAGAGTTGGCTCCACGATTGTGGAGATGACCAGATCGCGAAGGCTTGGCGGTAAAAGCTCATCCGAAGAATAGGCGCCCATGCCACCCGTATTTGGACCCTTGTTGCCGTCAAAGACGCGCTTGTGATCCCGCGTGGGCACCATCGGCGCGTAGCGTTCGCCGTCCGTCAAAATGATGAAGGACAGCTCTTCTCCCTCGAGCGTCTCTTCCAACAAGACGCGATGCCCGCCTGGTCCAAGTTCGCTTTTTTCCAGTACGCGCTCAAGAAATTGCCTCGCGGCTTGCGCATCAGGCGCCAGAAAGACGCCTTTGCCGGCGCACAACCCATCGGCCTTAATCACCAACGGCCATTTCACCGCAGTCAGCGCGGCATACGCATCACGCGGCGAGTCAAACGCGCCGTACATCATCGCTGTCGGAATGTTGTGGCGAAGCAAAAACTCTTTGGAAAAAATCTTGCTGCCTTCAAGCTGCGCCGCTTGCCTCGTGGGGCCTACGATGGCCCAGTTTCGCTGCGCAAACGCGTCGGAAATTCCATTCACCAGTGGCAATTCCGGTCCGACGACCGTCAAATCCGGCCTGATTTTTTCTGCAAGCGCCACAAGCGATGGAACGTCGCCCGCATCCACGGCAACGCATTCCGCGTCCTCTGCGATTCCGCCATTGCCCGGCGCGCACCAGATCTTCTCCACGCGTGCGCTCTGTTTTAGCTTCCAAACCAGAGCATGCTCGCGTCCCCCGCCCCCGATTACCAAAATCTTCATCCGAGAGTCCTCTCGAAAATTCATTTCGAACGATAGTCGGCCCGTCTCAATGTGTCAACTTGCCGTCGAGGTTATGCGACAAATACGGAGCGTCCTCCGTGGAAATAAAATGAATTTTGAGTAGGTGTGGGTTACACGGCAGTCTCTGCTCTTGCTGGCAGTAGGCTGCCAAATCTAAGCTTTGAGGTCTGAAACCTAGACACTTCGAGAGAGGACTAACCTTTTATATAAACTATATAGGTTAGTATATACTGGCTATGAGGCTCGCGGCTGGCACGCCCCATTGAATTAATTCCTGTCATTTTTTGAGGTCTGACTGGGCGAAAATCAGGCCTGGCTAACTGCGCGGATCGGAATCGTCACTCCGGACGCAGCGTCCGAGGACGCAAGCATATGGCATCGGCCATCGAAGATTCCGCCGGGGTCGATCACCATGCACGGCGAATGTACTTCGCCCGTAACGACGCCTTTGGCCTGAATTTCGACGCGCCCCTTGGCAAAAATCACCCCATCAAACCGCCCGGAAATCACCACGCGATTTCCTTCGATTTGTCCTTCGACTTTGGCACCGTCACCGAGAACGACGGTCTGCTCCGAAATGATATTCCCTTTGACGTTTCCGTCGATGCGGAAAGTCCCGGTGACCTGCAGCGTCCCTTCGAGCGTTACACCCTGATCTATAAATCCGGTCCACTCTTCGCTCGCGCCATTGCTTGAAGAACCGGGCCACTTCCATGCCATGACATTTCTCCTAGGTAGACTCTCTTACTCTAGCGTCGGGAGCGCGCAAGTCAACGCATCGCACGCACGGAGTTGTCCAAAGGATACGGAGGAACGACCGGGCAGGCCGAATGACGCCGGATTCGCGGGGCTACTTCATCAATCGATCGTAAATTCCCATCAACTGGGCGTCGTCGTAATACTCGAGCACGAGCTGACCGGGCCGCATTTTCGTTTTTTGGCGCAGGAGAATCTTGGTCCCAAGATGCCGCTGCAGTTCATCGATCGCAGCCCGAATATTCGCGTCCACATGAATTTCCGGCGCAGAACTCGCTCCCCGCGCGCGCCGGGAACCTAGCCGTTCAATTTGCCGCACCGTTAATCCGCCGCGAGCCGCCCGTTGGGCATAGCGCATCCTCAAGGGCGAGTCCGCCACAGCCAGCAGGGCGCGCCCGTGTCCCGCAGTCAACTTTCCTTCTTCGATCCAGTCCTGAATTGTTGGTTCGAGCTTCAACAGCCGGATCGAGTTTGCCACCGTGGCGCGATCTTTTCCGGTCCGTTCCGCAACCATTTCTTGCGTAAGCTGGAATTCGTCCATCAATCTTTCAAACGCCCGCGCCGCTTCAATGGCGTTCAAATCTTCGCGCTGGATATTTTCCACCAGCGTCATTTCAAGCGCCAACTCGTCGGGTACTTGGCGCACGATCGCAGAGACTTTCGTCAACCCAGCGCGTTGCGCGGCTCTCCACCGGCGCTCGCCGGCGATCAGTTGAAAACGACTGCCAATCGGTCGAACCACGAGAGGTTGAATAATTCCGCTGGATTGAATGGAGCGCGCCAATTCGTCGAGAGCTTCTTCGCGGAATCGCGTCCTGGGCTGGTAGGGACTCGGCTCGATTAAATCGATGTCGATTTGCAGCGGTCCCGGATGCGTGCCTTCCCGTGCGGGCGCAGCAGCGGCCGCGCTAGTGCTTGTTGCATGAGGCTGAACTGGCGTCGGCGGCGCGGGTACCTGTGGTTCAGGCTCCCGAATGAGCGCTCCGAGCCCCCGTCCCAGTGCGTTTCTCGGCATTGGCAATAACCTCCTGGGCGAGTTGGGTGTAGCCCTCCGCCCCTTTGCTATGAATATCGTAGAAAATAATCGGTTTCCCAAAACTCGGCGCTTCGGCCAGGCGCACATTGCGCGGGATAACGCTCTGAAATACCTGCGTTCCAAAGAAACTGCGCAAATCCGTGGCTACTTGCCTGGAAAGGGTGGTCCGCTCGTCGAACATGGTAAGCAGGATACCTTCGATCTCGAGACTCGGATTCAGCGTGCGGCGGATTCGCATCAGCGTATCCAGGAGCTCGGAAACTCCTTCCAACGCCAGGTATTCGCATTGAATGGGAACGAGCACCGCGCTCGCCGAAACCAGCGCGTTCAAGGTTAAGAGATCGAGTGCTGGAGGGCAATCCAGGATAATGAATTTGTAGCGGTCCCGAATCTGATTGAGCAGAGCCTGTAACTTGTATTCGCGATTCTCGGCCAGGACCAGCTCGACCGCCGCTCCGGCAAGGTTTTTGTCGGCGGGGACGACATCTAAGCCATCCACTTGCGATTTTTGAACAATTTTGTCGAAGGGCTCATTCAGAATCAGCGTGTGATAGAGGGTTCTTCGCGAGGGATCTTTAGCAAATCCGAGGGCGGCCGTGGCGTTGGCCTGGGAATCGCAATCTACAAGCAAAGTCGCCTGTTCCGCGGTAGCGAGGCATGCCGCCAAATTCACAGCGGTGGTGGTCTTACCAACTCCACCTTTTTGATTTGCAACTGCAATAATTCGGGCCAACGAGCCTCCAACTTGCGAGAACTTAGCAGAAGGCTGCTCAGGATGCAACTTGTTTCACGTGGAACGGTAGGTGTGCTGCGAATCTTGCTCTAATCGTTCCACGTGGAACTATCGCGATTCCCTTTTCGCCACATTCATGTTCCACGTGGAACCTCCAACCTGATCTAAACACCGGGACGCGTCTTTGCTTAAAGACTTCAAGCGTCATTCGGATACTTTGGGCTCGAGCGTTCCACGTGGAACCAAGTGACACGTCACAAGGCGTCCATTCCACATCCTGGGAAAATTCGAAATTCTCACACTTCAAGCTGCAAGGATCTTGTTTCACGTGGAACGCCATTCCCTTGAATAAGGCCCCGACCTGCAGCATGCCTACGAAAATGAGCCCTGATGCTCCGATCAGTTGCCACCAATCCGAAGGCTGTACCGGGTGGAAACCTAGAATTGAATACAGGGAAGCGAGAGACAGCGATGAATAATCAAGAAGCACCGCTAGAAACTCTGGAAGTCCTTATCTTTCAAGTCGTTGCGCCGACAGTTCCATTTTTTCTCGTTCCCACCAGTAAATACCGCCGCAGCGAGTGTGGCACTGGGATAGGGTCTCGCCACTCCCATTCCGCGCCCTGCCGGGCTTGATCGAGATCCCGCCCTCCAATCCACAAGATAACTTGTTTCGTTGCAATGCGTTCCGAGGCAGCCCACGTCAAAAAAGGTTCGAACTCACCCACCGCGCGAGAGCACACAAAATCAAGCGGGGCCACCTCTTCGCCCAGTTCCTCATAGCGGCTCACAAGCACCCGAGTGTCCGGAAGTTCAATATTTCTAAGCACTTCCGCAAGAAAAGTAGCTTTCTTCATATTCGACTCGATCAAGAACACTTGCAGCTCCGGACGCATGATTTTCAGCGGAATACCTGGAAAACCGGCTCCCGAGCCAACGTCGGCGAGCCGACCGTTTTCCACAGGCACCGCCACGGCAGCATACATACTCTCGCAAAAATGACGATATAGTATCTCCAGGGGATCGCGAATCGCGGTGAGATTTATCTTCTCATTCCAAGCCAACAAAATCTTCATATATTGTTGAATATAAATGACTTGTTGTTCTTCTGCTTCCAACTGAAATTCGCCAAGTGCGCGGCGAATGGTCTCCGCGGAAAGCACCGCTGGGCTTGGTGTTATCATAAGAGTAACTAAACTGCCACGGACCTTTGACTTTCCCCTTTCGCGGCCGGCGGTCCTGGCCTCAATAGATACTTCGGGCCTGCCACTCCGGCTACCGCGTCTACCGCAAAATGCCAAAACATAACCGGAATCATCCCATCGTACGCGATTCGCGCCGTTCCGAACACCATGCCGATAACCAATGTGCTCACTAGCCCGCCGCGCCCCTGGTAAAGGTGCGCCAACCCAAAGAGAATAGACGACAAGAGTACCACGCTCCAAACGGGCAGCCCCGTTCTTGTCAGGGCAGCCATAGCAAAACCCCGGTACAAGAACTCCTCGCACAACCCGGCTGTCGCTGCCAACGCCATAAAAGAAACGAGTTCCACCCGTGATCGCGGGAAGATGCGCTCGGCAAGGGCCTGCATAAATTCCCGCGACTTCCCGGACGAGCGGCCCATTCGTCGCAAATTGAGCCATTGCAGGCTTCCCAAAGTCGCGGCGCCGACAATTGCACCCAAGAATATTCTGCCGCGCCCATGAACTATGAGTCCCAACTCTTCGAAGGTCAGCCCTCGTGCCCATGCCCGCCATCCCGTCGCAGCAACCGCCAACCACTGGAACGCGATCGTCGAGGCATAAAGCAAAAGCCGCTCCCGCGAAGTCATCTGCGGAAGGGTGAGCAATTTTTGCAGCCGCCGGCGTCCCCGCCACGGCAAGAGCACTCCGAGCACGAAGAAAATCAACCAGAAGTCCCAAGGCATCCGGCGATGAAACCACGTTCAGAGGCGCTGTGCAACTTCCCGGGGCTCCGTGTCACCACCGCAAAGCGCAAAGCATCGTTATAATGGTCCCCGAACCAGTGAGGTGCATCGTGGCGGCACAAGTGAAACTCACATCCATGGCAAAAGCGGCAGGTTGCGCTGCGAAGTTGAATCCCGCAACCCTCGACGCCGTTTTGCGCAAGCTCCCGCGACAAACGGATCCGAATGTTCTTGTCGGTTTCGACACCAACGACGACGCTGGAATCTACCTTATCGGCGAGGATCTCGCGCTGGTCCAAACCGTCGATTTCTTTACGCCCATCGTTGACGACCCGTTTCTCTTCGGCCAAATCGCCGCTGCCAACTCACTTAGCGATGTCTATGCCATGGGCGGACGCCCTGTTTCGTGCTTATCCATCGTCGGTTTTCCTGAAAAGGGTGATCCCGAAATCCTGGAGCAGATCATTCGCGGTGGCCTAGCCAAAATGAACGAAGCAAAGTGCAGCGTGATCGGCGGCCATTCCATCCGCAACGAAGACATGCTGTTCGGTTACGCAGTCACTGGCCTAATCGATCCGCAGCGAGTTTGGCGCAACGTAGGAGCCAAGCCCGGGGATGTGCTGCTTTTTACGAAGCCGCTGGGGACTGGAGTCATAACGACAGGCCTGAAAAAAGATCGCGCATCCGCCGCATCGGTTGCGGCCGCCGTCGGCGCCATGAGCACTCTCAACGCCGCCGCCGCTGCCGGCCTGCAGGAAGTTGAAGAAAAAGCACGGCCCGCAAAGCCCATTCATGCCGTCACTGACGTGACCGGCTTCAGCCTGCTTGGCCACGCACGCGAGATGGCGCTTGGCGATCCAGCCCATGGGCTCGGTCCAGTTTCCTTCGAAATCGATCATGCATCCTTCGACTATTTTCCCGGTGCGGTCGAGGCAGCCCTGGAGGGCCATCTTTCCGGCGGCCTAAAAAATAATCGCGCCTTCATTGGCGAATGTGCGGTTTTCGATCCAGGCGTCCCCTCCGAATATCAAGATCTTCTCTTCGACCCGCAAACCTCGGGCGGGTTTCTTGTGGCCATTGCTCCAGACTACGCAGATGCCGCTTTAGCCGCGCTGGCGCGCCACAGCGTTTCCGCCCGCCGCGTCGGTCGGGTCGTCTCGAAATCCGCTCCATTGATCAAGGTCTTCTGAAACTTCGTATCTTTTTCGCCGCAGCAGCAAGGAGAACGCCTCAGCGCATGGGCACGGCGTCGCTTAAGGTAAACGAATGGACACGATAACGCACGGTATCGCCGGCGCGCTGATCGGAAAAGCGGTCTTCCGCGGCGAAGACATGTTTGCGTCGCAGCCCATCAATCGCGCGCGCATTATCACCTGGTCGCTGATGCTCGGCGCGATTTTTCCCGATGCGGACATGTTTCGCGACTTCCTCTCAAGCAACCAGATGCTCATCCTGACGTGGCATCGCGGCGTCACGCACTCGCTTCTTTGTATGCCGTTCTTTGCGCTGGGCCTCGCCGCGCTCACACGCTGGTTCGGGCGCTGGCGGAAATGGGACGCTCCTTCCCTCGGCGCTTTGACGGGAATTTACGCCATCGGCATTCTCAGCCACATTCTTCTAGATCTCGTTACGAGCTTTGGCACGATGGCTTGGTCGCCGCTCCAATGGTCCCGTCCGGCATGGGACCTGATCTTCATCATCGACTTCACGTTCACCGGGCTTCTCCTCTGCCCGCAACTGCTCGCCTGGGTCTATCGCAAGCCGGAAGGCCTGAAAAATCGGGCCATCATCACTTGGTCGGTACTCTCACTCGCTTCGTTGGGTGTGACTGCCTTATTGAAAAATGCCGGCGCGCCGATATCTGCACAAACCGCCGTCATCATCATCATGCTGCTGGCGGCATTTTTTATGCTCCCTGCCATTCGTGCTAAAGGACTGCGCATTCCTTACGCCGCATGGAATCGCGCGGGTCTCGCGGCGGTAATCCTTTATCTCGCTGCGGCTTTATTTGCTCATCGCATCGCCCTCGAGCGCGTCAAGAAATTTGCGGTGCTCTTCCAACTCAAAGCAGACTCCCTCGGCGCGCTCCCTTTTCCTCCATCGTTATGGCATTGGGACGGCCTCGTTAACACTTCGCGCGGCGTCTACGAAGTCAGGCTCGATCTCAGCGAACCGTCACCCGACGTGTCTATCGAGCATCGCTATTACCCCGACGCTTTTCCCAACAAATACATCGACGCAGCCAGGCGTTTGCCGGATGTGCAAACGGTCTTGTGGTTCGACCGTTTTCCGGTCACACGTTTTCACAAGGAAGGCAGCAACGCCATCGTGGAGTTTTCCGACGCACGGTTTCCGCAGATGCGCAGGGACCGCCCCACGGGCTTCACCTACCGGGTAAAAATGGATGAATTTGGCAAGGTCATTTCGGCGGGATGGGCACGGCAGTAAGGAAGATTTGCTACTCTGCCACGGCGCGGGCGAGGGGACGCACTTCAATTCGCTTTCGCGGGATGAATCACCACTTGGCGTTCTTCTCCCATGCCCACGCTCTCGGTGCGCACGCCGGGCATCTCTTTTAGCGCCAGGTGGACGATGCGCCGCTCGCGCGAGGACATGGGATTGAGCCGAAACGGCTGGTGAGAAGACTGAACGCGTTCGGCCGCCACGCGCGCCGTCATGCGCAACTCTTCAAAGCGCAACGCGCGGTAGCCGCCGCTGTCCAAATGGATTTTTTCGTGGTAGGCAGGTTCAAGACGCAGCGCGCGGAACGCCAGATGCTCGATCGCTTTCAGGACTTCTCCGTTGCGCTCCAGCAAAATCTCTTTATCCCGCCCATCGAGATCAGCAATCACTTCCGCGTCACCCGTTGCATCCGCCGCGGGCGCTTCGACCGGCTGCACCTTCACCTTCAAGTCCAACCCGGAGACACGCACGATTTCTTCCAGAAACTTCCGCAAAGCCCCGGCAGCCGCTTGCCGATCGAGCTTTCCATCCCGGATAAGGTCCTGTCCCATGAGCCTCCAAACCGCGCCCCAGATTGGTCAGGCGTTACTTCGATCTGCCTGTTTTTTGCTCAACGGCGCCTTTCCCGGCGGCGTTTGAGGATGTTTGCGATTGAGGTACCACTGCTGCACGATTCCCACCACCCCGCTGGTGAGAATATACACCGCCAGGCCGCTCGGATAAGGAATGATCATAAACATTCCGGCCATTCCAATCGGCATAAACTTCATCATCGCCTGCTGTTGCGGATCCGTCGCCGTCATTGGCGTCATTTTTGATGCGAGGTACATTGACACACCCATCAAGACCGGCAGGATGTAGTAGGGATCTTTCGCGGACAGGTCTGTGATCCAGCCAAACCATGGCGCGTGCCGGAGTTCGATCGTCCCCTGCAACGCGCGGTACAGCCCGAACCAAATCGGCATCTGCAAAAGCTGCGGAACGCAGCCGCCAACAGGGTTAATCCCCTCGCGGCTGTAGATCGCCATCACCTCTTTATTCATCTCCGCTTTGCGGGGATCGTTCATCTTGTATTTCTTGTACTTGTCTTGAATCTGCTTGATTTCCGGGGCCACGCGCTGCATTTTCAGCGTCGTCTTGTACCCCGAAATCCGCAGCGGGAAGAGCAACATGTTGATGATGAGTGTGAGGATGACAATCGACCAGCCCCAATTGGGCACGTACTTGTGGATCCACTTGAGCCCGTGGAATAGCGGGTCGGCGATGATCTCCAGCCATCCAAAATTCACCAGCGCTTTCAGTGGCGGGTTCATGCTCTTCAGCTCGTCGTAGTCTTTCGGTCCCACGTAGACGCGCAGCGCCAGCGGTTGCGAGGCGGTCGCCGTGGCCACCTGCACCACGGGTTCCTGCTCTTCCTTCCCCTCCCTCTGGACTGGCCGCATCACTTTCCAGTAACGCGTCTCGAGCGAACCCGAAGCTGCTCCGTATACGGGCAAAAAGGCCGCCACAAAGTAGCGGTCTTCGATTCCCGTGTAGTCCTTGCCGCCCATCCAAACACCGGGGGGCCATTTATCTGGGCCTTCGAGCTTCTTGTAAGGCAGGTCCGTCAGCTTTTCGTTTTCGCTGTAAAAGGTCGTTACCGTCTCTACCGGCGCGGGATTCTGCACCGTCAAATCGCCAAATCCTCCGAGCCACGCCAGACCCGCCCGCATAGGCGTGCCGTTCAACTTGACGGAAGTCTCCACGCGCACGACATACGAGTGATCGAAGCGAAAACTTTTTGTGACTTCCAGATGTCCATCGCTCCAGGTGAGCTGCAATTCCGAAGGAGCCTCCAGCGGATTGGGCGGAAGGACGGCGTAATGCGTTGCCGAGGCTTCCGTCGGTGGACCCGGCTCCGCGACGCCAGCCACGTACAACGCGGCATTGGCCTGCGACTCGAGCTGCTGATCGTCGAACACCAGCGCGAAGGGCCATCCTCCAACCTGCGCAGCCGCTTCCGGGTGTACGACATCCAGCACGCGTTGCGGCTTCGCATCATCCTTGTACTTCTTCAGTTGCCAACTCTTCACCACTCCGCCGCGATTCGAAATCTCCACGCGATACAGCGCATTCTCCACAACAATCGTTCGCTCTTGCGAGTCGGCCTTTGGTGGCATCGCTGCGGCGCTTGGAGGAGAAATCGCCGTCGCTTTCCCGGCAGATAACGGCGCGCCGGGCTTATTGGAAGAAGGCGAAGTGGGGGTTGGCGATGCCGTCCCCATATTTGTCGAGGCTGGCCCCGTAACCGCCGGTTTGTTTGCTTGCGGCAAGTTGGCGGGCGGCTTCGGCGCAAAAAATTTGGCCCAGAGCAAAATCACCGCCATCGATAGTATCGACGCGATCAGAATGCGCAGCTCTGATGAAAGTTCTTTTTTCTTTTCCGGCGCGCTCACGAATGGACCTCTCTGGGAGTAACGCGCGATCCGCCTGCTTCTTGCTCAGCCCCGCCGCTCATCAAAGCATCACCCTCTGTTTTCTCCGGGACCGGGTCATATCCAAACTTTCGCGAGAGCGGCTGGCACCGCAGAAGCCGCTTCAACCCCAGCCACGACCCTCGCA
>Ga0209166_10001694_pt1 | contig 17852 bp, 11 predicted proteins | sample Coa_R1_3_FD_187151 | JGI IMG/M metagenome (GOLD analysis project Ga0209166, IMG submission 187151) | Surface soil microbial communities from Centralia Pennsylvania, which are recovering from an underground coalmine fire - Coalmine... | ecosystem: Environmental > Terrestrial > Soil >... | reverse complement strand
CTCCCGAGGTGGGCTTAGTCGCCGTGCTGCCGATCGGGATGGGCGTTGTTTCCTCAGTGAATCTGACCCCTGAGGTTGGCGCCAGGCTGCAGAAGGGGGACGAGTTCGGCTTCTTCATGTTCGGCGGCTCCGACATGGTGATGCTGTTCCAGAACAAGAAGGTCGTGATCGACGCTGAGGTTGGGAGGAAGTATCTGCAAGGGCAGCGCATCGGCGAGATCCGCTAACTTCTAACTGGTGTGGTACAGGATAGAGATGATCCGGCTTGTCCTAAATTGTGCCCTTGTGCGCTGGCTTGCGGTATTAATGTTGACAGATCTGAGTGGCTCAGTTGTTGCTGCGCAGAGCGCGCCTAGCGCGTCGCCTGGTCCCGAGGCACAGAAATGCGCCGCGCTAACATCGCTCAACCTGGAAGCTGCTCAGGGAGGGCCAGCGATAATCACGTCTGCGCGCCTCGTCGAGGTGCCCGCCAGCGGCCTACAGCCACCTTTCTTCCATCCCAGCGGATACGCGAGCGGTGTTGCTGCTCAAGCCGGCAGCAAGATCAAGCAATACTGCGACGTGACCGGCTACGTTGCGCCCCAGAATAAGTTCGAGTTGAAACTGCCATTGCCGGGCGATTGGAATCAAAAGTTCTACTTTTATGCTTGCGGCGGCTTCTGCGGTACTGTCTTCACCGACGCTTGCAATCTCGGCCTGGTACGAGGTTATGCCTCGGCGACCGGAAATGGGGGACACGACAGCACTTTAGGATTTGACGGCATCTGGGCGGCGAACGCTCCCGAGTTACAAGAGGACTTCGGCTGGCGTAGCAATCACGTCGTCACTCTCATTGCGAAGGCCATCACCACGCACTACTACGGCAAGCCCATGAAATATTCCTATATGGCTGGCAACTCCAAAGGCGGCCAAGCCGTTCTGCTGGAAGCGCAGCGCTTTCCCGAAGACTTCGATGGGTTCATGCCCAGCGCGCCGGTCTATGACTACACCGGGCGCAACACCATCGCGGCGGCCTGGTTTGCGCAAGCCGTGAACGATGGTCACGGCGGCTCCGTGCTCAACGCTGCGGCCGCTCAGGCTGTCCACAAATCCGTGTTGCAACACTGCGGCGCGCAGGCCGGAGTCGAAGAAGGTCTCGTCACCGATCCGCCCTCCTGCAAATGGCGTCCGGAAATGATTGCCTGCGCATCCGGGAGCAGTGTCTCTGATTGCCTAAATGAAAAGCAAGTCGCCGCAATCAAGCGCCTGATGTCCCCGGCGACCAATTCCAAGGGCGAAGTGCTCTGGGCTTACCCCTACATCGCCGGAACTGAGACGCAGTGGGCCGGCTGGAATTACCCTGGCGTTCCGGCCTCCGGCTATCCACCTCGTTTTGCCAACATGGACCTGCCCGGGCAGTACGTAAAATACTTTGTGGACGAGAAAGTTAGAGAGAACGTCGATGCGCTCAAATTTGATTTCGATCGCGATCCCGCCACTCTCACCAGGTCCCGAAGAGTCTACGACGCGACCTCTGTCGACCTGCGTGCCTTCAAAGCGCGTGGCGGCAAGATTCTCATGTGGCATGGCTGGGCCGATGGCGCAATCGTCGCAACGTCTTCGATCGGCTATTACGAGGGCGTAATGAAGATTATCGGCGGGCGCAAGCAAACCGAAGACTTCTTCAGGCTGTTCCTCGTCCCGGGAGTTCATCACGGGGGCGGCGGCCCCGGATTCACCGAGTTTGACTCCATGACCGCACTGGAGAATTGGGTGGAGAAGGGACAAGCGCCTGAAAAGCTGATCGCGGGTCGGCTAAGCAACGGGATTATAGAGCGCACGCGTCCGGTCTTTCCCTACCCCATATTGGCGCGCTATTCCGGCAAGGGCGATCCAAAACAGGCCGACAGTTTCGTGCCTTTCGATCCATCCGGGCACTAGTGCTCTGCTTGCTCGCAAACCGATTTGTGCGCAGCTCTCGAGACGTTGCGTGCCCCACATGACGCGTCACTAGATGCGTATAGTTGAATAACTCTGACTGTGAATGCGCTCTCGAACTTTGTCGGATTGCGCCCGGTTGACGCGCTTGTGCTAATTGAATTTGATGCTTCAAATCTGGGGACGTTAAGGGGACGATAAGAAGGGACATGCGGCTCCCTTTTGTATCAAACGACGTCCGCCGACACCGTTTGATATCAATCAGTTACATCTCATTGTTGCCCTGTCACGGCAGAGGCCGCGGGTTCGAGTCCCGTCGTCCCCGCCAATTCTTGTCAAAGAGTTATCCCGACTCTGGAACCAATGGGAGTGCATAAGGGCTCAGTCTTGCGCCCGTTTTGCCACTCGTGTCGTCAGTTCAGAACCTTTTTTCACCTGCCCGGCTTCCACGATTTGACCGCCTTTTTAATACCCAACCCCTGCATCACTCGGAATCCCAAATCTGAATGTTCCGAATATATACCTTGACACGTATATGCTCTATAGCGTATATAATGAGCGTGGAATCCGTTTTCGAAATCATTGCTGAGCCGAACCGCCGCGCGATCTTGAGCCTTCTGGCCTCGTCCGAACAGTCGGTGGGAGAGATCGAGCGCCAACTTCATATGACGCAGCCGACCGTGTCTAAGCATCTGAGAGTACTGCGCGAGGCCGGCTTCGTGGAGTCGACGGTGGACGCACAGCGCCGTCTCTACCGGCTGCGGCCGGGACCATTTCAGGAGGTGGATGCCTGGCTCGACCAGTTCCGCCGGTTCTGGTCCGCTCACCTCGATGCTCTCGAACGCCACCTCAACCGCATCCATTCATCAACCCCAGCCAAGAAAGATAAAGATAAGGAGAAACCGACGCAGCCACGCCGCGAACGGGACAAAGGAGAAATGAAATGAAGATCAAAGTGACCAGCCTATACGTAGACGACCAGAACAATGCCCTGCGCTTCTATACGGAGGTGCTCGGTTTCGCAAAGAAGGCGGACTTTTCGCAGGGGCAATATCGCTGGCTGACTGTGGCCTCGCCCGAGCAGCCGGACGGCATCGAGCTGCAGCTGGCGTTGAACAATAACCCTGCGGCCAAAGCGTATCAGCAGGCGATTTTTCAACAGAGCCAGCCCGCGATCATGTTTTTCACCGACGACATCAAGGGCGACTACGAGCGGATCAAAGCTCGCGGCGCCGAGTTCACGATGCCGCCTACCGATGTGACCGGCTCGACCATTGCGATGCTGAAAGACACCTGTGGCAACCTCATTCAGCTCACCCAGCCGGCACACTATTCACGCTAGGAGAAAGAAGATGGCAACTCGCGACCAATACATACCGGGTCCGGCCAGCGGAGCGCAGGTACATAAGAGCGGATATAAGTGGACGCTGATTCTCGTTAGACAATTGCGCCACTCGCCAGAAAAAGTCTGGGAGGCGCTGACGGATCCGGCGCAGCTGCGCGAGTGGGCGCCTTTTGTGGTCGACAGCAGCCTAAGCGCGGTTGGAGCGGTGAATATCACCTGGGTGGGAAGGCCGCAGCCGTTGGAAACAAGGGTGACGCGAGCCGATGCTCCCAGGCTGTTGGAGTACGGCGACATCCGGTGGGAACTCGAAGCCGTGGGCAGCGGCACGCGCCTGACGCTGTGGCACAGCATTGATCGCCGCTTCATCTCGTGGGGCGCTGCGGGCTGGCACATCTGCTTCGACGTCCTGGATCGCTTCCTCGCGGGTAATCCGATTGGAGCCATCGCCGGAGTCAACGCCATGAAGTTCGCCGGTTGGCAGCGGCTGGTCGCGGAGTACGCCAAGCAGTTCGGCGCTGAAACGCCCAACCGGCCGCCGAAGGCGGCGCAAGAATCGTGAATCAGTACGGAGAAAGCCGCCTCCCCTCGCTGGCTGTCGAGCGAAGCTCGGCTGTTCACCGGGAGGATTTCTTCAACATCAACGAAAGGTCAGGAAAGACGAAGTCAACGAAATCGAGGAGAGACATCGTGATCCAATCAGCCAATGCAGCCAACATCGTGAACCGAGGCTTCGCCCGTTCGATTTTTCGCTGGATTCACCTCGTCTTCAGCATTCCGATACTCGGGTATATTTATAGTCCATTTGACAAGATTCCAAACTACGCCCCCTTAACTCGATTTGTCTTCGTTCCGGTAATGGTCCTTTCGGGATTGTGGATGTGGAAAGGCCATATCGTTCGACGACTTATGTCGAAGAGATCGGCGGGTGGCACAGCTTCGTACTCGAACCTGTGATCCTCGATCGGCGGATGACCGCGGCCGGAAAGGAGGGCTCGGCCTACGTCCCTTTCGCCCCCAACAGCGCGTGGAGCCGGCAAAACGTTGCCCTTCTCGATCCGCGGCTCAACGTGGCGGAAGTAGCCGACCGTTTGGGGTTTCTACAACCCGGCTTATTTTGCGTCGGTGTTCAAGAAACATGTGAAGTGTATGCGGGAATCCGCCAACCAACCACATCGCTGGGAACCGTCCGCGGCGGTTCAACTCTGGCCTGCCGCGTTCACGGCTGCGTCGTCATGAAATGGCATTTTGATCGCTTATCCTGGATCTAGGAGATGCGATTGCGCAGCACGCCTAAGCCTTCGATTTCGACTTCCATGACGTCTCCAGATTTTAGAAAGACGGGTGGCTTGCGAAAAACGCCGACGCCGTCCGGAGTGCCGGTGGCGATGATGTCTCCCGGCTCCAGCGTGATCGCGGCGGAAATGTAATGCAGCAGAGCGGGAATCCGGAAGATAAGTTGGGACGTGTTGGAATCCTGCACCACATTTCCGTTGACTCGCATGCGAATGGCAAGTGCGTGAGGATCGGGCACGGCATCGCGGGTGGTGAGCCACGGCCCGGTCGGACAAAATGTGTCGCAGGACTTCCCGCGCACCCACTGTTTATCCGCGAATTGCCATCGGCGCGCGGAGACATCATTCAGGGGCATGTACCCGGCAACGTAATCGAGCGCTTCGGCCTCTGAAACCCGCTTGGCCTTGCGGCCAATCACAACCGCGAGCTCCGCTTCATAATCGACCTGTGGGTCGTCTTCGGGAAGGATGACATCGGCGTCTGGCCCGTTAATGCTCGAAGGGAACTTGGCAAAGATAATGGGCGATGTGGGAATCTCCTGCTTAGTCTCGATCGCGTGGTCGCGATAGTTCAATCCGACCGCAATGATTTTCCCCGGACGAGTTACCGGAGCCAGCAATTGGACATCATTCAGGCGATACGATTGCTCGGGCTTCACCTCGCCCCTTCTGATTTTCTCGGCCTCGACCAAGGCAGGGTGGCCGGCCGCCAGGAAGGCAGTCATATCAGAATGCGCTGTGAGATCCAAGGGAAACACCGAATCGCCAATCAGCACCCCGATTTGATTGGCTTGATCGTATGCTTTGAAGGTTAAGAGACGCACGCCCACCTCGTTCTTCTTCGAAGTCAAATAACTCCTGCCTTGGCTCCGACAGTGAGACTCCAAATATAGCGCCGAATTGTTCGATGAGGGATTGAGAACAAAATCATTCTCATTCCCAAGAATCTTCGGATATCGGTTCGATGTGTAACCAGCGCGAAGAAGATCGGGAATTACTATGGAAAGAAGGAAAAATGTTTAAAGCTGCAGGTTCACAGTGCGCATTGCGGAATCGCCGGGCGTGCGGGGCCGAATGTTGGACGGAAGTGCTCTCCCGCAACGTTTAAAGGAATGCCAGTAATCTGGCGAGAACCAGCAGGTATCCCGCAATCGCAACGACGCCATGAACTCGGATCGCCCGGTGGCTGGGCGGCCAGGGAAACATCAACATTCCATAGAGCGGCATGAACTTGTCCGGCCACACCAGTCCGGCGATGCCGAACACGAGGTTCAGCTGCACAACTAAGTAAAAGACCACATTTGTCATTTGGGTAATTGGAAGGAACCATTGTATTGAAACGTGGGTGCTTGTGGAAAGAAAAGGCACGAAAGTGCTATACCAGTATTCCCGACCCCTCTCCCAGACAGTGAGATTTCCGACCTAAAACTTCAGATCTAAAACCTCTGACTTAACCCTGTACTGCCCCGAACCGGAAAATGACTCACGGCTCGCCTGCCGGGATTTCGCCTTACGCCCCAGACCTCGATGTCAGACTCTAACGTCCGGCTTTTGACTGTGATTTTGCCCTGACCCATTACCCGCCTTCCGCCATTACCTCCGTAACGTTTGAGGGCTTACCATTTCGGCTTACGCTTGAGTTGCGACCTGTCATTTTCGAGGAGGCGGTTATTTCTGGCACAAACACATCACAGGGAAGTCGTGCGGCCTCCGCTAAAGCGTTTGTTCACAGCCTGAACATCCTCATCAAGTACGCGCGCATGTATGGCTCGGAGCACAAGCGCACGGAAGCGCAATTCGAAACGGCATGGAATGAGTTGCAGGCAGCTCTGCCGGCCGGGGGCGATGCCGGATTTCTGCTGGGCGTCTCTGATAACAAGCTGCTCCTCGACGGAATTCCACTGGAGACTGGCCAGGCCGAAAAAAGCTTTGCGACACTGTTGACCACTGCGGGATTGGCCAGCTTGCATTTTTCCAAAGATGTGACCGAGGAAGATTTCGTGCGGCTGGTGCGCGCCTTCACGGTCGCGGGGTCAAAGGCCACCGACGTTGCGAAACAAATTAAAGACGCACTGGGGGCAGGCAAGCAGTCGAGCACCATCAAGATTAACGAAGTGAAATTCGTGGCGGCTGATCCCTTGACTGGCGATGTGAGCATTGCCGCCCAGATTGCCGCACAAACTCTTGGCCCCGAATTTAAGGCGTGGCTGAATGATCCGCAGAAGCTGTTGCAGCTGATTGCGGCCGCGGAAGGAGCCAAGTCCGGAGGCGGCGGAGCAACAAACGCGGACGGAGTTCCGATGGTTCCTTTGGGCAGCGTGCCCAATCTACCCCGTAGCCAAGGCAGCGGAGGTGGAACCGGCGGCGGGTCCAGCAGCGGCGGCCCAGGCATGGGCACGGGCGGCACGGGTACCGGCGCGGCTCCCGCATGGACGGGTGGCATCGTTCCTCTCCAGGAAGCGGAGGTCATTCAGGCCATCCGTTTGCTGACGCGCTTTGGAGAAGTGCAGCAGGATCCGAACGTCAAAGAAGAAGATCTGCAGAAAGAGCTGACTTACACCGACCCCAACACGCGCCTCAACCTGCAGCAATTATTGGGAAGCCTGGCCGCGCAAACGTCGGCGAAACATGAGGAAGAAGACACGCCCTTGCTCATGAAGGCGGCCGAGCACATGGCCATCCGCTTCGCCTTGGAGCGCTACCAGAAGGGCGAAGTCAAGGTCAACGCCGTGCACCAGATGATGGAGCACATGAGCCGCCAGATGGACTCATTGCGCCAGATTCTCAAGCTGCAGGAAGAGAAAATGAGCAAGGCCGGAATCCTGGTCGAGTCGCATGCCGACATCCTCGACCGCATGTTCTGGGCGGAAGTGCCCGAGTCCGGCAAACGCAGTGTGCTGCTGTCGCACGAAGCTCCTTGCGTTCCTGCGCGCAACCTGCGCCAGTTCGTGGAAGTGTTGCTGGATCGCGACGACAATGAGAGCGCAGCAGAGATCCTGAACAACTATTCCAGTTGTCTACGCGCGAACGAAACTGAGCCTCGGCGCAGAACGGCGATCGGCATCAGCCAAGTCGCCGATCTTTACGCCCGGCTCGGCGGACAGCCGATGGCTCAGGCCGTCCGCACGCTCAGTGAACAACTGATCAGCGAGAAAGATGCCGAACTCCAGAGCCTGATGAGCGCCGCATTCGTGCGCCTCAGCCAGGAGTCGAGCGCCGCCAAGAATTACGCCGCCGTCAATGAAGTTTGTGCCGGGATGGAGTTGATCAGCGTACAACGTCCCGTGCTGATCGGCGATCTGCGTCCTCGTGTCGGAGTAGAAAACCGGCTGCCCGAATACATCGAAGAAGCGCTGCAGATGGACGCGATTCCCGCGGATTTGCTTTCCGTCCTGCAGCGGACCAGCCAGAGCGGAGCTGAGCACCTTGCCGACCGCTTCTTCCGCTGCATGCGCCGCGACGAATGCGACCGCATGCTAGAACTGGTGAAGCGATTGGGAGATCCGGTGATGCTGCAGTTGCGCGAGATTCTGCGTACTGGACAGCCGCGGCAGGCTTCCGCTGTTGTCGGGCTGGTGAGCCGTTTTGATGTCGCTACCCTGCTGGAACTGGTGCCAGCTCGGTTGCCGGAATGGAACCGGTTCTATCACGACATCGTGGTGCGCCAGATCGCATATGGCAATGCACCCGATCGCGGCCGTACGCTGCTGGAACTGGCGGAGGTTTTGGATCCCCTCGTGCTGCCGGAGGCGGTTGACGAAATCGGCATGAGCGGCGATCTCACCGCTGCGGCCCCTCTGATTACGATGGCACGGCCAGGTGAGGCCGCTTCCCGTTCTCCCTATGTGCAACTCAAGGCCATAGAGTCGCTCGGGCGACTCAAGGATGCGGAGGCGATTTCCACCCTGCGCGAGATTCTAGAATCTAAAAAGACTTTCGGTTTCGTGCATCACCGCGAATTGAGAATCGCGGCAGCGCAGGCCTTGTCCAAGACCGATCCGCGGTACGGTGCGCAAGTGATGTCCGACAGCGGTCTCGAACCTGTCGAATTGGCCATAGCCCCGCTCGATCTGGCTCCTGCCTGCCCGTGGGTGCGGCAGCGCCGTTACGAGCGCCTGGTGTTGTCCAAAACTGTCCACGGCACCATCGGCAGTTCGTGGGGCAAGTCGAGAATTATGATTCGCGAACTCAGCCTCGGTGGAGGCATGGGCACAAAAGAAGACAGCCTCCGCATCGGCAGCGAAGCCGACCTGGAAATTTCACTCGGCATGCGCGCGAAGATCCGGGCCCACGTTCTGCTGCGCCGGGCGCGCGTTAACGAAGTCGGCTTCGAAATCGTCAGCACCGACCTCGAAAGCCGCTACCGCCTGCGCCGGCTTCTTGTGGATGCTCTCAATGCCGCCCCGCAAAAAAGCACACAGGACTGGAGTGGCGATCGCCGGCTGTGAAAAGCGCCCCTCCCGGCATCTCTCAGCGTCGCGCATCGGAATCTCGCGTTCGCAGTACTCCTTGCGTAAGGTCCCGCAGTAGTCACGACTTCTGACACCTGTCCCGTCCCGTTTTCGCTCACGGCGAAAATCGTCGCATTCACCTCCTCGGGTGGATGATCTATTGAGCTCTTCATTCTGCAGTGATCCTCACCTTTTCACGCTTCTTCACGGTAAAGGACACCGACGCATGTGCATCGTGTTCTTCGGGACAGAATCGAACAGGAATGTCATTTCCATCCAGAGAAGCCCGGATACGATTACCAGCGAAAGACATTTGAGGGGCAAATTGCAGCTCAAAAGCTTCGCCGCTGTTTAATATTGATAACTCGACGCCGCCGGAAGAGCGTTCCAAGGTGAACTGGATTTTTCTCGAACCTAAGCGGTAGCGACGAATCGTAATGCTGTTCAACCCGGGTGGCAAATGTGGCTCAAACCGCAGCTTGTTGTGGGGAGCGTCCGGGTCGAGACCGAGAATGCCGCGTACTGTGGCTGTAACCAGCGCCGCCGACGACCATGTTTGCTCGGGCACGGAGACATCCAATGCACTATAAGAATCTCCTGAGAGCACCTCGGGAATGTGCCCGGGAGACCCAAGGAAGGAATCGGTCACCAGCGAGCGCCACATGGGCCATGCCTGCTCGGGTCGATGTGCGACGAGTGTCGCAAGGACGTACGTTCCCGTGCCGACCGGCCACACGCTGCCGTGAGCGTAGGAGTTCGGCTCGTAAGCCGGGTCGTCACTGGGAATGCTGCGCAACCCCCACGCAGTTAGAAAAGCGGACTGCGACACCCGATCAAGCACGAGGTCTCGCTCTGCCGGAGTCAACAGGCCTTGCGACACTCCCCAAACAGGTGAAGTCATCTGTTGCGGCAAAGGTCGGTGGTCCGCCTTCAGTCCCTCGAAGAAATATTTCCGCACAGGATCCCAGAACTCCTTTACTGAGGTCTTCGCACGATCCGAGGCCGAACGCGCCTGCGCACTTTCAGATTGGTGTCCCGATGCGGCAGCGAGTTCAGAGAACGCATCTGCGCCCGCAGCCCAGACAAGTTCCAGGGGCAATTCTTTTTCGGTTCGGTCTGCTTCGTTCTCGTTGACGCCCGACTGATCGGGAGGGATCACCATCAGTCCATCTTTCGGATCGACATGAGCTAGGCAAAAGCGCCACGCAGACTCGAGGGATGCCCAACTCTCGTCCAACAAGGAACGGTCGCCACTCGACTCCCAGATGTTACGCATGGCCAGCAAATAGAGTGGGCTGATATCGGTGTGGCGATAGATATATGGATAAACGCGGAACCAGTCCACATAAGAAGCACTCTGAGAGATTTCGTGCCATATCGCGCCAGTCTGCGGATGTTGATACTTCCGGATGAAGTTCAAGGCGCGCACAGTTTCGTCGTGAGCGCCTTCCGCTTCCAATGCCCACGAAGTGACCAGAGCATCGCCGGCAAAAAACCACGCATATTGCGGACGTCGCGTGTCCCAGGTCGGGCCGTATCCGGCGAGCAGGCCACATCCCAAGTCGGGATTGCATCCTTCAGCCTGGTCCAGAGCGACGGTTGACCATGCCAATGCGTTGTCAGTCTCAGCATCGCCGGTGATGATTTGAAGCCGGTCGTCTTGCAGGGCACGGTAATACAAATCCGCCTTCTGCATCCATGAGGAATATTCGTTGAGTGCTGCTTGATAAAGTTCGAGGGCATCGTACTGCTTCACTACACCGATGCTCGAAACGATCGGAACGACTTTATGGGGGATCCCATGAAACTTTAAAGAAAGAACCTTGTCCGTAATCCAGGGATGAGTTCGATCTGCCGGATCGGAATGGGACGTCGCTTCAGGGGAACCGATGCGAGCGCTGTACCTGCCACTGGGTTCCTCGATCAGAAAATCGCTATGAGCTTCGTCCCAGGAATAGGTCTGGCCTCCAATGCCAGCGGGCCACATTAAATCCATCTCTGGCCGCAGGACAACGTCAATATCCACCGGCGCGGCGGAATCGACTTCATACGTGATGATGAGCACCGGTTGATCTAGCGGCACAAACAGAGTTTCCCGCACCGCGAGTCCGTCGGCTGCGTAGAGGCGGGTAACGCTAGAGGGTGTCACCCGCGCCGCTCTCGCGCATGAGCGGCCTTCAATCGGCCGATCGCTTCCTGCAACGTGAAAAGTTACTCTGAGATCATGAAAAACCCGAAAGGGATAGAGATATCCCTCCACTCCCTCTGGCCCGATCGCAAATAGAAACCCCCGTTTTCCGTTGGATGAAAGGAAGCGATGGTTCAGTTCGCCTTCCCAACTCAGCTCTTGTGAAATCGAGTGGGAGACTGGCGCCGGGCTCCTTTGCTGGGCTGCACTTTGTGTCATCAAAAGCGCGAGGAGTGCCGGCACAAGCACGAGATCTGAAATCAGAGATGAGAGTGAAAATCTTTTAGGCATGTTTCCGCGGTGAGGACGCAATCTTCTCTCCACCTACAGCTATGTTTCGATTAATGAGGCGACAAACGTTCCGCTTTTTCTTGAAGTTCTGCCCAGCGTGCATAAAGCGCGTCCAGATGTTCTTGCGCTGCTTCCATCTCCGCGTGAGCGGCAACGAGTTTGGGTCCGTCACTGGCAATAGCCGGATCTTCTAAAGCTGCACGTTTGCTTTGCAGCATTTGCTCAGCCTCGGTAATGCGCTGCTCGATGCCCGCATATTCGCGTGCCTCAAGGTACGAAAGCTTCTTTGCTTGAGCACCCGGCTCCGAGAGAGCCGGAGCGCTCCGCGTAGACGGTTTGGTCTGCATCCCAGCGCGCTTGCGTTCTGCCTGCCAGGTTTCCCATTGCTCATAATCCGCAAAGCTTTCCGCGACGCCCTGACCATCGAGTCCGAGCACCACGGTAGACACGCGATCCAAGAGGTACCGGTCATGCGTCACCAGCACAAGAGAACCACGGAATTCGAGCAGGCTCTCTTCCAGGATTTCCAGCGTGGGTATGTCGAGATCGTTGGTAGGCTCATCCAGCAGAAGAATGTCGGCGGGTTGCAGCATGAGCTGAGCAATCAGCACACGGGCGCGTTCACCGCCAGACAGCCGTTCGACCGGTTGGCCGAGTTGTTCGCTGGTGAACAGGAATTTTGCCGCCCATGATGCAACGTGAATGACGCGATCCTGATAGACGACGGAGTCCCCTTCGGGAGCGAGAGCGCGGCGTAAAGTCAGGCTCAAGTCTAGTTGGCGGCTCTGATCGAAATAGACAGTGCGCAACCAGTCGGCGCGACGAATCTCGCCGCGCGCAGGAGCTACTTCGCCCCGCAGCATGCGCAGCAGACTCGTCTTGCCGCTGCCATTCGGCCCGACCACTCCGACCCTCATCCCGACTGAAATGATAAAGTTCAATCCTTCGAACAAGGTGCGATTCCCGAATGCGCAGGTGACATCTTGCAGTTCGATTAGGCGCTTGGTCTTTCGATCTGTCGCATAGAAATCAATTTGGGCCGTCGTGCTGCGCGTTCTGGCATTCAAGCCGGCAAGTTCGCTTATCAGTTCGCCGGCTTTGTCGATGCGCGCCTTGGATTTTCGAGTACGCGCTTTCGCTCCTCGCCGCAGCCATTCAATCTCAGAGTGAACCAGATTTTCCAGGGCTTCCTGCCGTTTCGATTGGGCATGGAGGAACTCTTCTTTCTTCTCCAGGAAGGTGGTGTAGCTCCCGTGCACGCGCAACAGCCCGTCAGGATACACGCGGTTGAGTTCCGCCATTTCGGTGGCAACATTCTCCAGAAAATAGCGGTCGTGGCTCACTACCACACAGGCGAATGGCGCTTGCTGCAGCAGATCTTCGAGCCACTCGATTCCGGCGAGGTCGAGATGATTCGTAGGCTCGTCGAGCAGCAAAACATCCGGCGCCTGAACCAACGCCTCTACGATGGCCAGCCGTTTCTGCCAGCCTCCGGATAAGGATGCCGCTTCGGCTTCGAAGTTCTCAAAACCCGCGCGGCCCAAAGTCTCTGAAAAGTGGTTGCCGTGCTCGGCATCGAGCGTGGCGGAGCGTTGCATCGCTTTTTCGACGACGGTTCGGACACTCGCGCCCGCGACGAACCTGGAGTCCTGTTCCACGTAACTGAGTTGTAGGAGCTTGCGGACCGCAACTTGACCGCTATCCGGTTGTTCGGTTCCGCCCAGAATACGCAGTAGTGTGGATTTTCCCGAGCCATTGGGGCCGATCAAGCCGATGCGGTCGCTTTCTGAAACTGTGAACGAAACTTCTTCGAAGAGGGGCTTCGCTCCGAAGGCTTTTGAGATTTTTTGTGCGTTAATGATCGGCGGCAACGGCTACGTCCCCCAGCACTGTTGAGGTTATCAAGAAATCCATACGGGGGCGATGAGACATGACGCCTGCAAGGATCGCACCGCGGGCAAACGGTCAGGGCCGGCTTGCGACTTGTGCTGGGAGACCTATTCGCTGGTCTGGAACAGTAGCGTTAGAGATGTTGACTGGCAAATGGCCCGGAATCGGAATCTCTCCAAAAAGTGCTCGCGCCGCACTGATCTCCGAAACCGTCGCATTTGAGAATGTGCAGATGTAGTTCTGGATCGCAGGGAAGTCCTCCGTCAGGTATGGCGTTCCCATGGCGAGAACCGCAGTTTTCTCGGTCGCGCGTTCAAGAATCCTGGACAATAACTTCGCAGTCGAGTCCGGCAGAGACGCGGAATTCTTCTGGCCGCGTGCTACGGTCCTAGTCCGCGCTGCAGAAGGCACGACGTACACGGCCACCACAACCTGCTGCGCCTGATCCGCTGCCTTCAACACTCCATCCGATCTTGCCGCCACGACGCGAGGATCAACGTAGATGAATCTTGCATCCGGCGCTCGTTTCCGGATCTGACGCTCCAGAACGCGACCATCCTCCGCACGCACGTTGTCGCAGAGAATGATCACGAGCATAGTAGGCCGAGCTTTGACCGTTCGATAACGAATGAGCAGTCTCTTCTCTGATCTCCCATCTCTCAGCGGAAGCATCTTGCCATTGTCGCGGACCAGAGTGATGGAAGCATCGGAGATGCGTTGACCGATTGCAATGTTCTCAGGAGTGCCCACCAGCTTAGGGATCGCTCCCACATCCACCAGTCGCATTTTGTCGAGGCCTAGCGAGGCTTTGGCCCGAAGAATTTTGAGAACGGATGCGTCGAGCCGTTCTCGCCCGATCTCCCCCGATTGGACAGCTTGCAACATTGCCCGGTAGCTTGCATCCAGATCGGAGGGCATGGTGAGCACATCGTTTCCCGCTTTGAAAGCGTCCACGCACACGCGACCGGGGTTTTTGGCATAAAGACCACCGAGGGCCGCCATATCCAAAGCGTCGGTCACTACAATTCCTTTGAAGCCGAGTTGGTTCTTCAGCAGACCTGTAACGATTGCCGGCGATGTGGTCGCTACGCGGCTGCGGTCGGGATCGAGCGCCAGCACTCTCACGTGCGCAGTCATGACAGCATCGACTCCGGCTGCGATCGCTTTTCGGAACGGAGGCAGATCGACCGAGCGCACATGCTCCAAATCGTCATTCACCATGGCTACTGCCAGATGAGAGTCGGTTGCGGTATTGCCGTGACCCGGAAAGTGTTTTGCCGTGGTCAGCATTCCGTTCCCCCGCGCGCCGCGGATATAAGCCGCCACCAGATTGCCCACCTGCTCCGGATTCGCGCCGAACGCTCGTGTCCCGATGATCGGGTTGGCAGGGTTGGAATTGACGTCGGCGACCGGAAACAGGTTCCAGTGCACGCCCAGAGCCCGGCTTTCTTGCGCCGTGATGCGGCCAAACTCCTCGGCGTAAGCCAGGTTCCCGGCGGCGCCAAAAGCCATCGCGTGTGGAAACACGGTCGTTCCAAACAGATGCGCAGGAAGAACGCCCCGCTCAAAGTCCCCTGCGATCAGCAGCGGCAGCTTCGATTCCTGTTGGAGTTGGTTGAGGAGCGTAACCGTCTCGTAGCGACGGTTCCTATCGCGTGCCCGGCCTTGCGCCGGCGCTGACATCGCGAGCGAGCCGATATGATATTTGCGAATATTATTCCGGAGCTCGAAGTAGCCCGGGGTCCGCCCATTCAGGAATTCCACCGGCAGGCGGATCATGAAGAGCTGCCCGACCTTCTCCTCGAGGGAAAGGTTCTTTAAGGTCTTCTCTGCCCAGCCGTCATCACCGCGTTCAACGCGATGCGCGGACGGCTGTTCGTATGGTTCCCGCGGTTGAGCAGCCGCCCCTGAAAGCGTGAATAACGCGAGAAGCCAGGCGAGATTACGAAGCATCGTCAAAGAACGAGCATACTGCAGGATTCTGAAAGGCACGCCCCAGAGTTGAAAACAATTTGCAATCCAAGGGAGGTGTCCCGAGGTAACTGAAGCTTCCGGTCTGCTCGTTCCTTCGCTATTTACCTTGAGAAATCTCAATATCGAAGGAGGCTGCTCAACATCACCGGCATTGCTGTGGAACCCTGGCGCCTGTGAGTTCCAACCGGACGCCAGGCCACGGCTTTAGAAATTTACCTACGCGCAGAAATGCTTGCGTTTTCAGATACTTCGCGCTTGATCCAGAATTGATTCTCTCTGCATTGATACCTTCATGGATTTCAATGATCTTGATGGCTCGGCGGCATTTCAGAATCGGTTTCTACCCAGGACCAGAGTTTTTAGGTTCGGGACACCGAAAGGAAATATGAGTCCCCAAATGTACCGGGATGCACCGCTCCCTGCCACGTCTTCTCGACTGCTCCTTATTTCACTCGCAGTTCCGCGGCCCCGAACACCCCTAAAAAAGGCGAATTGGCAGCTCAAAGGCCTGGTCGCGCCAGCCCTAGTCGTCCTCATTCTGTTTCTGCCACAACCAGGGCGAGTTTTTGCACAGCAAACGTCAGCCGACGACCCGGGATGGGCCCAGAACGATCAATACGCGCCAAACCAGCAATCAGAACAGCAATCGGACTATGGGCAGCAGCCTGAGGCGCAGCGGCCTTATCCGGACTCCGATCAGACCTACCCGCAGCAGGGTTACGGCCAAGCTCCTGCTCCAGTTCAGCCGCTCAATGCCGCACAATTAGAACAACTCGTCGCCCCGATCGCGCTTTATCCGGACCCGCTCGTGGCGCAGGTCCTGGCTGCATCGACCTATCCGGGCCAGGTCGCGGATGCCGACCACTGGCGGGAGATGCAAGGCTACGCCTCTCCTGAACAGATCGCGGCCGCAGCTGACGCGCAGAACTGGGACCCGAGCGTAAAAGGGTTAACAGCATTTCCGAGGGTGTTGGCGCAAATGGACCGCAATCTGCAATGGACCAGCGCCTTGGGCAACGCATACTACAACCAGCCTCAAGACGTGCTCGAAGCAGTTCAAGTGATGCGTGGGCGAGCTCGCACAGCCGGAACTCTGCAGAGCACGCCCGAGCAGGCGGTCAATTACGATCAGGGCTACATCCAGCTGATGCCGGTGAACCCGCAAGTTGTGTACGTCCCGACGTACAACCCGTGGACAGTTTACGGAGACCAGGTTTCGCCCTACCCCGGGTTTTCGCTGCTCGGCGGAGTGGAATCATTTCTCGGCTCGTCGCCCATCGAGTACGGGCTCGGGATCGCGATTAGCGCTTTCACCCAAGCGCCCTGGGGCTGGCTGGCGTGGGGATTGAACTGGATGGCCCAGTCTGTGCTTTTCAACGAGTCCGACTACTATTCGCACAGCACCTCTGTGGCCGATTGGGGATTCCGGCACGATGGGATGCGTGCCTTCGCAGGCAGGGGAGGGTTCGCGAGGCAACGCTACGGCCGCACCTCGGACGGTTTCCGCCGGTTCGGCGGCGGATATAACGGAAACCACGGACAGGGATTTCGCCACGCGGCGCAGAGATCTGCCGAGAGCTGGCGAGGAAACTCCAACGGCGGCTTCCGAAATTTTGGAGGCGGCTACAACCGAACGTCGCGACAAGCCTCCAACCGTATGCGGTCGCCAGAAAACTGGCGGCAGTTCGGCCGCAATGGCTCCGGATCAAGCTGGAACCGTGGGGCCGGACAGGGTTACCGCGCCGGAATGGGCGCAGCCTACCGCCGTTCGAGGCCGACCTATCGCACTCCGACCTCAGGTTTTCAACGCAGCCAATTTGGGAGGCGATCGTCTGGAGCTTTCGCGAGCAGGGACTTCGCGCGCTCCGGCGGAAAATCGCCACGCTCGGGTGGTCTCCATCTGTTTGGCGGCGGGCACGGATCCAAGAGCGTTAGCAGCCGGGGCTCAGGCGGCTTCCACATGGGAGGCGGCGGTCACGCTCCGAAGAGCTTCCACGGCGGCGGAAGTTTTGGCGGGGGGCACTCGCATGGCGGAGGAGGTCACTCCGGAGGTCATTCCGGCGGGCATGGCGGTGGCAAGCATCATCGCTGAAGCACTCGACAAATTACACACTCGGACGGACGCGCTGATCGACCGATTGCTTGCCGTACCAATCTCACCTCGAAGTGTAGCCTGGCGCTGGCGAAGTTCACCCCTTAGGCGTCATCAAGACGAAGCAACTCCCGTCATCACAGGTGCTTAGAACCAGAAAACTCCTCTGCGTGCGATTTCATCAAATCTTTCTGCTGCGGCCACTCGGAAGGAGCTCTTGTGCGGAAAATCGGGATCGCGCTAGGAATTATCATTCTTGTTATTGTGGCGGGTGCTTTGATCTTCGTCGCCACTTTCGATGTCAATCGATATCGCGGGACCATTCAGTCTGAGCTGGAGAAAAGGCTCGGTCGCCAGGTGAATCTCGGCGAAATGCATCTGAGGGTGTTTCCCCCACGTTTTGGAGTACAAG